>BNJU01003151.1_pt1 | contig 110938 bp, 127 predicted proteins | sample 8539281 | NCBI WGS metagenome assembly BNJU01 (sample SAMD00202456, study PRJDB9452) | human saliva metagenome | isolation source: human saliva | place: Japan
AAGCTATCAATATCCTTTTAAAAAGAGGTGTAACAAAAAAATAACAAACAACACAACATCACAATAAAGGGTATCCTATGAATATAACCCCGATCAGCGAGTCGGCGGTGGTTTGCTCTTTACCGCCACCGGCTTCACTTCAACAACAACGCCAACTCTGGGCGTTTGCCAATCAACTACAGTCTGAGCAAGATATTGTAGAAGTTGTCGTGGGAATGAATAATCTCACAGTCTTCACGGATTTTTTTATGTGGATTTTGCACCGCTTATTCAACGTTTGGAACAATATTGGGCAGAATTGCAAGTCTCTACGTTTCAAGGTCGTCATATCGAAATTCCGGTAATTTATGGCGGTGAATTAGGTCAAGATTTATCTGAGGTCGCCAAATTACATAACACGACTCCCCAAAAGATCGTTCAAATGCACAGTGAACCTATTTATACCGTGTATATGATTGGTTTCCAACCTGGCTTTCCGTATTTGGGCGGTTTACCCGAATGCTTACATACACCTCGTCGTGCTACGCCAAGAACAGTTGTTCCTGCAGGTTCTGTGGGTATTGGTGGATCTCAAACCGGTATTTATCCCTTTTCCTCTCCAGGTGGATGGCAATTAATCGGTCATACCAAGCAAGCGCTCTTTGACAAAAACCAAGCGCAACCCACTTTATTACAAGCTGGCGATACAGTGAAATTTGTTGTGGAGGGAATTGAACTATGATTCATGTTATTGATGTGCAATCCCGTGCCACAATGCAGGATTTAGGCCGTTTTGGTTTACGTCGATTTGGCATTAGTCATTGTGGGGCAATGGATAAACTAGCATTACGTGTAGGCAATATTCTACTAGGGAATGCAGAAGGATCTCCAGCAATCGAAGTGCCTTTAGGTGGCCTTACATTACAATTTCAGCAAGATATGAATTTTTGTGTCACAGGAGCATTTTATGAGATGACCTTAGATGATAAACCGATTTTTGCCTATTGGCGTTATCAGGCGAGAGCGGGCCAAGTGCTGAAAATGGTACGTGCCAAAATTGGGATGTATGGCTATTTATGTGTTCAAGGTGGTTTTGTCTTACCCCAAGAATTGAACTCTTGTAGTACAGATCTTCGTGCTCAAATAGGCGGTGTAGAAGGGCGTTGTTTACAAGTTGGCGATCAACTGCAAACGGTAAATGATCCTATTTTACGTAGTGAAATTGGGATTGCACCCATTCCACTTAAGCATACGATCCATGCGTTACCGTCCTCTGAATATCAAGCATTTAAACGAAAATCTCAATATTATTGGTGGCGAAGTAAATGGACGTTACAAAGCAGCAGTGATCGCATGGGCTATCGTTTTCAAGGGCAAAAATTAGAATTAAAGCAACCGCTGGAAATGCTGTCTCACGGGATTCAATTTGGTAGCGTACAAGTTCCACCAAGTGGTCAACCAATTATTTTGATGGCTGATGCACAAACTACGGGCGGTTATCCCAAAATTGCCAATGTGATCGATGCGGATCTTGGGGCGTTGGCACAGGTACGTTTAGGCTCAACGATTCAATTCGAGGCTGTTAGCTTAGAACAGGCCGCAAAATTACGTCGTAAAAATGAGATATACCTCTATCAAATTAGGAGAATTGTCGATGAAAAACATTGATTTAAATGCTGATATTGCCGAAGGCTTTCCTTTTGATGAGGCCTTATTAAAATTACTTTCTTCTGCCAATATTGCTTGCGGTTTACATGCTGGTGGAGCAAAAGAAATGCAAAGTGCGGTCAGATTTGCGAAAGAAAATCAGGTACGCATTGGTGCTCATCCAGGCTTTTCCAGATCGGGAAAACTTTGGGCGTACTCAAATGGATTTACCTGAACAGGAGTTAATTGCGCATTTGCGTTATCAGCTTGGTGCATTAAAAGCGATTTGTGATGGGGAAGGCACGGAAATTAGTTATGTTAAGCCGCACGGTGCTTTATATAACCAAGCTGCAAAAGATGAAAAGCTTGCTCGTTTGATTGCTCAAACTGTTCATCAATTTGATCCAAATTTAAAATTAATGGGATTAGCGGGCAGCTTAATGCTACGTATAGCCGAGGAAGAAGGTTTACAAACCATTTCTGAAGTATTTGCGGATCGTCATTATATGCCTGATGGAAGTTTAGTGCCTCGTTCGCAACCGAATGCCATGGTGGAGTCTGATGAGGAAGCCATTCAACAAGTGTTACAAATGGTAACAGAAGGCCAAGTCAAAGGCATTGATGGAAGCCTTGTGCCAGTAAAAGCAGAAAGTATCTGTTTACATGGGGATAATCAACATTCTCTACAATTTGCGGCACGCATTGTGGAAGAATTAGAAAAAAATCATATAACAATAACGGCATAAGCCTAATAAGCATAACACACAACATCAACTTAACAAGGGAGGTGCTTTATGGCATCAATCACTCACCGCCGAAATGCGGTGCTGGGGGCGGCATTTTTAATGGCGACTTCAGCAATAGGTCCGGGCTTTTTAACTCAAACGGCAACGTTTACAAATACCTTATTAGCCAGTTTTGGCTTTGTAATTTTATTATCAATTTTGTTAGATATTGGTGCTCAACTTAATATTTGGCGAATTGTGGTGGTATCAGGAAAACGTGCGCAAGATATTTCTAATGCGGTTTTCCCTGGTGCAGGATATTTCCTTGCATCACTTATTGTGATGGGCGGACTCGCGTTTAACATTGGTAATGTGGGGGGGGCAGGTCTTGGTCTAAACTCAATGTTTGGTATTGCACCAGAAACAGGGGCGATCATTAGTGGTATTATTGCCATTTTAATTTTCTTGCGTAAAGAAGCGGGATTATTAATGGATCGTTTTGCCCAATTAATGGGTTTTTATCATGATTGCACTGACATTTTTATGTCATGTTTTAAAACGGAACCACCTGTTGTTGAGGCGGCATATCGCACCTTTATTCCAGAACAAATTGATCCTATTGCTATTGTGACATTAGTTGGAGGGACCGTAGGGGGCTATATTACCTTTGCAGGAGCGCATCGTTTATTAGATGCAGGTGTTCAAGGTGAAAAAGCCATGGCAGAAGTGAGTCGCAGTTCTGTATCGGCTATTTTGATCGCCTCAACTATGCGAATTGTGCTATTCCTCGCGGTACTGGGCATCGTGGTAAAAGGCGTTCCCCTTAATCCTAAAAACCCTGCTGAAACACCTTTTGAATATGTGGCAGGCAATTTCGGTCAAGTGTTATTTGGCGTCGTGATTTGGGCGGCTTCGATTACATCAGTGATTGGGGCGGCTTATACTTCAGTTTCCTTCCTAACCAGCCTTTGTCCAACTATTGAACGTAACCGTAATCATTGGATTATCGCCTTTATCGTGATTTCTACGGTTGTTTTGGTGACTGTCGGAAAACCTGCAGCGGTATTAGTCTTTGTGGGTACATTGAATGGTTTAATTCTCCCAATTGCACTCGCATTAATTCTGCTAGCCGCTTACCGAAGTGACATTGTTGGAAGCTATAAACATCCAATTTGCTTAGCTTTTTGCGGGCTGGTTTGTAGTGATTATCATGGCGATATTAAGTGGAAAAACCATAATTTCTTATGTGTCCAGTTTTCTTAGTTAACGATAAAATGCCCGCAAAAGTGCGGGTATTTTTATATCTATTTTTTGCTAAAACAATATGCGCAAACGTTTGCTTTTGTGTTTTTGTCGTATTAGAATGCCTCGATTTTTTATTCGGGAGGAGATTATTTCATGAGTTCGGAAAATTTTAGTTTAAAACCTGTTCCTTTAAATGAGCGAAAAGGCGCGGTAGCGTTAACATTTGTCATGTTAGGTTTAACATTCTTTTCAGCGAGTATGTGGACAGGGGGAACATTAGGAACATCGTTAACCTATAATGATTTCTGGCTTGCCGTTATTCTAGGTAACTTAATGTTAGGTATTTATACCTCTTTTCTTGGTTATATTGGGGCTAAAACAGGGTTAACTACGCATATTTTAGCGCGATATTCATTTGGTATTAGAGGTTCGTGGTTACCCTCTTTATTGCTTGGCGGCACTCAAGTTGGTTGGTTTGGTGTTGGCGTGGCGATGTTTGCAATCCCAGTTAATAAAGTAACGGGTATTGATGTCAATTATTTAATTCTTGGCTCAGGTTTATTGATGACGATTACAGTCTTCTTTGGTATTTCAGCCCTGACGATTCTTTCCACTATTGCGGTGCCTGCTATTGCCATATTAGGTTCTTACTCAGTTTATCTTGCTGTTACTAATGGCGGTGGTTTAGAAGTATTACAACATATTGTGCCAAAAGAAAGCATTTCACTCTCAATGGCGATCACCTTAGTTGTGGGCTCTTTTATTAGTGCAGGCTCATTAACTGCCGATTTTGTTCGATTTGGTCGAAAAGCAAAGCAAGCAATCATTATTAGTATGATTGCTTTCTTTTTAGGTAACTCATTAATGTTTATTTTTGGTGCTGCAGGCGCGGCAGTGACTGGAATGGCAGATATTTCTGATGTGATGGTTGTTCAAGGCCTTATTATTCCAGCCATCATTGTACTCGGCTTAAACATTTGGACGACAAATGATAATGCGCTTTATGCTTCTGGTTTAGGTTTTGCGAATATTACGGGATTAAGTAGCCGCACTTTATCTGTCGTTAATGGCATTATCGGAACCTTATGTGCCTTGTGGTTATATAATAATTTCGTCGGCTGGCTGACTTTCTTATCTTCGGCAATTCCTCCTGTTGGTGGTGTTATTATTGCTGATTATATTTTACGTCGTAAAAGCCTATGAGAATTTTGAACAAGCTAAATTCTTAAATATAAATTGGACTGCTATCGTTTCAGTTGCAGTTGGTGTGGCTTGCGGTAAATTATTACCAGGCATTATCCCTGTGAACGCGGTGATTGGTGGGGCAGTTACCTATTTGGTTTTAACACCATTACTCGGTAAAAAATTAGCGATGAAATAAGGAAAAAGAATGTTAGTTAAAAATGTACATATTCATAATCGCGAAGGGTTATGGCAGATTTTAATTGAAGAAGGAAAAATTAGTCGAATTTTTTCTCAAAATGAGGTTTTTAATTATTCAGGTGAGATACTCGATGGTGAAGAAGGTATTATTTATCCTCCATTCGTAGAGCCTCATATCCATTTAGATGCGACACAAACCGCAGGACAGCCTAATTGGAATCAATCGGGTACTTTATTTGAAGGGATTGAGCGTTGGGCTGAGCGTAAATCATTGTTAAGCCATGAAGATGTAAAATCTCGCGCATGGAAGACATTAAAATGGCAGATTGCAAATGGGATTCAGTATGTCCGTACTCATGTTGATGTCTCTGATCCAACATTAACAGCATTAAAGCCATGCTTGAAGTCAAAAAAGAAATCGCCCCTTGGGTAGATTTACAGATTGTAGCGTTTCCACAAGAAGGTATTTTGTCTTATCCAAATGGCGAGAAACTATTAGATCAGGCTATGGAGATGGGCGCTGATGTTGTTGGAGGTATTCCACACTTTGAATTTACCCGTGAATATGGCGTGGAATCCATGCATATCGCTTTTGATATTGCTCGTAAGTACAACAAACAGATTGATATCCACTGTGATGAAATTGATGATGAACAATCTCGTTTTGTTGAAACTGTCGCGGCATTAGCCTTGAAATATGACATGGGGGAAAAGGTAACAGCAAGCCATACAACGGCGATGCACTCATATAATAATGCTTATGCATCACGCCTTTTCCGATTACTAAAAATGTCAAAAATTCATTTCGTGGCAAATCCATTAGTGAATATTCATCTTCAAGGACGCTTTGATACCTATCCAAAACGTCGTGGTGTAACACGAGTAAAAGAGATGCTCAAAAATAATATCAATGTTTGTTTTGGGCATGATGATGTGTTTGATCCTTGGTATCCACTCGGTACAGCGAATATGCTACAGGTATTACACATGGGATTACATGTTTGCCAGTTAATGGGATATGGTCAAATTAATGATGGTTTGAAATTGGTCACTGAAAATAGTGCGAAAGCATTAGGTTTAACAGATTATGGAATCCAAGAAGGTAACAGTGCAAACTTTATTGTATTGCCTGCAGAAAATGGCTTTGATGCCGTACGCCGTCAAGTTCCTACACGTTATTCTATTCGTCATGGTAAGGTGATTTCTGAGACACAGCTAGCAAAAACTACCATTCATTTATCCGATAGCGAACAAGTAAACTATCGTTAATTATTGAAAGTGCGGTCAAAAATTTAAGAGAAATTTGAACCGCACTTTTTCTTTTTAAATGTTATATCAATTCCATTCATATAAAATCACAATAAAATTCACATCCATCTAGACGTCTAAATCTTTAATGAAGACGTTAATTTTGTTACACTCAGTCCATCATTAAGATGAATTAAATATAGGAAAGCAAAATGAGTAAACTTTTTCCAAATGCCACTATTCGTACTTCTGCGCCATATCGTTTTGATATTGTTGGCAGTTTTTTACGTCCAGAGACTTTAAAACAGGCTCGTTACCAATGCAGCTGTGGTGATATTTCTTGTGCTGATTTAACGCAAGTTGAAGATGCAGAAATTGCTAAATTAGTTGAGCATCAAAAAAATGTCGGATTGCATGCAGTGACCGACGGCGAATTTCGTCGTACTTTTTGGCATTTAGATTTCTTAGCTGCATTAGATGGCGTGAAAGAAGTGGATGCTGAAAAATTTTCAGTGCAATTTAAGCACGATAATGTCCGTCCGAAAACGTTAAAAATTGTGGATAAGATCGCTTTCTCAGAGAGCCATCCATTTGTTGAACATTACCGCTCATTGCAAAAAATAGCAGGGGAGACTGAAGTTAAATTAACGATTCCTTCTCCGTCTATGCTTCATTTAATTTGTACAGTACGTGCCACAGATTATCAGCCGATTGAACGTTATAAAGATAACAATCAGTTGTTATTAGATGATATTGCCGATGCTTATATTGATGCGATGAATATCTTCTATAAATTAGGCTGCCGTAACCTTCAGTTGGATGATACAAGTTGGGGCGAATTCTGCGCAGAAGATAAACGTAAGACCTATACTGAACGTGGTTTAGATTTAGATCAAATCGCCAAAGATTATGTGTATATGTTAAACAAAATCGTGGCAGCAAAACCGGCTGATTTAGCGATTACAATGCATATTTGTCGTGGAAACTTCCGTTCAACTTGGTTCTCGGCAGGTGGTTATGAGCCTATCGCAGAAACCTTATTTGGCCACTGTAATGTGGATGGTTTCTTCTTAGAATATGACAGTGATCGTGCAGGCGATTTCAAACCTTTACGCTTTATTAAAAATCAACAAGTGGTGTTAGGATTAATTACCTCTAAGTCGGGCGAGTTAGAAAACCGTGATGAAATAATTGCTCGCATTAAAGAAGCGGCGCAATATGTGGATATCAATCAACTTTGCTTAAGCCCACAATGTGGTTTTGCTTCAACAGAAGAAGGCAATATTCTGACTGAAGAACAACAATGGAAGAAACTCGACTTTATCCGTAGTATCGTGGAAGAAGTTTGGGGTAAATAATCTAGCTTAGAATGTAAAAGAGATAATCGTAAAGGCGGTTATCTCTTTTTTTTCATGAAAGTGCGATTAAAAATGACCGCACTTTTACACAATAAAAAAGGAAGTCCGTAGACTTCCTTTTAGGTTATTTCAACTTAATTATTTTTGACGCATTGCCGGGAATAGGATCACATCACGGATAGATGGTGCGTTAGCGAAAAGCATTGCTAAACGGTCGATACCTAAACCTTCACCTGCTGTTGGTGGTAAGCCGTGTTCAAGTGCAACAACGAAGTCATCATCTTTAAACATCGCTTCATCATCACCCGCTTCTTTTGCTGCAACTTGTGCATCAAAACGTTCGTTTTGGTCTTCGGCATCGTTTAATTCTGAGAAACCGTTACCAATTTCACGTCCGCCGATGAATAATTCAAAACGGTCAGTCACTTCAGGATTTTCATCGTTACGACGTGCAAGTGGTGAAATTTCTGCTGGGTGTGCCATTAAGAACGTTGGTTGGATTAAGTGATGTTCAGCCACTTCTTCAAAGATCGCATTCACGATAGAGCCTAAGCCCCAAGATTTTTGTACTTCAATACCTAAGCGTTCAGCGGTTGCTTTTGCGCGATCGAAGTCGTAAAGATCTTCTTTTACGATACCTTTATCAGCACCATATTTAATGGTTGCATCATGTAATGTAATACGTTCAAATGGTTTGCCGAAGTCAAATTCTAAATCACCGTATTTCACAATGGTGGTACCAAGAATATCAATCGCTAATTTACGCAATAATTCTTCGGTGTTATCCATTAAATCATGATAATCCGCATAAGCTTGGTAGTATTCAAGCATGGTGAATTCTGGGTTATGACGAACAGAAACCCCTTCATTACGGAAGTTACGGTTTAATTCAAATACACGTTCAAACCCACCAACCACTAAACGTTTTAAGTAAAGTTCTGGCGCAATACGAAGATACATATCAACGTCTAATGCGTTGTGGTGAGTGATAAATGGACGAGCAGATGCACCGCCTGGAATCACTTGTAGCATAGGCGTTTCAACTTCCATGAAACCTTTAGAAATAAAGAATTCACGAATACCCGCCACCACTTTTGAACGAATCACAAAAGTACGACGAGATTCTTCGTTAGAAATTAAATCTAAGTAACGTTGACGATAACGGGCTTCCATGTCGGTTAAACCATGGAATTTGTTTGGTAACGGACGAAGTGCTTTGGTTAAAAGTTGAACTTCTGTTGTTTTAATGGTTAATTCATTAGTTTTGGTTTTGAAAAGCGTGCCTTTCACGCCAATGATATCGCCCAAATCCCAGCTACCCACATCTTCAGCATAAACGCCTTCTGGAAGATTATCACGAGCAACGTATAATTGAATTTTTGCCACTCATATCTTGCAAGGTAATAAAGGTTGCTTTACCCATTGCACGACGAGTCATAATACGACCAGCAACGGCCACTTCAATCGCTTTGTCCTTTAATACTTCGCCATCTTCGGCTTCATACTTATCATGTAAATCTTGAGCAAGGGCGTCACGACGGAATTGAGTTTGGGAACGCATTACCTTTTGCACGTAATGCGGCTAATTTTTCACGGCGAACGAGCATTTCACCATGGAGATCTAATTCTTTTACTTCTTGCTCTGACATATCCTTTACCTCGTTAATTTTTACTTAGAATGTAATTTATTTAATAATAAACAGAATTTTTCCTATTCTACCTATAGCATTGTTTTTTGTTAAGCCTTTTTTAATTAAGTTATCCTTTTTATCCAGAAAGTTGTCGGAATTGGAGTGGTAGAGATGGAATAGTGCTACTTTTTTTCACATAAGATAATTTTATCTTTGGCTCTTGAATCCGGTTCACCGTGTATGTAAACAAAAAAAGCGGCCAATTTTCCAAAGGTTTTAAACTCTGAAAATACTGACCGCTCTTTACGTAGAGTGATTAATTAAAGATCGAAATCACCGAAATCATTGGTATCGACTTTAGAGTCAATTTGACCAACAAGGTAAGAACTCACTTCGACTTCTTGTGGCGCTACTTGTACGTTGTCAGAAACAAGCCATGCGTTAATCCATGGAATTGGGTTAGAACGCGCACCAAATGGTAATGGAAGACCTACTGCTTGCATACGGATATTGGTGATGTATTCCACGTATTGCACCAAATGTCTTTGTTCAAACCAATCATTGAACCGTCTTTGAATAAGTAATCCGCCCATTCTTTTTCTTGTTCCGCTGCCGCTAAGAATAAATCATAGGCTTCTTGTTTACATTCTTCCGCAATTTCTGCCATTTCAGGATCATCTTGACCTGCAGCCATAATATTTAAAATATGTTGCGTACCGGTTAAGTGTAATGCTTCATCACGTGCGATAAATTTAATAATTTTCGCATTGCCTTCCATTAATTGACGTTCCGCAAAGGCAAAGGAGCACGCGAAAGACACATAGAAACGAATGGCTTCAAGCGCATTGACGCTCATTAAGCAAAGGTAAAGTTGTTTTTTCAAATTACGCAATGTGACGACGCATTCTTTGCCATCCACGGTGTAAGTGCCTTCGCCGTACAGGCTGTAAAGTTGGCTGTCGCGGATTAAATCGTCATAGTAAGAAGAAATATCGCGTGCGCGTTTGATGATTTCTTCGTTCGTCACGATGTCGTCAAACACAATAGACGGATCGTTCACAATGTTACGAATAATGTGGGTGTAAGAACGAGAGTGGATGGTTTCAGAGAAGGTCCAAGTTTCAATCCAGGTTTCTAATTCAGGAATAGACACTAACGGTAATAATGCGACGTTCGGGCTACGGCCTTGAATCGAATCTAATAAGGTTTGATATTTTAAGTTACTGATGAAAATATGTTTTTCATGCTCAGGTAACGCTGCATAGTCGATACGGTCTTGCGACACATCCACTTCTTCTGGGCGCCAGAAGAAAGAAAGTTGTTTTTCAATGAGCTTTTCAAAGGTCTCATATTTTTTTGTTGATCGTAACGCGCAACGTTAACGTTTTGACCAAAGAACATCGGTTCTTTTAATTGGTCATTTTTGTTTTGTGAGAAAGTAGTGTATGCCATGATTTCATCCTAAGTAATGATTGTTTCTCTTTATTTAATAATGTAACTTTTTGCAGAAGAATATTTTTTTCTTCAAAAATATTTTTTTATGGATTTGAAATATTCTAAATTCTCTTCAAAATCTATGATTTTTAGTAGGCTTTTACCTGCTTCAGAGAAAAATATAACATCTTTCTAAAAAAATTCAAATGGCTCATTATTAGTTTCAACTATAAAAGTATAATCTCTTGATTCAATTCTCATTGGAGTATTTAAAGAGACTTGATAAGAAATTTCTGGAGGTAAGCTAGATACTTGTGTTACTAATCCAATATCTTGCAGAGTAGCCCAATTTGCATAAGTTAATGTTTTTTTGACTCAGATATTGAGTCTATTATAAAAAAATAAGGTTAGCACTACTAAAAAGAAATACTAACAGCTTTTAAAAAAATAACTCCGCATCTTCTTGAGTTAAATTTTTTAAGAATATCTAGAGTTCTATAAGAAAAAGTTCCTTTATTTTTTTATTTCACCAGCTAAAATTTTTCCCCATAAGGAATATGCATGTTGATTAGAAAAAGCGAGATGCTTTTTTTCTTGCCAGTCTTGTAACCAATCATCCTCAGGCAATACAATATTTTCAGAATTTAAGTCGGAAGACTTAAATTCTTTAACTCCTCCACAAGAGAATACATAATATTTTGTTGCTTTTTAAGTTGTTCTATTTGGTGCTTTAAAGTAGCTATTTCAGTAATTATTTGACTACGTTCATTTTTTTCTAAGGTAAGATCTAACTTTTCACGTAATTTTTTTCTGCATTATATTCTGCATAAACTTTAGCTTCTTCTAATTCAATTAATTCTTCTTTCTTTAATTGAATTTCTGTTCTACCTTTGCTAATAATAATTTTTTTATTATTAGATACTCCAAATTCTCAAAGCTTTTTTTACAAGAAATGCAGTCACTCCACTTCCACTCATTGTATTAAACCTTACTTTATTAAATCTTACACGCACCGCCTGCACAGCCATCATCTAAATCTTCTTGGCTGTCTTCAGCACCATCACGAGTGTTTTGATAGTATAGGGTTTTTAAGCCGTATTTGTAAGCGGTTAAAAGATCTTTTAACAACACTTTCATTGGCACTTTACCATCTTCAAAACGTTTTGGATCGTAGTTGGTATTTGCAGAGATTGCTTGATCCACGAATTTTTGCATAATGCCTACTAAGTGTAAGTAGCCATCATTGCTTGGAATATCCCAAAGTAATTCGTAGTTGTCGCTTAAGTTCTCATAATCCGGTACGACTTGTTTTAAGATACCATCTTTTGACGCTTTAATACTTACATGACCACGTGGTGGTTCGATACCATTTGTTGCGTTAGAAATCTGTGAAGAGGTTTCTGACGGCATTAATGCGGTTAAGGTCGAGTTACGTAAACCAAACTCTTTGATTTCTTGACGTAACGTTTCCCAATCATAATGCAATGGTTCTTGCGTTAAGCTATCGATATCGTTCTTATATGTATCGATTGGTAAAATACCTTTTGCGTAATTGGTTTCATTGAAGTATTCACATGCACCTAATTCTTTTGCTAAGTTCATAGAAGCTTTCAATAGATAGTATTGAATCGCTTCAAACGTACGGTGAGTTAAATCGTTCGCTGAACCATCAGAATAACGTACGCCATTTTTCGCTAAGTAATACGCATAGTTAATCACACCGATACCAAGTGAACGACGACCTAATGAAGAACGTTTCGCCGCAGGAACAGGGTAGTCTTGGTAATCAAGTAATGCATCTAATGCACGTACTGCGAGATCGGCAAGATTTTCTAACTCATCTAAATCATCTAATTTACCCAAGTTGAACGCAGAAAGTGTACAAAGCGCAATTTCACCATTTTCATCATGGAAATGTTGTAATGGTTTAGTTGGCAATGCAATTTCTAAACATAAGTTAGATTGGCGCACTGGTGCAACAAGCGGATCAAACGGTGAGTGAGTATTACAGTGATCCACGTTTTGGATATAAACTACGACCAGTTGATGCACGTTCTTGCATCAATAAAGAGAATAACTCAACGGCTTTTTACAGAACGTTTGCGGATATTTGGATCCTGTTCGTATTTCACGTAAAGTTCTTCAAATTTATCTTGATCAGCAAAGAAGGCTTCATAAAGTCCAGGCACGTCTGAAGGGCTAAATAAAGTAATATCTGCGCCTTTAATTAAGCGTTGATACATTAATTTATTTAACTGTACGCCGTAGTCCATATGACGCACACGGTTATCTTCCACACCACGGTTATTTTTCAATACTAATAGGCTTTCAACTTCTAAGTGCCAAATCGGGTAGTAAACTGTCGCCGCACCACCACGTACGCCACCTTGTGAACAAGATTTGACGGCACTTTGGAAGTGTTTATAGAAAGGAATACAGCCAGTGTGGAATGCTTCACCACCACGAATTGGGCTACCCAATGCGCGAATTGCACCTGCATTTACCCCGATACCCGCACGTTGTGAAACGTATTTCACGATTGCTGCAGAGGTAGCATTGATAGAGTCTAAGCTGTCACCACATTCAATCAATACACAAGAGCTGAATTGACGCGTAGGCGTACGAACCCCCGCCATAATAGGCGTTGGTAAAGAAATCTTAAAGGTTGAGGTTGCATCATAGAAACGACGAATATAATCCAAACGGGTTTCTTGCGGATATTTGGAGAATAAGCTCGCCGCAACTAATAAATAAAGGAATTGTGCAGATTCATAGATCTCACCGGTTACACGGTTTTGAACTAAGTATTTTCCTTCTAATTGTTTCACAGCAGCATAAGAAAAGGTCATATCACGCCAGTGATCAATAAACCCGTCCATTTCATCCCATTCTTCACGAGTATAGTCGGCTAAAAGGGCAGGATCATATTTGCCCATGCGCACTAATTTTTTCACATGATCGTATAAACGAGGCGGATCAAAATGACCATACGCTTTTTTGCGTAAATGGAAAACCGCAAGACGTGCAGCAAGGTATTGATAATCAGGGGTATCTTTGCTGATTAGGTCTGCTGCCGCTTTAATAATCGTTTCGTGAATATCAGACGTACGAATGCCTTCATAAAATTGAATATGAGAACGCAATTCAACTTGAGAAACAGAGACGTTTTCCAAGCCTTCAGCCGCCCAAGTAATCACACGGTGAATTTTGTCTAAATTGATTTGTTCAAGCGTACCATCGCGCTTCGTAACCATTAATCCTTTGTTCATGGAAGATAAACCTACTAGAGAAATGAATTGAATAAAACACAAGATATAGTGTTATGGAAAATGACGCTGCACAAGATAGAGTGTTTTAAAATTGAATTCAAGCAGTAAATTTTTTACTTAGATTATTGACAAAAAGATAAGTCATTTAAAATAAATAACTTATCTTTGAAGTGATGTTTTTTTAGGCGGGATCTTTTTTTGTAAATTTTTTTGTAAAGAAAAAAAGTGCGGTCAAAAAAACGAGATGATTTTTTTGACCGCACTTCAACGTTCGAAAAATTTAATTAATTCAAGTATTTAAATACTTTGACGACTTTTTGAACACCAGAAACTTTACTTGCAATTTCTGCGGCTGAGTTACCTTGTGATTGAGTCACATTACCCAGTAAGAATACTTCACCATTTTCGGTGATCACTTTCACATCTGTGGCTTTTACATTATCGCCAACGAAGAGTTTTGATTTGATTTGTGTGGTAATCCAACTGTCTTTGGTAATTTGACCAAAGTTAATTTTATTGCCTACACGTAATTCATTATAGACGTCATTCACACCGTCCACGCCTTTTGCAAGACTGGTTGCGGTTTCTTTGACGCTTTCACTCGGCACTTGACCAATTAATAATACACGTCCGCTATAAGAAACGGCATGTACACGACCTTCTGATTTAATTTGTGCATCTTTATCTAATGCATTTTCAACTTTTACTTCTAACGTTTCATCATCGACTTGCGTACCCATTGTGCGAGGATCCGTTGCAATTTTTGCGCCTGCCGCTGCACCACCAACAACCGCAGCTACACAGCCTTGTAACATAATTGATGCACCTAGGACGAAGGCTAATTTTTTAAATGGGGTCAATTTCATTATTAATCTCCTTTTTATAAATGAGTGAGTTAATTAATTAGTCAATTAATTTTAGAAATAGTTTGGTTGGAAAATCCTTTAATGTCAAGCTCTTGGGAAAAGTGTGCTATCAACAAGCTCACAAAGTGCGTTAATCACGAATAAATGATTTTCTAAAATACGTGTTTCTTTAGTGGCAGGAATGGAGATTTCTAAATCAGTTTCAGCTAATACACCTTGAATAGCATCATTGTTTGCACCGGTTAAGGCAATGACCTGAATTTCTTTGTTGACGGCATTAGCTATCGTATTCAGTACCGCTTTTTCTGTTCCAAGCGGCGCAAAGGCGATCAATAAGTCACCGGGCTTCGCGATAGCGTTGAATTGATGTTGATAAAGCTGATCAATGGGTTGATCAAAAATCAGTGAAGAACCGACCGCACTTTCAAGGCTAAGATGTACAGATGGTAGGCTAGGGCGCTCGAAATCGTAACGATTAAGCAAATTTGACACTAAGAATTGTGCATTCGCATAAGAGCGAGCGACACCACAGGCAATCACTTTATGACCACTTAACAAACATTGCATGACCATTTGTGTGGCAGTTGCAATATTTTCTGATAATAGACTCGAAGCAGAGATTTGAATCTGAATACTTTCGCTATAAATATCTTTAACTTTTTGTAACATAATCGGAAAAGGTTAATCGAGAAAATTAGGAATCCATTGGATATCACTGGCGGTTTTTCCAAAGGCGATAAGATCAAAACGACAGTCCGCATCTTCAAGGCTTAGGTTGCGTTGGGCAAGCCATAAATTTGCGGCATTTAGCCATTTTTGTTGCTTTTGCCAATCCACACTTTCAACAGCGGATCCGAATGCTGAGCTGGATCGTTGACGAACTTCAACAAATACAATGGTTTGTCCGTCTTGCATAATGAGATCTAATTCACCGCATTTGAAATGTTGATTCGCTGCGATGAATTTAAGCCCCTTAGCCTCTAAGAAAAGGCGGGCTTGATGTTCAAGCCCGCCCCTTGTTGACGTTTTAATGAAAACATGGATTAGTTCGCAACCGCTACCACATTACCATCTTGTACTTGATACCATGTCATATCGCGGTCCACATCACAGTTTGAATCTGCGCTAAGCTGACCGGTTAAACCACTTAAGGTGTAACCTGGTACTTGGCGTAATTCATTAAAGTGATTGATGAGCAACCATGCATCAGAACCCATTGCATATAAACGCATTAATTGGAATTCACCACCGGTTGAGCCTGCTACTTTTTGATATTGTGAAGAATCGCTTTGTTTAAAGAATGGAATATCGCTAAATTGAACGCCATTCATTTTCTCATAGTATTCTGGTGTATTACTTGCCGCGTTAGAACGAGAGCTTGCATAGATACGGACATTCGGATTGCTGGTATCTAAATAACCTTTGATTTCAGCCAATTCATCTGGTGAAGAGATGACATAAAGTGCACTTGTATCTTGCGGCGCACCTTGGAAGAAGTAGGTAATATCAGCCGGTAAGTTATAGTAGCGAATATTCGCATCGGTACCCGCTAAACGTTGCCAACGTACGTTGAACGCATTACCAACACGTTGTCCTAAATCATTTTGCGGCATTGCAACGATTGGATTGCGAATACCATCTTTCCACATTTTGTTCGCCGCAGACTCTGCTTCATCTTCTGGAGATAAACCGTAATAACAGACTTGGTTAATTGCTTGAGTATTTGCTGTTGCGTTTAATGTGAGCACGTCCATGCCTTGTACTGCACTTGGATTCGCAATGATGGCATCGACATTTTGTTTAAGTAATGGACCTACTAACGCTTTAATACCCGATGCTTTTGCTTGTGCAAGGATATCATTAATCGGGGTAGTTGATGAGTCAAATACTTGTACGGGGATGGTTGAATCACCTTTTGCATCATTGAAACCTGATTGGATAGTTGTACCTAAAATTTGGCCATCACCGCTTAAAGGTAAGACTAAACCAATTTGAGCTAAATTTGTTTGTTGGAAATTCAACAAACTTTCTAGCTCTTTAGGGAAAAAAAGGTTGACGCAACGTGATTTGGATAAGCGGATTTCCAGCTTTGCAATGCTTGACTTAATTGTACCGGCTGACGGATATTGTCATTATAGGCTTTAATTAAGGCGAGCCAACCGCCTAATGCCACGCTACCTTCATCGGAGGCATTATTGATAACAGCCGTATTCGCAGAACGGAGTAACGACCAAGTTTTATCAACATTATCTTTACGACGTTGCATGTCTGTTAAGTTTTCATCTATTTTGATACGCGCTTTCACCGCTTCAATCACGTCTTTACGATTTTCAGCTGTTTGAGCAAAGGTTTCGTAATAACGAGATTTTTGTGATGGACTTAATTTAGTCAGATCGAGTGCACGTAATTTACCTTCAGCCACATCATTATTGCCTTTTGCTGCGGCGATGCGAGCTTCAATTAACGTGCGATCTAATTGTTGTGCTTCGTTTAAGTCAACCAATTCATTTAATAACTCTTCGGCTTGTGGCACTTTATTTTCAGTAATTAATACACGTGCTGCTAAGAGTTTGTAAGTTTGTTGATCTTCTTTATCCTGTGTTTGCCCTAATTTGTTCATATAAAATTCAGAGCTCGCATTGGCATCACGCTGTAATGTTTGGGTAAAGCTGCTGCCAAATAAGTTAGAACAACCTGCTAACGCAACAGACAATAAAATCGGCATTAAACGTTTTTTTAAAACGACCACCTTGTAATAGAATAGACATATTCGCTCCATAATGAATAAATCAATAATGGGCGATCTTACTTATCTCACAATGTAAAAGCAAACAAAAATGAATGATTTAACCGGAATTTTATATATTGTCGCTACGCCAATCGGGAATTTACAAGATATTACACAACGTGCTTTAGAGACCTTTTCGCATGTAGATTTAATTGCTGCGGAAGACACGCGCCACAGTGGTTTATTGCTCAGTCATTATGGCATTAAAAAGCCTTTTTTCGCCTTACATGATCACAATGAACAAGAAAAAGCCCATTTATTGGTAGAAAAGCTAAAACAAGGCACCAATATTGCTTTAATTTCAGATGCGGGAACCCCTTTAATTAGCGATCCAGGTTTTCATTTAGTGCGTCAATGTCGTGAGGCAGGTATTAAAGTAGTGCCATTACCCGGTGCTTGTGCGGCAATTACGGCATTATGTGCATCGGGCGTCGCCTCTGATCGTTTTTGCTTTGAAGGGTTTTTACCTGCGAAAACCAAGGCTCGTAAGGATAAGTTAGAAAACGTTGCGGAAGAAGACCGCACTTTAATCTTCTATGAATCAACTCACCGCATTTTAGATACCCTTGCTGATATGCAAGATGTATTAGGGGGTGATCGTTATGTCGTACTTGCACGTGAAATTACAAAAACATGGGAAACGATTGCAGGGAGATAAATTAAGTGATCTTCGTCAATGGTTGAGTGAAGATCCGAATCGCACGAAAGGTGAGATGGTGTTAATCGTGGAAGGTAAACCAAAATCAGAAGATAGTGACGAATTTGCACCACAAGCAATTAAAGCGCTCACCTTGATTGCCAAAGAATTGCCTTTAAAAAAAGCCGCGGCGATTGTGGCAGAACTTTATGGTTATAAGAAAAATGCCTTATACCAATTTGGATTGGATAATTTAAACTAATTTTTAGAAAATAGCCCTCTTTAGTAAGAGGGATGAAAACAGAATTTGATTAATTTCGGAGAACAAATGTTAAAACAGGTTTCAGATACCTTACTTGCACCAAGCAATTTATCTCATCAATCATTGCTTAATATTTTTGATGTGATATCACATCGTCATATTGATTATGCAGATCTTTATTTTCAATTAAGCCAAGATGAAAGCTGGGTATTAGAAGATAGTATTATTAAAGAAGGTGGCTTTCATATTGATCGCGGTGTTGGTGTACGCGCAGTTTCTGGCGAGAAAACAGGCTTTGCGTATTCTGACCAAATCAATTTAGCGTCATTACAACAATGTGCAGAGGCCGTAAAAGGTATCGCACAAATTAAAGAAGGCAATTTAATTTCGCCTCAAGCATTTAATGCGGTGAATGCAGTTCAGCGTTATGCGGCGATTAATCCGTTAGAAAGTTTAAGCAAAGAGAAAAAGATTGAGTTATTGCACCTCGTGGATCGCACGGCTCGAGCTGAAGATCCTCGTGTCACTCGTGTCTCAGCTGCATTAAGTTCAATTTATGAAGAAGTATTAGTGGTCGCAACAGATGGTACACTTGCCGCAGATATTCGCCCGCTTGTGCGTTTATCCATTTCGGTTCTCGTGGAAGAAGATGGTAAACGTGAGCGGGGTAGTTGTGGTTCAGGTGGACGCTTTGGCTTAGATTGGTTCTTTGAAGTAGTAAATGGGGATATTCGTGCCGTTAATTTTTGCAAAAGAAGCCGTTCGTCAAGCTCTTGTGAATCTAAGTGCAGTCGCGGCACCAGCAGGATTAATGCCGGTGGTATTGGGAGCCGGCTGGCCCGGTGTGTTGCTTCATGAAGCAGTAGGACACGGTTTAGAAGGGGATTTCAACCGTAAAGAAAGTTCCTTATTTACGGGTAAAATTGGTGAGTTAGTGACGTCGCCATTATGTACGATTGTGGATGACGGTACATTACAAAACCGCCGTGGTTCTTTAACCATTGATGATGAAGGTGTACCAAGTCAGTGTAACGTTTTAATCAAAGATGGAATTTTGCAAGGCTACATGCAAGATAAACTCAATGCACGATTAATGGGCGTGAAACCAACGGGGAATGGCCGTCGTGAATCTTATGCGCATTTACCAATGCCTCGAATGACGAATACCTATATGTTAGCGGGGCAAAGCAAATTTGACGATTTAATTGCTTCTGTGGATCGCGGTATTTATGCACCGCACTTTGGTGGTGGGCAAGTGGATATTACCTCAGGTAAATTTGTGTTCTCAACTTCTGAAGCTTATCTCATTGAAAAAGGTAAAATCACGAAACCCGTTAAAGGTGCAACGTTGATTGGTAGCGGTATCGATGTGATGCAAAAAGTTTCCATGGTCGCAGATAAAACCGATTTAGATCTTGGTATTGGTGTATGCGGCAAAGATGGCCAAAGCGTACCAGTCGGCGTTGGTCAGCCAGCCTTGAAAATTGATGAAATCACCGTTGGTGGTACAAATTAAACATAGAGCCCGATAAATCATATCGGGCTTTTTTATCCTTTTAATTTAAGTGCGGTCAATTTTTCCATTATTTTTATTAATCGCTTTCTCAGGAATAATCATTGGGTTAAGTGAGCAATTCTGCATACGACATTTTCATATCAACACTTTTTGTGATCCCTATCACAATATCTTGTAAAACCAGTTAAAAAAATTCCCCAAATAACCGTAATAAGTGATACATTTACTGTCGCATGACTTTTTGTCATTTAAGAGACAGGGACAGGCGTGAGTTTGTCTGAAATTTCATCAACCAGAGGGAAACATTTATGTTAATTGGTGTACCTAGAGAACTGCTTGAGAGCGAAAATCGTGTGGCGGCGACGCCAAAAACGGTTCAGCAGATCTTAAAACTGGGCTTTGACGTCATCGTAGAACACGATGCGGGATTCAAAAGCAAGTTTTGAAGACCAAGCATTTATCGACGCCGGCGCAAAAAAATTGGCTCAAGTTCAGAAGTGTGGCATTCGGATGTGATTTTTAAAGTGAATCCACCAACGGATGCAGAAATTGATCAAATGAAGGAAGGTGCAACACTTGTGAGCTTCATTTGGCGCGCACAAAATCCGGATTTAATGAAAAAACTCACGTCGAAAAAAATTAATGTATTAGCGATGGATTCTGTGCCACGTATTTCCCGTGCGCAAGCGCTTGATGCATTAAGCTCTATGGCGAATATTTCTGGTTATCGTGCGGTGATTGAAGCGGCTCACGAATTTGGTAGTTTCTTCACCGGACAAATTACCGCAGCAGGTAAAGTGCCACCAGCAAAAGTGTTGGTCATTGGTGCGGGGGTAGCTGGTCTAGCAGCGATTGGTGCTGCGAATAGTCTTGGTGCGATTGTACGAGCTTTTGACTCTCGCCCAGAAGTAAAAGAACAAGTACAAAGTATGGGCGCGTCTTTCTTAGAAATTGATTTCAAAGAAGAAGGCGGTAGCGGCGATGGTTACGCGAAAGTGATGTCAGAAGAATTTAACCGTCGTGCGATGGAACTTTATGAGGAACAAGCGAAAGAAGTGGATATTATTATTACCACGGCGGCGATTCCGGGTAAACCAGCTCCTCGCTTGATCACGAAAGAAATGGTTGATTCCATGAAACCGGGTTCTGTGGTGGTGGATTTAGCGGCTGCAACAGGCGGTAACTGTGCTTACACTGAAGCTGGCAAAGTGGTCACCACTGAGAATCAAGTAAAAGTGATTGGTTACACCGATTTCCCAAGTCGTTTACCAACACAATCTTCCCAACTTTACGGTACAAACTTAGTTAATTTATTAAAACTACTTTGTAAAGAAAAAGACGGCAAGATCAATATCGATTTTGACGACGTGGTATTACGTGGTGTGACTGTGGTACGTGATGGAGAAGAAATTCCACCAGCACAAATCCAAGTGTCAGCACAGCCAAAACAAGAAGCAAAAGCGGCACAAAGTGCGGTTAAAAAAGAGGAAGAAAAACCAGCAGATCCTCGCATCAAATACGGTGTGATGGCGGGTGTAGGTGTGTTATTCCTCTGGCTTGCATCTGTGGCGCCAGCAGCATTCCTTTCTCACTTCACCGTATTCGTATTGGCTTGTGTAGTTGGTTACTACGTGGTTTGGAACGTCAGCCACGCTTTACACACCCCACTTATGGCGGTAACCAATGCGATTTCAGGTATCATCATTGTGGGTGCATTACTGCAAATTAGACAGCCAACAGGCAACTTCTTTATTGATGCATTAGCCTTTGTGGCAATCTTGGTGGCAAGCATCAACATCTTTGGTGGTTTCCGTGTAACTCAACGTATGTTGGCGATGTTTAGAAAAGGTTAAGGAGAAGACGATGTCTGAAGGTTTAGTACAAGCAGCCTATATTATCGCTGCATTACTTTTCATTATGAGCTTAGCCGGTCTTTTCTAAACATGAAACGGCAAAAGCCGGTTGTTGGTATGGTATTGTCGGTATGACAATTGCCCTTGTCGCAACCATTTTCGGCCCGCAATCTGAAGGCACATTATGGATCATCATTGCGATGATTATCGGTGGCGTGATTGGTGTTCAACGTGCATTAAAAGTTGAAATGACTGAAATGCCTGAACTTGTTGCGATCCTTCACAGCTTTGTAGGTTTAGCAGCAGTGCTCGTAGGCTTTAACAGTTACGGCTTAACACACGAAACAGATCCTGTGTTACTGAATATCCATAACGTTGAAGTATTTCTAGGGATCTTCATCGGTGCGGTAACATTTACGGGTTCTATCGTCGCATTCGGTAAATTAAGCGGCAAAATCAATTCAAAAGCGTTAATGTTGCCACATCGCCATAAATTAAATTTAGCAGCGTTAGTAGTATCTGCTTTATTGATGATAGCCTTCTTAAATAATCCAGATAATATCTTCCCAGTGTTACTCATGACCGCGATTGCCCTTGCATTCGGCTGGCACTTAGTGGCATCTATCGGTGGTGCGGATATGCCGGTTGTGGTTTCAATGCTTAACTCTTATTCTGGTTGGGCAGCAGCTGCAGCGGGTTTCATGTTGAGCAATGACTTGCTTATCGTCACCGGTGCATTAGTGGGTTCTTCTGGTGCAATTCTTTCTTACATTATGTGTAAAGCGATGAACCGCTCATTCATCAGCGTTATCGCAGGTGGTTTTGGTAATGATGTTCAAGTATCTTCTGATGAAGAACAAGGCGAACACCGTGAAACAACCGCAGAAGAAGTGGCTGAATTACTTAAAAATGCAAGCTCTGTGATCATCACGCCAGGATACGGTATGGCGGTAGCACAAGCGCAATATCCAGTGGCTGAAATTACAGCGAAATTGCGTGAACGTGGCATTAACGTGCGTTTTGGTATTCACCCTGTTGCAGGTCGTTTACCGGGTCATATGAACGTACTTTTAGCGGAAGCAAAAGTGCCTTATGACATCGTACTTGAAATGGATGAAATCAATGATGATTTCGCGGATACCGATGTGGTATTGGTTATCGGTGCAAACGACACCGTAAACCCTGCTGCAATGGAAGATCCAAAAAGCCCAATCGCAGGTATGCCAGTGTTAGAAGTATGGAAAGCACAAAACGTTATCGTATTCAAACGTTCTATGGCGGTGGGATACGCAGGCGTTCAAAACCCATTATTCTTCAAAGAAAACACTCAAATGCTCTTTGGTGATGCAAAAGAACGTGTTGATGACATTCTTACTGCATTAAACAAATAAGCAAAAAACTGAAGTAAAACTGACCGCACTTTGAGAGATTAAAGTGCGGTTTTTTTGTCTATTGAGTTTTTTTCTCATAATTATTTAAAATCATTCAGCATTTTATTTTTTAAGAGATTGTCATGAATAAACACATCCTTTTTCTATTCCTTTTTTGTTTTTCAACTTCTGCTTTAGCACTATTTCCAATTGAGAATGATTGGGCAAAGCATCACTTACAAGGAAAAGTGAAATCAATTAAATCCAAGGAAGAAGGTAATTCAGCCTTACCTGATAATGGAAGTGTAAGTTATCTGGATGCCTTCTATAATGAACAAGGTTTTTTTAATTAAAGAAAAAGGAACAGGGCGTTCTTTTTGACAAAGAAAAAAATCACAATTCGTCACTATAAGTATGATGCTCAGAATCGATTATTGGAAATTCAAGATGACAATGTAACTGAAACCAATCCTGAACTGAAAACTTTTAGTGCATTTTATCGTTATGTAGATAATCCAGATGGTAGTGGTGTCGTGCAGTTTGTAGAATATAAAGACACACCTGATTTTTTTCATCATCATATAAAGAACATTTTTATGATAAAGCGGGTCGTTTGCTCAAAACTCAAGAGTATGATGTAGAGAATAAAAACAACATCAGATATAAAAAAATACGATTATGAAAAATGGTAAACTGAGTAAAATATGCCGTATTGAAGATAATGTAGAAAAGGATTGTGATACTTATCATTACGAAAATGATGGTTCATTTACCGAATCTTTAAACGTTTTTTTATCAATAGTGTGAAAAAAATTATTTTGATAAAAAAATCATCGCTTATTAAAAAAAGTGAAATTTTTAGCGTTGGAAAACGCATCAACTGGGTAACCGTATCATACCAATTTGATAAACATGGTAATGTTATTGAAGAGATAATCTATAACAAAGATGGGGTATGGAAGACTAAAAAGACTTATCAATACGAGTATTATGAATAGGATTCAATGTAAGTGTTGATAGTAAAAATGGGGTGTCTTGCTAAAAAATATAAAAGTGCGGTCAAAATTGACCGCACTTTTTTACATTAACGTTGAATCAAATAGCGTAATTTGGTGCCATCTTGTTCTACGCTTAATAGTGTGTAACCGTGGTTTTTAGTATCAACAGGAATGTTGTTGATAGATTGAGCGCAGTCACTTAATAGCTCTAAAATTTCGCCTTTTTGTAATTGTGGCATGGTTTCGAGCATCACGATTGCTGGATACGGGCAAGGTTCACCTAGCGTATCTAACGTGTAATCTGGGGTGATGTCTTTTGGATCTTTATCTAATTTTTGAACAACGGTAAATGCCATAATAATGTCCTCTTTTTTTGAATGAATTCGTTAATATTTAATTAGCAACCACAAGTTTGTGGATTTGCTGCCGCAATTTTTGCTTTGGCTTTTTTCAAGAAGTGGCGTTCCCACCAAACAACAGCGATTAAGCAGAGAATAAGTAAGCCGTAATTCACTAATAAACCGCCAACTGGGCCAAAGGATTTCAATAAGTTAAGTTTTTCGTAATCTAACGCAAGTACAGGCGCAAGATCGTCCCATGCGTAGGCTAAATAGGTTGAACCAACAACATTACCCACGCCTACCCACATAAAGTGAACTTGACCTTCCATTGAGCGGTACATCCAGCCGGTTTCACACCCGCCAGCTAACACAATACCGAAACCAAATAATAAACCACCGATAATTGCATTTGGACCCGCCCACATGATTTTGGCTGGTACGCCTAATTGAATGTAGCTGAATACGCCAAGCGTACCCACGATAATACCGAAGATGATGGCTTTTGCCATATAAGCACGACCCGTTACCCATAAATCACGGAAAGCGGAAGTAAAGCAAATTTGAGCTCGTTCAATTAATAAACCGAAAGCTAAACCACAAAGCATCGCAAAGCCAAGTTTGATAGAGTTTGTCATCACATAAAGTGAAGCGATTAGGTAAGCAAAAAAGACGACCATACCAATCCAAAAACGACGATTTGCTTGTTTCGGATCGGTTTCTTGTAATTTTGCTGCGCCTTTTTTCAATTCTAATTTCACGCGGAATATCGGAAGTAAGGTGACTTTTACGCCTGCGTAAGTACCTACAGCAGTGGCAATAGTGAAGAACCAAGCGTGAACCGAAAATTGTGGAATACCGGTGAAGAGAGAAGCGAGGTTACAGCCCATTGCTAAACGTGCACCGAAACCGGCTAATGCACCACCAATGAGGGCTTGAACAATACGACGTTTGTGCGGTTGATTACGCCATTTTACGTTGTTTGCCCAAAGTGCAGCCGAAATACATCCCGCGAACATACCTAAAATCATCACGCCATCAATACGAGTAAAAATCGTGCCTTGCATGCCGATAATTTTATAGTAGCTCCAGTCGGACACATCGACACCTAGCGCTTGCAAAGCATGACCGCCCCAACGGGTAAATTCCCCCGTAACGGCCCAATAAGTGCCAGTTACCCCAAAGTAATAAGCTGAAATAAGCCCCGCAGCAATAACTGCCGCGACAGGATTCCAGTATTTAATCAGATAATTTTGTTTAAATTGTTGCAAAACCTCTTTCATGAGAGAGTTAATCCTTAAAATGATGAAATGATGATTTGCAAGTGCGGTATAAAATGAAGAGATTTTTGAAGTGTCTACCATTTTCCTATACACAAAACTTGCGATATAGACAAATGAATTGTCGGGCAAAATAATAACATTTGTTTTTGGGGAATGCACGAGGGGAGAGATAATTATTTATGGGTAATTTCGTGCGTTAAGGTGGGAGAATAAAGTTAATCTATAAGGCTTACTTTTTTTCTTTAAGACTAATTTTTTTCAATTAAAAAAATGAAAGCTATGCTAATAAGCATCGTAAGCCCACCTGAAATGATAGCTAATAAACAAATTATCCAAGCAGACTTGTCTATATTAAGGAAGGCAAAGAAATAGAAACCAAATAGCAGGGAAAAATGCGCACCATAATCCCCAACTTAATTTGGGATATTTATTAAATAGAAATTCAAATAATCCTTCAAAAAATAAACGGAAAAAACATTCAAAGATAATATTACCCATAGGTTGTTTCAATGGTAAGTCATCATAATGATTCGTCTAGATAAACTTTCTGCCAGCCCAAATGTTAAGAGAAAAGTTAAACAGTCAATTTGATTTCTCGGATACGCATGGTTAATCCATCGATCAACAACAAGCGTCCGCATAAATTTGAACCGATTTTTAACCGCACTTTGATGGCTTCTAAGGCTTGAATAGAACCAACAACGCCCACAATTGGCGCTAGTACGCCTGCTTCTACACAACTTAAAACATTTTGCCCAAAGAGCTGGCTAAGCTGGCGATAGGTTGGAGTATTGGGTTCATAAGTAAAGACAGAAACTTGCCCTTCTAAACGGATCGCCGCACCTGAAATTAGCGGGATCTTCGCTTTCTCACAACCACGATCGAGCGCATTACGAATATCCACGTTATCGGTACAATCTAATATCACATCAAAGTGCGGTATGATTTCCGCGAGTTTTTCTTCGGAAAGTTGTGCATTGATGGTTTCAATTTCTACGTGAGGATTAATCTGTTGTAACGCAATTTTTGCTGATTCCACTTTAGGCATATTTAATCGGCTATCAGTATGTAACACCCTGACGTTGCAAATTAGAAAGCGATACAGTGTCAAAAATCCAATAAGGTTAAATGACCCACGCCAGCGGCTGCAAGATATTGACTTGCAGCACAACCTAAACCGCCCAAGCCGATAATTAACATGCGGCTGTCTTTGAGTTTTTCTTGTCCGTCAAAATCGACCGCTTTTAAAATAATTTGGCGGTTATAACGCAGTTCTTCTTCGTAGCTTAATTCAGCCATTATTGCCCCAATAGGTGATTAAAGGGTTCAATGGTGACAATTTCGCCCTGCAGCGACATTGCCACGATCTTTTTCAAGGCGAATAAAACAGTTACTTTTTCACAAAAGAACTGAATAAATGCGAGCCTTTGGAAACCCACTGGATGCACTTCAAGTTGACCATTTTCATTAATTTGATAGAAACCACGTTGGAAATCTAAACGGCCAGGCGCTTTTTTCAAATTAGTTTGGGCAATCGCTTGAAAGTGCGGTTGTTTTTTCGGGTGTTTTTTACCGCTTAATTTAGCGATAGCCGGTTGAACCAATTGATAGAATGTCACTAATGCAGAGACCGGATTGCCGGGTAAACCGCAGAACCAAGCATTTTCTAATTTACCAAATGCAAATGGTTTGCCGGGTTTCATCGCAATTTTCCAGAAATTCACCTGACCGACTTTTTCTAACACAGTTTTCGTGAAGTCAGCTTCACCCACTGAAACGCCACCGCTTGTGATAACCAGATCTGCTTGCGCTTGTGCTTTCACAAAAGCCGCTTCAAATTCCGCTTGGTTATCCGGCAGAATACCGAAATCAAGCACATCACAATTTAATTTTTCTAGCATTAACTTCACGGTGAAACGATTAGTGTCGTAAATTTGTCCTGCTTGTAACGGTTGACCGACTGGGACTAATTCATCACCGGTTGAAAGCACGGCCACTTTTAAACGTGGGTAAGCTTTGACTTCAGCGATACCTAATGAGGCGAGCAAAGGTAAAGAAACGGTATTTAACTCATCGCCTTGATGTAAGACCACATCACCTTTTTTCACATCTTCACCAATGCGACGAATATTCTGATTGGCTTTAGGTAATGCCGCAAAGGTAACTGTACCATCTTCATTGACGGTGACCTCTTCTTGCATGACCACCGCATCGGCACCTTCAGGAATCATCGCACCCGTCATAATTCTGACCGCACTTTGTGCTACCCATTCCCCTTGAAATGGATTACCCGCAAAAGATTTTCCTGCGACAGAAAGTGTCATAGATTGCTGTAAATCGGCTAAACGAACTGCATAGCCATCCATCGCGGAGTTATCAAAAGACGGTACATTAATCGGAGAAATTACATCTTCCGCACACACACGATCAGCGGCTTCAGTTAAAGCCAGAGTTTCAGTTTTTGTTGGGAAGGGAAGTTGGTTGAGCATTTGCGCCAAGGCATCTTCAAGTGGCAACATAATCAATCCTTTGGGTTGAGCGAAATAAAAGTGGATATATTGTAGCCCGAAATACAATATGAAGGAAATTAATAAATTAGGGTGATTTTTCGCATTTTACGAATAATTCATCTTTTGCTAAAATGCCGCATTATTTTTTTATAAATGGAAAGTGAATGAACGCGATTTCACCTGATGCGGAAAATGTCCGCCGAGCCTTGATAGCCAAAGGCATCGAAACACCAATGATTGATCCAACACAATGTAAAGATGAGCGCCGTGCAGCGATTGCTTCGCATATGCGTGAAGTGATGAAATTGATTGGGTTAGATCTACGTGATGATAGCCTAGAAGAAACACCAAATCGCTTAGCCAAAATGTTTATTGATGAAATTTTCAGTGGAATGGATTATGCCAATTTCCCGAAAATGACAAAAATCAAAAACCAAATGAAAGTGAGCGAAATGGTGCAAGTGAATGACATCACCTTAACCAGTACTTGCGAACATCATTTTGTGACGATTGATGGCAATGTTGCTGTGGCATATTATCCAAAAGATTGGGTGATTGGCTTGTCTAAAATCAATCGCATTGTGGCGTTTTTTGCGCAACGTCCACAAGTACAAGAGCGTTTAACCGAACAGCTTTTAACGGCATTTCAAACCATTTTAGAAACCGATGATGTGGCAGTTTATGTGAAAGCGACACATTTCTGTGTGAAAGCGCGCGGGGTAAAAGATACTCATAGTTATACTGTGACATCAGCCTATGGCGGGGTCTTTTTAGAAGATCGCGAAACTCGAAAGGAATTTTTATCTTCCATTCAGAAATAACAAAAAGCACTGAGGATTCGGTGCTTTTTTGTTTGTTTATTGTGCGAATATAAGTAAAATTAGCCCCTTTCATTTTTTTATTTCTATTTTGATTTTTTTATTGAGGATTCTCATGATAAAAAGCCAATTCAAAATTGTTTCTTGTTTTATTACTCGGTGTCCTTTCAGCCTTTGGCCCATTTGTGGTGGATCTTTATTTACCTTCACTGCCACAACTCGCGAGTTTTTTTGAAACAAGCGCCTCAATGACGCAACTTACGCTCACTACCGCTATGATTGGTTTAGCAGTAGGGCAATTACTTCTTGGGCCGCTCAGTGATAAATTTGGGCGAAAAATTCCGCTTATTATTTCATTAGTTATTTATATTATTAGCACAGTCTTAATCGTTTATGCACCGAATATTGAATCGATGATTGTCTTGCGAGTGATTCAAGGACTTTCTTCGGCAGGAAGTGTGGTTATTTCTCGTGCTGTCGCAACGGATCTTTATCGCGGGCGTGAAATGACACGTTTCTTTGGTTTATTAATGACAATTAATGGGATCGCACCAATTATTTCGCCAATTCTTGGTAGTTTATTGTTGGAATACATTAGCTGGAAAGGGGTATTTGTTTTCCTTGCTTTGATTGGGGTGATTGTTTTGCTTTTCTGCTTCCGTTTAAAAGAAAGCTTAAGCATCGGAAATCGCTTACAAGGTTCAATATTTGCCACATTCTTAACCTTTGGTGTGATTATCAAAAACCGTTTATTTATGAGTTATGTTGGTATTGAAAGCTTTTTACTTGGCGCAATGTTTGCTTATATTGCTGCTTCACCATTTATTTTTACAAAGTTTCTATGGATTAAGTGCATTTATCTTTAGTTTATGTTTTGGGAGCCAATGGTGCTGCGTTAGTCATCGGGGCAAATATTGGTGGTAAATTGCCAAATCGTCAGGCTTTAGCAATTGGCGTATTGGCTTTTGTGGTTGCTGCACTTTATACCATTGCCGTATTAATTATTCAGCCGCACTGGTTATTTGTTGAAATCGGTTTCTTTGCTATGTTGTTATTAATGGGCATTACTTTCCCTGCGATTTCTACTTTAGCGATGGAAAGTGAACGTCAATATGCGGGCAGTGCTTCTGCATTATTAGGTTTTGCCCCCTTCTTTTTAGGCGGCATCGTCTCTCCACTGGTGGGTATCGGCAATATTTTCTATTCAACCGCTTTAGTGATTTTAGCTTGTGGGGTATTGGGACTCGCTATCTATTGGTCGATTCGTCATAAAATCCCAACTTCAGCAGAGTAGTGAAAAGTGCGGTCATTTTTTACGGTGTTTTAAAAAAGAAAAAGGCGAACATCCATTTGTTCGCCTTTTGTTATTTCAGTTTTAGCTTCGAACACTTAATTTCTCAAATTCATCGAAGAATGTTGGGAACGTTTTAGCCGTACATTTGGGATCTAAAATCGTGACAGGTGTATCCGATAATGCAATCAACGCAAAGCACATTGCCATACGGTGATCGTTATAGGTCTCAATTTCAGCATGCTTAAATTGGGAGATCGCAAGCGGTTGAATACGAATAAAATCTTCACCTTCTTCAACTTCCGCATCGACTTTTCGCAATTCAGTCGCCATTGCAGCAAGGCGATCAGTTTCTTTCACACGCCAGTTATAAATATTGCGAATAACGGTTTCACCTTTTGCAAATAAGGCGGTTGTGGCAATCGTCATGGCTGCATCAGGAATGTGGTTCATATCCATATCAACACCGTGAAGCTCAGCTTGTTCCGCTTGAATAAAATCTTCACCCCAAGTGATTTTGGCGCCCATTTTTTCGAGTACATCAGCAAATAGGCGGTCGCCTTGAATGGAATGTTTGCCAATTCCTGTCACTTTTACATTGCCTTTAATCGCGGCGGCGGCAAGGAAATAAGAGGCAGATGACGCATCACCTTCTACCATGTATTTGCCCGGTGACACATAGGATTGGTTACCTTTCACCTTAAACACTTGATAGTTGTGGTTTTCAACCGAAATACCAAAATCTTTCATCATCGCGAGGGTGATATCAATATAAGGTTTTGAGACTAAATCACCCACAATATGGATATCTAAATCGCCCTCAGCAAGTGGAGCAGCCATTAAAAGTGCGGTCAAAAATTGAGAAGAAATTGAACCGTCAATTTCAACTACGCCACCTTTAATCCCTTGATTGCGAATTGCAAGTGGAGGGTAGCCGTCATTTTCTAAATAACGAACATCGGCACCCGCTTGAAGAAGCGCATCAACCAAATGTTTGATTGGGCGCTCTTTCATACGTGGCTCACCAGTCAAAATAACTTCGCCTTCTGTGTTGCCTTTTAAGCAAAGCGCCGCTGTTAAAGGACGCATGGCCGTACCGGCATTGCCGAGAAACAGTGATAAGCCATTTTCAACCTGAAACGCGCCACCTAAGCCCTCAACTTCGCAGCAAGTTTTGTCTTCAGATAGTTGGTAATTCCCCCCTAAAGCTTTGAGGGCGTTTAACATATGGCGAATGTCATCACTGTCTAACAAGTTAGTAACCGTTGTGGTGCCTTTAGCTAATGCCGCTAATAATAATGCACGGTTCGATAAACTTTTCGAACCCGGTAAGTTGATTTCACCTTCAATACGGGAAATCGGCTCTAAGGTGATAGCTTTCATTACAAGACCACCGTTTTGTTTTTATACACAAAAATACGATCGTGTAAGGCAAGATCGAGTGCACGGCTTAATACGGTTTTTTCCACGTCACGGCCTGCACGCATCATTGCATCGGCAGAGTAGGTGTGGTCTACGTTAATCACGTTTTGCATGATGATCGGACCTTGATCCAATTCATTGTTAATAAAATGAGCTGTTGCACCGATAATTTTCACGCCGCGCTCATAGGCTTGTTGATAAGGTTTTGCCCCAATAAATGCGGGTAAGAATGAATGGTGAATATTAATCACACGATTTGGATAACGCGCCACGAATTCAGGATTTAATACACGCATATATTTAGCTAAAACAATATAATCAGGTGCATATTCATCAATTTTTTCAGCGAGCAATTTACCGTGTTCCACGCGCGTGAGTCCTTCATGGCTGACACAATGGAATGGAATATCAAAGCGTTCAACTAATTCGCGTAAATTATCGTGATTTCCAATTACTGCCGCAATTTCTACATCTAATGCACCGTAGTAATTTTTCATTAAAATATCACCTAAGCAGTGCGCTTCTTTGGTGACTAAAATCACGATTCGTTTACGTTTTGCGCTGATTAGGTGGCAATTTGTCCCAGCCGGCAAACTATAATTTAAGTCAGCTAACAAGGTTTCTTCATTAAAAATGCCTTCCAATTCAGTACGCATAAAGAAATGTTTCGTTTCAAAATCAACGAACTCATTATTGTGGAGGATATTTAATTGATGTTTGTAACAAATGTTGGTGATTTTAGCGATTAAGCCTTTATCATCAGGACAGTCGGTCAGTAATATTTTCTTTTCTAACATAATGAATGTTTTGCCAGGTAAATAAAAAAAGAGAACCCATAAAAATGGGTTCTACATAGTCGATAATAAAATTAGATTTCAAAAGAAGCTAAAGAAACACCTTTATCTAAGGCCTTTTGAATCACACGAGGTGTACGACCTTGGCCAGTCCATGTTCTCTCTTGACCAGTTTCATCAGTATATTTGTATTTTGCTGGACGAGGTTCACGTTTTTTACGAATTGAAGAAGGTGCAGCACCAATAATTGCAGTTAATTCTTCAGCAGTGATGCCTTCTTGTTTAATTAATTCTTTATATTTTTGCAATACGTGCTCGACGTTCTTGTTCTGCTTGTTCAATTTCCGCGGCTTGAGCACGCTTTTCTTCAATTGCAGTTTGTAATTTTAAAAGTGAGCTCTCTGCTTGCTCTAATGTTAAATCACGTACCGCAGCACGTAAACTTCGAAGATTTGTTAAACCTTTTGTCAATTCATTCATAAATAACCCCTATATGATGTGTGAATATTTAATTTATCTCTGTTAGCTATAATAACGAAAAAGTAGAAGTTAGGTAAATATTAAATCTTGCAATTAAAACTCAAAAATTAATTGGTCAGACTTCATTATGACAATAACGATAAATATTCCCTACTTTGTAATTGAGTATTTATTGTAATAATAGTTCATAAAATGTTAACAATACATGTAACTTTTTTTGAAAAAAAGAAAAATTTTATCTAAGATGATAAGATTTTTATTGGTAATGTTATTCGTTTTAATGTAATCTTTCCACATCCTATACAACAGTAGAGGTGCGGTCATTATAAGTATTTTTCCTAGAGTGGATAGCGTTGAAGGGAAAGGAAAGGAATGATTGCCGAAATCGAATAGGCGTCATCTTATTCGGTTGGTCACGTCTTCGAAAGGAACGTGACTGTCATAGTTTTTGTGTGTTAACTATGGAGCGCTACGGTTCGGTCTGGTCATCATTGTGTCTTTTTCTTGCCGTTGTCTCCATTAAATTATTAGGTATAACTTAATGGAACTAGTCGATTATTCTTCATCTATTTATTCAATTATACCCGCATTACTTGCGATTATTTTAGCAATTGCAACTCGTCGGGTTTTGGTCTCCCTCAGTGCAGGGATTATTGTCGGTGCGTTAATGTTGGTTGATTTCAACCCATTGAATGCACTTATTTATTTAAAAAGATAATGTTGTGGCATTAGTTTATAGTAGCGAAGAAGGCATGAATTCAAATATGAATATCGTCTTTTTCTTAGTTTTACTTGGCGTATTGACCGCACTTTTAACCGTATCAGGCAGCAACCGTGCATTTGCTGAGTGGGCACAAAATAAAATTAAAGGTCGTCGTGGTGCGAAATTATTAGCGGCATCTTTAGTGTTTGTAACCTTTATTGATGATTATTTCCATAGTCTTGCAGTGGGTGCCATTGCACGTCCAGTAACCGATCGTTTTAAAGTTTCTCGTGCTAAATTAGCGTATATCCTTGACTCCACTGCTGCACCAATGTGTGTCATGATGCCGGTATCAAGCTGGGGTGCATACATTATTACACTCGTGGCAGGTCTATTGGCGACATATTCTATTACCTCTTATACACCGATGGGGGCATTCGTTGCCATGAGTTCAATGAACTACTATGCGATTTTCTCATTATTGATGGTGTTCTTTGTGGCTTATTTCTCCTTTGATATTGCATCAATGGCACGTCATGAAAAATTAGCTATGGAGCGAGATTATAAAGAAGAAGTCATTGAAGGTGTGAAAGGTAAAGTTCGCAACTTAATTTTACCGATTTTAGTCTTAATTACCGTCACTGTTTTCATGATGATTCATACGGGTAGTGAGGCTTTAGCGGCAGATGGAAAACCATTTAGCCTCTTAGGTGCATTTGAAAATACAACAGTAGGTATTTCGCTTGTTGTTGGTGGTTCAAGTGCGGTTGCTATGTCAACATTATTGATTATTCTTGAGCGTCAAGTTTCTTTACAAGAATACGGAAAAGCGTGGATTGCCGGTATTAAATCTATGTTAGGTGCAATTGCAATCCTATTCTTTGCGTGGACAATCAATAAAGTGGTGGGTGATGCACAAACCGGTAAATACTTATCTTCTTTAGTGAGTGGCAGTATTCCTGTTCAATTTTTACCTGTGATTTTATTTATCCTTGGTTCAGCAATGGCATTCTCAACCGGGACAAGTTGGGGGACATTTGGCATTATGTTACCAATCGCAGCTGCAATGGCGACCAACTCTGCTCCAGAGTTATTACTTCCTTGCCTATCTGCCGTCATGGCTGGCGCGGTATGTGGCGACCACTGTTCACCGGTTTCGGATACAACGATTCTGTCATCAACTGGAGCAAAATGTAACCACATGGATCACGTCACGACACAATTACCTTATGCGGCAACTGTTGCGACAGCAAGTGCTGTGGGCTACATTGTGGTTGGCTTTACAGAATCTGGTTTAGCTGGATTTGTGACAACAGCAGCTGTTTTAGTAGCTTTGGTGTTTATCGTGAAAAAACGTTAATCATAAAAGATAAAAAGAAAGGGCGTACTTATGTACGCCCTTCTTGTATTTATTGTGAAAATTAGAGTAATGGACTAAACAAGAAAAATAACCGCTCTATGATTCGATGATAGAAAGGACGATTGATCCATTCTTGCATATTGAGTGCAGAAGAATTCGCTAAATAATTTTCATGAAGTGTAGCGACTTCATTGGCAAAATTACGATCTTCTACAGCAACAGTGATTTCAAAGTTAAGCAAGAAGCTACGTAAATCCATATTTACTGTACCAACGAGTGCAAGTTTATTATCGATTAACACACTTTTAGTATGCAGAAGCCCTGCTTCAAAATGATAAATTTTGACGCCAGCTTCGAGTAAATCATCAAAGAATGTTCGACTCGCCCAACGAACCATCAAGGAGTCATTGTTTTTAGGTAAAATAAGCGTGATATCAACACCACGGAATGCGGCAATACGTAATGCTTCAGCAATATTGTGACTTGGCACAAAGTAAGGTGATGTGATCACAATGCTTTCTTTTGCCGCATAAATAACTGTTGCAAGAGATTGCGCAATTAAGTCATCTGGGAACGCAGGACCGCTCGCAATGACTTGCACAGAATGGGTGTCATTATCATCAATTTCCACGAGCGGGCAATTTGGTAATAACAGGGGTAATTCTTCTGTCGTTTCAATTTCCCAATCCCAAGCATGTAAGCTATTTAAAATTGGCGAAACAGGACCGTTGATTCGCACCATCACGTCTATCCAATTGCCTACGTTGCTATCTTGCTGAAGAAATTCGGATCTACCATATTCATACTGCCTGTGTAGGCAATTTGATTATCAATGATGATGATTTTACGATGTTGGCGTAAATCAATTCGACTGAAGAACATCCGGAATAAATTTACATGAAGCGCCTCAGTAATTTCAATGCCTTTCGCTCGCATTTCTTTACAAATCGGGCTTTTCAAAAAAGCATGACTGCCAACGGAATCGAGTAAAAGGCAAACTTTAACCCCGCGTTGTACGGCTTCTTCTAAGGCTTGTCTCACCTCATCAATTAATCCATCATTACTCCAAATATAAAACACCATATTAATGGAATGACGCGCTTGTTGAATATCACGAATGATACTTTGAATGATGCTTTCTGGTGTATCAAGAATATGTAATTCATTACCTCGAATGTTTGGAATACCTAAGCGATGGTGGACTAGTTTAAATAAGGCACGATAACGAGGATCCTGGGAATGTGCGACCAGATCTTTTTGCCCAGACAGTTGCTGAAGCCATTGTGTATATTTAGGTTTTAATGATTGAAATACTTTGGCTCGTCGAGTACCGAGTTTTATCTCACCAAAAATTAAATAAGCAATAACGCCAATCAGTGGCACAAGATAGATAATCATCAGCCATGACAACGTAGCAGAAACCGCTTGTTTTTTGACGAGCAAACGCAAGGTGACAGAAATAACTGCCACCCAAATTAACACGGGAATAATATAAACCAGTATAATATGTTCAAAATTCATTAATTTTTAACCGCACTTATGAAATTAGACATTGTTTATCAGACCGATGATTTTATCATTATTTACAAGCCTTGTGGGTTGAGCGTGCATAAAGATCAAAGCGAAATTGGTTTAACCACTTTGCTTGCCGAGCAGCTTTGGCGTGCCACAAGTTTGGCTTGTTCATCGATTAGATAAAGTGACATCAGGTTTACTTATTTTGGCACTAAATGCCGAAAGTGCAGCTGAATTTTTCCGACTTTTTTCTGAACACCATATCCAAAAAGACTTACCTTGCACTCAGCAATCAAAAGCCCAAAAAGAAACAAGGATTGATTGTCGGCGATATGCAAAAGGCTCGTAATGGAGCTTGGAAACTTTGCCAATCGAAAGAAAACCCCGCAATTACGCGTTTTGAAAGTGTAAGTTGTGAGCCTAATTTACGGTTATTTATCTTAAAGCCACAAACCGGTAAAACCCATCAATTGCGTGTTGCGATGAAAAGCTTAGGGAGCCCAATTTTAGGGGATCTGCTTTATGGTAAAAACACTGAAAATATTGACCGCACTTATTTGCACGCTGCAAGATTGCAATTTGAATTTAAAGGTCAGGCATTTGATGTGTTTACTCTTCCTAAAGAAGGGGAGTGGTGGCATCTTGACGGTGTCATGTCTCAGATTCAAAAATTTGGCTCAGTAAACACTGAGCCAAAGAAATAAACTTTATTGATTATTTTGCTAATCCGATACCTGTATAGCCTCGTTCACGCATGGTAGCTTCTTTTGATTTACGAATTAGGGTCTCAATTGTCATGCCTTGTACGAGAATTGAGAATGCCACAACCGCATATGTCATACCTAAAATAAGATCACGAACATCCATTTCTAATCCTTCAATATAAAATTGACCACTTGGAATAGAAAGTGCCATAGCCAGAGCTAATCCACCTCGTAATGCGCCCCAAGTGAGCACTTTCATGGTGTAAGGATTGTATTTACGGTAACGTTTCATGACTTGGAATGGTAACCACACACTTGCATAGCGGCAGATTAAACAAACCGGAATAGCAAGAAAAATTAAGATTAACCCTTGCCAAGATACATGAATCAATAAAATTGCTAAACCGATCAAGATGAAGAGTAAGGAGTTGAGGAAGTGATCGATCATTTCCCAAAAGTGATCTAAATAGCGTTGGCTTTGTTGAGAAAAGCCGGTGTATCTTGTCCAGTTCCCAATTAAAATCCCCGCGACAACCATCGCTAATGCCCCTGAGACGTGTAAGAGATTAGCAAGCATAAAGCCCGCAGTGGGTACGATTAAGGTTAAGAGAATTTCTAATGAACCATCATCGGTGGCTGAAATCAAATAATGGGCGAAGAGACCTAAAACCAATCCAAATGCAATTCCACCCTAAAAGCTTCTTTAAAAAAATAAATGGAGAATACTGCTTGCTGTCGGTTCATGTCCGCCAAATGCGACGGCAAAAACCGTGGTGAAAAATCACCAATCCAATCCCATCATTAAAAAGTGATTCGCCTTCCACCTGCATGGATAGGCGTTTTGGTGCTTTTAAGTTTTTGATAATGGCGAGTACAGCAATAGGGTCATCAGGCGATATTAGTGCGCCAAATAAGATGCAGTAAATTAAATCAATATGCCATCCGAAAAAGTAAGGCAATGCCATAAAGTAGAAAACCAATAAAGAAAGTAGAGGCAAGCGTTGAGAACAGGGCGAAAGTGGTAATTTCCCATTTTTTTGATTATTTAATACAGGAAGTTTAATCCCTAAGGCTCCGGCAAAGAGTAAAAAAACCTAAAATTCCATTTAATAAGAAATCTTTAAAATCAATACGTTCAATAACACGAGTTGCAATATCATCTAAATTAAAACCAGTTGAAATAACCTAGCAAAACGAGAAACAGTGATCCTGCCATGGAAGTGGCTGTGATAGCGATGGTATATTGGATATTATCATTCAGTTTACGGGTGATAAAACTAATAAGAATGGCTATTGTGGTAAGGAAACACAAGTAAGTATAAAGTATTCATAAAATGATCCGAGAGAGTAATAAAAACATTGTAAGTATAAGCAAGTTACTTTTATTTATAAAGTGCGTTTTTAGGAAAAAGTTTTAATGAGAACAGAGGATAAAATTTATTTGATTGCAACTGAAGCGTAATTACATTAATAGGCGCAACTTCTTCCGTTACAAGAGGAAAAGTGCGGTTAAGATTTCAATTATTTTTGTATAATAGACCCAATTTTTTTCACATTAGGAACAAAAAAATGAAATTTATCTCTTTTAATATTAATGGCTTACGTGCCCGCCCTCATCAGCTTGAAGCAATTATTGAAAAATACCAACCGGATGTGATTGGTTTACAAGAAATCAAAGTGGCGGATGAGGATTTTCCTTATGCGATTACTGAAAATCTGGGTTATCACGTTTTTCATCACGGGCAAAAAGGCCACTATGGTGTAGCCTTATTAACTAAACAAGAACCAAAAGCGGTACGTCGTGGTTTTCCAACCGATAATGAAGATGCGCAAAAACGCATTATTATGGCAGATTTAGAAACCCCATTTGGTTTGTTAACGGTAATTAATGGCTATTTTCCACAAGGCGAAAGCCGTGCACATGAAACCAAGTTCCCGGCAAAAGAAAAATTTTATGCGGATCTTCAACGTTATTTAGAACAAGATCATGATAAAGCCAATCCGGTTTTAATTATGGGCGATATGAATATCAGTCCAAGCGATTTGGATATTGGTATCGGCGATGAAAACCGCAAACGTTGGTTACGTACCGGTAAATGTTCATTCTTACCCGAAGAGCGTGAATGGTATCAACGCTTATACGATTATGGATTGGAAGATACGTTCCGCAAATTAAATCCAACAGTCAATGACAAGTTCTCGTGGTTTGATTATCGCTCAAAAGGTTTCGATGATAACCGTGGATTACGTATCGATCATATTTTAGTGAATCATCAATTAGCAGAGCGTTGCGTGGACGTCGGCATTGCATTGGATATTCGTGCGATGGAAAAAACGTCAGATCACGCACCAATCTGGGCAGAGTTTAAATAGGAAAGCAGCATGGATATGGCAAATTGGCAGAATTACCGTTCACAAGTAAATGGTATGCCTGCCGTGTTTACCGCAAATATTGAAGATTTAGATGTTTATCATGGTAAACATCTCAGTAAGGTTGTGCAATTTACCGTGCCTTATCAGGGAGATGAGGATGGTTTACCGAATGAAGACGAATATGAAAAATTGATTAATCGTCTTTTTAAAATCCTTGCACAATTGACCGCACTTCCAAATGTTTTCTTTGCTGGGCACTTTATTTGCAACCATCAGGCAAAAATGCATTTTTATTGTGAACATGATGCTTTGCTTAAAGAAACCCTTCAACAACTCGATTTTGTCTCAGAAATCAATGTGCAGGATGATCCCAATTGGGATACCTATTTCGATTTCTTATTGGCTTCTCCATTGGAAATGAAATTAAATGCGACAGAAGAGATTTTGAGTATGCTGAATAGCAAAGGGCGCAATTTAAGCGATACTTATTTGATTGAGCATACTTTTCATTTTGATGAAGAAGAAAAAATGTTCCCTTTCATGGATGAATTAACGCTTGGAAAAGTGTCTTTTAACACTCTTAAATATTCTAGCCAAGCTATTCAAACAGAAGAAGATGAACAACCTTATTTCATGGTGAAATTGGAGCAAGAGCTTTCATTAGATAGTAATGAGATCTTCGATTGGGTAGAGCGTTTTGAAAAATTAGCTATAGAGTTTTCAGGCGACTATATTGGCTGGGAATGCGATAATTTAATGGATGATCGTTCATCATTAAATTAGCCTGATAATCCATTCAATCAGTATAGATTAGATAAAAATAAAGCCCATCAACACGATGGGCTTAAATTCTTTTGGCTACAAATTTAGGATTCGTAAAAGGAGACAAACGAAAGCTAAACCAAAAGAGAAAAATTGGCTCCTCCTGCGGGACTCGAACCTGCGACATATGGATTAACAGTCCACCGTTCTACCGACTGAACTAAGGAGGAATAAATTTGGTATCACAAAGAATAGGCGCGCATTTTTAATGATCGGACCACTCCTTGTCAATACCAAAAATGAAAAAAATTATAAAAAAATTTTGCACTTTTTTTCTATCCACAAAGCCTGTGGATAACTTTTGTGGATTGTTTTTTTGTTTAAAATGGTCAATCACTGGTGCAGACTGGCTTTTTCCTTAAATTGTTCATCTATTAGCCATAAGTGAATATTCTTTTTAAATATCAATACGTTGCATAAAGTCCAGCAAAAAAATAAAATATTTTTTTCAATTTTTGAAGTGTTTAAGACTTGACACGCCTAAGTATGTGTAAAACTTGGATTTTTATCGCTCAATTTGGAGTAATAATTGTGCTAAAATAGCCGCATTTCTAAAATAGCTAAAAAATTGACCGCACTTATGGCAGAGAAAATTAACACTAAGCCTTTTATCCTTCATTCCGATTTTAAACCGTCCGGTGATCAACCCCAAGCAATCGAAAAATTAGTCGAAAATTTAGAGGATGGTTTGGCGCATCAAACCCTTCTCGGGGTAACGGGCTCTGGTAAAACCTTTACTATTGCAAATGTTATCGCGACGTTAAATCGCCCAGCAATGTTACTTGCCCCAAATAAAACCCTTGCTGCTCAGCTTTATGCAGAAATGAAAGCATTCTTTCCTGAAAACGCGGTGGAGTATTTCGTCTCATACTATGATTACTATCAGCCGGAAGCTTATGTACCGAGTAGTGATACCTTTATTGAGAAAGATGCTTCTATTAATGATCAGATTGAACAGATGCGTCTTTCAGCTACGAAGTCATTTTTGGAGCGTCGAGATACTATCGTAGTCGCATCTGTTTCAGCGATTTATGGTTTGGGGGACCCAGATAGCTATTTACAAATGATGTTGCATTTACAGCAAGGTGCAATTATCAATCAACGTCAGATTTTAGCGAAGTTGGCGGAATTACAATACACAAGAAACGATCAAGCCTTTCAGCGTGGTACATTCCGTGTGCGCGGCGAAGTGATTGATATTTTTCCCTGCGGAATCGGACGATCGTGCGATACGAATTGAATTATTTGATGATGAAATTGAACGTTTAAGTTTATTTGATCCTTTAACGGGCACAAGTTTTGGTGCTGTTCCTCGTTTTACGGTATATCCGAAAACGCACTATGTGACACCGAGAGAACGTATTTTAGATGCTATTGAAAAAATCAAAGCGGAACTTGTGCAACGCCGTGAGTATTTCATCAAAGAGCATAAATTGTTGGAAGAGCAGCGCATTACCCAACGCACGCAGTTTGATATTGAGATGATGAACGAGCTCGGTTATTGCTCAGGCATCGAAAACTATTCACGCTATCTTTCTGGCCGAAATGAAGGCGAACCGCCTCCGACATTATTTGATTATATGCCGTCTGATGCGATTTTGATTATTGATGAATCACACGTGACAGTACCACAAATTGGTGGGATGTATCGTGGAGACCGCTCACGTAAAGAAACTTTGGTGGAATATGGTTTCCGTTTGCCTTCTGCATTAGATAACCGTCCATTGCGTTTTGAAGAGTTTGAACGTTTAGCGCCACAGACGATTTACGTTTCAGCGACACCTGGTCCTTATGAATTGGAAAAATCGGGTACTGAAATTGTCGATCAGGTTGTGCGTCCAACAGGCTTACTCGATCCGCAAATTGAAATTCGTCCAGTGTCCATTCAAGTGGATGATTTGCTGTCTGAAGCACGTCAAAGAGCGGACAAAAATGAGCGTGTTTTAGTGACAACGCTGACGAAGAAAATGGCGGAAGATTTAACGGATTACCTAGACGAGCACGGTATTCGTGTCCGTTATTTGCATTCAGATATTGATACTGTTGAGCGTGTAGAGATTATTCGTGATTTACGTTTAGGCGAGTTTGATGTATTGGTTGGTATCAACTTGTTACGTGAGGGCTTGGATATTCCAGAAGTCTCTCTTGTGGCAATTTTAGATGCGGATAAAGAAGGTTTCTTGCGTTCTGAACGTTCCTTAATCCAAACTATCGGCCGTGCTGCTCGAAACTTAAATGGTAAAGCAATTTTATATGCGGATAGCATCACTAAATCTATGGAAAAAGCCATTACCGAAACGAATCGCCGTCGTGAAAAACAAATGAAATACAATGAAGAGCACGGCATTGTTCCACAGGCATTGAATAAGAAAGTGGGCGAGTTGTTAGATATTGGTCAAGGTGCAAATCAAAAAGCCAAATCGAAACAGCGTGGTAAAACAGCAGCTGAACCGACCGCACTTTACAATGCACCTAAATCCGCCAAAGAATTCCAACAACAAATTAAGAAATTGGAACAACAAATGTATAAATTTGCTCAAGATCTTGAGTTTGAAAAAGCCGCCGCAGTACGCGATAAGCTTCATCAATTGAGAGAGCAATTTATGATATCGGAATAAAGAAAAAGAGCGGTTAATTTGACCGCTCTTTTTTTATTTTATTGCACTAATAAGTAGAAGTTGTTTTTACCACGTAAGATATTGAGTGCAACAGCAGATGGTTTTTCATCTAGCGCTTTGCGTAAGTCTTGCGTGCTTTCAATTGGCTGACGGTTGATGCCGATGATGATATCACCCGATTTTAAACCGCGTTGTGCCGCCATTGAATTTGGCTGTACTTTACTAATTTCTACACCTTTAACACCTTTTGCATCGTAGTTGTTTAAGGTTGCACCATCTAGTGCAGGAAGTTCTGTTTTACTTGCCGTTTGAGAGCCATCGTCTGCTTGTAAGGTCACTTTTACGTTGTCAGTTTTGCCATCACGTAAATAAGTGAGTTCAATTTCTTTACCTGCACCAGAAGTTGCAATTTTTGCACGCATTTCGGCGAAGCTTGAGATTTTCTGACCATTCATTGCAGTGATCACATCACCCGCTTTCAAGCCAGCTTTTTCTGCAGCAGAATTTGGAATGACTTCACTCACAAATGCACCTTGTTGTGCACTAACATTAAAGGCTTTTGCTAAATCGGCATTTAATTCGCCACCTTTAATACCGAGTAAACCACGACGTACTTCACCAAATTCTAAGATTTGTTGGACAAGGTTGTTGGCTTGGTTGCTTGGAATTGCAAATGCAATCCCGGCGTTACCGCCACTTGGAGAAATAATTGCGGTATTAATACCAATTAATTCACCTTGTAAATTCAATAATGCACCACCAGAGTTACCACGGTTTACCGCCGCATCAGTTTGGATATAGTTTTCATATGCACCGCTATCTGAACCAGTAGAGCGACCTAGCGCCGAAACAATACCAGAGGTGACGGTTTGGCCTAAACCGAATGGGTTACCGATAGCAACGGTAAAATCACCTACGCGTAATTTATCGGAGTCAGCCATTTTGATCGCGGTGAGGTTAGTTGGTTTCGATTTGTACTAAAGCGATATCAGATTGTTCGTCTTTTCCAACGAGTTTGGCTTTGAATTCACGTCCGTCTTGTAATTTTACGGTAATTTTATCTGCGCCATCTACGACGTGATTGTTCGTTAAAACATAGCCTTTATCTGCATTGATGATCACGCCAGAACCTAAACCGCGGAAGTTGCGTGATGCACCACGATCTCCGCCGAATTGTTCGCCAAATTGATCACCAAAGAAAAATTTAAATTCTTCTGGAATATCATCAGGTAATGCTGAACGGCTGTTAGCTTTTGCTTTGCCTTCAACAGAAAGGGTCACAACTGCTGCTTGTGCTTTTTCTAACATTGGTGCAAGGCTGCCTTGTTCGACAATCTCATTTGGAATAGCCGCTTGAACGGATAAAGAGGTTGCAAACACGCTTAAACCTAATGCTATACCGGTTAATACAAAATTTCTTTTCTTCATAGAGTTCTCCAAGTAAAAATAAATGACTGAATAAGTGTTCAATCAGACAAAAAAATGAGGGGGATGTTCAGTAAAAACAAGGGCATTGAAAAAAATATTTTTAAAAAAAGTACGGTAGATGTTGAAATTGTTCTTTTTGCCCGCATTTATCTAAACCTCTTTGTTAATTTGAAGAATAAAAGAATCATTCTGTTTAAATAGGGCTGGTACAACCTATTTTTACGTCAAAAACCTTGCCAGACAAGGCGGAAATATAGTTTAATAACGCCCTGTTTTACTGCCTAGGTAGTATAAATTTTACGCAATCACATAATAATTGTGTAAGAATTCAAATGAACTAGTTTACTAGTACAAAAAATAGGTGTAGAGTAACGCCATTAGATTTAAGCACAACATTTAAGATTTAGAGAGTGACATATGGCGACGAAGAAAGAAGAAATCGAAGTAAAAGTTGCAAATGATGATACCCGAATTGAAAAAGTCGATCAGGTATTACCCCCAATTGCCTTATTAGAAAAATTTCCTGCAAGTCAAGAAGCGGCTGATTTAGTTCATGAAACCCGCTTGCACGCACACAATATTATTCATGGAAAAGATGACCGTTTACTTGTAGTAATTGGTCCTTGTTCTATTCATGATCCTAAAGCCGCATTAGATTATGCCAAACGTTTAAAAGTATTACGTGATGAATATAAAGATACACTTGAAGTGGTGATGCGTGTTTACTTTGAAAAACCGCGTACAACAGTAGGTTGGAAAAGGCTTAATTAACGATCCTTATTTAAATGATACATATCGTTTAAATGATGGTTTACGTATTGCACGTAAATTATTATCTGACATCAATAATTTAGGCGTCCCGTCAGCAGGTGAGTTCTTAGATATGATCACACCACAATATGTGGCTGATTTCATGAGCTGGGGCGCAATTGGTGCGAGAACAACTGAATCTCAAGTACACCGAGAATTAGCTTCAGGCTTATCTTGTGCGGTAGGCTTTAAAAATGGCACAAATGGTGGCGTGAAAGTCGCCTTAGATGCAATGGGCGCGGCAGAAGCTTCGCATTATTTCTTGTCTGTGACAAATTTGGTCATTCTGCCATTGTTTCAACAAAAGGAAATGAAGACTGTCACATCATTTTACGTGGTGGGGATAAAGGTCCTAACTATAAAGCAGAAGATGTTGCAAAAGTTTGTGCAGAGATCGAAAAATCAGGTCGTATTCCACATGTAATGGTTGATTTCAGTCATGCAAATAGTAGCAAACAATTTAAAAAACAAATGGAAGTTTGTGAAGATGTTTGCCAGCAAATTGCAGGTGGTTCAAAGCAGATCTTCGGTGTTATGGTGGAAAGTCATATCGTTGAAGGTCGTCAAGACTTAGTCGATGGTAAAGCTCAGACTTACGGGCAAAGTATCACTGATGCTTGTATCGGTTGGGAAGATACAGAAATCGTGTTAAAACAGTTATCCGATGCTGTATTAGCACGTCGCCAAGTAAATGGCTAATAAATTTAATTTTTTAGATGATTAAAAGTGCGGTCAATTTTGACCGCACTTTTTTTATGCGCTTTGAAAAAATGGGATAAAAAGGGTATGCTAGCTCTAATGGAATAAGAAAGGAAATGTATGATGCAGGATATGATAAATGGCTTATTAATTGTCTTAATACCAATGGTGTTAGGTTATTTATTAAAGGTCAATAATAAATCCTATATTGCAAAAATAAATCATATCGTGATGTTTTTGCTTTATATTATTCTTTTCTTAATGGGCTATTTACTTGGTCAGTTAGATGATTTAGAGCATAAACTGCCGATTATTGGCACAACTGCGGTGACACTGTCTGCGATCATTTTGGGATCTAATATGGTTGGTTTGATGCTTTATGACCGCTTTAACCCCGCTGAGCCACTTAAATCACAAGGTAAAATTGATTCTCGTTGGCACTCCTTAATTGACTCACTCAAACTTTCCGGCACGGTAGTGATCGGCACCCTTTGTGGTTTCTTATTCAAATCCTATCTCATGTTACCTACCGGAATTAATCTGTATGTATTGATCGTACTGATTTTCTTTGTGGGGATTCAGCTAAGAAATAACGGTATTTCCTTAAAAGAGGCCCTTTTCAATAAACGAGGTTTCCAAACAGGGATGGTGTTTACTTTTACTTCATTATTAGGTGGTATCATTGCTGCTTTCGTTTTGGCTATGCCAATTACACAAGGGCTGGCATTTGCCTCTGGAATGGGTTGGTATTCGTTATCTAGTGTAGTATTGACCAATGCATGGGGACCGGTGCAGGGCAGTATTGCCTTTTTTAATGACTTATCCCGTGAAATTGTCAGCTTATTTGTGATCCCATTATTTATGCGTCATTTCCGTTCGACTGCAATTGGGATTACGGGTGCGACAGCAATAGATTGTACCTTGCCAATTATTCAAAAAAAGCAGGAGGTATTGAAGTCACGCCAATTGCGATTTCATTCGGCTTTGTCACGAATATTCTGCCACCGTTACTATTGGTTTTCTTTTCCAGTATTCCGTTATAAAAAGAAATACAAAAACAAAAGAGTTAATCGTCACTTTTCGATTAACTCTTTTTCTTATATTTAACATTAGGATGATCAGTTTCTATGCATGGCAATAACCGCCTGACCTAAACTGAGTCCGCCATCACCCATCGGTAGTTTATGCGCACTCAGTACATGGAATTCGCTCAGATTTTCTTTTAATAAGCGACGTAGCAGTTGGTTATGCATCACGCCGCCAGACAGCACGATAGTACGGCATTGGTATTTTCGTGCTTGGTTCGCAGCAAGTTCAGCAAAACCTTGGGCGAGAGCATAATGAAAGGCAAAGGCTTTATCTGCGACAGGCGCCTGGTAATTCAACCAACTTTGCCAGAAATAAGCCAAATCCAGTTTATTACCGATAAGCGGCATTTTTACTGGAATATTGACCGCACTTTGTGCTTGTGTTGCCAAAGATGAGGTATTTGCCAGTGCTTCTAAATGACAGGCAGCTTCGCCCTCCCAAGAAACAATGGTTGGTGCAATACCGAGAGCATAAGCTACGGCATCAAATAAACGACCCGCAGATGATATAGGTGGGCAATTGAGTCCACGTTCAATGGCGTTGACTAATATTTGCCAATTCGGTTCGGTACAGGTTTTGGTGAGAATTTCTTGCCATTGTGGTACAAATTGATGCAGGTGAGCCAACCAGTTGCGCCAAGGTTGTTTAGCTGCAAGATCGCCTCCCGGCAGAGCCACAGCAGGCAGACCACCTAAATATTGATTATGTTGATAGTCAACGAGTAGACATTCGCCCCCCCAAAGCTGTCCATTTTCCCCCATGCCAATACCGTCTAGTGCAAGACCGATTACAGGTTCATTGCAATGATGTTCGGCCATCACGCTGACAATATGAGCATGATGATGGAGTACTTCGATGGGGGGGATTTGTTGCTGCTCAGCAAGTTGTTTTCCGATAGAAGATGAAAAATAGTCAGGGTGAGTATCCACCGCGATGATGTCTGGTTTAAATTGGTAAATCTGCTGAAATAATGCAAGGTTTTCACTTAATTGTGACCGCACTTGTTCATTTGCTGTATCGCCAATATGTTGACTCAGTATGGCTTTGTTGTGACGTAGTAAGCAGAAGGTATTTTTCAGATCAGAACCCAATGCTAATACATTTTTTGTGCTTTGTGTTTCAAGCGGTATTTCATCAGGTACATAGCCACGAGCACGGCGTAATGTTTCTAATCCATCGAAGGCAACGCGAACAAGGCTATCATCGGCACGTTGTAGAATATCGCGATTGTGACAAAGATAAAAATCCGCTAAATCAGCTAATTGTTCCACTGCATATTCATTTTTCAATACAGGAGGTTGCCCACTGGCATTCGCAGAGGTCATCACGAGCGGACGATTAATCGCGCGTAATAACAAATGTTGTAGTGGATTACTTGGAAGCATGACGCCGATTTCTTGCAAGTTAGGTGCGATGTTATCAGCAATATTGGGTACTTTATGTTTTGCTAGTAGTACAATCGGTGCTGCACTGCTGGTTAGCAATTCTGTTTCTTGAGAACTCAAATTCTGTAAAAACTGCAGATCTGGCACCATAATGGCTAATGGTTTTGTGGGACGATGTTTCCGTTGACGTAATAAATCAACCGTCTTTTGATTATTCGAATCACAGGCTAGATGGAAAACCGCCTAAGCCTTTTACCGCGACGATGTAACCTTGTTGCAATAAAAGTGCGGTCTGTTTTAGCGCGGTTTCATGAGTAGCGAGTGTCTCTTCTCGATCCTGCAACCAGATATGGGGTCCACAGACTGAACAAGCATTGGGTTGAGCATGAAAACGACGATCAGCGGGATCTTTATATTCTTTTTCACATTGTGGACAAAGTGGAAAAACAGACATCGCCGTGTTTTTTCGATCGTAAGGAATTGCCTTAATGATAGTAAAACGTGGGCCGCAATGGGTACAATTGGTAAAAGGGTAGTGATAACGTCGATTGTTGGGATCGAATAAATCAGCTAAACAATGTGGACAGGTTGCTGCATCGGGAATAATTTGCGTGTCCATTTGATTGTTTTCGCTTTCCCGGATAGTAAAGCTTGTTACTGTGGCTGCGTCAGGCCAATCTATGGCGCGCTGAGTAATGTCAGTAATTTGCGCTAGAGGTGGGAGTTTATTTTGTAGGTCGGATAAAAATTGCTCAATTGCATTTGCTGGTGGAGAGACAAAACGAATTAACACGCCTTGTCCATCATTATTGACATCTCCATTTAATCCATATTGATTTGCCAGAAGCCAGACAAAAGGGCGAAACCCCACGCCCTGAACTTTTCCTTTTATGCGTAATTCGATCCCTTGCATAACGCAATCCTGTTTATTTTTGATTGAGACCAAGAAAATCGCCGACTTCGTGTTCTAGCTGGCTCATCGCAATTAAGGCTTCTTGAGTCTGTTTTGCTTCTTCTTCATCAATAATTGTCATGGCAAAACCAACGTGTACGAGCACCCATTTGCCAACCAGAGGTTTTGGGTCATCCTGACAAATTAATGAAATATTAACTTCTCTTTTTACTCCGCAGACATCGACTACAGCAAGCTGTAATGCGCTGTCAGCTACTTGAATGATCTGTCCCGGAATACCTAAACACATAATCTGTCCTTAGTTAGAATGTTTATGAGATGAATCGTTTATTGTGTTTCAATAAACGTACTGCGCGTGTGAAATTTTATCATGTAACCACCTAAATTTGTATAGCCATATCTTAAATAAGGCTACTGCATTTTTTTGTTTAAAATCTGTTCACATTTTTTTAACATAAAATTATTATGTTTCACTGTTATTTAACAGGTGTATCACAGTAATAGAAAAAAACAATGAAAATCTTTTTGATCTTAATCACAAATTTTTCGAATTAGTTCTTGAGCTTTACTTTTTTTACAGGAGTATCCTTACTTCTAGAGTGGTTATTGTAAAAAACGTTATTTACATACAAGGAGGGGAGTGTATGAATCGTTTTGTAATCGGTGATCCGAAGGATTGCATTGGATGCAACACCTGTATGGCCGCTTGTAGCGAAGTGCATAAAGCTTTCGGATTACAATCTTTTCCACGCTTACAAGTCATGCGTAATGATGATGTAACCGTGCCAATTCTCTGTCGTCATTGTGATGATTCACCATGTGCTACCGTGTGCCCGGTGCACGCAATCACACACATTAATGACACCATTCAACTTAACGAAAGTCTCTGTATCGGTTGTAAACTTTGTGGTATTGCTTGCCCATTCGGTGCAATTACTCAACATGGTTCTGCACCGATTGACGCACCAACCTATTATGAAGGATTCTCCTTCACTGATGCGGTAAAACGAGATATTCGTACTGCACCAGATAATACGGATTTACACAATATGCTGGCATGGCAACCTGGCGTGAAAGCTATTGCGGTGAAATGCGATCTTTGCTATTTCCGTGAAGATGGTCCGGCTTGTGTACAAACCTGTCCGACCAAAACATTATTTATTATTAGTGATGAGAGTATCAAGCAGGCTAACGAAAGAAAACGTGAAATGGCAATGGTTTCTTCGCCTGCTATTCCAAGATAATTAGTGTGTTTTAACTTGTAATCAATGGAGTGATATTATGAGTTTACCTATCAATTTACTCATCACGACCCTGTTGATTTATGTCGTCGGTGCGTTTATTTCGCTCGCAGTGAGACGAAACGAACAACTTTCAATCAATATATCCGGCGTGACCGGTGTACTTGCTGGAGTGTTAGGTATTGTTGCCTGCATCCCCGTTCTGATCAGCAGCGACACAGTCGTTGATGTTTTTAAAACCCCATTTGAATTTGCCTCATTTTCCATCCGTATTGATGGATTGGCGGCGTTTATGGTGTGTGTAATTTCTTTATTAGTTATTGTGACCGCACTTTATTCTTTCTCTTATGTGAAAGAATACAAAGGTAAAGGCGCAGGTTCTATGGGTTTCTTTATGAATTTATTTATCGCTTCCATGGTTGCGTTAGTTACCAGCGATAATGCGTTCTACTTCCTTGTATTCTTTGAAATGATGTCATTGGCATCTTATTTCTTAGTCCTTACCGAACAAGATGACAATGCCGTAAATGCAGGCTTGCTTTATTTCTTTATTGCGCATGCCGGTTCGGTATTAATTATGATCGCCTTCTTCATTTTCTACTGCTATGCCGGTAGTTTTGAATTTAGCGCATTCCGTCAAACAACTTTGCCAGCACCGCTTGCCTTTACTGCCTTTATTTTGGCATTTTTAGGTTTTGGCGCAAAAGCAGGTATGATTCCATTACACAGCTGGTTACCGAAAGCTCACCCGGCTGCACCTTCTCATGCATCAGCGATGATGTCTGGTGTGATGGTTAAAATCGGTATCTTCGGGATCATTAAAGTCGGTGTCGATCTTCTCGGTTCTACCAATGTTTGGTATGGCGTTATCGTACTCGGTTTCGGTGCGGTATCTTCCGTACTTGGCGTTCTTTATGCCTTGGCAGAACATGACATCAAAAAACTCTTGGCTTATCACACAGTAGAAAATATCGGTATCATTATGATGGGTGTGGGCGTCGGTATGATTGGTATCGCGACACATCATCCAGTGTTGGCAACCGTGGGATTACTTGGTGGTTTATATCACTTACTTAACCATGCTGTATTCAAAGGCTTGTTATTCTTAGGTGCAGGTTCAGTAATGTATCGCTTGCATACTAAAGACATGGACTTAATGGGCGGCTTAGGCAAACTTATGCCTTACACTGCATTCTGTTTTTTAATTGGTACCATGGCGATCTCTGCATTGCCACCGTTTAACGGTTTTGTCAGTGAATGGTTTACTTATCAATCTTTATTCACCTTAAGCCAAAGTGATATTTTCGTATTAAAACTTGCCGGTCCAATTGCCATCATTATGTTGGCATTAACAGGTGCGTTAGCGGCTCTTTGTTTCGTGAAAGTGTACGGTATCAGCTTCGGTGGTGCACCACGTAGTGAAAAAGCAGCTAATGCACGCGAAGTACCAAAACCAATGGTGATTGCCATGGCAGTGTTGGCCTTATGTTGTGTGTTGTTAGGTGTGGGTGCATCTGTGGTAACCCCAATAATTGCGAAAATTTCGACCGCACTTGCTCATAGCGAACCGCTAATGTTGGCTCAAAATGGAGTAGTGGTTGCACAAGCTGAACCGCATACTGCACTTTCAACACCAATGGTGACTATCATGTTATTGGCATTTTTCTTCTTGCCATTTAGTTTCTATGCGTTCACCAAAAATCAACGTTTATCCGATCGTGCAAAAGGCAATCCATGGGCTTGTGGTTATGCTTATGAACAAGATATGGCTGCCTCTGCAGGTAGTTTCACTCGTCCGTTACGTACGATTTTCAAATCACTTTATACCTTGCGTGAAGTGTTGGATCCTGCACCTTTAGGAGATAAAGGCATCCAAGCGGTAATTAAAGGCGCAACAAAAGCTGAACCTTTCTGGGAAGAAAAAATGACGATGCCTATCGCTCGTTTTATTCCTTGGTTAGGAACAAAAATCCAATGGTTGCAACAAGGTGACTTCCGTGTGTACTGCGTGTACTTCGTGATTGCCTTGGTGGCAATACTACTTTCCATTGGGTTGATGTAGGAGGTTGAAAATGATTACGTTACCTTCAGAAATTGCAACATCTGCCGGAATGTTTGTTTTTGCCATCGTGCAAGCCTTGATTTTGCTTGTCCTTGCACCGTTATTTTCCGGTATTTCACGTATGATCCGTGCGCGTATTCAATCTCGTCGCGGTCCTGGCGTGTTACAAGATTATCGCGATATTGCGAAATTAATGAAACGTCAAAACATTTGGCCTGACAATGCGGGTTGGGTTTCTAAAGTGATGCCTTATGTGCTAATTAGTACCGTGATGGTAGTCGCCATGAGTTTGCCTTTATTTACTCGTGTTGCACCATTTGGCGCTGGCAGTGATTTAATCACCGTGATTTACTTATTCGCCTTGTTCCGTTTCTTCTTTTCAATTGCGGGTTTGGATTCAAACAGCACATTCTCAAGTTTAGGGGCAAGTCGTGAAGTCACATTAGGAGTCTTGGTAGAGCCAATTCTCATGTTGGCATTCCTTGTCATTGCGTTAATTGCCGGTTCAACCAATTTTGCGGTTATCGGTAATGCGCTTTCCGAAAACACTTGGCAATATCCAATTGCGACAGTGATTGCTATCGCTGCAGCATTCTTCGCCGTATTTATTGAAATGGGTAAAATTCCATTTGATTTGGCAGAAGCAGAACAAGAATTACAAGAAGGTCCATTGACTGAATATTCTGGTCCAGCACTCGCCTTATTAAAAATCGGCTTAAGTTTAAAATCTATGGTTGTAGCCTCTATCTTTGTGAGCGTGTTGCTTCCTTTCGGTATCCCGACAGAGATGAGCTTAAGTGCGGTCATTTTAGGTGGTATTTTATTCTTCGTGAAATTATTAGTGGTGTTCGTATTGGCTTGTGTCTTTGAAAACACACTTTCTCGTACCCGCTTTATGTTAACAGGACGTTTAACCGTGGTCGGCTTCGGCATTTCTGTGTTGGCGTTTGTATTTTACTTCACTGGGTTGTAAGGAGGACAAATATGGAACGTTTAGCTCTGATTACAATCATTTTACCTTTCGTAGGAGCGTTTATTGTCGGTTTGAACAAAAAACATTTTGCTCAAATTGCCACAGTATTTGCTGCGCTTACTACGCTGGGCACCTTGTTAGTCGCAGGACAATGGTTTGCCGATGGTCATCAAAGCGTCACTTATGACATCGTCGCTTTTGATAAAACCGCGATCTTTGGTGTAACGCTTGATGCAGTCAGTACATTAATTGCCTTTGCCGTTGTGGCCTTAGGTTTCTTAATCTGCTTATATTCTTGTGGTTACTTAACCGATAAAAACCGTGAACACCCACATAATGGGTTACCACGTTTTTATGCATTCTTGCTCATCTTTATCGGTGCCATGGCGGGCTTGGTGTATTCCTCAACTTTAGCAGGACAATTATTGTTCTTCGAAATTACTGGGGGATGTTCTTGGGCATTAATCAGTTATTACCAAACACCAAAAGCTCAAGCAGCCGCAATGAAAGCCTTGATTATCACCCACGTGGGGGCAATTGGGTTATATATTGCCGCAGCCTATTTATTCAGCCAATCAGGTACTTTCTCTATCACTGCGTTAGAACATTTAGATCCGAGTGCGAAAACCATCGTGTTATTCGGTGTGATGTTTGCTGCGTGGGGTAAATCAGCACAATTACCAATGCAAATTTGGTTGCCTAATGCGATGGAAGCACCAACACCGGTGAGTGCGTATTTGCACGCTGCGTCTATGGTGAAAGTTGGGGTATATATTTTCGCTCGTTCTGTTATGTCCGCCGGTGATATTCCACATATTGTGGGTGAGGTGGGCATCATCATGGCGATGATTACCTTAATTTACGGTTTCTTGATGTACTTGCCACAAACAGATTTAAAACGTTTATTGGCGTATTCAACCATTACCCAACTTTCTTATATTTTCATTGGGATTTCTCTTGCTGCATTAGGCTCTAAATTGGCCTTTGTGGCAGCGATTAGCTACATCTTCAACCATGCTTTCGCGAAGAGTTTGTTCTTCTTGGTTGCCGGTTCGTTAAGTTATGCCACCGGAACCCGCTCTATGCCATTGTTACAAGGTATTATGCGTACCATGCCAGTGGTTGGTGCAGGATTCGGTGTTGCGGCTTTAGCTATTGCTGGGGTGCCACCGTTTAACGGATTCTTCAGTAAATATCCGTTATTCGCTGCCGGGTTTGAATTAGGCCATGAATATGGCTGGATCACTTGGTTGATGGTACTTGCTTTAATTGAATCTACCGCGACATTCGTGTGGTTGTTGTATAAATTCGGACAATGTGTGATCGGTAAACCGTCGGAAGCGGTAGCCAAAGCACAACCGATAACACTTTCAATGAGCGTTGTATTAGTCGTTCTCATGGTGATGTCCGTCTGCTCCAGTTTTATTGCCGCATATTGGCTGGGTTTGGCCGGTTAGGTTAAGGAGGAATCTATGTTAATGATAAATGGTCTTGCGTGTTTACTCATTATTACCTCTCTTTGCGTAATTATGGTGCGAACCGCCAAAAAAGCTGCGTTATTTTATAGCTTGCAATCTTTGGTATTGGTATTGCTGTTTGTATATCTTGCCTATGAAATGCAAGCCCATGAACTTTATATGTGGTCAATCAGTGCATTTATTACCAAAGTGATTTTAGTACCGATGATTTTAGTCTATGCCATGAAAAAAATTGACGAGAATCAAACACCTGTCGGAATTAATGTCGCTTGGTTGATCCCGATCACAGCAGTGATAGTGACATTGTGCTATTTTGTAGTCATCCCAATCGATTTGCCGTTGGTTGCACATCTTAAACCGGCGCTGTCCGTGTCATTAAGTCACTTCTTGTTAGGTTTGGTGTGCATCGTCAGCCAACGCAATATCGTGAAACAAGTGTTCGGTTATTGTTTGATGGAAAACGGTTCTCATCTCACATTAGCCTTACTGGCAAACAAAGCACCTGAGTTAGTGGAAATCGGAATTGCCACAGATGCTATCTTTGCCGTCATCATAATGGTGGTATTGGTAAACAAAATTTACCGTACATTCCATTCATTAGATGCAAAACAACTTATGAGTTTGAAGGGGTAACGCTATGTATGAACAATGGATAATCGCGTTATTAATCGCACCTTTAGCAATATCACTTGCCAGTTTCGCTTGTGGCGTGACAAAAGCACGGACAATTTGTACCGCACTTCATGTTACAGGTTTGATTTTGATGTTAGCATTTGCCTTACAAATTATTAATGGCGTGCTAACTCAGGGGGAAATCAGTGCATTAAATAACTGGGTTTACATCGACAGTCTATCTGCTATTTTCTTAGGTCTTATCGCTATTGTCGGAACGTTAGCCGGTATTTATTCTATCGGTTACATTAGTACTGAATATCGCGAAGGGCATCTTGATTTGAAAACATACTGCAATTATTACGGCTTTTTGCATTTGTTTTTCTTCACCATGATCATTTCTGTGATCACCAATAATGTGATTTTGATGTGGGCAGCCATTGAAGCAACCACATTAAGTTCAGCATTCTTGGTCGGTACATACAAACAAAAAACCTCTCTTGAGGCTGCATGGAAATACATCATTATTTGTTCAGTTGGGGTGGCGTTTGGATTGTATGGCACAATTTTAACGTTCTCTAATGGAACAAATCTTTTAGCTGATCCAAGCCAAGCTATTTTCTGGACAGAAATCAATCAACAGGCAGCAGGTTTAAATCCAATGCTCATGTATCTTGCTTTTGCCTTTATTTTGGTCGGGTTTGGTACTAAATGTGGTTTATTTCCAATGCATACTTGGTTATCTGATGCACACAGTGAGGCTCCAAGTCCTGTGAGTGCGATTTTATCAGCGGTATTATTGAACTGTGCCATGTCGGTGGTATTGCGTTATTACATATTAGTTTCTAAAGCAGTTGGTTCTACATACCCTCAAACCTTGTTGTTAGTATTTGGTTTACTTTCTGTATTAGTCGCGGCGTTGTTTATTATCGTTCAATTCGACATCAAACGTTTATTGGCATACTCCAGTATTGAAAACATGGGTTTAATCAGCTTTGCTTTTGGTTTAGGTGGTCCAATAGGCGTATTTGCTGGGTTATTACATACCATTAACCATAGCTTAGCGAAAACCTTGCTGTTCTGTGCTTCTGGTAACATTTTATTGAAATACAAAACCCGTGATATGAACCAAGTACGTGGTTTATGGCGTGTGGCACCCATGACAGCGGTATTATTTGCCGGTGGTGCATTAGCACTAGGTGGTATTCCACCATTTAACGTATTCGTCAGTGAATTCAGTATTGCTGTTGCGGGTATTTACGCAGGTAAAACTTGGTTAATGGTATTCTGTTTAATTTTACTTACTATCGTGTTAGCTGGATTGTCTTTAATGGTATTAAACTGTATTAGGTAAACAACCTGATAATGTTGAAGTGGGGGATGTGAACAAAGTTTCACTCGTGGCGATGGCAATTTTATTGTTATTCATGTTTATTATGGGTATTCATATTGCCGAACCAATTTTGCAGTTATTAAAAAGTGCGGTCGGAATTGTACTCGGATCTGAACAAGTGTCCTTTGGTGAAATGTTAGTTTTACCTTGGCAAAGTTTAGCGCAATGATCGACAGGAGGATAAATATATGGAATTAACTAAAAATACATCAGTCGATCCAGCCAAAATGATTGGCAAAAATTACATTGAAGCAGTCAATGCAAAATTTCCAAATACCATTTTGGATGAGGAGTGGTCAACACAAAATCAGGTTACCCTTACTATTAAAACCAATATGTTACCTGATGTTGTTGAATACCTTTATTATCAACATGAAGGTTGGTTACCTTTGGTTTTTGGGAATGATGAGCGTTCAATTCATGGCAACTATGCAGTGTACTACGTGCTTTCCATGGAAGGGGAAGTGAAAACTTTTATCACTATTAAAGCCTTAGTTGATCCTGTGAGCTTAGAATTTCCGTCTGTGACACCAAAAGTCAAAGCGGCGGTTTGGGGCGAACGTGAATTATTTGACATGTATGGTTTGAAAGCGGTCGGTTTGCCTGACCAACGCCGCTTAGTGTTGCCAGATGATTGGCCGGATGATCTTTATCCGTTACGTAAAGACTCTATGGATTATCGTTTACGTCCTGATCCGACAACCGCGACAGAAACATACGAATTTATTAACGAAAAAGGCGAGGCTCGTATCGTTCCACTTGGCCCGTTACATATCACTTCGGATGAACCAGGACATTTCCGTTTGTTCGTAGATGGGGAAGATATCATTGATGCGGACTATCGTTTGTTCTATGTGCACCGTGGTATGGAAAAATTGGCGGAAACCCGTATGGATTACGACCAAGTTAACTTCCTTGCTGACCGTGTATGTGGGATTTGTGGTTTCACACATAGTGTAGCCTACGCCAACTCTGTAGAAAGTGCTTTAGGGATTAAAATTCCAAAACGAGCTGAATGGATCCGTGCGATTTTATTAGAAGTAGAACGTTTACACAGCCACTTATTAAACTTAGGTCTATCTAGCCACTTTACCGGCTTTGATACTGGCTTTATGCAATTCTTCCGCGTTCGTGAAAAATCCATGACCTTGGCAGAAGTGTTAACCGGTGCACGTAAAACCTATGGTATTAACCTTATCGGTGGTGTGCGTCGTGATATGTTGAAACATCAACGTGAGCAATGTATCAAACTTATCGGTGAAATGCGTGAAGAACTCAAAACCTTAACCGATATTTTATTGAATACACCGAATATGGAACAACGTACGGTGGGTGTCGGTGTCTTGGCAAAAGATATCGCTCGTGACTTCAGCCCGGTTGGTCCAATGATTCGTGGTTCTGGCTTTGCGCGTGATGTACGTAAAGTACATCCATTCTCTGGTTATGGCGATATACCTTTCAATCTCTTCACTGAAGCAAATGGTGACGTATTATCCCGTGTGAAAGTGCGTATTAATGAAGTGTTTGAATCCATGAATATTATTGATTACATGGTGGATAATTTGCCAAGTGGCGAAATCTTAAAGAAGGTTTCAATTATACGCCTGGACGTTTTGCTTTAGGGATTACTGAGGCACCACGTGGCGAAGATATTCACTGGTCAATGCTAGGTGACAACCAAAAACTTTTCCGTTGGCGTTGTCGTGCTGCCACTTATGCTAACTGGCCAACCTTACGCTATATGTTGCGTGGCAATACAGTGTCTGATGCACCACTTATTATTGGTAGTCTTGACCCTTGCTATTCTTGTACCGACCGTGTAACCGTGGTGGATGTGCGTAAACGCAAAGCGAAAACCGTAGATTATAAAGAGATTGAACGCTACGGTATTGAACGTAAAAATTCACCATTGAAATAGGGGAGGCGGAATATGTTTAAATTACTAAAAACGGTATTTAAAGCAGGTGATGTCACCACCAAATATCCGTTCAAACCTTATGAAGTCGATGAGGATTTTAGAGGAAAACCGGAACTTAATTCTGATCAATGTATTGTCTGTGCGGCTTGTACTATTGCCTGTCCAGCTAATGCGTTGACCATGAGAACGGATCCAGTGACAGGCGACCGTACATGGTCATTATTTCTTGGTCGTTGTATTTTCTGTGGTCGTTGTGAAGAGGTTTGCCCAACTAAAGCCATTCGCTTATCACAAGATTTTGAACTATCAGTGACCAATAAACAGGATCTTTTCCAAGAAACAACCTTTGCAACAGTAACTTGTCAGGAATGTGGTAAACCTTTTATTTCTTATAAAGAATTGAATTACACCATCGATTTATTCAAACAAACTTTGGATAATCCAGAGTTAGTGAAACGAAAATTGGCGGAATTACATACCTGTCCGGTTTGCAAACGTCAACATAGTTTAGAAAAAACCGCAAATATGGAATCCAATATGCGGATGAAATTGATCGACTTTAAGGAGCCAGTTCGCTTGAATTTCAAAAAAGCAATCGAACAACGTGAAGAAAGTGCGGTTGATTTACCTAACGTTTTAGCAGGAGGCGAAAGACGATGAACACTCAAATTCCAATGCCGGTTAATGGTATATCAACACCGTTTAGTATTGATGAAAATATTGCCAAAATGAAACAAACATTGCTGAAAGATATTCAACGTTCAGCTTACGTTTATCGTGTGGACTGCGGCGGTTGTAATGGGTGTGAAATCGAAATTTTCAGTACCATTACGCCAACATTCGATGCGGAACGTTTTGGTATTAAAGTAGTAGCTTCACCTCGTCATGCGGACATTTTATTGTTCACTGGTGCGGTTACCCGTGCGATGCGTACGCCAGCCATGCGTGCTTACCAAGCTGCACCTGATCCAAAAATCTGTATCGCTTACGGGGCTTGCGGTTGCGGCGGCGGTATTTTCCACGATCTCTATTGTGTATGGGGTGGTTCTGACCAAATCGTACCGGTTGATGTCTATATCCCTGGCTGTCCACCAACACCTGCCGCCACCATTTATGGTTTTGCTGTCGCGCTTGGTTTGCTTGATCAAAAGCTCAAAGGTAAACAAGAAAAAGCCGATCCTAACGCAGAAGCTAAATTACGTTTCCCAACTATTCCGTTGGATTTACGTATTAGCCTTGAACGTGAAGCACGTCGTCTTGCCGGTTATCGTCAAGGCGGTAACATCGCTAACCAATTTATGGCAATGATGGCAGAAAATGACAAGGTGCCATTTGGTGTACGTTTAGGTGAATACCTAGAACGCGAAGCCGATCCGCGTTTAAGCGAAATCGTCAATCGTTTGCATGCGATTAGTATGCCGTTTTCGGGATAGTTAATTGTGGGGCAACTGATTGCCCCCGATAAAAATGGGAATGTTATGACAACGAAAGTCTTTTTCTATTTATTAAACGAACGTTTCGTCGAAAACGATGAACAAGTGCCAGAGCAAGCAAAACAGGTGATGTATTACTCTTTGGCGATTGGTCACCATGTTGGCGTAATTGATTGTTTTAAAAAATTACTGGTTTGTGACTACGATGCTTATCAACGTTTTGTAGAGAGCTTTCCAGAAGGGGATGCTAAACGTAAATTTGCCGGCTTAATGCGATTCGGTGAAATAGTGATTGATTCCAGCCATGTGAATTTATTGGCGAAAGCAATGGATGAAAATAAAGCCAATTTCACCCCAGAACATCAAGAGTGGGTCGAAATCCTAATGGATACGTTAGCGTCGATTCAGCGTGAACCTGTGATGTATATTATGGTGAAACGTCGTGACGAGTAATGTGATCTTAACCGTTGGCAACAGCATGATGGGGGATGACGGTGCAGGCCCTTATCTCTATCAGCTATTGAGTGAAAATCCATTGCCAAATTGGACCGCACTTGACGGCGGATCAGCACCGGAAAATGTTGCACATATTGTGCGAGACATGAAACCTGATTTGCTTTTAATTTTTGATGCGGCTGATATGGAATTAGCACCAGGCAAAATCCGAATCATTGAGAAAGAAAGCATTGCGGAAATGTTTTTCATGAGTACGCATAATATGCCGCTCAATTACCTCATCGAACAACTGGAACAGGATATTAAGCAAATTGTTTTTGTTGGGCTCCAACCCGATCTGGTTTCCTTTGGTTTTCCAATGACAGAAAGCGTAAAAGAGTCTGTGCAATTTATGTATGATTTTTTTAAAAGAGGGAAGATCGCTTGAAGAGATTCCTGTTTTTGTAGAAAAAAAGTGGGGGATTTTCTAAACATAGTTTTAAAAATATTACGAAAACCTGTTTTATATCAATAAATCCATGTTTTTTTGTAAGACTATAAGCTGATTTTTGGGTGTAATATATACCCAGAATTAATTATTCTAATTCTATCTCTAACCTCGTGTTGTATCTAAAATAAGGACGTTACTATGGCTATTAAAAAAGTAATTACCGTATGTCCGTATTGTGCCTCAGGTTGTAAAATCCATCTTTTGGTGGAAAACAACAAAATTGTGGGAGCTGAAGGTGCAAACGGCAAGACAAACGAAGGGGAGTTATGCCTAAAAGGATATTATGGCTGGGATTTTGTGCATGACACAAAAATCCTGACTCCTCGCCTAACTCAACCGATGATCCGCTACAAACGTGGCGAACCATTCACACCAGTGAGCTGGGAAGAAGCGATTTCTTACACAGCAAAACGTCTCAGTGAAATCAAAGAAAAGTACGGTAACGAATCAATTATGGTAACGGGCTCTTCCCGTGGACCAGGTAACGAAGTGAACTTCGTTATGCAAAAATTCGCCCGTGCGGTATTAGGAAATAACAACATTGACTGTTGTGCGCGCGTGTGACACGGCCCTTCTGTAACAGGTCTGCTCAAATCGGTCGGTAACGGCGCAATGTCCAACTCAATTGTTGAGATTGAAGATACTAAATGCGTATTCATTTTTGGCTATAATGCCTCCACTTCACACCCTATTGTGGCGCGTCGAATTAATCACGCCAAAGCAAAAGGGGCGAAAGTTATTGTTTGTGACCCTCGTAAAATCGAAACAGCCCGTATTGCGGATATTTATGCACCGCTTGCTAACGGGTCTAACGTCGCATTCTTGAATGCGATGATGAATGTGATTTTAGAAGAAGGATTACAAGATCAAAAATTTATTGATGAACACACCGAAAAACTTCGATGCGTTCTATGAAACCGTGAAAGCTTATACACCGGAATCCACTCAACACATCACAGGTATTGAACCTGAGATGTTGCGTGAAATTGCCCGCACTTATGCGAAAGCGGAAACTGCTACTATCTTATGGGGTATGGGCGTTTGCCAATTCCGTCAAGGTGTAGAAACCGTACGTGCGTTAGCAAGCTTGGCAATGCTTACCGGTAACTTAGGTAAACCAAATGTTGGTGTAAACCCAGTGCGTGGTCAAAACAACGTACAGGGTGCGTGCGATATGGGTGCGTTATTCAACACATTACCGGGCTATCAAAGTTTTGCTGACCCGGAAATTAATGCAAAATTTGCGAAAGCTTGGGGCGTACCGTCTATTCCAAGCAAACCAGGTGTACCGTTGAGTGAAGTACCTGAAGCGATCATGGAAGATAAAATTAAAGCATTCTATATCATGGGTGAAGATACATTACAAACTGAGCCTGATATTAATGCTGTTAAAAAAGCCTTCGAGAAAGTTGAACTTCTTATCGTTCAAGATATTTTCATGACTCAAACAGCCGCAGAAGCAGATATTTTATTACCTGCGACTTCTTGTGCTGAACATGAAGGTGTATATAGTGCTGCTGACCGTGGTTTCCAACGTTTCTATAAAGCCGTTGAACCAACCGGCGACGTCAAGGATGACTGGGTAATCATTAGCGAACTTGCTACAGCAATGGGCTACCCAATGCACTATAACAATACCAAAGAAATTTGGGATGAACTTCGTTCGCTTTGTCCAATTTACAAAGGGGCAACTTACGAAAAAATGGAAGGCTTGGGTTATATCCAATGGCCATGTACTGACGAAGGTCCTGAAGATCAAGGTACGCAATATTTGTATAAAGGCCAAATCTTCGACCGTCCGAACGGCAAAGCTGAATTCTTTGCTTGCGACTGGGAACCACCGATGGAAGATCTTTCAGAAGAATTTCCATTGGTACTTTCTACCGTACGTGAAGTTGGTCACTATTCCTGCCGTTCTATGACTGGTAACTGCCGTGCACTTGCGGCACTTGCGGATGAACCAGGATTCGTACAAATGAACGATCAAGACGCCAAAGAATTAGGCATTAAAAACAACGACTTGGTTTGGATTGCATCATCACGCGGTAAAGTGATTTCTCGCGCGGATGTGAGCACTCGTACCAACAAAGGCGCTTGTTATATGACCTATCAATGGTGGATCGGTAAATGTAACGAATTAACCGCTGAACATTTGAATCCAGGTTCTAGAACGCCGGAATACAAATATAGCGCGGTTCGTATTGATAAAATCGAAGACCAAGCCTGGGCTGAACGCTATGTGGTAACTGAATACGCGAAATTAAAAAATCGCTTAAAAGAAACCGCACTTGTGGCTTGATTAGCGTCATAAATGAATGACGGGCGAACTTAAATGGTTCGCCCGTTTTTTATTGAATTATTTCCTTACGCATTATGAACGCATTCAGCCATCGTTATCTGTAGCTAAAGATAAGCAGGAATCGGCGAGTGTTTCACTAAAGCGTAAATCATGTGAGGCAATAAGCATTGGTAACTGTAGTTCACGTAAAAGTGCGGTCAGTTTTGCGATATTTTTTACATCCAGTCCATTGGTTGGCTCATCCAATAATAATACTTTTGGCTGCATCGCTAGCACGCCAGCCAGTGCAGTAAAATTCTGTTCACCACCAGATAAGGTATTCACAGAGCGATCTTTTAATCCAACAATATTTAGACGCTCCAACTGTTGTAATGCAATTTGATAGGCTTCATCTCTGTTCAATCCTTGATTGAGAGGACCAAAGGCCACATCATCAAGTACGGTTGGACCAAAAAGTTGATCGCCAGCATGCTGGAAACAGATGCCTATTTTTCCACGCAATGGTACAAAATCCTTTTCTTGTCGACATACATTACCGAACCAGCGAATTTCTCCTTGTTGGTAAGGTATAAAACCTAATAAGCAATGTAGTAATGTCGATTTTCCACAACCAATATCACCTTGTAAAAAAAGGCGATGACCTTCAGGGAGTTCAAAAGAAAGGTTATCAATAATCACGCGTTGGTCACGCATGATCTGTAATTGTTTGACTTCGAGGACGTTCATCAAGATTTATCCTGTGTTTTTTCATATCATGCAGCTGAAAGCCACGAGCTTTTAGCGCCATTTCTGTTTTTTCTGCTTTAACGAGTGCATGAATTAATAATAGGGCGACACGCTGCGCCGCGATAAATAAGGTTCTGCCATTAAGTTTTGGCTGGTAGCCACGTGCTCGCATGGCCATATCTATCTTTTTATGTACTTCACTGAACACTGAAATATAGCGAACAGTGAGAACAAATAGGTGAAGTAGTTTTTCAGGTAATGGCAAACGGCACAATGCCTGCAATAAAAGGCTCTCGTTCATATCTATTAACAAGAGTCTAGTTAAACTTAAAATCAAATTGAAACGTAGCGTGATGAGCAGTGCAAGCTCAGTCCCTATTGGATTTAATGTTAAACCTTGTTCGGTGATTTTCCAGCTTAAGGTCAACCAAACAAGCAAAGTGAAAAAATTCAGTTTAAGCCAGTATTTGAAATAACTGGCAAGGGATTTTCGATAGCGTATTAGCGCAATAAGTAATCCGCCTAATACGACTAGATTAAGGATAATAAGCGTTGAAATATGTGTCATTGTGCTGACGATAAGTCCACACAAAAATACATAAATTAATCGCAAGTGCGGTTGAAAAATAGCAAGGAAATTCATTTCACCACACTGAGCGCTGTTGGATACATTTTGTTTAACAATAAGACCACACCAACACTGACGATACTGTCGATAATAAATACGGGAATATGTGATATCACCAGAAGCATAATCAGGTCGCTATAGGCTTTACCGCCATCTATAGCCAAGACCAAAGAAGCGAGCAAGGCTGAACCGCCAACGCCGATCACGCCAGCACCAATACCGGCAGTAATTTGAGTGCGACGGGAATTGTCATGTTCAAGTCTTTTTGCAAATAGCCAATGTACAAGAAGGGCAGGTAATGCCATTACGCATAAATTGACACCTAATACGGCAAATCCACCAAAGGAAAAGAGCAGGGCTTGTAGGACTAATGCGATTAAAAAAGCAGGAAAAACCGCCCAGCCAAGAAACAGGCCGGCCATGCCGTTTAAGATGAGATGCACGCTACCAATGCCTACCGGTACATGAATGGTTCCAGCAACAAAAAAAGCAGCAGCAAACAATGCTGTTAGCGGCAATTGCTGCGAATTGAGGCGTTTCAGGCCAATCATTACGCAGACTAATGCGACAGCTGCACCTCCAAGCAATACGGGGGTATGCAACACACCTTCCGATAAATGCATATTATCTTTCCTTAGATTGCGACGCACGCGTCATTTTTGAGGCTCTAATCAATGCCCATAAGCCAAAAATACCAACAATATAGCCGATACCGCCAATAATATCGTGCAAGTAAATTTTGTCTTTTAATTTAGAAATATCTTCGCGGACCAACATCAATGCATTGTCACTGTTATTAGTGGTTTGCGCAGATACTCTGTTGGCAACAATTGAGGCTCGATGTCCTTCTTCACCTTCTATCACTACTTTAATGGCACCTTCGGTAGTGGTATTGATCGGATAGGCAAATTGCCCATCGCGATCCGTTTTACCTTCCAATAGAGGGGAGTCCAGGCCAGCTTGCAAAATCTCCATATAGGTTTCTGCCGCAGGGGTCATATCGGAATAATAGGCTTTGCCAGAAACTGTGCGTCCATCATATTGTGCAAAAACATGCAGACTATGAGCCAATGCTGATGGTGCGCACAGCCAGGTGAAAGTGCGGTTAAAAATACAACTCTTTTCATTATTTCGCGTCAAAAGTTAGCATATATTCAACACTACGTTTGTTATAGTCAGGATTGTCTTTAACCGGCTCGTCAAATTCAGCCCAGACTTTGTTATAGCCCACTTTAGGGGTGAATTGTGCAATACCTTTTTCATTGGTTAAGTTGAATGGGTGATCTTCGCCTAAACCCACTTTGATGCCTTGCACAGGTTTACCTTTTACTAACACGAGAATATCGAGTGGTTGTCCCGCTTTCGGTTCACTTTGTGGGATTAATTCATAATCCATGTTGTGTGATTTATTTGCTTGCGCATCCCAGTGTAAAATCGCTTTGCCGAATTTAACTGGATTAACACTGAGTACAGCTTCAGGTGCTTGCTGTTTGGTTTTTTCGACATATTTACCGCTTGGCAATTTTGACCAAACACCATTATCAAAGCGAATAAATGCGATGGCAGCATCAGGTGCAGCAAAGTGTGCTTCGCCTTCTTTAAAGTTTACTGCGGCATTTTGCAATTGGCCTTTAGCATCAAGTAGGCGTACCGCTTTTAATTTGCTTTGCGGATAGGTTTCAGTTTCCTCATGGCCAAATTTAACCACATATTGCCCTTTTACATCCTTAACGGGCTCCAACCAAACATTATGTGCATTAGCGAGTGAAGCACCGAATAGTGCAGTGATAAGCAATGCTGTTTTTTTCATGGAAGTTCTCCTTTTCTAACATGTGAATACTGTGATAAAGTATAAAATATGAAGTAACTTCAGAGTCAAGTGTAATTTTAAAAAAAATGAAAATTGGTCAGCTAGCCAACATTGTTGGCTGTACGGTGGAAGCCGTACGTTTCTATGAAAAACAAGGATTGATTGAACCCGCCAAGCGAACAAGTGGTAATTTTTCGCGTTTATACGGAAGAGCATTTGAAACAACTTTCTTTTATTTGCTATTGCCGCAGTTTGGATATTTCACTGAAAAGAAATCAAAATGTTGCTCAATCCTCAATGTGCTACTCAAGAGCAGGAAAGGGAAATTAATGAGCTGTTAGATCGACATATTCGAGAAGTATCAAAACGGATCCATGAATTGGCTCACTTGAGAATTCGCTTAATTCAGCTCAAAGGCTAAATGTAGCCAGTTTGAACAAAATAATGATTTAATGAATACTTTATTGCAACATAGTGGCATTAATTTTGTGCCACTAAAATGATTTCTTGTACGAGTACCAGTAAAAATTTTTCAAACAACGTTTAAATATCAAACAACGAAACACAGAAACGCTGAAAATAAACATCAAAAAATAGTAGAATTGGAACAGACTGCTTTTTTATTTTAAGGAGAAAATCATGCATGAGATGTCTCTCTGTCAGAATATTATGGAAATTATTGATCAACAAAAGAAAAAGCATGAAATCCATGAAGTGACAGATATTTGGCTAGAAATTGGGGCGCTGTCTTGTGTCGAGCAAAGTGCGGTAGAATTTTGCTTTGAAATTATGCGAAAAGATACCGTTGCTGAAAACTGTCAGTTACATTTTATTCATTTACCTGCGATTGCATGGTGCTGGCAATGTCAAAAGGAAGTTGAGATTGAAGCCTATCAAGATTGCTGTCCACATTGTCACAGTGCATGTTTACAACGTCGAAGTGGCACCGAATTTAGAGTGAAAGAAATTGCCGTAAAATAGCAAGACGTCTAAATTGGCAAATTTAACCTGATCTTTTGAATATAAAATACGCTAACTACTTGATAGTATGTATTTATCTCTCTTCAAAGAATATATTTAAGATAGAGAATATGGTATTCTAACGCATGTGAATTACCATAGATTCTAAGTATTTACAGAATAAACGAAACATTATTGAGGTGACTTATGTGTACAACCTGTGGCTGTGGCCATCCAGACCAAGTCAGAATCGGAGAATTACCGCATGTTCATCATGATTCCAATGCGCAACATGCAACAAAACTACCTAATTTTTCTCACTCCTCCTTCCGCATGCCAGACTCTCCACAACAAGATGAAACTCAGCAACGATTACTGAAAGTAGAACAAGATATTCTTGGCGCCAACAATCAATTAGCCGATATGAATCGTCGCTTTTTCGCGAATCAACATATTTTGGCACTTAATCTTGTTTCAAGTCCAGGTTCAGGCAAAACAACTTTGTTGACGACCACATTAAATGCATTAAAAAATGACTATCCTTGCTATGTGATCGAGGGCGATCAACAAACAGAAAACGATGCGGATCGCATTCGTCAAACCGGTGTGCCGGCGATTCAAGTTAATACAGGCAAAGGTTGTCACTTAGATGCACAAATGATAGGTAATGCATTGGTGAAATTGCAGCCACAGGAAAATAGTCTGATGTTTATTGAAAATGTCGGAAACCTAGTTTGTCCGTCAGAATTTGATTTAGGCGAGCATGCTAAAGTGGTGATTTTATCTGTAACAGAAGGCGAAGATAAACCACTCAAATATCCACATATGTTTGCGGCTTCGAAGTTAATGATTTTAAACAAAGTGGATTTACTGCCGTACTTAAATTTTGATGTGGAAAAATGTATTGCTTATGCGAAACAAGTGAATCCAACAATTGAGGTTATCCAGTTGTCTTCTCAAAGTGGAGAAGGGTTACAGCAATGGCTAGACTGGTTAAAAGCGCAAGAACGATAGGAGCATCAAATGCAGTTTGTTGATGAATTTCGTGATCCTGAACTGGCTAAAAGTCTGTTGCAGCGACTACAAAAAATAATGGAAAACCAACCGCACTTTACGCCAGAAAATCCGTTATATCTAATGGAGGTCTGCGGCGGACATACTCATACCATTTTTAAATTTGGGCTTGATCGTTTATTACCGAAAAGTATTGAATTTATTCACGGTCCAGGTTGTCCAGTGTGTGTATTACCGATGGGACGAATTGATGTTTGTATTGAGATTGCTCGTCGTCCAGAAGTGATTTTCTGTACTTTCGGTGATGCCATGCGAGTACGCGGACGTTTAGGTTCATTATTAGAAGCCAAAGCACAGGGCGCAGATGTTCGTATCGTTTATTCGCCGCTCGATGCATTGAATATCGCATCAAATAATCCAGATAAAAAAGTCGTGTTCTTTTCACTCGGTTTTGAAACGACGATGCCGAGTGCTGCAATTACCTTGCAACAAGCAAAAAAACAGCAGGTAAAACAACTTTTTTGTGGTATGCCAAAATATTACCATCATCCCAACATTACACAGCTTATTGTCACAAGGACAAGTCAAAATTGACGGTTTCCTTGCTCCAGGTCATGTTAGCATGGTGATTGGTTCTGAACCTTATCAAGAATTGTGTGATACCTACCATAAGCCTTTTGTGATCACTGGTTTTGAGCCTTTAGATATCCTACAAGCAATTTTAATGTTGGTGACACAGATTGTTGAAAAACGCTGTGAAGTGGAAAATCAGTATAAACGTATCGTACACCAACATGGCAATGAGTTAGCACAACAGGCAATCAGTGAAGTGTTCCGCTTGAAAGCCAGCAGTGAATGGCGTGGATTAGGCGAAATTGCGGAATCGGGCGTTGAACTGACAGATGATTATCAATGCTTTGATGCAGAAGCGCATTTTGCTTGCCAACCACATCAAGTTGCCGATGATCCTGATTCTCGCTGCGGTGATGTACTGATCGGAAAATGTAAGCCGGCGGATTGCCCATTATTTGCTAAAAAATGTAATCCTGACAATGCTTATGGTGCATTGATGGTGTCTTCCGAAGGGGCATGTGCGGCCTATTATCAATATAGACGGGAATAAAACAATGACTGATTTTATTACAATGGCACACGGAAATGGTGGTGCCACAATGCAAGAGTTGATCCGCGATTATTTTGTCGAGGCATTTGATAATCCAATACTTTCACAAGGCGAAGATCAGGCTCGTATTGCTTTACAAGAGTTAGATGCTTTAGGTGGAACATTGTCATTTTCTACCGATAGTTTTGTGATTGATCCGATTTTTTTCCCTGGTGGCGACATTGGTAAACTCGCTGTATGTGGTACCGCTAACGATGTCGCGGTATGCGGTGCTGTACCAAAATATTTGTCTTGTGGCTTTATTTTGGAAGAAGGCTTACCACTGGAAACTTTAAAAAAATTGATTCAATCGATGGCAAAAGCCTGTCAGTCAGCCGGTATTCAAGTGGTAACAGGTGATACCAAAGTAGTACAAAAAGGCGCGATAGATAAAGTGTTTATCAATACAGCCGGTATTGGTGTTATTCCAAACGGACTCGACTGGGGCGTGCATCGCATTCAACCTGGTGATCAGATTATTGTCAGTGGTACTTTGGGGGATCATGGAGCAACCATTTTGAATTTACGCGAAAACCTCGGTATTCAAACGGATTTACGCAGTGATTGTGCTGTGCTTGCACCGCTCATTGATTGTATTCGTCCGATTGAAGGGGTGAAAGCCGTTCGTGATGCGACCCGAGGTGGTGTGAATGCAGTACTTCACGAATTTGCACAGGCACAGAAAGTGGGGATTCAAATTGATGAAACGGTATTACCAATTCGTCAGGAAGTACGCGGTATTTGTGAATTACTCGGTTTAGATGCATTAAATTTTGCCAATGAAGGCAAACTGGTGATTGTGGTGGATAAAGAAAAAACAGCTGAAATTCTGACCGCACTTCGTAGCCATCCATTAGGTGAAAATGCGACCATAATCGGCGAGGTAACGACTGATGGTAAAGTTCGAGCAGTTGGGCTTTTCGGTCAAAGTCGTTTATTAGACTTACCACGCAACGAACCTTTACCACGTATTTGTTAAGCAAAAAAACCGGTTTAATGTTAAAATTAAACCGGTTTTTAGTTTGTAAATTGATATAAGTGAGAAGCGTCGCTATTTTTTTCCAAATAACGTGGAATTCACGATCTTCTTCTCGGTGTGAAATTAAGAATTTCGCAAATACATCATCCATTTCATCTTTCTCATTCACTAATCCTACCCACACTTCAGCAAAAGCCTCAGGATCGATTAACACCCCAATTTCTTGTTCCCAATCATCGGCAGTTTCGACAAACTCGACCGCACCACGATCTTCAAATTGTAGATTGAATAGCATAATATCAGCCGGATCGAGATTTTCGCCCTGCCATCTCTAAGAAAATATCATAAGCAAGATCAATCGCTGCATCGGGATCAAGTTTTTGAATATCAGTTGTCATTGGGTTTTCCTTCATCAAGTAAATTGCGCGTATGATACCGCAAGAAACAGAAAACAAAAAGTGCGGTCAAAAACAACGATGAATTTGACCGCACTTATTTTTAGTTGCCGTAACTAGCCCGTATTTCGCATACCTGCGGCAATACCTGTGATGGTAATCATCAGGGCTTGCTCTACATCAGGACTTGGGTTTTCAGGCGATTCACGGAAACGACGGAGCAATTCCACTTGAAGGAGATTGAGCGGATCCGTATACACATTACGTAACGCAATAGAGTCGGCGATCCACGGCAAGTCCGCCATTAATTCATCTTTGTGAGAAAGCGAAAGCACGGTTTTGATATCCGCATTGAGTTGGTTACGCAGATTTTCACCTAAGTACCAAAGCTCTTTTTTCACTAAATTGTGATCATATTGCTCAGAAAGCCAAGTATCGGTTTTACTGAACACCATTTCTAACATCCCCACACGAGTAGAGAAGAATGGCCAAGCTTTGCACATTTCTTCAATAATATGACCTTTGCCTTCATCCATAATTTTTTGAATAGCTGCACCCGCACCAAGCCATGCTGGTAGCATTAAGCGGTTTTGCATCCAAGCAAAAATCCATGGAATGGCACGCAAGCTTTCCACGCCACCGTTTGGATTACGTTTTGCAGGGCGAGAGCCAAGTGGTAGTTTAGACAGTTCTTGTTCCGGTGTGGCACTGCGGAAATAAGGCACGAAGTCTTTATCACCACGAACAACACTACGGTAAATGTCACATGAAGTAGCGGAAAGCTCATCCATGACGGTACGCCATTCTGCTTTAGGTTCTGGCGGTGGGAGTAAGTTTGCTTCTAAAATCGCGCTCGCGTAAAGATCAAAGGTTTCAACCGCAACTTCGGGTAAACCAAGTTTAAAGCGGATCATTTCCCCTTGTTCAGTCACACGTAAACCATTTTTAAGTGAGCGCGGTGGCTGAGAAAGTAATGCCGCATGTGCAGGTGCACCACCTCGACCGATTGTACCACCACGACCATGGAATAAAGTGAGCTCAATACCTAGTTCTTCGGTTAAATTGACTAATGCTTCTTGTGCACGATATTGTGCCCATGATGCTGCCATCATGCCCGCATCTTTAGCAGAGTCAGAATAACCAATCATCACCATTTGATGATTGTTAATCACGCCACGATACCAACCAATATTGAATAATTGACGCATGACTCCTTCAGAAGCATCTAAGTCATCTAAGGTTTCAAAGAGTGGCACGACAGGAATGTGATAAGACACACCAGCTTCTTTTAATAATAAATGCACGGCAAGCACATCAGAGGCACTTCTTGCCATTGAAATAATATAGCAAGCAATCACGCCTTGTTTTTGTTGAGCAATGACTTTGCAAGTATCTAAAATTTCTTGGGTTTCAGAAGATGGTTCCCAATGGGTTGGGATTAACGGGCGACGAGAATTCAATTCACGCACCAAGAAAGATTGTTTCTCAGCTTCGCTCCATTGTCCATAATCGCCAATGCCAAGATAACGGGTAATTTCAGCAATGGCATCGGTATGGCGAGTGCTTTCTTGACGGATATCCATTTGTGAAAGGGTAACCCCAAAACAGCGAATGCGGTGCAAAATATCCAGTAAGGAACCATTAGCGATAATCCGCATACCACATGCCATTAATGATTGATAGCAGTCATAAAGTGGTTCCCAAAGTTGATTATCTTCCATGATGATATCCGCTTGGCTTACGCGTGGCGGACGATTTGCTAGGCAATCATCAAAGTAATCTAGGGTGGCGATAAGTTTTGCACGAAGCGCTTTGACTACAAAACGATAAGGCTCTAAATGCTCACTATATTTTGCGGTAAATTCTGGTGTGCATTTCACCATAGATAATTCATCAGCAAGAGATTTAATGTCATTTAAGAATAAATCTGCTGCTTTCCAACGAGCAAGATAGAGGACTTGTTGAGTAATTTTTGAAGTAACAAATGGGTTGCCATCACGGTCACCACCCATCCAAGAAGAAATTCTGACAGGACGTAAGCCTACTGGTAAATCGTACCCCAAAAATTCACGAGCATGTTCATTTAATTGACGTAAGAATTCCGGCACCCCTTGCCATAGGCTGTTTTCAATCATGGCGTATCCCCATTTTGCTTCATCGAATGGAGTAGGGCGAACGGTACGGATCTCATTGGTATGCCACGCTTCAGCAATTAAACGAAGCAATAAGCGTTCAATAATACCTCGTTCTTTGGTGTTAAATCATCATGCTCTAATTTGCTTAAGCATTTATTAATCTCAACGTGTTTATGCACTAAAGAACGACGTGTAGTTTCGGTTGGATGTGCCGTTAATACAAGCTCAATAAGCAAGTTTTCAACGGTTTTGTAAACCTCTTCTTTTGAGGCATTTTGTGCTTTTAAACGTTGAAATAACGCACTCAATGAACGGTTAGAGGATTGTAAATCTTTATGTTGGCGAGAGACCGTTTGGTATTGTTCAGCGATATTCGTTAAATTAAGAAAATGGCTAAATGCTCGTGCAACAGGAATAATATTTTCATTTGAAATGGTGGAAAGGGTATCCAACAATGTTTTACGTGCTTGGCTATCGCCCGCTCGAGATTGTTTGGACAATTGGCGAACATTTTCAATTAAGGTGAGAATGTCTTCGCCTTGTGCATCATTAATGGTTTCTCCAAGAAAACGCCCTAACATATTAATGTTATGGCGGAGAGTGCGATACTCATCAGTCATATGAACTCCGATAAAGAAAAAAATAAAACTAGGGGAGATATAACCAAAAATATGTATCGGGATCAAATGCTATACGTCAAAAACTTGCATTAAATCAAAAAAGGCTAAAATAAGTAAAAAAATGACCGCACTTTTTTAGATAAAATTCAAAGTGCGGTCAAAAAGTTTAATGTTTATTTAAGGTTGCGAACTGATTTTCGAATGACGAGTTCAGGATGGATTGCAATGCGGTGTTTTTCGTGATTATTGTTATCTTTATTGGCGATACGCTCAAATAAAAGATTAACCGCTTGTGCACCTAAACGAGACTTCGATTGGTGAATCGTTGTGAGTGGGGGTGCATAGAAACGTGATGAGTGAATATTATCATAGCCGATAATCGAGATATCATCAGGTACACGTAATCCTTTTTCCGTAATCGCAGAGATTGCACCTAATGCCATCACATCATTACAACAGAATACGGCAGTAGGTAGGCTGTCTTGTGCAAGAATTTTATTCATACACTCGTAACCGTCTTCAGGCTCGAAGAAACCTTCCATAATCCAATTTTCATGTATTGGTAGATTGGCTTCATTCATCGCTTTTACAAAGCCTTCGTAACGGGTTCTTGCCGTCGTTTTATCTAATTCACCCGCAATAAGACCGATCGCTTTATGACCACAATCAATTAAATGCTTAGTAGCAAGGTAACCGCCCGTAAAGCTGTTATCTTCAATGATATCGGTATCTGTATTTGGACCCCAATCCATTACCACCATCGGCACAGACGAGAAACTAGAAAGCACATCAAGTGAATGTTGTGTGTATTCAGAACACATGACCAATAAACCATCTACGCGTTTTTTGGCAAGCATTTCGACGTGGTTTTTAATTTTTTCAGGATCATTTTGTGTATTACACAAAAAAAGTGAATAGCCTTGACGATAACAATGATCTTCAACGGCATGAATGATTTCAGCAAAATAAGGGGATTCACTGGTGGTAACAATCATCCCAATGGATTTTGTCGTATTGACTTTTAAACTCCGAGCAACAGCACTTGGTGAGTATTTCAAGCTTTTAATGGCTTGCATCACCGCCTCTTCGGTTTCTTTTGCTACAAAACGGGTTTTATTAATTACATGGGAAACAGTGGTGGTGGAAACACCGGCCATTTTTGCGACATCTTTAATTGTTGCCATAATTTTGCCTCTAGAGAATTTTTCCTATTATAAAGACTGTCACCAAATAGGTTAAGTAAATTATAAAAAATTTTTGCAAAAAAGCGCTTTATTGTTAGAATGGGATATCTTTAACTAAACAAGTGAGAAATTAAAATGAGTGATTTTGGTTACGCAATGTTAGCTGTAGTGCTTTCTTTAAGTGTTGTTGTGGGTTTAGCGACTGCAATTTTCTAATTGAAAGAAATAACATATTAATCCATTTAAAATAGACCGCGCTTTAAGCATTTAAAGTGCGGTTATTTTTTTAGGTCTTTTAAAGTTGTACTAAAAGCCATGCTATTGGATTATTTCTTTAGTATAATTTGCAACTATTTTCCGTTTGTTGTAATCAAAATACTGCAAAAACCAAATTTGAGATAATTATGAATAAATATTTGATTTCACTAGATAAAGATGTTCAGCGTCGTGAGCTGTTTTTTGCTCAACCGGATACAGCAGATTTCGTTGTATTTTCAGCGATTAATACCATGCAAAAAGAGTGGGATGAATTGGCAGAAGTATTCAATCCAACGAAGTTTGAGCAACATTATGGACGCAACGTCACAAAAGGCGAAATTGGTTGCACATTAAGTCATTTAGCGGTTTATCGTCAGATCGTAGAAGATCAAAATGTGACGGAAAATGATTATGCATTAGTCTGTGAAGATGATGCGTTATTTAATGCTAATTTATCACCAAAAACAATCGCACTCTTAACCGAAAAATGTGATGCGGATATTGTATTAATCGGGCAGTCAAAAATTGCTGAATTTAATAATGTGGAATTAGAGATCAATTATCCAACCACTTTTTCATTCTTGCGCCAAACTATTGGTGATGTCACCGTGGCTTATCCATATAAAAGTTATTTTGCAGGTACGGTGGCATACTTAATCAAAAAATCAGCGGCACGTGCATTTTTGAAACAACTCGAACAAGAAAAACCGTTTTGGCTTGCTGATGATTTCTTATTATTTGAAACCCAATTCCAGATTAATAACAATGTGGTTCGTCCGCTTGTGGCCATTGAAAATCCACAATTAGTGAGTAATTTGGAAGCGATTCGTGGTTCAAAAATCTAATAATTTAGTGAAGAAATTAATTAAATATCCACTCAAAAAAATCTTAGCAGTGAAAAAGAATTTAGGAAAATAACGTAAAAATGACCGCACTTTTTAATCTTTTTTATCTTTACGATCCTTGGCTGTTTCATGTTGTACGAATGTCATTCGTCGCAGGTTTAGCGGCATTGGTTGTATTGGCTTATCAATATTTTTAAAAAAAGCAGAAACCACAAGGTATCACTGTACCAGTAGATAGTTTAGCCGTCATCATTGGGCTGATTGCATTTAGCGTGATTCCGCTTTTAGTTAACGGTACGCGAGATTTTTCTGTCATCACCATGTATGTAAAAGAGCTGATTTTATTTATCTTTGGTGTGGGGACTTTATAATGCCTTCTATGCCAATGTAAATGGTCAACAGAAAGTGGTGCGTGATTTACAACTCGGTGTAGTAGTGCAGTTTGTAGTGGGCGTGATTGGCTTGCTTGGTGCATCATTTATGATTGATTTCTTGCTTTCAACTAATGCGGTGTTGCCTGCACGTTTTTATGGTTCAGAGCAGGAGTATCGCTTATATAACATCACTGCAACCGCCTTTTTCCAATTGAGTTTGTTCTATTTAATGCTGTTGCATTTTTTATTGGCTTACAACGCTAAACATAATACGCTTCCAAATGTTTTAGTGTTTTTTATGCTATGTATTGGGTTGATTTCAGGACGTACATTCCTCCTATTATCCGTCGTGAGCATTTTTAGTGTATTTCAAATGGCGTTATGTGCCATCCCTAATAGCATTCGCCGTTTTAGTATTATTATTGGCCTATTTCTTACCAGAAAATCCTTATGTGGCACATGCTTTAGAGCCTGTGATTAATTTATTACACGGTGCAGGATTTGTCAGTTCGTCAACGGATACGTTGATGAAAAACCACCTCTTTATGCCAACACTTAAGCAGTTCATTTATGGCGATGGCATGTATATGACCGGTGAGTTAGAGGTTGGCCGTTATTATGGGCATACGGACTCTGGTTTCTTACGCCAGATTCTTTATGGTGGCCTGTCTTACGCTTTGGTGTGTTTTGCTGTGACCTTCTATTTTGTGCGCAAAGTCGCCTTAAATTGGTTTGATGGCAGTTGGAAATTTATCCTTTCTGCTTTCGTGATTTTAGCGTTCTGTAACATCAAAGCGGATACCTTTGCTTTCCCGGGCATTATGTTTGTCATGTTGATGTTCTTATCGCTTTTTGGCACTCACGGTAAACAACTTATTTTATTTAAACAAAAGGAGCCGAAAGATGTTTAGTATCATCGTGCCTTCTTATAATCGGAAAGAAGAAATTCCTGCGTTATTGGAAAGTTTAACCAAGCAAACCACCTATAATTTTGATGTGGTGATTGTGGATGATTGCTCAAAAGAAGCCGTTGAAGTAACACAATCATATCCATTTGCAGTTAAAGTGATTCGTAACGAAACCAATCAAGGGGCGGCAGAAAGCCGTAATATCGGGGCAAGAAATGCGGATAATGAATGGTTGTTATTTCTTGATGACGATGATCGTTTTGCAAATGATAAATGTCAGAAATTAGCCGATGTGATTGTCGAGCATCCCGATGTTAACTTTGTTTATCATCAAGCTAAATGTGAAATGGTCAATGAAGGTTTTAGCTATGTGACTAACCCAATTGAGCCACAAGAGATTAGCGTAGAGCGAATTTTACTGGCGAATAAAATCGGTGGTATGCCGATGATTGGAGTGAAAAAAGATCTGTTTTTAAAAATCGGTGGATTATCGACCGCACTTCGTTCTTTAGAAGACTATGATTTCTTGCTGAAACTTGTACAAGATCCAACGTTTAAAGCGTACAAAGTGGCAGAACCATTAACTTATTGTACCTTCCATACCAAGCGTTCTAGCGTATCAACAGATACCACTAATACGCAAAAAGCGATTGATTATATCCGTGAACATTATGTGAAAACGGCAGAACAAGAAAAGAATTTTGCCATCAACGCACAATATATGTTGGCTTACCCACATATTATGAATTTATCCCGTAAAGCGGCTTTTTACTATTTTGAAATTTTTAAATTAACGAAAAGTATTAAGCAGCTAGTCATTGCCTTTGTGGTTTTAATTTCACCTAAATTGGCAATTAATTTGAAACGGTTTATGTAGATAACTTATTAGATAGAGAAGTATGAAATTTTTCAGTTTTAATGTCCTTATACATTAAGGAAAACCCACAATATTTAAGAGAATGTTTTGAAAGTTTAGTGGCTCAAACCCATCCGGCAGATGAGATTGTGTTGGTGTTTGATGGTGCTGTCACACCTGAATTGGAAGCCGTGGTTTCTGAATTCGAAACAAAATTACCCTTAAACTTAGTGAAATTGCCAAAAAATTTAGGTTTAGGTAAAGCACTCAATGAAGGATTGAAACATTGTTCACCCGATTGGGTATTCCGTATGGATACCGATGATATTTGTGTGCCAGAACGTTTTGCGAAACAAGTGGCGTTTATTGAGCAGCACCCGGATACGATTATTTTCGGTGGGCAGATTGCTGAGTTTGGCGAAAATATTCAAGACATTGTGGCATATCGTAACGTGCCGACTGATGCACAAGATATCGTTAAATTTACCCAAAAACGTTGTCCGTTCAACCACATGACGGTGGCATATCAAAAAAGTGCGGTCATTAATTGTGGTGGATATGAAGATTTACAGGAAGATTATTACCTGTGGATTAAGCTCATAGCACAAGGACAAAAAGTGGCAAACTTGCCAGATATTTTAGTTTATGCCCGCGTGGGCAATGGCATGGTAGGGCGTCGTCGAGGTTTAAACCAAGCGAAAGCAGAATGGCGTTTATTTAAATTGAAACATCGCTTAGGTATTCAAGGTTTATTTTCTGGCCTATTCACCTTTGCCTTGCGTTCAGGTTCTCGCTTATTACCAACCTCATTATTGAAAGCTGTTTATAACCAATTTTTACGCAAATAATGCGATATTTTGATAATTAAAAAAGGAAAAGAAATGAATTTAATCTCAACGTTAAAAATGACGGCATTATCGACCGCACTTTTATTAGTGGGTTGTTCAAGCAATACGACAACAACCACGTCATCCACAAAAAGTATTCCGTCAGTAAGCAGTAATGCTGTTTATAGCAAACCGAGAACTTTAGATAACTTTAATGATTATGTACAGTTCTTAAAAGGCAAAGCGGCTGCTGAAGGCGTATCGTTGTCAATATTGAATGCACAAAATAATATTCAATATATGCAAAAAGCTGTGGATTTGGATCGTGCTCAAGCGGGGAGAAGTCAGCGTAATGCGGATCAACCACAGTTACCGAATCCAAACGGTACAACGAATTATTTGAATAAAGTACTGACCCAAAACAAAGTAGACATTGCCGAAGAGCGTTATTGGGAAGTCCAGGCACCATTACAACAAGCCAGCCAACGCTATGGCGTTCAACAAGAATATATCCTTGCTTTATGGGGTATGGAAAGTAGTTTTGGCTATTATCAAGGTAGCTATGATGTACTATCAGCTTTAGCCACATTAGCCTTTGATGGCAGACGTGAAGCCTTATTTAGCAAAGAATTTGTGAATGCGATGAAGATGTTAGAACGTGATCATATTCAACGCCACAGAATGTTAGGTTCTTGGGCGGGTGCAATGGGGCAAACCCAATTCATGCCAAGTGCATTCTTAAATTATGCAGCAGATGGCAATAATGATGGTGTGAAGGACATTTGGACGAACCAATTTGATGCGTTTGCTTCAATTGCAAATTATCTCCACACTGTAGGTTGGGATAACAAATTGCCTTGGGGTGTAGAAGTAACATTAAATCAACCATTAGATTTATCGCTTTCTGGTATTGAGAAGAATAAAGCACGTTCACTCAGCGACTGGCAGTCTAAAGGTGTCACTTTAGCGAGCTTTAGCCAACAAGAACAAGATAAACTTGCCGCGCTTTCGCAAGCCGATCTTTGGCTAGTTCGCCCAGATAAAGAAGTTGGGCGTGCATTCTTAGTCTCCAATAACTACCGCACGATTTTAGATTGGAACAAATCAAATTACTTTTCGGCGTGAGCATCGGTATGTTTGCTGATCGCATTAAGATGGCCACCGGCTTGTAGAAAATTATTTTTCCTTTTTATAATCCAACAAAGCTTTGTTGGATTATTTTTTATCTATAATTTGAATATTTGGAGAACATGATGCAAAAAAAATGGCTTTCTATTTTACTGTTTGCACCTTTGATGCAGAGTAATTATGCATTGGCTGATCAAGCAGCAGAAAAAGAATTGGACTATAAAGCACTGGGTGAAGTGCTGTTTTTTGATAAGTCTATTTCTTTTAATAAAACACAAAGTTGTTCGACTTGCCATAGCCCAGATACCGCCTTTGTGGATCAACGTAAAAATTCTGCAAATCAAATGGTCTCAGAAGGGGATAATCCTCATCTTCATGGTAATCGCAATGCCAATACTGCGCTTTATGCGATGTTCTCTCCGGATTTTCATTTTGATAAAAAAATTAAAGATTATGTAGGCGGACAGTTCTGGGATGGTCGAGCGAAAGATTTAGCTGAGCAAGCAGGTGGGCCACCAGTAAACCCTGTGGAAATGGGCATGCCGGATAAAAAGCCATTGTTGAACGTTTAAAAGCAGATCCGACCTATTACAAACCTATTACGGATCTTTATGGTGAAAGCATTTGGGCAGATACCGACAAGATTTATGCCATCATGGAAAAAGCCATTGGCGAGTTCGAAAAACAGGAATTATTTGCGCCATTCTCTTCAAAATATGATCGAGCTTTAAAAGGTGAAGCAAAATTGACCGCACTTGAAGCCGAAGGTAAGGCATTATTTTTTGATAAAACACGCACAAATTGTAGTAACTGCCACCAATCAAGTGAAGCGAATTCAGTAAAAGAAACCTTTACGAATTATCGTTATTACAATATTGGCGTACCAAGTAACCAAGAATTAATTAAGCACAATAAATTAGCTGCAGATTTTGTAGATAATGGACTATTGGATAATCCGATGGTGAAAGGCGATGAAAAGCAAAAAGGCAAATTTAAAGTGCCAACTTTGCGTAACATTGGTGTCACTGCGCCTTATATGCATAACGGTGTTTTTCCGAGATTTAAAAACCGTTTTACTATTTAAAGACAGTTTCAATAATCCTAATCGTAAAAGTGAATCCTGAAACAGGGAAAAGCGTGGGATAAAGCCGAATATGCTCAAACCATTAATCCTGATGTTTTTAAAAGCAAAACCGCTAACAGATGAAGAGATTAATGCGTTAGAAGCATTCTTAAAAACATTAACTGACGAAGCTTACGAAGAATAATTAAACGCCTGAGTTGAATTTAGCAATCGTTTTTCGCTATTATTCGTATCGATAATTATTATCATTTAAATTGTTTTAATTTTTACTCAGGAGATTTTTTTCTTATGAAAAAGACGTTTTTTTCAACTTTAGCGATTGCCACTATTCTTGGTTTAACTGCAGGTTTTGCCAATGCTGATCCCGTGAAAGTAAAAAGATATACTTGATCGTGAAGTCACTGTTGATTTACCAGCAAAACGCGTGGTACTTGGTTTCTACTATCAAGATTATATGGCAGTTGGTGGTGACAAAGCGTTAGATAACGTTGTCGGTTTTTCTAAGAAAGTATGGTCTTCTTGGGCACCTGTAAGCTGGGAGTTATTCAGCAAAGCGGTGCCAAAATTGAATCAATTAGATGATGTAGGTGAAGTAGAAGAAGGCACGTTCTCTGTGGAAAAAGTGCTTTCATTAAAACCTGATCTTTTAGTCTTAGCAGATTGGCAGTACGAAATGCTAGGATCTGATTTAGATGCTATCAATGAAGCGGGTATTCCAATTGTTGTATTAGATTACAACGCTCAAACCTTAGATAAACACATCAAATCAACAGAAATTATTGGTCAATTGACAGGGCAGAAAGATCGTGCCGCGAAAATGGCTAAAGAATACAAAGACATCGTAGAACATATTCAAACGACGGTTAAAAATGCGAAAGTAGCAAAACAACCGAAAGTGTATGTAGAGTTTGGTCGTGGTGGTCCAGCTGAACAAGGGATGACGTTCTTCTCAAGCATGTGGGGCTCTATGATTAGCCTTGTAGGCGCAGAAAACGTAGCGCCTGCAGAAATCGGTAAATGGGGTACATTAGCTGCTGAAAAAGTGTTAGCCGCGAAACCGGATGCAATTATTATTACAGGCCGTGAAACTGAATTGAAGAAAAATCAAGACGGTATGGTAATGGGCTTTGGTATTGAAAAAGCGGAAGCGGAACGTCGTTTAAATGCATTCAAACATCGTGCCGGATGGGCTGAATTACCGGCAGTGAAAAATAATCGTGTTTATGCAGCCTATCATGCGAACTCTCGTACTTTATCAGACAGTGCTTCTGTTCAGTTTGTAGCTAAAGCGGCTTATCCTGATCTGTTTAAAGATTTAGATCCTCAACAAACTTACTTAAACTTCTATAAAAACTACTTACCAGTTACCCCGGAAGGTACGATTTATCTTTTCCCTGAAAGCAAATAAGGGAAACGTTAATTTATGAAAAGCAATTCTGTTGTAGCAGATATTGTGGCTAACCAGCGTAAGCTTGAACGCAAACGCTGGTTTGTTATTTTATCTTTTCTTGCTATTGGCGTGGTCAGTCTTATCCTTGATGTGATGACAGGCCCCGCGATGCTATCCGTGTCGGAAGTCGTGAATGCGTTATTCGGTATCGGTGAAGTCGATAAAATGACAAACAATATTGTGCATAATTTACGTTTACCCATGGCATTGATGGCGCTTGTAGTGGGGGCAACATTGGCTGTTGGTGGGGCCGAGATCCAAACCTTATTAAATAACCCGATGGCGAGTCCTTATACTTTAGGATTGGCTGCTGCGGCTGGTTTTGGTGCTTCTATTGTGATTGCTTTCGGAAGTTTTGGTTTACCGGTACAAGTTGCAGTACCCATTGGTGCGTTTGTCATGACTATGCTCGCCTCTGGAATTCTTTTCTTGTTCGCGTCTAAACGTCGTTTTAATTCTGAAATGCTCGTGTTGGTAGGGATTGCATTACTCTTTATTTTCCAATCCTTACTTTCATTGGTGCAATTTATTTCGGCTCCTGAAGTCTCGCAACAAATTCTGTTTTGGCTATTTGGTAGCTTAAATAAAGCGACATGGCAAAGTTTAATCATCATTATTGTCGTAACCACAATTTGTGTCGCATTACTTTCAAAAGAGCTTTGGAAATTGACCGCACTTCGTTTAGGCGAAGATCGTGCGGCGAGTCTTGGCATCAATTTGCAAGTATTACGCATTAAGGTTTTAGTTCTTGTCGCCATGATGACGGCGACAGCAATCAGTTTCGTGGGCGTGATTGGCTTTATCGGCTTAGTTGCACCACATGTTGCTCGAATGTTACTTGGTGAAGATCAACGTTTCTTCTTACCGGGCGCAATGTTAGTTGGTGCAGCATTCTTATCCCTTTCTTCGGTATTGTCCAAAGTTATTATCCCTGGAGCATTGTTCCCAGTGGGGATTGTTACCTCGTTTATTGGGGTGCCTTTCTTCTTTTGGATTATTTTAAATAACAAGAGGGGACAATAATGTTAGAATTAAAGAATCTTACGGTAAAACGAGGTGATCTCACCGTTGCTGATCACATTAATGTCCGTTTTGAAGAAGGTAAAGTTTACACGGTGCTTGGACCAAACGGCACGGGAAAATCCTCCATGCTGAAAACCATTTTTGGTGAATTACCACATGAAGGAATGATTACCTATCAAGGCAAACAGCTAGAACGGACGAAGTTAGCAGATTGGCGTAAACCAATTGGCTATATGCCTCAAGATAGCCGAGTAGATGCAAGCTTGACCGCACTTGAAGTGGTCCTTTTGGGACGAATGGATAGTCTAACGATGCGAGTAAGCGATGAGCTTCTTACTGAAGCAGCAAGTATTATGGCACAATTAGGCATTGGTCATTTAGCGCATCGTGATATTCTGAATCTCAGTGGTGGACAACGTCAAATGGTGATGTTTGCTCAGGTTTTATTACGTGAGCCACAGATTTTAATGTTGGACGAGCCGGTGAGTGCGTTAGATATGCATCATCAGCTTAATCTCTTAGAAGAAGTTTATACCTATACGAAACAGAAAAATCTGATTACTATAATGGTATTACATGATTTAAGTCTTGCCGCTCAATTTTCAGATGAGTTGATTTTACTTGGTGAAGGTAAAGTGCAAGGCGTGGGCGATGCTCATCATGTTTTACAAGTAGAAACCATTAATCGTTTATATCGTGTAAACGTTGAATTATTACAATGTAGCGCAGGTTTGCCGGTGGTTCGTCCACAACGTAAATCAGCACATTCTTAAGAAGGAAATGAAAATGAAAAAAATCGCACTTGCAGCATTATTAGGTTTAAGTTTTGCTGCTCAAGCCGCTCATCATGACATCAAAATGTTGAATTCAAACAGTGAAGGCTCAATGGTTTTTGAACCGGGTTATTTAAAAGTACAACCAGGTGATACCGTGACATTCCGTGCAGAAAATAAAAGTCACTTTGTGCACAGCAAAGCAATTCCTGAAGGCGCACAAAAATTCCAATCTGAAGAAGATCAAGAACTCACTATCACTTTAGATAAAGAAGGTGTTTATGTTTATACTTGCCCAGTGCACCGCTCAATGAATATGAATGGTGTGATTCAAGTGGGTGATAATCTACCAAACAAAGAACAAGCAGAGAAAGTGGTGAAAGATCTTGAGAAGAAATCCATGACGAACAAAGGTCGTCTTGAAAAATATTTTGCTCAAGTAAAATAATCATTGAAATCGATGCGCCAGTTTAATGATTGGCGCATCTTCTTTATGCTTCAAACTTGTTATTATTTACCATGCTTACGATTACCACTTGCAAAACGTATCCTTCAGCCCCTCAAAATCTTATCCCTGTACAAACACAACTTTCTAATCAAGGTATTCCGACTCAATTTTTGCCTTGGCAAGAAACATTACAAAGTCATTTTATTCTGCCTTTAGCGGCATGGGATTATGCGAATTTCTACAATGAATTTACTCAATGGATTAAACTTCATAAGAGTGCATTCATCAATCCTGCGGAATTAATGTTATGGAATAGCCATAAAGGCTATCTATGTGATTTGCAGAATTGGGGCATCAATGTTATTCCAACTATTATTTGCTCAACAAAAACATCTGAAATTTTGACCGCACTTGAACGCCAAGATTGGCCTGAATTTGTCATTAAACCTGCTGTAGGGCAGAGTGGTAATTTAGTGACAAAACTAAAACAAGGTGAAACATTACCTGATCTTTCTGCGTATGGTGAGCAAGTTGTATTACAGCCCTTTATTCCTGAAGTGGCGACAAATGGTGAAACCAGTTTGATCTTTTTCAATGGTGTATTTAGTCATGCTATTCGCCGACAGCCACCTCAAAATGAATGGCGAGCGAATTCACAATATAAAGTTGAAATTATCCCTGTTGAGGTTGATAGTCATATTATTGAAACCGCTCGTCATGTTCTGCATAAATTGCCAGAAATGCCTATCTATGCACGAGTAGATGGAACGATTATTAACAATCAATTTCTATTGAATGAATTAGAGTTGATTGAACCTGCGTTATATTTAGATCGTTGGGAAGGGGCAACAGAACGATTTGTAGATGTGTTGAAAAGCAGAATACTCAAATAAGAAAATAAAAAAACCTTACTTGTTGCAGTAAGGTTTTTCATCTTCAACGATTAATTATTTTGCAGCTGGAGCAGCTGGTGCTGCAGGTGCAAATTTTTGTGCTAAATCAGCACCGTCTTTTTGTAATTTAGCTACTGCAGCTTGTAGTTTTTTTCAACTTTAGCTTGGTAAGCTTTTAGTTTGTTCTTCAGTTGGTGCTTTAGTTGCTAAGTTTAATTGATCAACTAATAATTCACTTGATAATGCAAGCACTTCTTTATTTTGATCTTTGATGTTTTTCACTGAAGGTGAAGCAACTTCTAATTTATCTAAGCTTGCAATAGTATCTTCAACAGTTTTGTTGAAAGTTTTGATTGCTTCTTCAATTTTCTTCTCATCTTTTGCTTGAACCGCAGCAGTTAAATCAGATTGAAGTTTTTGTTGTGCAGCCATTTGAGCTTGAGCTTGGCTTGCATTCCATTCAAGTAATTTGTTGTAGTCAGCTTGTTCTTGAGCAGGCGTTGCTTCAGCTGGTTTAGCCGCTTCAGCCGGTTTTGCTGCTTCTTGTTTGGCTTCCGGCGCAGGCTGAGTTGTTTCAGGTTTTGCTGGAGCCGGTTTATCTGCTGGTTTATCACAAGCAGTTAAGAATAATGCAAATAATGCAGTTGCGCTGATTTTAGTGAATTTGTTCATAAAAAATCCTTTATTGATATAATAAAAATTTCTTAGCTTGTAAAACTAAGCCCCTTCTAAGACCGCACATTTTTAGAAATTAGTTTAAAAAAATTTCAAAAAAACTATTTTTAGTGTTTGAATATATTCACTTAAATTATGAATATCTTGCTCACTTAAACGTTGTTTTGCAGGGCTTCCTGCACTAGGAATATTTCCTGCTTTTCGTTCTGAAAGTGCAGTTGAAATTTCTTCTGGTTGTAGCTGATTAATAATTTTTGATTCACCCATTGCTGGTTTTTCGCCTTGTTTTCCCATGACAAGTAGCACAAGAGCGTTTATATACCTTTTCTGCTTTAGCTAAATCAGCTTCAGCAGAAAGCGCGGGTGTGGCAAATAAAAAGTCTAAAGTTGGTAGAAGTGTAGAGAGTAAGTAAATTCGTTTTTGCATTTTGGCTAGCCTTTAAATAATTTATCTAAATCCGCTGCAGGAATCGCCCCTTCATATTTAGCCTGAATATTGCCTTCAGGTGTGATCACAAAACTTGTTGGCGTGCCAATAAGCTGATAGCGTTCCGCTGTGATTTTTAATTGGTCTTTGATAACCGGCAACGTAAGCTGACGTTTGGCGACTACAGCCTTGGTATCTACTTTATCACCATCTACGTTAATAGCGATAAGTTGAACCTTATTTGGATTAGCTTCAGCCAATTTTTCAAATTCTTTTAACTCAGCGACACATCGCCCACAGGTTTCAGACCAGAATGTCAGTAAGCGAGTGCCTTTCCAATCATCAAGTTTCACTTCTTTACCTTGTAAATCATAGGCTGCGATGTCAGGTGCTTTTTGACCAATTGCAGCAACTTCATCTTTACAAGAAACGATGCCAAAAATGACCGCACTTATTGCGAGTAGTTTTACGAGTTTATTTTTCATTAATGTCCTCTTTTACAAATTTTCCGTGATGGAGATAAATAACACGATCGGTTAACTCACCCAATTCTGGATTGTGTGTCACCATCACAATGGTTCTCCCTTGGCGATTTAATTCTTGTAGTAAATCCAGTACAAGGGCTTCATTTTTTTCGTCGAGGTTACCTGTAGGCTCATCGGCAAAAATAACAGGAGGTTGGTTCACCAATGCACGAGCAATACATACCCGTTGTTGTTCCCCTCCAGAAAGTTGGCTTGGACGGTGATCTATACGATGACCCAATCCCACTTGTTCGAGTACCGCTTTAGCCGCTGCTTCATCAATCACACTGTGATAGTGCTGAGCCAGCATCACATTTTCAAGTGCGGTCAAATAAGGAATTAAATGGAATTGCTGGAAGACTAGACCAATTTTTTCTGCACGGAAACGCTGACGACCGATTTCATCCAATTGTGCCGCATCGACACCATCTAGAATGACTTTACCTTCACTAGCCGTATCTAAGCCGGTCAGAATATTCATCAGCGTGGTTTTACCGGAACCTGATGCACCCATTATCGCAATAAATTCACCTTGGCGAATTTTAATATTAATATCTTCTAAAGCGGTGACTTGCCCGAATCGTTTATATAAATGTTGCGTTTCAATTACAAATTCACTCATTTTATTCCCCTTTTAATACATTTGCGGTTTGGATATTTAAAGCTCGTTTGGTTGGTACAATCACCGCAATAAAGGCAACCAATAACGATAAGACGATAGTAATTGGAATAACCGGTAGACGCATATCAATGTAAGATTTAAATACGGTTAATCCAAGTAATTGTGCCAAGATGTAGCCGAGAATCAGTCCCGCGACAATTGCACAAAGTGCTATGATGAGAATCTCGGTACTAATCTGTTTAATGATGTCACTTTGTTTGGCACCTAAAAGCTTTTTTTGTAGTGCAAATTCTTTTGCTCGCTCACCAACAATCGCAATCAACGTGGTATTCACACAAAGGGTGGCGAGAATCAAAATGACTAATGAGATTAAGCCCATCAATCCTTTGATTTTATCTAAAATTTGCCCTTCAGAAGCGGAAACTTTTCGAATTGGGCGAGCGGTTAGATCGGGTTGGCGTTGCATAATGTCTTGCGCAAATTGTGCAACGTTACCTTGTTCATTTTTCACATTGAGCAAGGCATTGTTTGCCAATCCTTCTTTATCTAACCAACTTTGTGCAAATTCTAAGCTGACGATTAACATGTTGTCTGTGGCATCACCTGCCTCAACTATCGCTTTAATTGTGAATTCATGTTTTTCAACGGCATTTTTTTAGACAGAGTTAATTTACTTCCAACACCTAAATTAAGGCGTTCCGCTAAGGTTTTACCAATCATGGCATTGCGGTCATCAAAATTCACATTAATAGCTGAGCCGGTAATTTGCCAATAAGGTGCAAGCACATGCATATCTTCAAACCAGACGCCCATAATCACGATTTTTTCTAAATCACTTCGCGCAACACCATATAAATAAGGGCTGGCAGCGGTGATGAAATTATCCGGTGCATTGTGCAGAATTTGCTTTAATTGGCGTTCTTTCATCAATCCACCATTGGCTGCACCGATGTAAAAGTTTGCCCCAAAGGTACGGAGCTCTTGGCTCATTTTTGGTATTAATATCGAAATAGACTGCCGCCATTGCGGTTACAATAGATGCACCGACAGTCAGCGCAGAGAAGATAATAAATACCCGTTGTAAACGTAGGCGTAATGCTTGGAAGATTAAACGCCAAAACATACTTTTATTGGCGGCCATACAGCACCTCCACAGGGTAAAGTTTGGCAATACGATGGGCTAGGGAACCAAGTGCCCACCACAGCAATTAAAATAGACAGCATCAATACGCAAGGGATTACAATCCAAGCAAAACTCAGTGGTACGCCAAATAGCGCAGCGCCAATAAATCTTGCTAAGCCCCAACCTGCAATACAACCAAGCGAACCACCAATTAAGGCACTGATAATGGCTTCACAATAAAATAATAAGGCAATTTGCCATTGATAGGCGCCTAAGGCTTTCATCAAACCAATTTCTTTTGAGCGTTCAATGATCCCTGTACTCATTAATGAAGCGATCCCCATGGCTGCGGCGATTAAGGCGGCAAGAGTAACGACTGCCAACAATAACTGGATTTTACCAATGACCACACCTTCTGAAGCTGCAACCTGCCAAATAGGGCGAACAATGGCACCAGAAATAGCTTCTTCTAACTGATGTGAAATAGATGAGACATAAGCCGTACAATACCAGCGATCGTACTCTTCAGCATCCAATGCATCGGTATTGGCACGTGCTTTACGAGAAAGATCATTTTCAGGTACGGTAAGCGCGGAGACTTTAACTGATTGAATTTTTCCTTCCAAACTCAGTAATTTTTGTACAGCATTGAGCGGCATGACTAATTGATTATCTTCAGCACCACCCGTAGATAAAATACCGGTAATTTCGACCGCACTTTGATTATCTAGCTCATTATTTTGATAGCGAAGCTGGATTTTATCACCTTGCTTTAAGCCAGTTCGTTGAGCTAACTGCTCACCAATCAATGCAGGAATAAATTCTCCTTCAGGTGTTTCAAGATCGTTGACCCATTCACCTTGCACATGCCAATACGGACTAATAATTTTTTGTCCTGTATGGTAATCATCTTCATCTGGTACAGGGATGTTATGATCAAAAAACGTACCCAGCACATTAATTTGTCCAAGTGCGGTTAATTTTTCATGAGTATTTGCGGAAAGCGTTTCCGCTTTTACATCTGCACTTAATAACGGTGCAAAACCCACGATATTATTTCGCCAGAAAATATCTTTAATATTCGGTAGTTCTTTTTCATCGAGAAAATCTTGACTACTCAAATCTGCGTTATGACTAAGTTCATCAGGCAGGGCGGCATTACTTGCAGGCTCAACTAAAATATTGGCTCCGTAAGATTTGAGCTCTTTTGCCATTTTATCGCCAATATCAATGGATACAGCCAAGAGTGCAGAGACTAAGCCCAGCCGCTAAGAAAATAGTAATAACGGCCAACAGTTTACGTTTAATGCTGAAAACGCCAAGATTGAAATAACATTCTTGCTAGCATTATTCCCCCTTACCTAAATACTTTTCAGGGTTATCACGGAATAAATCAAGATTTTTCTCACTTTCAAAGAAGTAAGTTTTACCTTCGTAATTATATTTGTGCTCCGTTTTAGTGTTTTTCATTTGGGCGCCACTAATCGGATCTTTTACATCGATTTCAACAATCGTGCTAAATAAATTTAACCCTTCTTCTAAGCTGGTTCGATTAATGAGAATTTCAGTCTCAGTTTGTTGCCAATCTTCAATTGGTACAGGATTACAGCCACCCGGTTTACCAATAGATGGAATAAACATATGTACGCCGCAACCAACACAAACCACTTGGTTACCTTCCATCACATAACCTTGGTCACCACAAAGCAAGCAGGCATCAAATACCGCGGCTAGACTTAATTTATCTGGTTGACGATTAATGACAAAGAAACGCACAGCTTTACCGTCATCAGCAATCCAAACAAAACGATGTAATTTTCCATCTTTTACTTGCTCAATTGGAATATGGACTTGTTGCTTTTCATCTAAGGTCAAAGAAATCGCTTCTGAAAGTTGTGGTGGACGAGAAGCAATTTGCTCCCAATAAAGCTGTGTAGCAAAAATAATCGCTAAGGCCAAATAGCCCCAACCAAGTAAGCGAGAGGAGGTACGCAATGCGGCTAATTTTTGGCGTTTTTCAATGGGTTCTTGTGTCGCATTAACTTGTTGCTTGCGTGATAAATGAATTTTGCTGTAGAAGATGGCAAGTACAACGAAGAGTAAGGCAGCACAGATGTAATTCAACCAGCGAGTAATTTCGCCTGATTTTGCAACAAAGCTTAAACGTAGTTTGGTGAGTTCAAGCACTTGAAGTTTCATTAAAATTAATAAGAGTTCGCCAATAAGTGGAACCAGTAAGCAAATTAAGAGAAGGCTCATCACACCTTTTAAAAGTGCGGTCGATTTTTGTTGTGTTTTTCCCGCTTGTTTTAGAAGTAAATCGATCCAACCTTGTAAGCATAAACAAAAAACAAAGGCAAAAATGACCGCACTTATGTGCAAGATAGAGTCCGTGTTGATGACATCTGTGGAGACGAGAGCGGTAATGTTAGGATCTTTTGCCCAGAAGTTGCCCGCGATAAGCATTAATACCGTTTGCCAGAAGGCCGGTAAGCGACCTTTACCGAAAATTAAACATAAGGCAAAGATAAACAATAGTGCCAATATTACGCCATTGAGCACTAAATTGGTCATTTGTCCCGTAGGTAAACTAAGGCGCAGTACGATACCTGCAATAAAGCCAAATAAGCTAAGCCAAATTATTTTTTTTGCACTCACAGTGGATTGTTTGCTGTGATAAACACCGAGCAGTAATGAAAAAGGTAAAAGTGCTTGAAGGAAAAAAGTAAAAAAATAATTCATAGTTTGATCATTTAATGGGATAAAACAGACGATATTTTTTAAGGTTAAATTAAATGCTATTGCCTTCCCCTGAAATACAAGGGAAGGCAAGTCGGTAAAATCGATGAATTTACCTGAGATTATTTGATGCCAGTGAATTTGAATTCATAGCTAACATCAAATGGTTTCCACCAACGGCCTACACCCGTTTCAGAGTCAGTATGGCGGTGCATACCTGCTTTTGATGGTGGGTCAATGTGGTAAGTTAATTTATAGTTACCCACGCCCATCATTTTCACGTTAGCACCGTAGTGAGGACCATCACCCGCTACCATTGGCATAAAGGTACCTTCTTGTTTTTCACCAGTATCAGTATTTCACTAAAGTATAGTTGATGGTTAAGTAAGGCATCCATTCACCATCACCAAAGCCATTTTTGTTACCTTTTACTGCGTGGATATCCGCTTCTAAGTGGATATCTGATTTCGCAGCAGGTAAACCCATGCCACGTGGTTCCATATCGATTGGTTTGAGATAAACCGCTGCAATTTCCATTTCATTCATGGTTACCGCTTCACCGATTGGGTACTCTTGGAATGCGTTTGCAGTAGACGCGGTGAAAATACCCGCAAATAATGCTGTTGCTAAAAGTGCTTTTTTCATTGTTTTTCTCCTAAAGGATTGTTGGGTATTACGCGGCTTTTTTGCTTTGATATTTCATAATAAACAGAGCAAATACGGCTGCGACGAGTAAGATTGCTTGTGGAATTAAGGTTTCCATATAAGGATAAATACCTAACCACGAAATTTCAGGCACACCGCTAATCAGCGTAGGCTCGAAAAGTTTGCCTTCAATGAGTTCTAAAACAGATTTACCGGCGAATACAAAGGCCATTAAGTACATAAATGAGCCTGTAAACATAAAGAATGGTTTAAGCGGTAATTTCACCACGGTATAACGCATCACGAAGTAGCAAATGGTGAGAATAATTGCGCCGACAATGATACCTGCGAAAAGGTAGATAAAACTGACCGCACTTTTCGCATCACCCACAAGGGCATAGTAGAACAATACCGTTTCCGCCCCTTCACGATATACCGCTAAGAAGCTGGTAAGCCATAGACCGATGAGTGAGCCTGTTGTGAGGGCAGTAGAGAGTTTACCTTCTAAATAACGTTTCCAGTTTTGTGCTTCGACTTTGGATAATAACCAGTAACTCATCATAAATAGCATGACGACGGCAAAAATCATCGTAAAGCCTTCGAGCAATTCACGGTTTTGACCTGAATTTTCAAAGATAAGTTGGAAAATAAATGCGGTAACCACACTGGCAATTAACGCCACATAAACAGACTGACGAATAACCGGCAATTTATCTTGGTGGTTATTTTTAATTAAGTAAGTCACGATAGCTGCAACAATCAATAACGCTTCTAAACCTTCACGAAGAATGATTAAAAGGCTATATAAGAACATCGACCAATCACTTTGCTCTTCGCCCTGTAACATTTCAACCGCTTTAGTTAAATTCTGGTTTAAACCATCAGCTTGAGCTTGTAACTTATCACCTTGTTCAGCTTTCATTAAACTGACTAGACGAGTAAAGTAGCCTTCAAGTTCTGCTTTAAAGTTACTATCACGGGAACCCACTTTGTTTTCCATTCCTGTACTTTCAAACACGTCGAAATAGGTGTCTTGTACGGAAAGAATCGCTTTTTTGCTTTCACCTTGTTGATAGAGCGCAATAGCCTGTTGAATACGTTGGTTGATCTCTTGTTTAATCTTATTCCAATCTTGTTCTTGTTGATTATCTGTTGCTTGCTGTGCTGCATTAGATTGAACATTTTGTTCTTCACGTGTCGTTGGCAGGTTAGGCAAGTTTTCTTCAATATCTTGTAATAATTGCGTGCTTTGGTAGCCAAGCTCCGTAATTTGATCGGCTTGTTCACTTAAACGAATGATGTTGTAAAACTGTTGGTTAATTGCGGCTGAGATTTCTGCAGAGCGATTTTGGCGAATGGACATTTCCATTTCTGAGTTTTTATAGCCATCATATTGTGCTTGTTGGAACAATTTTTTGGCATTAGCAAGATCACCATTTTGATAAGCATCGATCCCTTGAGCGATTAAGTCATCAATGGTTTTAAAACTTTGTTGCCAATAAGGGGCAATCGCTTGATTATCATAAACACCATGTTGTCCATCGGCATTGAGTTGATGACCTTCAACCAATGATGGTAATACTTCTTGTAATTCTTTTTTGAGTTGATCGATTTTAGCTTGAACCTCTTTTTGTGAAGCACCTTCGCCGATCATTTTACGGATTTCGCCAAAAGTCGCTTCCATTTGGTAGCTTTTTTGTGCGGAGAAATTGATACGAATTGGGCCTTCTAGATTTTCAAAGACTTCAAAATAAGCCATTTGCACTTCAGTACGGGCATCATCGGTATTGCCTTGTTGGATAAGTTGAGACGTTTTATCTAAGCGAGCCGTAATATCATCAACCCATTGTTGATAGTTATCTTGTGCAAAGAGTGAAGAAGAAAAGGCGAGTGAAAAAATTAAAAAGAAAAATCGAATAGAACGGAATAGCATTGCTATTTACCTCATTACCTCAAATGAAATTAATTCCTATTAATAATTATCCTTTGATATCAGTGAAATGACAATAAATAATTCTAATTTTTGTGATGGAGATCAAAAAAATTCGTTAGAGCTGTAAAATCTCGAGAGGGTTATTTGATGCTAAAAAGAATAAAGCGCCCTTGCTAGGCGCTTTATGGAGATATAAAAGTGCGGTCAAAAATAAGCGAGTTTATTGAGCCGGCGTGGCTTCTTCAACAGGCACTTTATTATCTAACACATCCCATACACTTTCTTGTTTTGGTGATTCAGGTTGTTCAGGTTGTGGCGATTGAGTGGTTTGCGCCGCGGTAGCAGTCGCAGTACTCGTCGTTTGTGCGGAAGCGCAGAAATTTTGATCTTTATTTGCCCAAACCGGGATTGTTCGGCTGCTACCACAACTCCAACTACCGTAAGCATTGATGCCAACCCATTTAATGGTAGAAGGTTGCCCAAGTTTCAGTTTTTCAATGACAACACGGTTTAAGTAATCTTTATAGATTTGTAATGCACCTGAGGCACCGGTTAATTTGGTTTCGCCGTTATCATCACGACCTAACCAAATGGTGCTGACATTCTTACCATCAATACCCACGAACCACGTATCTCGAGCATCATTGGTTGTCCCTGTTTTACCTGCAAGACGAAGATCCGCATAATCATTTTGTAAGCTACGCGCGGTACCACGTTCGACTGTTTGTTGCATCGCATATAAGGTTTGATAAGCCGCTTCTCTCGGCACCACTTGATCCGGCACCGTATTATGTTCATAAATAATATTGCCTTGACGATCGGTAATGCTTTGAATGGTGCTTAACTCGATTTTACCACCTTGATTGGCAATGGTTTGATAGAGTTTTGTCACATCATAAGGTGAAATACTGTAAGAACCAAGCAAAGTTGCTGGGACTTTTGGAATTGTCACATTGTCCCATCCCATGGCTTTTTGCGTATCAATGACCTTGCTTAAGCCAACTTTCATCCCAATATTTACCGTTGGAATATTCAATGAGCGGGCAAGGGCATCCATCAACATAACCGAACCGCTATATTTACGATCGTAGTTACGAGGTTGCCAAGGTTGGCTGCCTTTAATATGAATCGTGATCGGCTGATTCTGAATTGGTGTATTTAAGCGGAATTGTTCCGGATTCATCAGTGCGGTCAAATAAATAGATGGTTTTACTAATGAGCCAATTTGACGTTTTGACATTAACGCACGGTTAAAGCCCGCATATTCTGTTTGTAATCCACCTACGACAGCACGTATTTCACCCAGATGATAATCTGCCACAATCATGGCACCTTCAAGGTGTGGGTTTTTGGTTTGTAGTTGTAATTGATTAACCGTATTCACCACAGCATTTTCAGCTTGTTCCTGTTGTTTTAAATCCATGGTGGAGAAAATACGTGCACCAAGTAGTGCAGAGGTTTTATTTTCCCCTAATTGACGGCGAAGATCCGCTTGTAAGGTTTGAATGAAAGCAGGATATTTACGTGAAATTTGACCTTTAGCTTGCACGCCTAATGGACGTTTACTCAACAGCTCATAAAGCTCATCCCCAATCATTTGGTGATCAAGCATCAGTTTTAACACCACATTTCGACGATCGAGTGCATATTGTGGATTTCGCCATGGATTATAAAGGGATGGCCCTTTCACCATGCCAACTAAAAGGGCAATCTGATCTAGGCTAATTTCACGGATAGAACGACCAAAATAGAATTGGCTCGCCAATGCAAAACCGTGAATTTGGATATCACCATTTTGACCAAGGTAAATCTCGTTCAGATAGGTTTCTAAATACGGTTTTTATCATATCGCCAATCTAATACTAATGACATCAACGCTTCATTGGCTTTACGGGTAATAGAACGTTCACTGGATAAGAACAAGTTTTTAACTAATTGCTGAGTGAGTGTACTGCCGCCTTGAACTGTTTGACCGGCTTTAATATTGGCGATCATTGCTCGCACAATACCCACAGGATTAATCCCGTTATGCTCATAAAAACGGCGATCCTCTGTCAGTAATAAGGCATCAATGAGTAATCGAGGGTAGTGCTGTAATGGAATCGCTAAACGATCTTCATTATCCGATTCCAACATGGCAATTAATTTAGGCGCAAGACGGAATTCATCAACCGCTTTTACGTTGACTAAGTCTTCAATACGAGAAAGTTTGTTATCGGTAAAACGCAAACGTAATACGCGTTGTGGTTCAGGCTTATCAGGATAAGGGAACGCACGACGAAGTAACACGATAGTATCGTCTTCGAGTTTAAAATCGCCCGGTGCTGCAATCATAGTAGTTTGACGGTATTCGTTATCCAATAAGATTTGAATCACTTCGTCAAAAGAAAGATTATCAGACAGTTTTACGCTTTCTAAACGGCTATACACTTCTGCCGGTAAACGCCAAATTTGACCATCCATTTTTGAGCGAATTTGCCAGTCTAAATAGCCACCATAAAATACGGCAAGCGTCCCTAAAGTAAAGGCTGCTTTAGCTAAAAAGATTTTACAAGAACGACGCTTATTTGGCGCTTGTGTTTCTTGTTGTTCTGATGAGGTGTTTTCCGTTTCCGACATAATAGTTAGCTTCAGAGAATGAGGTTAAGCAATAAATTCAAAATAGGCATTAAGAAAGTGGATGAAGTCTGTTGTTCCGCAGAAGGCGATACTTTCTTCATCATAATAATGAAAGTCGTCTTCTAAAATTTCATCTGTTTCAATTGCAAGGTTATTGGCGCGAATCATCACTTCATCGGTATTGATAAAAAGCGTGTATTCGGAACCAATCAGCGTGACTTCATCATTATTTTTAATCTGCTCACAGGCAGAAAGTGCGGTCAAAAACGCTTGAGGATTTGACCGCACTTCTGAATTAAACCAATTAGCTAGTGCAATGTGTTCCATCGAACATTTAGCATGTACATTGCCGAGATAATGGGTAAATTGAAAATCCATGTTAGATGCTGAATGACGAACCGCAACCACAGGTACTGGTTGCATTTGGATTGTTCACCACAAAACGCGAACCTTCCAAGCCTTCAGTGTAATCCACGGTGCCGCCAATTAAGTATTGTAAACTCATTGGGTCAATCACTAATTGCACACCTGCTTTTTCAATGGTTAGGTCACCTTCATTGACTTTATCGTCAAAGGTGAAACCGTATTGGAAACCGCTGCAACCGCCACCAGTAATATAAACGCGTAATTTTAGTTCGTTGTTTTCTTCTTCGCTAATTAAACTTTTTACTTTATTGGCTGCCGCATCAGTAAAAGTTAGCGGTACGGCCATATCTAAATCTGACATATCTCTATCCCCACTTTCCTAAAAATAATCCTTGTATTATCTAATAACCTGTTAATTCATTCAAGATTTTTCACGGAATTAGTGCTATTATATGCGAATAAATCAGAATTAAATAAGGAGAAATAATGGGCATTCCATTAAGAACTGAAGAAGAAATTGTTAAGTTACGTGAAGCGTGTAAATTAGCGTCCGATGTTTTGGTCATGATCGAACCTTATGTCAAAGAAGGGGTGACCACTGGTGAATTGGATCGCATTTGTCATGATTACATGGTGAATGTACAAAAAGTGATTCCTGCGTGCTTAAATTATCATGGTTTTCCTAAAGCAACCTGTATTTCTATAAATGAAGTGGTTTGCCATGGTATTCCAAGCGACGATAAAAAATTAAAACGTGGTGATATTGTCAATATTGATGTGACTGTAATAAAAGACGGTTATTTCGGTGATAATTCGAAGATGTATGTCGTGGGTGAAACCAATATTCGTAGCCAAAAATTAGTTGAAGCGGCACAAGAAGCGCTTTATGTGGGATTACGCACGGTTAAGCCGGGTATTCGTTTAAATGAAATTGGTAAAGCGGTACAAAAATATACTGAAAGCCAAGGGTTTAGCGTAGTGCGTGAGTACTGTGGCCACGGCGTGGGAACTGAATTCCACTGTGAACCACAAGTATTACACTATTATGCGGATGATGGTGGCGTGATTTTAAAACCGGGGATGGTCTTCACCATTGAACCAATGATTAATGCGGGTAAAAAAGAAGTGCGCATTATGGGTGATGGTTGGACGGTAAAAACCAAAGACCGTAGCCATTCTGCACAATATGAACACCAAATTGTCGTGACAGAAACCGGTTGTGAAGTGATGACTATCCGCGATGAAGAAATTGCGGAAGGTCGAATTCAACGTATGATGAATAATCTTTAAGTTCAGCTAAAAGCCTACGATAGTGGGCTTTTTTTATAATTGTTTTGTTTGTGGAATACCTATGCTTTTTCCTTATCATTTCGACTCTCCACTCACGCTAAGTGCGGTCAAAATTCAGCGTGAAAATTTTAAGGAATTTGAACGTCAGCATTTGATGATTATTCTGTTTTTGAGCTGATTGCTAACCGAACACAGTTTTGTGATGATTTGTTAAAACAGCTTTGGCAGCAATTTGGATTAGATAAAGCTAATCTCACCTTAATTGCAGTAGGCGGTTATGGCCGACAAGAAATCTTTCCTTTATCTGACCTAGATGTTCTTATTCTCTCAAAAGAAGAAAGAGAGTCTGAAACAGAAGAGAAAATTGGTCAACTCGTTCAGTTTCTATGGGATTGTGGATTTGATATAGGGCATAGTGTTCGCTCTTTAGAAGAATGTGAAAAGGAAGGTAAACAAGACATTACTATTGCCACCAATTTGCTTGAGTCTCGTTATTTATCAGGAGATGTATCCCTTTTCAATGCCTTAGATGAAATATTGAAAAAGCCAGATTTTTGGGCGGTAAAACTATTCTTTGATGCTAAAGTACAAGAACAAATTGAACGTTATCAGCGTTATCACAACACCAGTTACAATTTAGAGCCCGATTTAAAATACAGCCCCGGTGGCTTGCGGGATCTTCATCTTTTATATTGGATCGCATTACGACACACTGGGGAAATGACCCTTGATGGCATTTTGAAAAGTGGCTTTATTTATCCATCAGAACACCAACAATTATTAGAAAGCCAAGAATTTTTATTTAAAGTGCGGTTTGCTTTACACTTGATTTTAAAACGTTATGACAACCGTTTGTTGTTTGATCGTCAAATCAAAGTGAGTGAGATGCTTGGTTTTGAAGGTGAAGGAAACCGTGGTGTTGAAAAAAATGATGAAACGTTTTTTCCAAGCTCTATGCACGATTTCACGTTTAAGCGATATTCTAATTAAGCATTATAAAGAGCATTTTTTATCTTCAAACGGAGAGGGATCAGTTCACCATTTGGATGACGATTTTGAAATAGTGAATCAAAGTTTGTGTTTACGTAAGGAAGACGTGTTTTTACGTTTGCCAGATCGTATTTTGGATCTTTTTTTCTATCTTACGCAGCATGAACAAGCCGAAATTCATTCCTCAACATTACGCCAACTTCAGATTGCATTGGAAAGCTTGACGCAGAAATTATGTGATATTCCTGAAGCAAGAGAGAAATTTATTCGGTTATTTAATCAACCGAAAGCCATTCAGCGAGCATTTCTCCCAATGCACCAATATGGTGTGTTAACAGCTTATTTGCCACAATGGCAGGGAATTGAAGGTTTGATGCAATTTGATCTCTTCCATATTTACACTGTGGATGAGCACACCTTACGAGTGATGTTGAAATTGGAAAGTTTCTTAGCTGAAGATGAAGCCGAATTCCATCCCTATTTGCCATCAAATATTTAGCCAAATTTCTGACCGCACTTTGCTTTATGTTACCGCACTTTTCCATGATATTGCGAAAGGTCGAGGAGAGGATCATGCAGAGGTAGGGGCTGAAGATGTTGCTGAATTTGCCCGTTTGCATGGTTTTGATCGTCGAGAAATTGAAACGATGGCTTGGCTAGTGAGAGAGCATTTGCTCATGTCAATTACTGCACAGCGTCGAGATATTCATGATCCGGAAGTCGTGATGAACTTTGCAGAAAATGTGCAAAATCATGTGCGTTTAGATTATCTCACTTGTTTGACGGTCGCGGATATTTGTGCAACAAATGGTACCTTGTGGAATAGCTGGAAACGTTCTTTATTTGCCTCACTCTATGATTATACGTCGCAACAATTCCGACAAGGGATGAATTTATTATTAGATAATAACGAAAAGATCCTTGAAAATCGCCAATTGGCGCTGGCAATTTTATCCGAAGAGCAACCAGAATTATCGGAAGAAAAAATTTTAGCACTCTGGCAACGTTGTCCAGATGATTATTTTTTTACGAAATAGCCCAAAACAAATTGCGTGGCATACAGAGTTATTGGCTGAATTTGATGGTGAAGTTCTCGTTAAAATCAGTAATCGTTTTTCTAGTGGTGGGACTGAGATCTTCGTTTATTGCCCAGACCAAGCCAACTTATTTAATAAAGTGGTCTCAACCATTGGCGCGAAAAAAATTCAGTATTCATGATGCGCAAATTTTAACATCCGATGATGGCTACGTATTCGACAGCTTTATCATCACAGAATTAAATGGTGAATTGGTTCGTTCAGAACGTCGCCGAGAATTAGAGACGGTATTAACCTCTGTTTTATTAGGCGAAAAATTGCCATCCATGTCTTTTTGCAAATAATCGACAGTTGCAACATTTCACCGTAAAAACAGATGTACGTTTTTGAAAGAAACTAAAAAGAGCATACCGAATTAGAAGTGGTGGCTTTTAGATAAACCCGGTTTATTGGCTCAAATCAGTCAAATTTTTACTGAATTAAAACTCAATATTTGTAATGCAAAAATCACAACAGTAGGAGAAAAAGCCGAAGACTTCTTCATTCTGACAAATGAAAAAGGAATTGCATTAACCGAAGAGGAAAGGGATTATTAGAAAACGTGCTCTATGAGCGTTTATAATATGAAATAAAAAAGTGCGGTTAAATGTAACCGCACTTTTATATTTTAAGCAACTGCTGCAAATGCAATATCAGCGGCAGCAAGCGTTTTTTCAATGTCTTCATTTGTATGAGCTAAAGACATAAAGCCAGCTTCAAAAGCAGAAGGCGCAAGGTAAACGCCTTGATCGAGCATTTTGTGGAAGAACACTTTGAATTTTTTTCGGTATCACATTTCATGACTTCTGCATAAGAGGTAACTTGTTTTTGGTCAGTGAAGAAAATACCAAACATTCCGCCTACATGATTAATCACAAATGGTACATTGTGTTTTTGAGCTAATGCTTTTAAGCCGTCACAAAGTTTTGTGGTTAATTCTGCAAGGTGTTGTTCGTTACCTGCTTTTTTCAATTCAGTTAGACATGCTAAACCCGCCGCCATTGCAATCGGGTTGCCTGAAAGGGTACCCGCTTGATAAACTGGGCCGGTCGGTGCAAGGTGTTGCATAATCACTTTTTTACCACCAACAGCACCCACAGGCATACCGCCGCCAATGACTTTACCTAATGTGGTGAGATCCGGTGTTACACCATAATAAGCTTGTGCGCCTGCAAGTGAAACACGGAAACCTGTCATGACTTCATCAATAATGAAAAGTGCACCATATTGATTACAAATTTCACGAATGCCTTGTAAGAATCCTTCTTTTGGTGGAACACAGTTCATATTACCTGCAACTGGTTCAATAATCACACAAGCGATATCGTTAGGGAATTCTTCAAATAGTTTTTTAACTGAATCAAGATTGTTATATTCTGCAGTTAAAGTGTGTTTTGCAAAATCTTCAGGTACACCTGGTGAGCTTGGTTGACCAAGTGTTAACGCACCAGATCCTGCTTTTACTAAAAGTGAATCAGAATGACCGTGGTAACAACCTTCAAATTTTAAAATTTTGCTTCTATTTGTATAACCACGCGCAAGACGAATGGCTGTCATGGTTGCTTCAGTACCTGAACTCACCATACGAACCATTTCAATAGATGGCACAATTTCACAGACTAATTCCGCTAAATCAATTTCAGAGGGAGTTGGCGCGCCAAAGCTTAAACCATTCTCCGCTGCTTTTAATACAGCATCTAAAATAGCAGGGTGGTTGTGACCTAAAATCATTGGCCCCCAAGAACCCACATAATCGATATATTGTTTGCCTTCAGTATCATAAATGTAAGCGCCTTTGGCTTTTTGAATAAATACAGGGGTGCCACCTACGCCTTTAAAGGCTCGAACAGGGGAGTTTACGCCACCAGGAATAACTTCTTGTGCACGAGAGAAAAGTGCGGTTGATTTTGTCATGATTTTAATCCTTATATTAAAAGTGGCCATATTGTACTAAAAAACTGAATTTGAGAAAAATCTTTGTGTGCTGATTTTTCTTTGTGTTATCCTTTGCAAAAAAATTTTAGGATAAAACTATGCTAAGTCTTCTCGTCACTTTTTTAGGGGCATTTTTAACCTTAATTGTCATGCGACCAATTGCGAATAAAATTGGCTTGGTTGATAAACCAAATTATCGTAAGCGTCACCAAGGTGCGATTCCACTTATTGGCGGTGTTTCTCTTTTTATGGGAAACCTTTGCTATTATTTAATGGAGTGGGATCAACTTCGTTTACCTTATCTTTATATATTCAGTATCTTTATTCTACTCGCAATCGGTATCTTAGATGATCGCTTTGATATTAGCCCTTTCTTGCGTGCAGGGATTCAAGCGGTACTTGCGATTTTAATGATCGATTTAGGTAATGTTTATTTAGATCATTTAGGCCAAATTCTCGGGTCCATTCCAATTAACACTTGGTTCTATCGGATTGATTATTACCGTATTTGCCACAATCGCGATTATTAATGCCTTTAATATGATTGATGGTATTGATGGATTGTTAGGTGGGTTGTCTATTGTTTCATTTGCTGCCATTGGTATCTTGATGTTCCGTGATGGACAGATGGATATGGCATATTGGAGTTTTGGTTTAATTGTAGCGATTCTGCCTTATTTATTATTAAACTTAGGGATTCCGTTCGGACCAAAATATAAAGTGTTCATGGGCGATGCAGGAAGTACTTTAATCGGCTTTACTATTATTTGGATTTTACTTTTAAGTACACAAGGAAAAGGACATCCGATGAATCCAGTGACCGCACTTTGGATTATTGCTGTTCCTTTAATTGATATGGTGGCCATTATTTATCGCCGTTTACGCAAAGGAAAAAGTCCATTCCGTCCGGATCGCTTACACGTACACCACTTAATGGTTCGTGCTGGATTAACTTCTCGCCAAGCCTTTTTATTAATTACTTTCTTTGCCGCCATTTGTGCGACAATCGGGATCTTAGGCGAAGTCTTCTATATTAATGAATGGGCAATGTTTATTGCGTTTATTATATTATTCTTCCTTTATGCTTATTCAATTACAAAAGCATGGAAAAATCACCCGATGGGTACGAAGAATGAAACGTCGCGCACGTCGTAATAAGCAATAAATTAAATAAAGAGGATAGCAATTTGCTATCCTTTTTTTACGTTTTTAGCACTAAAAAAATAGACGAATACATAATAAATTCTATACAAATTGAACAAAAAAATTTATCTTTTGATATTTTTTTCAAAAAAAGTGCTAGACAAGGTATTTGGGAAATCATTAATATACGCCCTTGCAACGACGCAGTAACGCGTTCGTAGCTCAGTTGGATAGAGCGTTGGCCTCCGGAGCCAAAGGTCGCAAGTTCGAATCTTGTCGAGCGCGCCAGAAGTCAATGCGGTAAACAACTAATCAATGGTGGCTATAGCTCAGTTGGTAGAGCCCTGGATTGTGATTCCAGTTGTCGTGGGTTCGAATCCCATTAGCCACCCCATCTTCTCTTAATTGAGAAATCTGACGGCGAGTAGCGCAGCTTGGTAGCGCAACTGGTTTGGGACCAGTGGGTCGTAGGTTCAAATCCTATCTCGCCGACCAATTTCATTTTTGCTCTTTAACAATATATCAGACAATCTGTGTGGGCACTTGTTGATTGACTTGTTTTAAAAATATTTTTAATTTTGAAGTCTTAATAGGTGCTAACTAGAAATTCATAATACTTTTTTAAGTAGTGACATTTTATGTCAGCAGTATTGAGCGATTGAACTTGAATTGAAGAGTTTGATCATGGCTCAGATTGAACGCTGGCGGCAGGCTTAACACATGCAAGTCGAACGGTAACATAAAGAAGCTTGCTTCTTTGATGACGAGTGGCGGACGGGTGAGTAATGCTTGGGAATCTAGCTTATGGAGGGGGATAACTACGGGAAACTGTAGCTAATACCGCGTAGTATCGGAAAGATGAAAGTGTGGGACCTTCGGGCCACATGCCATAGGATGAGCCCAAGTGGGATTAGGTAGTTGGTGAGGTAAAGGCTCACCAAGCCGACGATCTCTAGCTGGTCTGAGAGGATGACCAGCCACACTGGGACTGAGACACGGCCCAGACTCCTACGGGAGGCAGCAGTGGGGAATATTGCGCAATGGGGGCAACCCTGACGCAGCCATGCCGCGTGAATGAAGAAGGCCTTCGGGTTGTAAAGTTCTTTCGGTAGCGAGGAAGGCATTTAGTTTAATAGACTAGGTGATTGACGTTAACTACAGAAGAAGCACCGGCTAACTCCGTGCCAGCAGCCGCGGTAATACGGAGGGTGCGAGCGTTAATCGGAATAACTGGGCGTAAAGGGCACGCAGGCGGTGACTTAAGTGAGGTGTGAAAGCCCCGGGCTTAACCTGGGAATTGCATTTCATACTGGGTCGCTAGAGTACTTTAGGGAGGGGTAGAATTCACGTGTAGCGGTGAAATGCGTAGAGATGTGGAGGAATACCGAAGGCGAAGGCAGCCCCTTGGGAATGTACTGACGCTCATGTGCGAAAGCGTGGGGAGCAAACAGGATTAGATACCCTGGTAGTCCACGCTGTAAACGATGTCGATTTGGGGGTTGAGCTTTAAGTTTGGCGCCCGTAGCTAACGTGATAAATCGACCGCCTGGGGAGTACGGCCGCAAGGTTAAAACTCAAATGAATTGACGGGGGCCCGCACAAGCGGTGGAGCATGTGGTTTAATTCGATGCAACGCGAAGAACCTTACCTACTCTTGACATCCAGAGAACATTTCCAGAGATGGATTGGTGCCTTCGGGAACTCTGAGACAGGTGCTGCATGGCTGTCGTCAGCTCGTGTTGTGAAATGTTGGGTTAAGTCCCGCAACGAGCGCAACCCTTATCCTTTGTTGCCAGCGATTCGGTCGGGAACTCAAAGGAGACTGCCGGTGATAAACCGGAGGAAGGTGGGGATGACGTCAAGTCATCATGGCCCCTTACGAGTAGGGCTACACACGTGCTACAATGGCGTATACAGAGGGAAGCGAGAGTGCGAGCTGGAGCGAATCTCACAAAGTACGTCTAAGTCCGGATTGAGTCTGCAACTCGACTCCATGAAGTCGGAATCGCTAGTAATCGCAAATCAGAATGTTGCGGTGAATACGTTCCCGGGCCTTGTACACACCGCCCGTCACACCATGGGAGTGGGTTGTACCAGAAGTAGATAGCTTAACCTTCGGGGGGGCGTTTACCACGGTATGATTCATGACTGGGGTGAAGTCGTAACAAGGTAACCGTAGGGGAACCTGCGGTTGGATCACCTCCTTACCAAAAAAACGAGAGACAATAAGTGTCCACACAGATTGATTGATATATTGTAGACAATATCGAGCAGAAAGCCGTTATTCCCTTGGGTCTGTAGCTCAGGTGGTTAGAGCGCACCCCTGATAAGGGTGAGGTCGGTGGTTCAAGTCCACTCAGACCCACCACTCAAACTGAGTGAGTGATGAAGGTGAATAAGGTGATAAATAAACGATGACATGGGGATATAGCTCAGCTGGGAGAGCGCCTGCCTTGCACGCAGGAGGTCAGCGGTTCGATCCCGCTTATCTCCACCACTTATCATCGTTAAGTAAATTGACTGATTTAATGCTTAAAGTGCTTTAATGAGTTTATTTAACGATGATAACTGAAAATGTTATTTCTGTTCTTTAACAACCAGGAAACAAGCTGAAAAACTGAAGAGACTTTCAAGTCCTTTTTAAAGGATAAGAAAAAGTCTGAGTAAGAAAAAAATCTTGATTGAACAAAAAGCAATCAAGTGTTTAGTTGAAAACACAACATCAAGAATTTTTTTGAGGTTGTATAGTTAAGTGACTAAGCGTACAAGGTGGATGCCTTGGCAATCAGAGGCGACGAAGGACGTGCTAATCTGCGAAAAGCTTGGATGAGTCGATAAGAGGCGTTTAATCCAAGATATCCGAATGGGGAAACCCAGTAGATGAAGAATCTACTATCACTTACTGAATCCATAGGTAAGTGAGGCAAACCGGGAGAACTGAAACATCTAAGTACCCTGAGGAAAAGAAATCAACCGAGATTTCGTTAGTAGCGGCGAGCGAACGCGAAGGAGCCTGTTAGTGATAATGGCAGAGACAGAGGAACAAGCTGGGAAGCTTTAGCGATACAGGGTGATAGCCCCGTACTCGAAGTCCAGGTCATGGTACTAAGCTAACGACAAGTAGGGCGGGACACGTGATATCCTGTTTGAAGATGGGGGACCATCCTCCAAGGCTAAATACTCCTGATTGACCGATAGTGAACCAGTACTGTGAAGGAAAGGCGAAAAGAACCCCGGTAAGGGAGTGAAATAGAACCTGAAACCTTGTACGTACAAGCAGTGGGAGCCCTTTTAAGGGTGACTGCGTACCTTTTGTATAATGGGTCAGCGACTTATATTTTTGTAGCGAGGTTAACCGAATAGGGGAGCCGAAGGGAAACCGAGTCTTAACTGGGCGTCTAGTTGCAAGGTATAGACCCGAAACCCGGTGATTCAGCCATGGGCAGGTTGAAGGTTGGGTAACACTAACTGGAGGACCGAACCGACTAATGTTGAAAAAAATTAGCGGATGACTTGTGGCTGGGGGTGAAAGGCCAATCAAACCGGGAGATAGCTGGTTCTCCCCGAAATCTATTTAGGTAGAGCCTTGAGCGGACACCTTCGGGGGTAGAGCACTGTTTCGGCTAGGGGTCCATCCCGGATTACCAACCCGATGCAAACTACGAATACCGAAGAGTGATACTCAGGAGACACACGGCGGGTGCTAACGTCCGTCGTGGAGAGGGAAACAACCCAGACCGCCAGCTAAGGTCCCAAAGTCTATATTAAGTGGGAAACGAAGTGGGAAGGCTTAGACAGCTAGGATGTTGGCTTAGAAGCAGCCATCATTTAAAGAAAGCGTAATAGCTCACTAGTCGAGTCGGCCTGCGCGGAAGATGTAACGGGGCTCAAATATAGCACCGAAGCTGCGGCATCAGACGAAAGTCTGTTGGGTAGGGGAGCGTTCTGTAAGCGGATGAAGGTGACTCGAGAGGGCTGCTGGACGTATCAGAAGTGCGAATGCTGACATAAGTAACGATAAAACGGGTGAAAAACCCGTTCGCCGGAAGACCAAGGGTTCCTGTCCAACGTTAATCGGGGCAGGGTGAGTCGGCCCCTAAGGCGAGGCTGAAAAGCGTAGTCGATGGGAAACGGGTTAATATTCCCGTACTTGGATAAACTGCGATGTGGGGACGGAGCAGGTTAGGTTATCGCACTGTTGGATATGTGCGTTTAAGTTGGTAGGTGTGAAGTTTAGGCAAATCCGGACTTCTTTAACACCGAGAGATGATGACGAGGCTCTACGGAGCTGAAGTAACCGATACCACACTTCCAGGAAAAGCCACTAAGCTTCAGGTTTATCTAAACCGTACTGAAAACCGACACAGGTGGTCAGGTAGAGAATACTCAGGCGCTTGAGAGAACTCGGGTGAAGGAACTAGGCAAAAATAGCACCGTAACTTCGGGAGAAGGTGCGCCGGCGTAGATTGTAGTCCCTTGCGGATGAAGGTTGAACCGGTCGAAGATACCAGCTGGCTGCAACTGTTTATTAAAAACACAGCACTCTGCAAACACGAAAGTGGACGTATAGGGTGTGATGCCTGCCCGGTGCTGGAAGGTTAATTGATGGTGTAATCGAAAGAGAAGCTCCTGATCGAAGCCCCAGTAAACGGCGGCCGTAACTATAACGGTCCTAAGGTAGCGAAATTCCTTGTCGGGTAAGTTCCGACCTGCACGAATGGCATAATGATGGCCAGGCTGTCTCCACCCGAGACTCAGTGAAATTGAAATCGCCGTGAAGATGCGGTGTACCCGCGGCTAGACGGAAAGACCCCGTGAACCTTTACTATAGCTTGACACTGAACATTGAATTTTGATGTGTAGGATAGGTGGGAGACTTAGAAGTAGTCACGCCAGTGATTATGGAGTCGTCCTTGAAATACCACCCTTTAACGTTTGATGTTCTAACGAAGATTACGAAACGTGGTCTCGGACAGTGTCTGGTGGGTAGTTTGACTGGGGCGGTCTCCTCCCAAAGAGTAACGGAGGAGCACGAAGGTTTGCTAATGACGGTCGGACATCGTCAGGTTAGTGCAATGGTATAAGCAAGCTTAACTGCGAGACAGACAAGTCGAGCAGGTACGAAAGTAGGTCATAGTGATCCGGTGGTTCTGAATGGAAGGGCCATCGCTCAACGGATAAAAGGTACTCCGGGGATAACAGGCTGATACCGCCCAAGAGTTCATATCGACGGCGGTGTTTGGCACCTCGATGTCGGCTCATCACATCCTGGGGCTGAAGTAGGTCCCAAGGGTATGGCTGTTCGCCATTTAAAGTGGTACGCGAGCTGGGTTTAGAACGTCGTGAGACAGTTCGGTCCCTATCTGCCGTGGGCGTTGGAGAATTGATAGGGGCTGCTCCTAGTACGAGAGGACCGGAGTGGACGCACCACTGGTGTTCCGGTTGTGTCGCCAGACGCATTGCCGGGTAGCTAAGTGCGGAAGAGATAAGTGCTGAAAGCATCTAAGCACGAAACTTGCCTAGAGATGAGTTCTCCCTGTCTTTTAAGACAGTAAGGGTTGTTTAAGACTAAGACGTAGATAGGTCTGGTGTGTAAGCGGTGCGAGCCGTTGAGCTAACAGATACTAATTGCCCGAGAGGCTTAACTATACAACGCTCAAGGGTTTTTGAGGTTGTAAGACTAAAATAAAAAGACTCAGAGATGAAGAAGAAAGTTTTGAAGTGAATCAGCTTGTTTGGTTGTGAGCACTAGAGATAGTGAGAGCAGAGAAGAGAAAAGTTATTAAAGGAATAATCCTGGCGGCGATAGAGCGGTGGTCCCACCTGACCCCATACCGAACTCAGAGTGAAACGCCGATGCGCCGATGGTAGTGTGGGGCTTCCCCATGTGAGAGTAGGACACCGCCAGGTAGTGAATGTAGAACCCCGAGCTGAAGAGCTTGGGGTTTTTTGTTTATGGATTTTTCAATATTTTAGCAAAGCGTTGATTCTATGATACAATCACCGCCGTAATTTTAATAAAACAAGAGAAAATTTGGAGCATAACCATGAAAAACTAGCACTTGTATCCCTCCTTTTCGGGGCAATTTGGTTTGCTCAATCGGCAGAAGCTAACACTATTTTTCGTGTAAAACCACGAATAATAAATATATTGAAGTGAATAAAATAAACGATGAGATTTATGAATATAAATTTGGATCAGCATCTAAGAATGAATTAACGTTGCGTAATAAAAATCTGAACTACTTGGGCGATCAGAAAGATGGACTGGTATTGGCAGAGGGCGTTGGTCAATAATGTCATTCCAAAAAGGCGAATATATTTACCAAGTTTATGTTAATTTAGATTCTATTGATCACACGACTGAAAGTGGTGTCGATGTAAAATATAAAGGGCAGCAACTACTAGTATTTTATGTACAGAAGAAACGGC
>BNJU01002209.1_pt1 | contig 110920 bp, 100 predicted proteins | sample 8539281 | NCBI WGS metagenome assembly BNJU01 (sample SAMD00202456, study PRJDB9452) | human saliva metagenome | isolation source: human saliva | place: Japan
CGCGAAGCGTCAACGGCGCTGAGCCCCAGAGGCGTTCAGTCGCCGGCAGCGGTCTGCTCCTTGGCCCACGCGGTAACACGGGCGGCGCTCTCCTCCTCGGACAGGTCCTCGACCCGGGTCATGATCGACCACCGCACGCCGAAGGGATCGCGAATGGAGGCGAACCTGTCCCCGGACACGAAGGTGTCGGGCGACTCCAGCAAGGTCGCTCCGGCGGCAGTGGCTCGCTCAACGGCGGTGTCGACATCCGGGCAGTACAGGCCGATCGAGTAGCTGACCGGCTCCTCCGACGGAGTCGTAACCAGGCCGGACAAGGCAGATGGTTCACCGATCTGGAGCCTCCCGTGACCGAAGTCGAGCTCCGCGTGGACGATCGCCCCCTCCATCTCCACACTGTCCACGATGCGCGCCCCGAGGACCTCACGGTAGAACCGAAGCGCCCGGTCGGCGCCGTCAATGGCTAGAAACGGCGTGATGCTGGTGAATCCGTGCGGAGTCCCGTCAGTCGTGTACTGTCCAGTGGCCCCGGAAACGTTGTGTGTAGTCATGCCAACGACTGTAGGAACGATGGAGGTGCCTCCGCTTGAAGATCCGCGACAGTTCCGGAAAGGTGAGGAGCCGTGCCCGAGACGACCGCTGATCAACGGGGGGATCCTCTACCCCTCCAGGCTTCCGACCTTTCATCGCGAGCCTGTCTCCGAGGCACTGGCCGACCGCGTCCGCTGGATCTGGATTCCGCGTTGGAACCTGCCTGCAGGACAACGAGATCGGCAGGAAGTGCTCCCGTTCCCCGCCTGTAATCTCGTTGTCGAGCCGGATGGGATCACCTTGCACGGCCCGACGACGAGTATCTCCTATCGCGAGCTGGAAGGTCGGGGCTGGGCCGTCGGGGCCCTTCTCAGGCCGGCGGGGGCGGGTGCACTGTGCTCGCCGTCCCTGATTCGGAACTCCCATCGCTTGCTGGAGGACCCTGACCTGAGCGCCGCGGTCGCCGGTGCTATGGCAGATATGAACACGACGACGGGCGGACAACGTGCCGCCAGTGCGCTGGCGGCCTGGGTTGCGCAGCATGCTGGGCCGCCACAAGCGACGGCGCTCATAGCCAACAAGATGGAGGATGTCGTCGCCTCCGACAGAAGCGTTCTGCGTGTCGATCAGCTGGCGAGACGTCTCGATCTTTCCATCCGAAGTTTGCAACGCCTGTGTGAGAAGTACATCGGCCTGCCCCCACTCGCCGTGATCAGACGCTATCGGCTTCAGGAGGCGGCGCAGCGGCTCCGGGAGGATCCGTCCGTCACCGTTGCACAGGTGGCCGCCGAGCTCGACTACGCGGACCACGCCCACCTGACCGCCGACTTCCGACGCGTTCTGGGCTTCTCACCGAGCCAGTACCGACAGCAGACCATGAGCGATCGTCAGGTACTCAGTGACCGGTAGCGGGCTCGAGCCTCGGGGGGAGCTCTGCTTGATGGCGTCATGCAGTGTCAGGACTCCATGAGGACGGGAACGGTTGGCGCCCGACAGTGGCGCGTGGCCGCAACACCCATAGACTGTAGCCATGCTGAATCCGGTTGACCCCACCACCACGCCCGCCTGGAAGCGCCTCACCGAGCTCCACGACACCATGACCCCGGACCTGCGCGCCTGGTTCGCCGACGATCCCGAGCGCGCCGAGCGCTTCTCCTACGAGTTGGGGGACCTCTACGTCGACCTGTCCAAGAACCTGCTGACCGACGACGTCCGCGCCGCCCTGGTCGAGCTCGCCGAGCAGGTGGACGTCCCGGGCCGCCGCGACGCCATGTACGCCGGTGAGCACATCAACATCTCTGAGGACCGGGCCGTTCTCCACACCGCCCTGCGCCGCCCGGCCACCGACTCCCTGAGCGTGGACGGCCAGGACGTCGTCGCCGACGTCCACGAGGTCCTGGAGAAGATCTACGCCTTCGCCCGACGTGTGCGCTCGGGGGGAGTGGACCGGCATCACCGGCAAGCCCATCAAGACGGTGGTCAATATTGGCATCGGCGGCTCCGACCTCGGCCCCGTCATGGTCTACGAGGCTCTCAAGCCCTACGTGCAGAAGGGCCTTCAGTGCCGCTTCATCTCCAACATCGACCCCACCGACTGTGCCGAGAAGGTCGCGGACCTCGACCCGGAGACGACCCTGTTCATCATCGCCTCCAAGACCTTCACCACCCTGGAGACCCTCACCAACGCCCGCATGGCCCGCGACTGGTTCCTGGCCGCCCTCCAGGCCAAGGGCATTGAGACCGACGGCGCCATCGCCAAGCACTTCGTGGCCGTCTCCACCGCCCTGGACAAGGTCGCCGAGTTCGGCATCGACCCGGCCAACGCCTTCGGCTTCTGGAACTGGGTGGGTGGACGCTACTCGGTGGACTCCGCCGTCGGTACGGTCCTGGCCGTGGCCATCGGCCCGGAGAACTTCGCCGACTTCCTCTCCGGCTTCCACACCGTTGACGAGCACTTCGCCACCAAGGCCCCGGCCGAGAACGTCCCAATGCTCATGGGCCTGCTCAACGTCTGGTACGTCAACTTCTTCAAGGCCGGCTCCCACTCCATCCTGCCCTACGCCCAGTACCTGCACCGCTTCCCCGCCTACCTCCAGCAGCTCACCATGGAGTCCAACGGCAAGTCCGTGCGCTGGGACGGCAGCCCCGTGACCACCGAGACCGGCGAGGTGTTCTGGGGTGAGCCGGGCACCAACGGCCAGCACGCCTTCTACCAGCTCATCCACCAGGGCACCCAGCTCATCCCCGCGGACTTCATCGCCGTGGCCAATCCCGCGCACCCCACCAAGGACGGGGGGAGTGGACGTCCATGAGCTGTTCCTGTCCAACTACCTGGCCCAGACTGCGGCGCTCGCCTTCGGCAAGACCGCCGATGAGGTGCGTGCCGAGGGCACCGCCGAAGAGATCGTCCCGGCCCGCGTCTTCGCCGGCAACAAGCCGACGACCTCGATCCTCGCCCCGGCGCTGACGCCCGCGGTGGTCGGAGAGCTCATCGCCCTCTACGAGCACATCACCTTCACCCAGGGCATCGTGTGGGGTATCGACTCCTTCGACCAGTGGGGGGGTGGAGCTGGGCAAGAAGCTGGCCCTCGAGATCGCCCCCGCCGTCCAGGGCGACGAGGAGGCCCTCGCAGGACAGGACGCCTCCACCCGCGGCCTCATCACCCGCTACCGCAGCCTGCGCCGCTAGCCTGGCCAGACCAGCCGAATACTCTGTCGTGTCAGCGACTGATATCCCGTTGAGGAGGACATGATGAAGGAAATCAATGTCGATGAGCTGCGGCGGCGGCTCGAGGTGGGGGAGGACCTGGTGGTTCTCGACGTGCGTGAGCCCGACGAGGTCGAACGCGCGGCGATCCCCGGCTCAGTCAACATCCCGCTGGGCGAGGTGACCGACCGGATGGGCGAGCTCGATGCGGCCCGCCCCACCGCGGTCATCTGCGCCGGCGGAGTGCGCTCCGCCAAGGCGGTCAAGGCCCTGACTGCTGCCGGCTACACCGGTGAGCTGGTCAACGTCAGCGGCGGCATGAAGGCGTGGCTGGGCCAGTAAATCGGCGGACGACTTCTCGGGACGGCCTCGGACTGACCGGTTCGGGGCCGTCCCGCGTATCTCAGCCTTGTCTCCGACAGCGCCTGAGCAGCTCCTCGACTGTACGCAGGACACCATCCTCGGTATTGGCGGGCGCCGTGTAGGTCGCCGCGGCATGGATGCCGGGGTGGGCATTGCGCATGGCGAAGCCCAGATCCGCGTGGTCATAGAGATCCAGTCATTGAGGTAGTCGCCGAAGACGGCAGTCTGCTCCGGGAGGACCCCGAGCCTGGCCTGAAGCGCCGCCAGGGCCCGTCCCTTCGAGACCTGCGCCGACATTATGTCCGTCCAGTGCAACCCGGAGACGACGGTCTGCACGTGGGGAACCGCCGCGGTCAGTGCCTGAGAGCTCCCATTCTCGACGTCGTCGAAGTCGAAGACCGCGACCTTGAGCGCCTCATCCAGGGCGATGGCGGTCAGATCCTCGACGATCTCCAACGCCTCGTAGTACAAACCGGCCTGTTTCAGGAAGGCCGCATCGGAGCGCTCGATGTAGGCGCAGTGCTTGCAGGCCACAACCGCGCCGACGTCGTACCCGGAGTCGGCCAGGTTGCGGGTCGTGGTGATGGCGGCCTCGGCATCCTGGGCGCTGATGGTGTCAGAGTGGACCTCCTCACCGCCGTGGACGACGAAGGAACCGTTCTCAGCGATCAGTGGTGAGTCCTCGACGGCGGAGCCCAGGACCGCACGCAGGTTCGCCAGCTGCCTGCCCGAGGCGGGGGTGAAGACGATGCCGGCGGCTCGCATGTCTTCAACTGCCTCAAGCAGCCCGGCGGGAACGCGCCCCTGACCATCAAGGAGAGTCCCATCCATGTCGGTGACGACAAGACGGAGATCGATCTGCGCAGGCAACGCTGCGAGGAGCTCGGGCTCGAGGGGAAGATGCTTCACGGCGTCATCCTCTCAAGGATGACGCCTCTACGTCAGCACGGCGCGAGGAGCACGAAGAAGGGCGCCTGCTGGTCCACACCGATCAGTGGACAAGCAGGCGCCCGTCAGAGTTTACGGCTCGCGGTCTGAGAGCCTTCAGCTCAGTTAGCTGGCCTGGCGGCGACGCATGACGAGGAAGGCGCCGGAGCCGAGCAGGCCGGCGGCGACGACGGCAACGGCGATGCTCGGACCGGTGGTGGCCAGCGCGGGCTTCGTCGGGGTCGTGCGAGGAGCCGCAACGACAGGAGTCGCGGACGGCTTGGCCGGGGTACCGGTGGTCGTGACGGTCTCAGTGGTCACCGTGGTGGCCGGAGCGGACGGCGTCGGCGTGGTCGAAGGGGTGGTGGTCTGCGCGGTCGGGGGAGCGACCGGAGCCGGAGGAGTCGTCGAGGTGGTCGGCGTCGACGGAGTGGTCTCCGGGGTCGGCGTCGGGCTGGGGACCGTGGTGCCCGTCGGTGGGGTGTCAGTCGTCGACGGCGGGGTGTTGCTCTTCGTCGTCGTGGTGTTGGTGGTCGTCGTGGTCGTCGGAGTCAGCGTCGAGTTGCTGACGTTGTAGGCGGCGAAGTTCTGGGTGGCGTACCACCTGCCGTCCGAGGTCTGGGCGAAACCGATGCCGATGGAGTTGACGTTCGGGTCCGTCATGTTCTTGTAGTGGCCGGGGGAGTTGCGCCACTGCTCGAAGATCAGTGCGCCGGTGTCGCCACCCGCGGTACGCCAGGCCACGTTCTCAGAGCCGGTGGTCCAGCCCTTGGGGTAGGCCGACGTGAAGTCGGGGCGGTGGCTCATGTTGTTGGCGGCCGCCTGCTGCTCGGACCAGTCCTGTGCGACGGCGTCGAGCTCCTGGTACCGGGTCACGGGCTGAAGGCCCAGGCTGCTGCGCAGCTCGTTGACCTTGTTCAGGACGGTGTCGGCGTACTGGGCCCCCTCCGAGGTCACCTGGGCGGGAACCGCGGCGGCGGCTGCAGGTGCGCCCTGAGGGGCGGCCGGAGCGGCCAGTGCGGCCGAGGAGGCGGTCAGCGGCACGACGGTGAGCGCAGCTGCGGCGATGACGCGCTTGATGTTCATGTGTCGTTCTCTCTGATCGGGAATATGAGAACACAGTCTGATTTGCACAATCGACGGTGAGCCGACGCGCAGGATGCTGTGAGACACCCTTGATGTCGGTGTTCACTCAACCACAGTCGCGTCGGCCATGCATGTTATTCGGTTGTGACTTTTCTGACCGAATTCGTCGCGCGGCTGAATCATGTGACCGGCTACAAGGGGTAGTTCTTTCGTCTTGAGGTACCAATGAAAACTGGCCACAGGCGGCGGGCAGGCTGGGTGATCGCCGTCATTGCAACGTTGACTGGATCGTGATTAAAGGTTGGTAAATTGCTATCGGGCTCATCGGCTTAAATTAGCCTAATGGTTGTTATGTGGGATGCAAATGTGGCTGGTGTTGATAAGGGTGGCATCGGAAGAATGTGAACGTCGGGTTAAGGGTCAAAATGTGTGTCTGGCTCGGCGTGTCGCGGGGGTTAGATTTGGCCTTTTTGAATGCCGATTGAGTGGGTGTAGTCGGTGTCGATAGCGTTGTCGTAGAGGGCTGGGCGTCCTGTTTCGTGGTCGGCTTGGTTCTCGGTTTGGGTCAGGGTGGATACTTTGGCGAGTTGGCCCTGGCCCCAGTCGGACTGCCTGGCGATTCGTACTGGATCGTCAGGCAGTTCCGTTTTTAAGTAGAGCCACCAATCCAGCATGCGGCGTTGTCGTTCGCCTGATCTGCCGCGGTGGGTTCTGGCGAGCAGTTTGAGCTGGGCGTTGATGCCGCCTTCTAAGCTGTTGGTGGTGGATTTGATCCGCTCGGGCGCAAGGACTCCTGCTGGCGGGTTGAGGTAGACAAACAGCATCTCGGACCGCCAAAGATGGTTGAGGCTGTTGTAGGCCTTGCGCACGTTGTGGTGGGTCCACACGCGGGTCCATGCACCTGTTTTGGGGTCTTTGATCATGGTTTTCTCGTTCATCCATTCCCGGTAGATCGTTGAAAACTCGTGCAGTTGCACACCCCACGCGGCGGCTTCATCCAGTGTGGTGATCCGGGTCAGTTTCAGCGCAAGTCGGTAGATGGTGCGCCCGGCATCGGTGCGTGGGTTGGTGGTGGTGTAGCGGCGGACCACGCGTTGGGCGTGGACGAGGCAGCGTTGAATTTTTCGTAGTCGGCCAGCACTTTTTTTGATTGCGCTGTATGCGCCTTGGCCGCCGTCGATGACGGCGATGAGTGGGAGCTTCGATGCGTTCAAGCAGCAGTTGGTAGTCGCGGGTGGTTTCGTGTTTGCACCAGTGCCAGGCGATCACGTGGTCGATGGTCGCCGCGACGATCAGGCAGCCACCGGCGGTGTAGGTGCCATCGAGAAATACCTGGTCGTAGATCCGCTTGTGGTGGCCGGCGGTGGGGTCAGGCACATCAACGAGCCAGCACCACCTGAAGCGCCGCTTCATGGTGGCGCAGCTAACACCGTTTCGTTTGGCTAGGGTCGTCGAGTGATATTGCGGTGGTGCAATGCTCGATGAACTGGGTGAACACTGCCGCGTTGGTGATGTCGTTTCGACGTTTGACGCTGGAGGCGCCGCATTGTTTGCAGCGCCATCTGGTGGTGCCTTTGCTGGTGGTGCCGTTGCGTTTCATTTCACCGCCGCAGTGGCAGCGTGGTTGGTTCTTCGACATTGCGACACCACACCACGCCGCGCATAGCACATCACGGCTGCCACACCGAGGATTTCCCGTCGGGGGCTAGATATATGCTTCCGGAGCATATACTTTCCGGAAACCTACAGGTCAATCCGTGAAAATCCGCGATTCCGGACACACTTTTTGACCCTTAACCCAGATTGCACGCGTGGGGATTGAGGGTGTGAATCCCACTGTCGTGGGTTTGATGAGGTAGTCGATGTTGCGGAAAGCTTTTGGCATCGGCGTGCGTTGTGCTCCGTACGTTGTTTCAAAAACGGGTTTCATCAAACGGAACAAAAACCTGGGACACTTCATATCCCACCCCAGGCCTAATGACTTGGGTGCAGCGGCAACGCTCATCCGATTTAGGCAGAGTCGTTGCAGGATCCAGTGGGTCACCTGGTCCGTGGTCTTTGAATTGTCGGGCGCGCAGGCAAGGCCAGCACGGAAGATCTTCTGCAAGCAACGCTTGTTGGTGCACCAGTAGCGTGGAAGGCGCACATGAAGTTGTTGGGTGGCCGACGATGGGCAGATCGACCAGGCTGCGGATGACGTGGTCGCGGAATACTCCAGGCTGCCCGCAGGTAGGGCATTCATTGATCGGCTCGACGGGTTCGGCTTCAATAACAGTGACGTCACCGTTTTCTGTGGCACCGGTGATAGTAGTTCCTAGTTTTGCGGTGCGGCAGATGGTATCGACGATGACATTTCCGTTAGGCTGCACAGTAGGTCCTTAGTTTTGTACGGATGGATTAGATACCTTTTTTCCTACAAAGCCAAGGACCCCAATATCTTGTGCCACGCCCGAACCCCCGGCGAACTAATCAATGCACTCTAAAACCGGAAGAGCCCTTTTAGTACTACTGGTGGATTTCGGTTTTGGTGGGGATTAACGCCGCCGGCTTCGGTTTTTCCGTTGAGGAGGTCGTTGACTACTTCCCGATGGTGAAATGGGTCGATGGTGAGGTAGAGAGGAACCAGTCACCTGGAAGAGATCGATCCAGTCGTTGGTGTGCAATCTGGGAGGTAGGGTCGCGGGGTCGATTCCTCGCGAGCGCAACCATGATTGTGTTTCTGAACGTGATGAAAACAACCCTGCCCTTCGGAGAATTTCCCCTATCCCGCGTCCCCGGGCAGTGAAAACGGTGTGCACCATCGCCTGAAAGGCTTTGCGCTGCTCTATCGGAATCTTCGGGTCACCCACCCGGCGGATCACTAAGATCCCCCCCGTCAACGTTTGGCTGTGGCCGGAAAGCAGGCCTTGGTACCCGAGAACCCAGGTGAAATGTGAACCATGGGGACCACTGAGCCGTCATCATCGTGCTTGCGCCTACCCCGGCCCGGCGGCGAGCGACTTCCCACTGCATGAGGAGTACAGCGTCAGTCCATGCTGGCGCATGCAGCAACTTTCGAAGAATGGCAGTGGTGAGGTGAAAGGGAATGTTTCCCACAATGACGCAGGGAGTGGCGGGTAACCGGAAGTTAAGGAAATCATCATGGACCACTTCGACCGCCGCCGAGGAGGTTTCTTGTGTGATTTTGGCAGCTAGTTTTGCGTCCACTTCAACTGCCGTTATCGCCCTCCCCAAGTGGGCCATCGGGTGAGTGAGGGCACCGCTTCCTGGTCCGATCTCAATGATGGGGCCGGAGGTTTGTTTCACAAGGTCGATGATGGAGTTGATGATCTTGTGGTTGGTGAGAAAATTTTGGCCATGCTCGTGACGGCCGTGTCCGTATGCAGACATCAGGTGTGCTCCTTGGATTTGAAAGGGAGCCGGGCATGACAAATAGCCGCCCGGCTAAAGGACCGGAGCGGTTTTTAACCTACGGGGTAGGAAACCGCCTTAGCGGTTGGTGCGCAACCGCAAGAAAGCGGTACCTGAAATCAACATGGGTCTAATTATATCCATTAAAGGGTTAAGGGTCAAAATGTGTGTCTGGCTCGGCGTGTCGCGGGGGTTAGATTTGGCCTTTTTGAATGCCGATTGAGTGGGTGTAGTCGGTGTCGATAGCGTTGTCGTAGAGGGCTGGGCGTCCTGTTTCGTGGTCGGCTTGGTTCTCGGTTTGGGTCAGGGTGGATACTTTGGCGAGTTGGCCCTGGCCCCAGTCGGACTGCCTGGCGATTCGTACTGGATCGTCAGGCAGTTCCGTTTTTAAGTAGAGCCACCAATCCAGCATGCGGCGTTGTCGTTCGCCTGATCTGCCGCGGTGGGTTCTGGCGAGCAGTTTGAGCTGGGCGTTGATGCCGCCTTCTAAGCTGTTGGTGGTGGATTTGATCCGCTCGGGCGCAAGGACTCCTGCTGGCGGGTTGAGGTAGACAAACAGCATCTCGGACCGCCAAAGATGGTTGAGGCTGTTGTAGGCCTTGCGCACGTTGTGGTGGGTCCACACGCGGGTCCATGCACCTGTTTTGGGGTCTTTGATCATGGTTTTCTCGTTCATCCATTCCCGGTAGATCGTTGAAAACTCGTGCAGTTGCACACCCCACGCGGCGGCTTCATCCAGTGTGGTGATCCGGGTCAGTTTCAGCGCAAGTCGGTAGATGGTGCGCCCGGCATCGGTGCGTGGGTTGGTGGTGGTGTAGCGGCGGACCACGCGTTGGGCGTGGACGAGGCAGCGTTGAATTTTCGTAGTCGGCCAGCACTTTTTGATTGCGCTGTATGCGCCTTGGCCGCCGTCGATGACGGCGATGAGTGGGGCTTCGATGCGTTCAAGCAGCAGTTGGTAGTCGCGGGTGGTTTCGTGTTTGCACCAGTGCCAGGCGATCACGTGGTCGATGGTCGCCGCGACGATCAGGCAGCCACCGGCGGTGTAGGTGCCATCGAGAAATACCTGGTCGTAGATCCGCTTGTGGTGGCCGGCGGTGGGGTCAGGCACATCAACGAGCCAGCACCACTTGAAGCGCCGCTTCATGGTGGCGCGGCTAACACCGTTTCGTTTGGCTAGGTCGTCGAGTGATATTGCGGTGGTGCAATGCTCGATGAACTGGGTGAACACTGCCGCGTTGGTGATGTCGTTTCGACGTTTGACGCTGGAGGCGCCGCATTGTTTGCAGCGCCATCTGGTGGTGCCTTTGCTGGTGGTGCCGTTGCGTTTCATTTCACCGCCGCAGTGGCAGCGTGGTTGGTTCTTCGACATTGCGACACCACACCACGCCGCGCATAGCACATCACGGCTGCCACACCGAGGATTTCCCGTCGGGGGCTAGATATATGCTTCCGGAGCATATACTTTCCGGAAACCTACAGGTCAATCCGTGAAAATCCGCGATTCCGGACACACATTTTGACCCTTAACCCTGAACGTCTGCTGCCGAAGTGCTGTCAACAAAAAGATCCGCACTCCTTTGAAAGAGTGCGGACCTTTGTTCTGGTCGGGCTGGCGGGATTTGAACCCACGACCCCTTGACCCCCAGTCAAGTGCGCTACCAAACTGCGCCACAGCCCGTTGACTCGCGGCTTCGGGCCGCTTGCAACGAGCAGAACCTTAACCCATGGGGCGGCTCCTTCCGAAATCTGCTGGCGGTGAGGCCGCTCACCCCGGGGCGTCAGGCGCGGTCATCCTGATGGCGTCCGCCTCCCATGAGGGCGTCGAGCTGACGGCGCTCCTTCTTCGTGGGCCGTCCTGCCCCGCGATCTCGGATGACGGCGGCTGGCGCATCCAGGGGCGACGGGCGAGGAGGAGAGGGAGTCGATGTACGCGGTGCGGGCGATGGGGGCACCCACCCGCTTGGTGAGGATCCGGGTGACGGTCAGCAGCCGGTCGAAGCCATCGACGCGGTAGCGGACCTCGTCCCCCACCGAGACGTGCTGGGCGGGCTTGGCGGTCTCTCCATTGATGCGCACATGCCCCGCCTTGCAGGCGCTCGTCGCCGCCGAACGGGACTTGATCTGCCGCACGCTCCACAGCCAGACGTCGATACGAGCCGACGTCGGTGCACTTTGGAGCGCTGTTACCTCCGGAGGCGGAACGGGTGTGAGCTGCCATGGCGGCATCCTAAGCAGGAGGCTCAGTGGCGGGACATGGGAAGGCGCTGACGCCGTGAGGCTGCGCGCCCTCGGCGTCGGCCCCGAAGAATGAGCCCCCAGCCCAGTACCAGGGCTCCGAGCGCTGCCAGTGCGGCATATCGGGGACTGTGCCACACCGCGGAGCCGACCTCTTTCGCGCTACGAGCGGCTCGTTCCGGGAGGGATGCGGTCCCGTCCCCACCGGCGAGACAGCTGTTCAAGGTGGTGCTCAGCGCCGCCTTGTCGGCCTGGGGCAGGCCGAGCCGGTAGGAGGCGGCCACTGAGACGAAGCGACGTGCGTAGGTGCAGCGGTAGGAGTTGTTGGCCGGCCACCAGCCGCCCGGGCCGGTAGGCCGCCAGCTGCCGGTCTCGGTGGAACCAACGGGACAGCTCGCCGGCCCGCAGGCGCCCTTGGCCTGGTTGGCCTCGCCTTCAACGGCGATGAGATTCAGCGGGTCGTTGGCCACCAGTAGTCGGGTGCGCTCATCCCACTGCCAGGCTCCGTGGGCGTAGAGGTAGTTCAGCGGTACCACGTGGTCGATCTGGACAGCTGCCGAGGTCTCCTGACCACGTGTGAAGGTGACCCTTCTGCCGGTGTAGGGATCCTGAAGGACGCCCGCCCAGACGGTGGCGTCCGGGCACACGCCCGCACCCCGGCCACGTCCCTCCTCCCGGGACTGAACACCGTCAGCACGCGAGAAGTCGGCATCCGTCAGGTCCCGGGCCAGGATCTCGTTACGAGTGTCACAACCGTCACCGTCGACGTCGGTCCACGCCTCACCGAACCAGCCGGTGCGGGAACCTCCCTCGGCCCAGGAGTGGGCGGCCGGAGCGTCCTCGGGCAGCTCCGAAAGCACCTCAAGAGAGGCCTTCAGGGACAGGATGAAGTCTCCTCTCCGGTCCCAGGGCGCCTCATGGAGGGCGGCGAGCTCGGTGGTCGCTGACCTCTGGGAGGGCTCCGGCGAGGCATCATCGGCATGGACGGGAAGAGCTGGTGTCATCCCCGATGCACTGAGCGCACCGAGCACCGTCAGGCGCGCCAGGAGCCGGCCAGAAGCGTTCATGGGGCTACGGTAGCCCCACCCGACGACACGAACTCTCGGGCTCGTCGGCCCGCAGCACGCCTGCAGGGCAACCGAACAGGACTCAATCAGCCATCAGGGCGTTGGCCTGCTCGTCCAGGTACCAGGTGGTCTGCTCTCCCCGGCAGCACGAGGCCGGTGCCTTGAGCACATCGGGAGTGCCCAGCCCGAGGCGGACCGCCTCGGCCTTGCCCTCACCGCCGGCAACCACCATGACCCGGCCGGCATGCTGCAAGGCCTCGAAGGTCAAGGAGTAGCGCTCAGGAGGCGGTTTGGGCGAGTTGCGCACGGCCACGGCGGGAGCCCCCACCGCGAGCGCGGCCGGGTGCCCGGGGAAGAGGGAGCAGACGTGCGCGTCAGGTCCCAGCCCCACGTGGACGACGTCGAAGCCGCCGGGGGTCACACCCGCCGACTTAAGCTCGTGGGCCATGCGGGCGGTCGCCTCATCCAGGCCGCTGACCTCGTTCGGAGCGGCCAGCCGGTGGGTCTGAGACTCCCTGATGCCTGCGGCGATGAGGGGCGTGGCCAGCAGATCGTTGCGTTCCGGGTCCCCGGCGGGCACGAAGCGCTCGTCACCGAACCACAGGTGGATGGCGTGACGCACCGCTTCGGGCTGGGCGGCGATGAGCGGCGCGAGGGCCTCAGACAGCGCCATCCCCCCGGAACCGCCTGTCAGTGCCAGGTGGGCGGCTCCCCGCTCCGTCACCGCCGCGGACAGGATCCGCACGGTGTCCTGGCAGGCCCTGCGCGCGGCGTCGCCCAGTGTGGGAAGCACGATGACCTCTGGGGTGGCGGCGGCCGAAGCCGCCTCCTGGATCTCGGCGATGGCCTGGGTGCGGGGGGTACCGGTGTCAGTCATTGACGGGCTCCTCAAGCAGCGTGGCCAGGACCTCCTGGTAGACGAGGTCGGGGGTGAGCCGGCGCAGCTCCTCGTTGAGGGTGCTGACCGGCTCGCGCCGCGCCATCGTGACCACCTGGGGCTCGGGGGAGCCGGGGCGCGTGATCGTGACCCGCTCCAGGTCATGGCGGGCGATGATGACCTCGCCGTCGTCGGTTCTGGCGGTGATGGAGGAGATGCCCTTGAAGTCCTCCTCATCGACTCTCGTGACCGGTACGTCCAGTCGCAGCCGCAACCACGCGATCATGAGGGAGAGAGAGGAGTTCCTCGGCTCGCCGGCGACCACGACCTCTCGCAGGCTGCCCGAGCGCAGCAGCGGGTCCAGGGTGGAGGCCACCATGGCGCGCCACAGGGTGATGCGGGTCCAGGCCAGGTCGATGTCGCCGCGAACGCTCACCGGCGCCAGTGCCCGCAGCGCCCTGGCGGGGAAGTCCTGCGCGGGGGTGTTGGTGATGCGAGTGGAGCCCAGGCGTCCCAAGGGATCCTGCGAGGGGATCTCGGGGACGGTCGTCGGCCACCACACGACCACAGGGGCGTCGGGCAGGAGGAATGGCACCACCAGCGTGTCGGTGTGCAGAGCCGCCTCGTCCCAGGGCCGTAGGACCAGTGTCTCGCCGGCACCGGCGTCGTGACCGACACGGATCTCAGCGTCCAGGTGCCCGCCGGCCTGGGCCGGGACGTGTCCGTCACGGCTGCGCGGAGTCACGCGACCGGCAGTGTCCTCCTCAGGCGGTTTGACGACGGCGATGATGCGGCTGGGGTGATCCCGGCTGGCACCGTGCGCGGCGCACAGCGCGTCCTCCAGGCCCTTCTCGTCGGTGGAGATCACGAGAGTCAGCACCCGGGAGGAGCCGGAGGTCCCCTCGTGCTCCACCAGCCGGGAGACGATCCGGGAGGTGGTCGTCGCGGTCAGTGTGGTAATCATGAGCGCCTCCAGGTGCGGCCGTCGCGGGCAAGGAGTTCGTGGGCACTGGCCGGCCCCCAGGAGCCGGGGCGATAGCCCTCGGGACTCCCACCGGCGCTCCAGTGCTCGATGACGGGATCGAGGATGCGCCAGGACAGGTCGACCTCGCGCTGGTGGGGGAAGAGCGGGGCATCACCCAGGAGCGCATCGAGGATGAGTCGCTCATAGGCCTCCGGGGACTCCTCGTTGAAGGTGGCTCCGTAGCCGAAGTCCATGGAGACGTCGCGCAGCTCCATCTGGGTTCCGGGCACCTTGGAGGCCAGCCGCAGCGTGATGCCCTCATCGGGCTGGATGCGCAGCACGATGGTGTTGGCACCCACGGCCGTGGTGGCCGCCGACTCAAAGGGCAGGAACGGCGGCTGCTTGAAGACGACGGCGACCTCGGTGACCCGGCGGGTCAGGCGCTTACCGGCGCGCAGGTAGAACGGCACGCCGGCCCAGCGACGGTTGGCGATCTCCAGGCGCAGGGCGGCGAAGGTCTCCGTGCGGGAGTCGGCGGCGACGCCGTCCTCCTCCAGATAGCCCCGCACCGGCAGCCCTCCCTGGAAGCCGGCGTCGTAACGGCCCCGGGCAGTGGTGAGGTCCAGGTCCAGCACCCCATCGCGCTCCAGACGCACGCAGTTGAGGACCTTCTCCTTCTCCAGGCGCACCGCGGCCGCCTCCATGCTGGTGGGCTCCTCCATCGCGGTCAGCGCCAGGAGCTGGAGCAGGTGGTTCTGGATGACGTCGCGCGCCGAGCCGATGGTGTCGTAGTAGCCGGCCCGGGTTCCGATACCGATGTCCTCGGCCATCGTGATCTGGACGTGGTCGACGTAGCGCTGGTTCCACAGCGGCTCGAACATCGTGTTGGCGAACCGCAGCGCCAGGATGTTCTGCACCGTCTCCTTGCCCAGGTAGTGGTCGACCCGGAAGACGTCGTCGGGACGCACGATGCGTCCCACGAGGTCATCGAGCTCTCGGGCGCTGGCGCGGTCGTGCCCGAAGGGCTTCTCAATGACCACGCGGCGCCAGGCCTCGGGCGACTCCTCCACGAGCCCGGAGCGGGCGATGCGCTCGGTGACGGCGGGGAACCACCCCGGAGGGATCGACAGGTAGAAGGCGCGGTTGCCGCGCGTGCCCCGGGTGGCGTCCAGGTCATCCACCACGGCCGTGAGCCGGTCGTAGGCGGCGTCGTCCTCGAAGGAGGCGAACTCCACGAAGCGCATCCCCGCTGCCAGCTGCTCCCAGATGGCGGGACGCCACGGGGTACGGGCGCCCTCCCGAGCCGACTTCTCCACGTAGGCGCGCAGGTCATCGTCGGACCAGGAGCGCCGGCCGACCCCCACCAGGGAGAAGCTGGGGGGAGAGCAGGCCCCGGTTGGCCAGGTCGTAGATCGCGGGCAGGAGCTTGTGACGGGCCAGATCGCCGGTAATGCCGAACATCACCAGGACGCAGGGGTCCGCGATACGCGGAAGGCGAAGGTCACGGGCGTCGAGAAGCGGGTTGACCGCCCGCGCGGGTCTCGACGACGGGAACGGAGTCGCAGAGTCGGAGCTGGACACGTCAGCCTTTCTGAGATTCGACGAACGGCGGACCAGGTGGCACCGACGGGTCGTCGGGGCACTGCGGCGCTCTGAGCGGAGGCCCGGCCAGGGCCGCTGCACCGCTTGGAGGAACCGTGCTGGCCGCACCTGTCACTGTAGCGCCACCTCAGGCGGCTCACCCGGCAGGGACAGGCCTGTCGTGAGCCGTCACACGTCGTTGCCGACACGTCTGAACCACGGACGGTCCTCGTGCGCGAGGACTGGACGCGGTAGGGTCACAGAGGTTGACAGGTGCGAGTGGGTACTCATCAGCGTCGTGAACCGGAATGCTGACACGCCGTTGCCGTTATCGCAGAGCGCAACCAGTATCCTCCGCCACCAAGGCTTGGAATCGCAGCGCCGTCATGAGGGGCTGCGGCACAGGAAAGGACTTCCATGAGCAGCTTCATCCCCGCACCGGCCACAGCCGACCTCGGTGTCTTCGGGCTGGGGGTGATGGGGGCGAACCTGGCCCGCAACCTGGCTCGTCACGGTCACGCGGTCGCCGTCTTCAACCGCACGCTGGCCCGTACCGAGAGGCTCATCGAGCGCTACGGCTCCGAGGGCGATTTCGTGCCCGCAGCTGACCTGAAGGACTTCGTGGCCTCGCTGCGCACGCCGCGTGTGGCCATCATCATGGTTCAGGCCGGAGCTGCCACCGAGGCGGTTATCGAGGAGCTCGCCGCCTCATGGAGCCCGGTGACATCATCGTCGACGCCGGCAACACGCTCTACACCGACACCCGGCGCCGCGAGGTCTCCCTGCGTGAGCGCGGGCTGCACTTCGTGGGCATGGGGGTCTCCGGCGGTGAGGAGGGGGGCGCTCAACGGCCCCTCGATCATGCCCGGCGGCACCGCCGAGTCCTACGACCGCCTGGGGCCGATGCTGGAGTCCATCTCGGCCCACGTCGACGGCACGCCGTGCTGCACCCACGTCGGCCCCGACGGCGCCGGCCACTTCGTCAAGATGGTCCACAACGGCATCGAGTACGCCGATATGCAGCTCATCGCCGAGGCCTACGACCTGCTGCGCCACGTCGGCGGGTTCACGGTCCCCGAGATCGCCGAGGTCTTCCGCTCCTGGAAGGACTCCGAGCTCGACTCCTACCTCATCGACATCACCACCGAGGTCCTGTCGCACACCGATGCGGCCACCGGTGAGGCCTTCGTCGATATCGTCGTCGACGCGGCCGGCCAGAAGGGCACCGGGGTGTGGACCACTCAGACGGCCCTCGAGCTGGGAGTGGCCGTGCCCGCCATCGCCGAGGCCACCTTTGCACGCGCGGTCTCCTCCTCCAGCGCGGCGCGGGCCGCGGTTCAGGCCGCTGACATCGCTGCAGGAACCACGCAGACGGCCCTGACCGACCCCGAGGAGCGACGCGGCTTCGTCGATGCCGTCAAGCAGGCCCTCTACGGCTCCAAGATCGCCGCCTACGCCCAGGGCTTCGATGAGATCGCCACCGCCTCCAAGCAGTTCGACTGGAACATCGACCTGGGTGCCATGGCCCGCATCTGGCGAGGCGGCTGCATCATCCGCGCCCGCTTCCTGGACGACATCACCCGCGCCTACGCCGAGAACCCCTCTCTGGCCAGTCTGCTCACGGCGCCGGTCTTCGCCTCCTCCCTGGCGACGGTCCTGCCCGCCTGGCGCCAGGTGGTGGCCACCTCCGCCACCACCGGCGTCCCCGCCCCGGCCTTCGCCTCCTCCCTGGCCTATGTCGACCAGCTGCGCTCCCGGCGCCTGCCGGCCGCCCTCATCCAGGGGCAGCGAGACTTCTTCGGCTCTCACACCTACCACCGCACCGACGACGTCGAGGGCGTCTACCACACCCTGTGGGCCACGCCCGAGCGCACCGAGGAGAAGTGGGACTGAGGTTTCACAAGGCCTGGCACCCACCTCGTACCAGGCTCGTGGAGGTCTCGGCCGCGACCGCATGCCGCTAGATTTTGGCGCATGACGACCACCGCGCCCGCCCGCTCCGACAGCCCCACGAACCTGCGTCACGAGGAGGCCGCCTGGCGATCCTCCGTGTGCCAGGTGCCCTCCACCCACGTGGCCGTGGACGTCACCAGGGGCCATTGACCGCCACGAGGCCGCCTTCAGCGTGCGTTGCCTGATGAGCCTGGACATCAGGCAACGCACCGAAGGACTCTGGGTGGACTTCGTGGGGCAGGCGGTCGACTCCCTCAGCATCGACGGGCAACCAGCCCCGGTGATCTGGGATGGGGCCCGTATCGAGCTGCCCGTCCTCGACCCGGGCGAGCACACGGTGGAGATCACGGCGCGCGGCCTCTACTCCAACTCGGGTCAGGGACTGCACCGCTTCCACGACCCTGTCGACGGCGCCACCTATCTCTACACCCACTTCGAGCCCTCCGACGCGCGCCGGGCCTGGCCGGTGATGGAGCAGCCGGACATCAAGACCCGCTTCTCGCTGGAGGTCACGCACCCCCGCGGCTGGACGGTCATGTCCAACACCCGCCCGCAAGCTGGCGGATCGAGCCCCCAGGCCCCCACCGGCACGGACCGCGGCTGTGAGACGACGTCCTTCGCCGCCTCCAGGCCCCTGCCCAGCTACCTCACCGCACTGGCCGCCGGCCCCTGGCACCGAGTGACCGGGCAATGGACGTCCCCGAGCCGGCCGGGCCTGACGATCCCGCTGTCGTGGTCCTGCCGCGCCAGCCTGGCCGAGCACCTCGATGCCGCAGAGCTCCTCGACCTGACCCGAGCCGGCCTGGACCTCTATGACCGGGCCTACGCCTACGGCTTCCCCTGGGACTCCTACGACAGCGTGCTCGTCCCGGAGTACAACCTAGGAGCCATGGAGAACCCGGGCTGCGTCACCGTCAACGAGGAGCTCTACCTCTTCAGGGGGCCGGTCACCCGCTCCCAGAGAGCCGGACGCGCCAACACGATCCTCCACGAGATGTGTCACATGTGGTTCGGCGACCTCGTGACCCCCACCTGGTGGGAGGACACCTGGCTCAAGGAGTCCTTCGCCGATCACCAGGGCACCTGGGCCGAGGCCGAGGCGGCCGGCTACACCGAGGCCTGGGTGAGCTTCGCCTCCACCCGCAAGGCCTGGGCCTACCTGGAGGACTCCCGGCCGGCCACTACCCACCCCATCGTCGCCCGGGTCGACGACGTGGAGGCCGCCCGGCAGGCCTTCGACGGCATCACCTACGCCAAGGGGGCCGCCGTCCTCAAGCAGCTCGTCGCCCACGTCGGCCAGGAGGCCTTCTTCAAGGCCTCGGGTCTCCTTTTCGAGCGCAGAGCCTACGGCAACGCCTCCCTGGACGACTTCCTGCACGTGCTCTCCCAGGTCTCAGGCCGTGACATGCAGAACTGGGCTCGCGCCTGGCTCCACACCGCAGGCCCCTCGGTCATCACCGACGAGCTGGTCGTTCATGAGGGACGCATCGCCTCCCTGACCCTGCAGCAGGAGGGGAGCGACCCGGTGAGCGGGTGGAGCGTGCTGCGTCCGCACACGCTCGTCGTCGGCCTGTACTCCTTCGACGGGGACGGAGCGCTGGTACGCACCCACCGTCTGCCGGTCGTCCTGGAGGCCGCGAGCCTCGACGTCGTCGAGGCCGTGGGTCTGCCCGCTCCCGATCTCGTCATCGTCAACGACGAGGACCTCACCTATGCCGTCGTGCGGCCCGACGAAACCTCGCTGTCATGCCTGACCGGCTCGCTCGGCTCCCTGCATGACCCCATGGCGAGGTCCTTGGCCTGGTCGATGCTGCACAACCTGGTCCGCGACGCGGTTATCGATGCGGCACTGTTCGTCCAGGCCGTTCTGGTGCACGCCGACGATGACACCGAGCCGAGCACCCTGACTGTCCTGCTGAACCAGGCGCTGCGGGTCACCTGCAGGTATGCCGACCCGCATACGCGGAGCGTGCTCCTGGAGCGCCTCGTGGCCGATGACTCGACCGGGCCCTCCACGGAGGGGGAGCCGGCCACCGTGCCCGGCGGGTGGGGCAGGCTCCGTGCTGCCGCGCCGGGATCCGACGCCCAGATCGTACGCGCCCGCGCCTGGCTGGAGGCAGCAGGGCAGGCGCGGCTGCTCGGTGAGGCGGGCAGTGCCCAGGTGGCCGCTCGTGCACGAGAGATCCTGGACGGAGCCCTGCCAGGACTGGAGCTGGACGCGGACATGCGGTGGCGGGCCCTGACCGCATTGGCGCGGCTGGACGCTGTCAGTGCCAATGAGCTCGAGGCACAGCGGAAGGCGGACCCGACGGCCAGCGGCATCACCCATCACCTGCAGGCCTCCAGCTCGATGCCCCACCAGGACCTCAAGGCCGAGGTCTTCGAGAGGCTCCTCAGCGACACCACGCTGAGCAACGACCACATCGACGCCCTGGTGGCCGGCTTCGCCGTCGACGCCCACCGCGAGCTGACCGCGTCCTTCACCCCCCCGTTACCTCCGGGAGATCCAAGGGCTGTGGGCCGGGCGCGGCCAGGAGATCGCCACCCGGTTGGTCGTCGGGCTCTTCCCCGCCTGCGGGGACGAGGTGGATGCCCAAGCAGTCGAGGACTGGCTCGCGACGCACCCCGATGCGCCGACGGCCCTGCGTCGGCTCGTCCTCAAGAGCCTGGACGACCTGCGACGCGCTCTGACCGCTCGACGCACTGGCTCGGTGGTTCTCTGAAGGGCTCGAGCCATCGCCATGCCGCGAGACCTTTGTCCTAGCCTGAGCATCATCAATGCGAGGCCGTGACCTGTTTGAGACCTTCAATCGGTGCTCCCAGTCACCTTACGGGCATCGTCGCGGGCGCGCAGCGGGTAGGCTGCTGGCCAATCATGGAGGGCTGCGTCGTGGTGTTGACTCGACGGCGGTGCAACGAACGGTATGGTGGTCCCTGAGGCGGCGCACCGGGCGCCGCAACGAACCGAGGGGCAGGAATAATGTCGAGCAGTCCGATCGAGCAGGATCCCTCCTCCACACAGACCTTCGGGGTCGTCGACGTCGCCAACGCGGTCGACTCCCCGGTGGTGGGGCTGAGCCAGCAGGACGCCGCCGCGATCGCTGCCTACCGTCGGGAACGGCGCTTCTCCTCGTCCACCACGGGCCGACCACCGGTGCGCGGTTCCTCCTGGACGCCGAGGAGACCACCGTGGGGCGCCACCCTCGTGCCGACATCTTCCTCGATGACGTCACCGTCTCCAGGAAGCACGCGGTCTTCTCGTCGCTGCCCGATGGCGGGTACGGCGTCCGTGATTCCGGTTCGCTCAATGGAACGTATGTCAACCGCACGCGTGTGGAGCAAGTGGCGCTTCGCTCCGGTGACGAGGTCCAGATCGGCAAGTACCGGATGACCTACCACCCCGGCCCCCAGGGCGGAGCCGCGTCTCGGTGAGCGCTGCAACCGCACGAAGCAAGAAGCGAGAAGCCCCCTCCTCCTTGCTTGAGGTCTCTGAGCGCCCGGCGGGCGAGACCTGGCCCCGTGGCATCTCTCGAGAGCCTGTGATGAAGATCGGGCAGGTGGTGGATCTCCTCAAGGTGGAGTTCCCTGCCCTGTCGATCTCAAAGGTTCGCTATCTCGAGGGTGAGGGACTCATCAGCCCTCACCGTGTCGGCAATGGGTACCGTCGCTACTCGCAGGCGGACCTGGAGCGGCTGCGCTACGCCTTGGCGGTGCAGCGCGACGAGTACCTTCCGTTGCACGTCATCCGTGAGCGTCTGGCGCGGCTTGACGCCGACGTCGAGGCGCCCGCTCCACAGCCCGTCGCCCGGGTGGTCGCCCGGGATGGCCGGATCGTCGACGACGGCCCCATGGATCTGGAGGCGCTCCTGGCTCACTCCGGTGCCAGTGAGTCCCAGATCGAGGAGCTCGTCGCGGTCGGACTCATCAGCCCCGATGTTCGTGGACGCTACAGTCAGCAGAACCTCAGGACCGTGCGTCTGGCCATGGAGATCACCCGCAAGGGAGTGCCCCTGCGCAACTTGCGCGCGGTACGCGCCTCAGCTGAGCGGGAGGCGGACACGATCGACCAGGCAGTGGCTCCGCGTCGGTCGCGCTCGCGCAGCGCCGGTGAGGAGACGGCTCGGGAGCTGGCCGAGCTTGTCGCGGATCTGCACACGATTCTGCTGCGTCGTGCCGTTGACGCGCTGGGCTGAGGGCGGGCGCGCGCACCACGCCCGGCAGGCGTTCACCCGGTCGGTGGCTCGTGTCGACGAAGGTCAGCGTGCATCGATGGCGCGTTCCCGGGACAGAGGTGACTACCTCCCGTAGGGTTGGAACGTGCCCTTGATGCAGTTGGTGGGTGTCAGATCCACCGATCCTGATGACGGCTTGGTCGCCGTCCTCGTGGAGGACGGCGGACCGACGATGCTGGCCATTCCGGTGACGGCGCACGAGGGACTGGTGCTGCAGGCCCACGGCTCGCACCGCTCGCCCTCATGGCCCAGGCTCCTTGACGACGTCGTCGAGGCGCTGGGCGGTCGCATCGGGTGCACTGAGCTCGATGTCGATGATGACGCGCGTATCGTCGCCAGGCTCGTCGTTGAGACTCCTGTCCGCACCAGTGGCGTGACGACCGTGGCCTGCACTCCGGGAGAGGGGCTGCTTCTGAGTGGATACCACCGGTTCCCGGTGCACGCCAGCAGCTCGCTGATGCGCCTGAGGGCTGTGGATCTCAGCGACGACCACGGTGCTGAGCGCCTTGAGCAGTGGCAGCGAGTGCTGTCGCAGACCGATGACCTGGCCGACGGCGACACGCGGGACTGATGTGACTGATGTGACTAGTGTTGTAATCTATGTCACTTGTGGTTGCAGCCGTCCTGCCGGAGAATCGGCTGTATCTCGGGGAATAGTCAGTGTAGGGGCCGTGACTGTCGACCTCAGCTAGAGATTCATGCCTGACGGCACACCGAGATGGGGCGTGCCCTTCGTTGAGCATCGCCTCAAGTGGCCCTATCGTGGAGCCGTGGCCGCACCAGGCTGGCCGCCGCACCAGTTCCAGGTGCGTGTTCTTCCGGCGTCAGGAGCAGGTCGTGAGCATGAATGAAGCCAGTGCGATAGCAAGGCCTCAGCGTACTCAGGGCATGCTGTTCGGTGACCCTCTGCCCCAGCTCGATGCCGATTCGGGCTACCGCGGGCCGGTGGCCTGCCGAGCCGCCGGCATCACGTATCGCCAGCTCGACTACTGGGCGCGTACCGGGCTGGTTGAGCCATCGATTCGAAGCGCCAAGGGATCGGGCTCCCAGCGGCTCTACTCCTTCCGCGACATCCTGGTCCTCAAGGTCGTCAAGCGCCTCCTGGACACTGGCGTCTCGCTCCAGCAGATCCGTACGGCGGTCAGCGCCCTGCACTCCCGCGGTGTCGAGGATCTGGCCTCCATCACCCTCATGAGTGACGGCGCCTCGGTCTACGAGTGCACCTCGGCCGACGAGGTCGTCGACCTGGTCGCAGGCGGCCAGGGCGTCTTCGGTATCGCCGTGGGGCGGGTGTGGCACGAGGTCGAAGGGGCGTTGGCGGACCTCCCCGTCGATCACGCTCAGGCGCTCGGAACTCCTCTGGTTGAGGACGAGCTGGCCAAGCGTCGCGCTGCCAAGCGGCAGCAGGCCATCTGAGCGCGGGGGAGGCGCGCACCATCAGAACGCTTGTTCGCTGAGGCTGGAACCGCGGTGACGGTTCCAGCCTTCAACGTATTCTGGCCGAGTCGATCCGATTCACGACAAGGCGAGTGTCTCCGCGGTGCAGCTTCCGGCGGCGCTCTTATACACCAGGAGGCAAGATGACTGGAGCTTCCCACCCGTACCCTGGCCGACCTGAGGATCAGCCCCATTGGGCTGGGAGGTAATGTCTTCGGCTGGACGGCCGATGAGACGACCTCCTTCCAGGTGCTGGACGCATACCTGGACGGTGGCGGGAACCTCGTCGACACTGCTGACGGATACTCCTACTGGGCTCCTGGGAATTCAGGAGGGGAGTCGGAGACCGTGATCGGTGCCTGGCTCGCCTCGCGTCCTGTCCGTGAGCGCGTGGTTCTGGCCACGAAGGTCTCCACCAAGCCCGACCGTCCGGGGCTGAGCGCGGATAACATCCGCCGGGCGCTGGAGGAGTCGCTGTCGCGGCTGCGTACCGACGTCATTGATATCTACTACGCCCACTTCGATGATGAGTCGACTCCGTTGGAGGAGACCGTCGACGCCTTTGAAGAGGCCCGACTTGCCGGCAGGATCCGGCATGTGGGGCTGTCCAACTACACGCCTGAGCGTATCCGGCAGTGGTTCGCCATCGCTGACGCTCACGGGTGCGCTCGGCCCGTCGTGCTTCAGCCTCACTACAACCTGCTCCACCGAGGCGACGTCGAAGGCCCGGGTGCCAGGGGGCAGGTGGCGGCCGAGCTCGGTATGGGGCTCATGCCCTACTTCGCTCTGGCCGCCGGTTTTCTCACGGGGAAGTACCGTCGGGACGAGCCGATCAGTGGTGAGAGGGCTGGAATGGTCGCCGACTACCAGCGGCCCGAGTGCTATGACGTCGTTGAGACTGTCGCCAGGGTGGCGGCGGATCATGGGGTGGAGCCGGCAGCCGTCGCTCTGGCTTGGCTGCGTGATCGTCCCGGTGTTACCGCTCCGTTGGCCTCAGCACGGGATCTCAACCAGCTGCGGCCGATCACGGAGGCGCTGACCCTCGAGATCAGCGACGAGGAGACCCGGGCTCTCACCCGGGTCTCCGATGCCGCGCGTTCCTGACCCGTTGTAGGGTCGGCCGGCGCTTACAGGGTGCGCCTGCCCAGAACGTAACGGCGGCTGTATCCGTCGGAGAGGTCGGTGATGGTGACGCGAACCAGGCCGGCCTCATCGACGCGGTAGTGCTCTTGAATCCGCGGACCGTGATCGCGCCGCTCCACCGAGTAGTCCTCAGCTCCTCGTCATCGACGTCCCGCAGGGAGGCCTCGAAGGGGAAGACGATGTCCTGGTAGGGGGCGATCTCGCCGCGGGGCTCACCGCCTTCGTCGACACCGGCGCACTCCACGAAGCGGTACCAGCCGATGTTGTGCGCCGCGTCGTACTCGCGGGTCAGCACCGTGCCTTCCCGCCCCCCCGGGCGAGGCCTGGACGGACTCGGGGCTCAGAATCGCGTCGAAGGTGAGGCGGTGGCCGCCGTCGGCCTCGCGGAAGACACCGAAACCCCGTGAGAGCCGGTCAGTCAGGTCGTAGTCGCTGGTGCGGTCCGCCGCGATCGCCAGGCCGATGGCGGTGGAGGCCCCGGGGTAGGGGGAGCGGTGAACCCGACGCCCGAAGCGCTCCCGCAGGAGCCTGGGTACCAGAGGAAGACCGGAGGCGCCGCCAACCAGGTAGACGCCGGCGATGTCGGTCAGGTCCGGGCTCCCGTCGTCCATCCTGCCGACCAGAGGGGCCATCGTGGCCAAGGACCGCTCAATGAGCGGTGTGCAGGCCGTGTACAGGTCGGACACCGGCAGAACGACGTCCTGGCCTCTGAGGATGATGAGCACCCGACGGCTCTGAGGGGTCAGGTGCTCCTTGGCGTCGCGGCACTGGTCCAGTAGGTCGTCGAGCTCGGTGGGGGAGAGGTCCTCCTCGGTGATGCCCGCCCGGCTCAGGGCCATCGTGGCCATGAGCAGGTCGACATCGTCCCCGCCCAGGTCTCCCAGCCCGTGAGAGGCCAGCACCTCGTGAGACGTGCCGACGACGTCGACCAGTGAGGTGTCGAAGGTGCCACCGCCCAGGTCGTAGACCAGGACCCGGGTGCGCCTGGAGGAGACGGTGGTCGCCTTGCGGTGGGTGTACTCGAATCCGGCTGCACTGGGCTCGTTGAGCATGGCGGCGATGCGGAAACCGGCCTGCTGGAAGGCCTCAAGAGTCAGAAGACGCTGCGCCCCGTAGGCGTGGGCGGGCACGGCGACCACCACGCGGGCGCGGGTGATGTCGATGCCCCGATCAGCGAGCTCGGACTTCAGGTGACGGAGGTAGCTGGTGAGAACCTCCAAAACGGAGAAGGTTTTGTCTCCCAGCCGTACCGGCGTCGAAGCGGTCAACGTGGGGGAGGCCAGGACCCGCTTGAGGCTGCGCAGCAACGGAGCGCCCTGGTGAGCTGCCCGCCTGGCGGCGAAACCGTGAACGAGCGTCCCCTCGTGCAGCGCTGTCAGCGAGGGGATGAAGTCGTGCTCGTCGCCGTGCTCATCGGTGAAGCTGATAATGGGATAGTTCCCCCGGTCAGCACGTGCCACGACGGTACGTGTCGTCCCCAGGTCGATTCCCAGATCGATGTCTGTTGCTGACTCGTGGTCGATCCCCTGGTCGGGGAGGGTGCCGCTGCCGATGCTGTCCAGGCTCTTCGTCGTGTCCGCTGCCATGCAGTGACCCTATCGTGACGGGCCCTTCCTTCCGGGGTAAGCCACCATGTTGAGAGGTAGTTGTGGAACGTGACAATTTGCTCAGCGGTTTTGCCCCGAAGGTGGGACGAAAGACCGTGTTGCTGGGGAGCGGGCATGACGCGCTTATGAGACCTGGGGAACCAGTGCGAGCCTCGTATGCGATCGGTTAGGCAGCAGGGGGGTCGGCGGGTAACAATACTGGTGGGTTGCGTTCACGCGACCCGGACCTCCGCAGCCGTCTGCCAGGGCGGTCGAGAGGGTCAGCCAGATCTCCCATCGGGAACGGTATGAGCACCATTCTCTTCCTCGTGATCGTTGTCGTCGTGACGGCTCTCGTCTTCGACTTCACGAACGGTTTCCACGACTCGTCCAATGCGATGGCGACGTCGGTGGCGACAGGCGCCTTCACACCCAGAAGAGCGGTTCTGGTCGCCGCCGTGCTCAACGTCATCGGCGCCTGCCTGTCGACCGAGGTCTCCAAGACGATCTCGCACGGGATGTTCGACGACACGGTGATCGAGGCGGCGCCGGCCATGATCTTCGCTGGTCTGGCCGGCGCCATCCTGTGGAACCTGGCGACCTGGTTGTTCGGGCTGCCGTCATCCTCGTCCCACGCGCTGTTCGGAGGACTCATCGGAGCGGTCGTGGTGGCAGCCGGAGTCCAGGGAGTCCACTGGGGGACGGTGATCTCCAAGATCATCCTGCCCGCCGTCATCGCACCGGTCGTGGCCGGACTGGCGGCAGCCCTGGCCACGGCCCTGGCTTACCGCATCGCGCATCCGACCAACCCGTACTCCGAGAGGCTCTTCCGTAACAGCCAACGGGTCACCGCATCATTGGTGGCGCTGTCTCATGGCACCTCTGATGGGCAGAAGACCATGGGGGTCATCACGCTGGTGCTGGTGGCCGGTGGCTACCAGGAGGCCGGTACCGGGCCTCACTGGTGGGTCATCGCCGCAGCGGGCCTCGCCATCGGCCTGGGTACCTACTCGGGCGGGTGGCGCATCATGCGCACCATGGGGCGTGGGCTGGTGCATGTCGAGGCTCCGCAGGGCTTCGCCTCCGAGACCGCCTCGACGGTGGCGATCCTGGCCTCCTCCCATCTTGGTTTTGCGCTGTCCACCACCCACATCTGCACCGGGTCGATCCTGGGTTCCGGGATCGGGCGGGGCACCAAGGTGTCCTGGAGGACTGCCGGCAAGATGGGGATCGCATGGCTGGTAACGCTTCCGTGTTCGGGCCTGGTGGGGGCCGCCACGTCCTATGTCGCGGTCAAGGGCGGCGTGCCGGGCACGATCGCCGTCATCTGCCTGCTCATCCTGGGGGCCCTGGCCATCATTCGGCAGGCGAGCCACAACCGGGTGGATTTCTCCAACGTCAATGACGCCTCCGAGGTCGTTGTCGTCAAGCAGGATCCGGCACTGGGACGTGAGCCGAGGACGCTGGACGAGGTGCGCTCCGAGATCGTCAACGGCGTGGCGGACCAGGACAGTACGCATCGGATGACGACAGGATCCATGGCATGACCGGTATGGCGATCGACTGGGGCTCACTGGGGCTGGTGGCGTCAGTGACGGTGCTGGGAACCGCCTTCATCCTCACCATCTGCTCGCTGGCGGCCCGTATGCTGGCCACCGTGCACGCCAAGCACGAGGCCGGCGAGGTTGAGGGGGTACGTCAGGCTCAGGTCCTGGCGGGTGTCTTCATCACCATTGCCGCCGTGATCGCGTTATTCGGTCTGTGGCTCATCGTCCCGTACTTCCACTGAGAACCGCCTCGGAGCATGACAGTGGTCCTGCTAACATCCCTTCGTGACTGAGGACCTCAAGCGCCTGTCCCAAGAGGCTATTGCCGCATCCGCGGTGGCCGATGACCCGGACTATCCCTGCTTCCATGTTGTCCCGCCGGTGGGGCGACTCAACGATCCCAACGGGCTGCTCGTCGACGGCGACACCTACCACGCCTTCTACCAGCTCAGCCCCTTCCATCCCCACCGCAAGCTGGTCTACTGGGGGCACTCCTCCTCGACGGACCTGCTGCACTGGCGCCACCACGCCCCCGCCGTCATCCCGGACTCCTCCTACGACCTCAGTGGTGCGTATTCCGGTAACGCGATCGTGCTGGAGGGCCATGAGGTCGATGCCGCCCCTACTCGGGCTCCGTTCCAGTGTTCTACACCGGCAACCTCAAGGACCCTGTGACCGACGAGCGCACCGCCAGTCAGTGCCTGGTGACCAGCGGTGACCTGACCGACTTCGCCAAGTGGCCCGGAAATCCGCTTATCCCCGCCCACGCCGAGGGCTACACGTCCCACTACCGTGACCCGCAGGTCTTCCGGGATCCTGACCGGCCGGGGGAGTACCGCATGCTCATCGGGGTCCAGCGCGCCGATGAGACCGGCGCCGCCGTCCTGTACCGTTCCCGGGACCTGGTCTCCTGGGAGCTGGAGGGGGAGCTGAGCTTCCCTGGCGCGGGAGGCGCCTTCGATGCCTTCGGGTACATGTGGGAGTGCCCCGGCCTGGTGAGGCTGAAGGATGAGGACACCGGTGAGGACTGGGACGTTCTCATCTGGTGCCCGCAGGGCATCACCCCCGACCGGGAGGGCTTTGAGAACATCTTCCCCTGCGTCTACACGGTGGGGCACCTCGTGGGCACTGAGCTGCGAGACACCGGCGGGGTCTTCCACGAGGTCGACCGGGGCTTCGAGTTCTACGCCCCTCAGGTCTTCGCCCGTCGTCCATCCGAGCCGGGGCCGGTCCTGCTGACCGGGTGGGCGGGCAACGCCTCCGAGGACGATCAGCCCTCCATCGAGACCGGGCAGTGGGTCCACGCCCTGACCATGCCTCGGATACTGAGTCTCAAGGCGGGCCGACTCATCCAGTGCCCCGCCGCCTCACTGCCGTATGACGCCGGGGAACCGGCTCTCGTGGGTGAGTGCGTGAAGGCGGGCCTCTACGAGATCGATGAGCTCAGCGGGCACCGCAGCTGGCAGCTGCGCCTGGAGGCAGACGCCGAGCAGACCACGGGGCCGTGGGGACTGCAGATCGGCTCGGATGACTCGCACGTGGACATCACCCTGGATCGGCAGGTGCTGCGGGTGGACCGCTCTACCTCCCGCTACGCCCAGCACGGATCGGTGCGCAGCGTGACGCTCCCTGAAGGGTGTGCGCCGGTGCTGGAGGTCATTCACGACCGATCGCTGACTGAGGTGTTCGTCGGTGACGGGGCATTGGTCCTCACGCTGCGCAGCTTCGTCGACGTCAACAGCACGGGAGCACGGCTGATGGTGGACGGGGACCTTGCGTTGACGGCTGGCAGCACGAGGACATTCGCACCGTCCTGATGCCTTCCCGGCCTCGTGTCGCCATGGGAGCAAAGAGCTCCTGAGCAGGGCGAAGGCGGGGAATAGATCCGGGCCCTTCTCTCCGGTTGCAGGGTGCTCTAACTCACTGTAATGTGACGATCGATTGACATAGGTGTGGCTGCAGGGAGTCAGCGATGATCCCGACCGTTGGGTTTCCCCGCCCTCCCAGGTGTTGCGGTCCCATCACGAGAAAGGAAACCCCCGGGTGGCAATGGATCATGCCCGCGTGGCGAAGGACGTCCTGACATACGTCGGTGGCGCCGACAACATCAACGCAGCAGCGCACTGTGCAACGCGTCTGCGTCTTGTCCTCAATGACATGGACAAGGTCGACCAGAAGGCTCTCGACAAGGATCCCGACCTCAAGGGCACCTTCATCGCGGGCGGCATGTTCCAGATCATCGTTGGCCCCGGAGACGTCGACCTCGTCTTCTCCGAGATGATCCGAACCGGAGGGGTCAAGGAGGTCTCCAAGGACGAGGCCAAGGAGCAGGCCGCCAAGGGCGGCAACCCGCTCTCCCGCTTCATCAAGACCATCGCGGACATCTTCGTTCCGATTCTTCCCGCCCTTATTGCCGGCGGTCTCATGATGGCCCTCAACAATGTCCTGACCGCCCAGGGGCTCTTCGGTGACCAGGCGTTGACGGAGCGCTGGGGCTGGCTCAAGGACTACGCAGCCCTCATCAACATGATCTCGGCGTCGGCCTTCGCCTTCCTGCCGGTACTCGTGGGCTACTCGGCGACCAAGCGCTTCGGTGGCAACGTCTATCTCGGTGCCGCTATGGGCGCGGCCATGGTCTCAACATCGTTGTTGTCCGCCTACAGCATGTCCGACCCGGAGGCGGCGGCGAAGTTCTGGGAGTACACGGGGGAGTCGTCGACCTGGTCCCTGTTCGGTCTGGAAGTAGCCAAGATCGGCTACCAGGCCATGGTCATCCCAGTGCTGTGCGTGGCGTGGATCCTGTCCGTGGTGGAGAAGTGGCTTCACAAGCGGTTATCTGGAACCGCTGACTTCCTGCTGACACCGCTGTTCACCATGCTGGTGACCGGGTTCCTCACCTTCATCGTCGTCGGACCGCTCACCCGTGAGCTGTCGATCTGGATCACGGACGGTCTGGACTGGCTGTACAACACGGCAGGCCCCGTGGGTGGCTTCCTCTTCGGCATCGTCTACTCCCCGATCGTGGTCACCGGTCTTCACCAGTCCTTCCCCGCGGTAGAGCTGCCGCTCATCGCTGACAAGGCCAGTACCGGTGGGTCCTTCATCTTCCCGATCGCCTCCATGGCGAATGTCGCTCAGGGTGCCGTAGCCCTGGCCGTGTTCCTCAAGACCCGTGACGCCAAGATGAAGGGGCTTGCAGGAGCCGGTGGTGTCTCCGCGCTCTTCGGTATCACCGAGCCCGCCATCTTCGGTGTCAATCTTCGACTGCGCTGGCCCTTCTTCATCGGAATGGGGGCAGCCGGTATCGGAGGCATCCTGGTGTCCCTGCTCGACCTGCGCACGCACTCCCTGGGGGCTGCGGGAATGGTGGGCTTCGTGTCGATGCGGACAACCGACATCCCCAAGTACCTCGCCGTGGAGGTGTTCACCATCATCATCGCCTTCGCCGCCGCCTACGCCTACGCCTCAACCCGCGGTAAGGCCTCCCTGGCCGGCGATGACGTCGACGTCGATGAGGCCGCCCTGGAGGCCGAGGCCATGGCTGAGCACGCCGAGACCGTCGAGTTGCCCGCTGAGGCCGCCGAGGACTTCTCCGTCACCGCTCCGATCCAGGGACGTGCGATTCCCCTGTCTGAGGTGGAGGACCAGACCTTCGCCTCGGGCATGCTCGGTCCGGGCATGGCCATCGCACCCGCGGAGGGGCCGGTCGTCTCCCCGGTCGACGGTGAGGTCCTCGTGGCCTTCCCGACCGGTCACGCCTACGGTCTGCGATCCGCCAGCGGAGTCGAGCTGCTCATCCACGTCGGCATGGACACCGTCCAGCTCGAGGGCAAGCACTTCAGCCCCAAGGTCAAGGCAGGCGACAAGGTTCTGCGAGGTATGCCGCTGGTGGACGTCGACTGGGCCGCCGTCGGAGCCGCCGGATACCAGACCGTCACCCCGATCGTCGTCTCCAACGCCCAGGGCTACGAAGGAATCGAGGAGCACGGTGCTGGAACGATTCACCGGGGCGATGCGCTCTTCGACGTCGTGCGCAAGGACGACGACTCCGGTGCCGACAAGACGGATGCTCAGGCTGACGCCGCGCAGGCCAAGGCCTGATCCGGTCAAAGGATCGTCCGTGATACGGATGCTCGTGGGCCCCGACCACCCAGGTCGGGGCCCACGAGCATCGTCAACGGATCACTAGGCGGTACGGCCGGGCAGCAGCTTCACCGGCATGGGGGAGGGGGCCTGCAGGTCCTCCGTCCCGGGACCGCCCGACTGCGTGCTCTGCGCGGAGACAGCGGTGGTCGAGTCGATCCGCTTCAGGAGCAGGTCGACCGCTGCTCGTGCCAGCTTGGCGATGGGTTGCTGGATCGTGGTCAGCGCCGGCAGGGCGTGCTGCATGGCGACCGTTCCGTCGAAGCCGATCACCTTGAAGTCGTCCGGAATCCTCAGATCGCGCTGGGCCGCCCACTCCATCACTTGCGCGGCAGCCAGATCGTCAGTGGCGAAGACCGCGTCGACGTCGTCGACCACGAGGTCGAGCCGTTCGCGGATGAGACGGGGGCGCTCACTATTGGGGGTGTTGAAGTCGACGGTCAGGACCACCGGGTCGATACCTGCCTGCTGGAGCACCTGGCGGTACCCCTTCTCCCGCAGGTTGTGGATTCCAGTGCGAGACGTCAGCAGGGCCGGACGGCGCGCCCCCCGCTTGAGCAGGTGCTCGGCGGCGAGCCGACCGCCGGCCTCGTTGTCGCAGCGGACATTGGGGACGATGGGGGAGAGGTCCCGATCCACACTGACCAGGGGCAGGTGGATCGAGCTGTAGTCGGCCAGACCGTCATTGTGGGCACTGGAGATGATGCCATCGACCCGGTGGGAGACGAGCAGGTCGAGGTACTCGCGCTCCCGATCCGCCTTGCCCATCGAGTTGCAGACGAAGGTCCGGTAGCCGCGCTCTGCGAGAAAGTCCTCGACATGCTCGGTCAGCTCGCCGAAGAAGGGCAGAGCCACGGTGGGGACGATCAGCCCGATTGAATGCGTGGACTTTCCGTGCAGTGCTCGGGCGATCTGATTGGGGCGGTAGTTGAGCTGAGCGATCGCCTCAGCCACCCGCTCCCGTGTCTCTTGGGAGAGGTAGCCGCGGTTGTTGAGTACGCGGGAGACTGTCGTCAGCGAGACGCCTGCAGCCTGGGCGACATCAGCCAGTGTGGGTTCGCGGTGTGACTCCACGAGTGGGTCCTCGAGCTCCTTCAGTCGGTCACGGTGAGTGCGATCTGCCGTCAAGCATATGCTCGAGGGGGTCATTACCCAACTGACCTGCGTAAACGTGGGTGGAAGTGTTACGCGCTGGGCAGGATCTCGGTGTAGAAGGAGATCATGGCGCGAGCCATCCGGGCGTGTCCGGCGTCGTCGGGGTGGATCTGGTCGATGGCCAGGCGGTCCTCGTCACCGTTGATGGTCGTGCTCAAGGCATCGGTCGAGGTCAGACCCAGGGACGTGGCCTTCTCGTGCACGAGACGGCGGATGGCCTGGAAACGCGGACCGACCTCCAGGGAGGGGAAGTAGGGGGCGATGATGACCGGCGCGCCCCGCAGGCGTGTGGAGATGAAGGTGAGGTCATGGTCGATCGCCTGCTCGACCAGCTCACGCTGAGAGGGGAGGAAGGCGGCGTCGTTCAGGCCCAGGCTGATCGTGACGATGTCGGGCTCGCAACGCAGTACCGCTTCCAGCCAGGTCGTGTCGCGGCACGACGGCGAGCGCTGCCCGCCGGGCAGGTGGCCCCCACGTCGTGCGAAGAAGCCCAGGCCGTCCGCCGCCAGGTTCACCTCTCGCCACCGCTGATGCTCACACACGAGCGAGGTCCAGCGATTACGAGGATGGCTCAGGGCTCGCCAACCGGTGGTGATGGAGTCACCGAGGAAGACAGCAGTGGGGAAGTGGTCGGAGTGCGGGATCGTGGACACGGCTTCTGACTGTAGTTCTCCATACCGGGAGGAGCCACCGCAGCTCAGCGGTCATCACGTTCACCGCTGTGTTTCTCGCTGTCCTTTGGGTGCGTCCTGTTCGGTCAGGACACCGTCGTGCATCGCCAGGACCCGGTCGCATACGGGAAGCAGCCGCTCGTCATGAGTGACCATCACCGTGGCCTTGCCCAACTCGTGGGTCTGGTCCGCAAGCAGATGAGCCACGTCCTGAGTCGTCGGGTGTCCAGGGAGGCGGTGGGCTCATCGGCCAGGATGATGTCCGGGTCGTGGTAGAGCGCCACCGCGATGGCAGCGCGCTGACGCTCGCCTCCGGAGAGCTCGGAGGGGTAGGCGTGGGCGCGCTTCGTGATGCCGAGCGAGTCCAGCAGATGGTCCCGTCTGTCAGTGTCGCCCTGCGTTCGTGCCGCTCGGTCGTGCAGGCTGAACTGGTCGTTGAGCCTGAGGAAGGGAACCAGCCCCGAGGCCTGGAGGACGAAGCCGATGCGCCGAAGTCGGAGCCTGGCGCGCTGCTTCTCCGGCAGGCTGGAGAAGGGCTGACCGGAGATCGTCACGGTGCCACTCGAGGGAGTGCGCAGGCCGCCCATGATGGTCAGGAGCGTGGACTTCCCGGAGCCTGAGGGGCCCAGGATCCCCACCAGCTCGCCAGCGCGCAGCGTGAGGTCCGTGCTGCGCAGGGCGTGAACGGTCTCATCACCCTGACGGTAGTCGCGGGTCACCGACTCCAGTGACATGACGGCGGGGGCTGCCGCTCCACTTGCTGTTGTTGATGCGGTCATGAGATGGCCTCCACGGGATCGATGCGGGAGATGACCCGGACGGAGATGAAGCCTCCAATGACAGAGACGACGATGAAGGCCGTGACGATGAGCAGGTCCAGGGGAGCGGAAATCCTGAAGGGTACGGCGCGGGGGGAGGACCAGGGACGTCGCCATTGTCAGAAGCAGGCCGATGCCGATGCCGGCAACCGACAGCACGAGGGTCTGGGCACATCCGGAGCGGATGAGGTAGCCGGTGGGGACGCCGCGGGCTTTGAGGATGCCCAGGACCGGTCTCTTCTGCAGCGTCAGCACGTAGATGAAGATGCCCAGAACCGTGGAGGTGATGATGATGAGTGAGCCGATCATGAGGCTGAAGGTGAGGACTTGGGCCGAGTAGCCGGGGAGCGTGCGAATGAGCTCCTCGGTGGTGAGGATCGTCAGTCCCGCGTCCTTGGCGGACTGCGTGGCCTTGCTGTCGGTGGTCAGGTCGGAGGTGAAGACGACGGCGGAGATGGCTGGGGACAGGCTGGTGGGGCCGTGCTGGCGCAAGGCCCGGCTGTCCATGGTCACCACGGGAGCCGCCTGGAAGGTGGTGTCATGGGTGAACCCGACGATGGTCCAGTCGTGGTCAGAGCCCAGCAGTCGGAGCGCGTCACCAACCGCGAGTCCCTTGGCCTTCAGCGAGTCGTCGACGAGGACTTCGCTATCGGGTGCGGAGATCGCCCGCCCGTCGGCCACAGGCGGACTGAGCTGTCCGTCCAGATCGATTCCGAAGGCGAAGACGTCCTCACGCAGCGCCTCGCCGTCCTCGTCCTTGACGTCTGGCGCCTGGGCAACAGCGGCCGTGCTCATCAGGGCAGAGGCTGTGGTTCCGTTGTCCTTGGCCAGGTCCGTGGCCGCTTTCAGTTGCTTGTCGCTCAGACGTGAGGCGGAGAGGTTCTCGTTGGAGGCGTCCGTGACGGCGACGCTGGCGGTGTTCCAGCCGTCGATGCCGGCGCGGTAACGGTGGGCGAGGCCCACAGCCAAGGAGGCCAAGAAAAATGTGAGGTAGGCCACCAAAGCGATGATGGAGACGATGAGCGTGAAGCGCACGGGTTCGTGGCGGATCTCGCGCAGCGCGAGGAACATGAGGCTCCCTGAGGGATAGTCGGCAGCGGGCCGGCTGGCGCACTCCGTGAAGGCTACATGCCGCGTGAGGTTCCCGAGGTCGAGGGTTCAGGGGCAGCGCTCGCCTGAGGGGCAGCGAGCAGGCAGGACGCCGCCCAGATCCTGCCGTGTGTCGTGGGAGAGCGTCGCTCCAGCGAGAATGACATAATGTGCATTATCGGTGTTCGGTGAGTGGGGCTGGTTCTGAGGAAGACCTCGTGCGCGGCATCATGTCTGGGACATCCGGTCGGCTGCGACGTCCGGCAGTCCGGCACAATTGTGTGTGTGACTGGAAGGACTGCTGGAAACAACCCCGCCGATGCGCATGACGTGATCCGTGTCGTTGGGGCTCGTGAGAACAACTTGCGCAGTGTCGACGTCGTCATCCCCAAGCGCAGGCTGACGGTCTTCACCGGCGTGTCGGGCTCAGGCAAGAGCTCGCTTGTCTTCGCCACGATCGCCGCCGAGTCGCGCCGTCTGGTCAATGAGACCTACCCGGCTTTCGTTCAGGGCTTCATGGACGTCGGCGCGCGTCCTGACGTCGACCGTCTGGAAGGGCTGACGCCGGCGATCACTGTGGACCAGGAGCGCCTGGGATCCAACCCGCGTTCAACCCTCGGTACCGTCAGCGACGTCGGAGCCCTGCTGAGAGTCCTGTACTCGACGCACGGCGCGCCCCACATCGGCTCACCTCAGGCTTTCGCCTTCAACGTCCCTTCCGTCACCGGTGGCGGTGCACTCACCACACAGCGCGGCAACCGCAAGATCGTCGAGCGCAAGACATTCACCGTTCAAGGCGGGATGTGCCCGGCCTGCGAAGGCATGGGTCAAGTCTCAGACATCGATCTGACGCAGGTGCTCGATGAGACGCTCTCCCTGAAAGACGGGGCGATCACCGTCCCCGGATACTCAGCCGGCGGCTGGCAGGTGCGCAGCTTCACTGACTCCGGTCTCTTCCCGCCAGACGTGCCGGTAGCCGCCTTCACGCCCCGGCAGCGAGACGATCTGCTCTACAAGGAGCCCACGAAGATCAAGGTCGGCGGCATCAATGTGACTTACGAGGGGCTCGTTCTGAGAATTCGACGGTCGATCCTGTCCAAGGAACCACAGGCACTGCAGCCTCATATTCGCTCATTCGTGGAACGGGCCGTCGTCTTCGGGACCTGCCCGCAGTGCCATGGAACCCGTTTGTCCGAGCCCGCCCGCACCTGTTTGATCGACGGAACATCCATTGCTGATGCCTGCGCCATGCAGATCTCGGATCTGGTGCAGTGGATCACTCGCCTTCAGGGAATTCTGACCGATGCCGCTCCCCTGCTGGACAATCTGAAAAACATGCTGGAGGCTTTTGTACGCATTGGACTGGGCTATCTGTCACTGGACCGTCCGGCCTCGACCCTCTCGGGTGGCGAGGCCCAGCGCACCAAGCTCGTGCGCCATCTGGGCTCGGCCCTCACCGACGTCACCTACGTCTTCGACGAGCCCAGTATCGGACTGCACCCGCACGACCTCCACCAGATGAATGAGCTGCTGCTGTCACTACGGGACAAAGGAAACACCGTGCTCGTCATCGAGCACAAACCCGAGACCATCTCAATCGGCGACCATGTGGTGGACATGGGGCCGGGAGCAGGAACCCGAGGAGGCCGGATCTGTTTCGAGGGGACGGTCGAGCAGCTGCGCGGCTCCGACACTCCTACCGGACGCCACCTGGTGGACCGAGTGCGGATCAAGAACAGCCACCGCTCCCCCACGGGAAGAATCGAGATTCGCGGTGCCAGCACGAACAATCTTCGCGACATCGACGTCGATATTCCCCTGGGAGTTCTCAGCGTCATCACTGGAGTCGCCGGATCCGGCAAGTCGAGCCTCATCCACGGCCACCTCTCCCCCATCGACGGCGTGGTGACGGTCGACCAGGCACCGATCAAAGGCTCCAGGCGTTCGAATGCCGCCACCTACACCGGACTGCTCGACCCTGTTCGCAAGGCCTTTGCCAAAGCCAATAAGGACAAGGGCGCGAAACCTGCGCATTTCTCGGCAAACTCAGACGGGGCCTGCCCGGTATGTGGCGGAACGGGAATCATTGAGACGCAGCTGGGCTTCATGGAGACTGTGGAGTCCCAATGTCAGGCCTGTGAAGGGCGCCGTTTCAGACACGAGGTGCTCGCCTATCGCCTCGCTGGATGCAGCATCGCCGATGTCCTGGACATGAGCGTCGAGGCGGCGCTGGCCTTCTTCTCTCAGGGCGAGGCTCGTGTCCCTGCGGCCACCAGGATCCTGTCACGACTGACGGATGTAGGGCTCGGCTACCTCCACCTCGGTCAGGCCCTGACCACCTTGTCCGGTGGTGAGCGCCAGCGGCTCAAGCTCGCCGTCCACCTGAGCCAGGAAGGCTCCATCATCGTGCTCGATGAACCGACCGTCGGACTGCACCCGGCCGACATCGAGGCCATGCTGACGCTTTTGGACCGCCTCGTGGACGGCGGCCGCACCGTCGTCGTCATTGAGCATCACCAGGCCGTGATGGCGCACGCCGACTGGATCATAGATCTTGGCCCTGGATCGGGCCATGACGGCGGCCGCGTCGTGTTCACCGGAACGCCGGCGCAGATGGTGGCGGAGCGAAGCACACTGACGGGGCAGTACCTCGCCCGGTACGTCGAGGAGGATAACGACCATGCCCCCGAGTGAGGCGCAGGGTGATGGATGCGCCGACGCGGCACCTACCTACCGAATCCGTCCGGCAACGATGGCGGACTCCCCCGCGATCCGCCGGATCCGTAACGCCGCCGTGCGGGAGTCCCTGGCCATCTGGACCAGCATTGAGCAGGACCATGCTGGGGCTGAGGCCTGGCTGGCGCCCATGGTGCAGCGCGGAACGGCTCTCGTCGTTCACGTCAGTGGTGAGCCACAGGACGTCGTCGGCTTCGCGGTGGCCGGTCCCTGGCATTCCTACGAGGGCTACGCCCGTACCGTTGAGGACTCGATCTACCTGAGCCCTGCGGCGCAAGGCAAAGGTCTTGGTGCCAGACTCCTCGCCGCCCTCATCGAGGCCTCACGGCGGGCCGGGGACCGCACAATGATCGCTCTCATTGAGGTGGGTAACGCGACCTCGGTGCGCCTGCACGAGCGCTATGGTTTCACCACTGTCGGCACTGTCCCGCAGGCCGGCGAGAAACATGGTCAGATCCTCGACCTGACCCTCATGAGCCGTTCTCTGCAATGAATTGAGGAGTTCATTTTGTTGTTCACAAAACTTCTCGATAATTTTCAAGATCGGGTGCTGTCATTGTTGGAATAAATTCGGTGATGGCATACTCTGCGACACCATTCACTACGAAAGGATCTTCGGACACGATTTCTGAAACCTCGTCGCGCGTACCGACGGCGATGATGATCCCGCCTGTTCTGGGATCCTTGCGACCGCTGGCCAGGAATCTTCCGTCTTCGTAGTGGCGAGTAAGGTACCGGCGATGATCCTCCAGGTAAGGGTCAACAGCTTCGGCGCCTTGCGTGTACGTGATATCAAGAATAAGAAAGTGTGCCATGATGACATGATATCACTGACTGGCATTCAAGGAGGGATATTACATGAATAAATCAGAGTGCTGTTGACGGTAGTCGTTTCTGTCAGGTCAGTGACACTGACTCCATCCAGCTCCAGTCGGAGGAGCCCGCTGTCACTCGGTGGCGGGTCAGTGCCACCGACGAGCTCGTTGCGCACTTGCTGAGCCTTGTCGGCACGCCCCAGGGGCGGCCGGCGATCATCGCTGTCGACGGGCGAGGTGGATCGGGCAAGACTACGCTCACTACGGCGCTGACCGCAGCCTTCCCCGGCGCACAAGCCTTCCACCTGGACGATCTCATCTGGAATGAGCCGCTCTACGACTGGGACCAGCTGTACGTCGACACCCTGACTCAGCTGCGTCGGGCCGGCAGCCTCGACCTGGTCCCGGACAAGTGGCGCGAGCACGGACGCGAGGGCTCCATCCGGATCCCGGCCGGCTCTCCCCTGGTCCTCGTCGAGGGGACTGGGGCGGGCCTGGCCGCAGTGCGCAGCCTCATCGATGCGCACGTATGGGTCCAGACCGGCGATGACGTGGCCGAGCGCCGCGGCATCAAGCGGGATATCGCTGAGGGAGTCAACGGCGACGCCGAGGAGTCGGTGCGTTTCTGGCACTGGTGGATGGCCGGCGAGCGCCTCTTCTTCGCCAAGGACCGTCCCTGGCGGCGCGCAGACGTCATCGTCTCCGGAGACGCTCCGGCCGGCGTGGAGCAGGGAGAGATCGCCTGGGCTCCCGGGCCGCTCCTGGCCGGCTGAGGCGCGCAGCCGCCCGCCGCTCAAACTGGGCTCTCAGTCCCCCAGCGCCGTCCCCACAGCGCGAGCGGCCTGAATCCACTCATGGTCGGCCGGAACGAACTTGGTGCGTCCGGCCACCTCCTTGAGCGGTACCAGCTCCGTGCCGTGACCGCGGTCAGCGACCATGACTCCGTAGCGGCCCTCTGCGATCGCATCGGCTCCGGCCACGCCCAGTCGCGTGCCCAGGAGACGATCCGCTCCGCAAGGCGAACCACCGCGCTGGACGTACCCCAGGATGGACACGCGCGCCTCCAACCCGGTCAGGCTCTCCAGCTGCTCGGCCAGGGTGAAGGTATTGGCGCGGTGAGAGGCCTCCAGACGCTTGACACCCCGCTTGGCCATCGCCTTGCGCTCGGGACTGGAAGCGTCCTTGACCAGGGCGCGAGCGTGCTCCAGCTCGGCGTGATCCGTCACGGACAGCGCCCCCTCGGCCACAGCCACAACGGAGAAGGACGACCCGTGGGAGCGGCGCCGCTCGATCTTGTCCGCGATCGCGTCCACCGAGTACGGGATCTCCGGCAGCAGAATGACATCCGCCCCGCCCGCGATGCCGGCGCCCAGAGCCAGCCATCCAGCTCGGTGCCCCATGATCTCGGTGAGGATGATGCGGTGGTGGGAGTGCGCCGTCGAGTGCAAGCGGTCCACGGCCTGAGTGGCGATCTCCAGGGCTGTGGCAAAACCGAAGGAGGAGTCGGTGTGGACGATGTCGTTGTCGATGGTCTTGGGCAAGTGGATGACGTTGAGACCCGCATCCATGAGGCGTTTGGCGTTCTTCGCGGTCCCGCCCCCGCCGAGGCAGACCAGGGCGTCGATCCCGTCCTTCTCACAGTTGTCCACGATGGTGGGCACCATGTCCCGGGGCTCGCCGTCCACCATCATCCGATGCACCTTGTCCCGGCTGGTTCCCAACATGGTTCCGCCGGTGGTGAGGATCCCGGACAGGGCAGCGGGGTCGAGCTCAGTGAAGCGGTTCTCGGCCAGACCGCGCATGCCGTCCCGGAAGCCGACGAGCTCCCAGCCGTGCTGCTGGATCGCCGCCTTTCCGAAACCTCGGATCGCCGCGTTGAGTCCCGGGGCGTCGCCGCCCGCCGTAAGAATGCCGATGCGCTGAGCCATGAAGCCAAGTATGCCGGTCCCGGCTGGCCCGCACAGGCTCTATAGGCGCCGGTTCCGCTGATTCCGGTGATGCGAGGCGCGGGGTGGTCACTGAAACGGGCCGACGACGCCGCGTTAGACGCCAACCGGTATCATCATTACCCTGATCGCGTCGATGCCGGGGAACCCAGTGGGAACCCAGCGGGAACACTGCACCTTCCTTCGGTGTTGACGCACCGGTGCCCTGGAGGCTGAGCGGGAGCCGCACGCTCCGTCAGAACTGGGACACCACGAGAGACGAGCCACAAGGAGACCACAAGCATGGCAGACCGCGCACTGCGAGGCATGACCATTGGCGCGAAGTCGATGGAGTCGGAGGACGGCGTCGAGTTCGCCGAGCGGATGATCGTCAGCTACGAGTGCCCGATGGCGCACGTCACCAGGATCCCGATGTCCACCGAGGCCGAGGTGCCTCCCACCTGGGAGTGCCCCGAGTGCGGCCAGCTCGCCGCCCGGCGCGGCGAGGACGAGCCCGAGCCCGACGAGCCCAAGAAGACCCCGCGCACCCACTGGGACATGCTCCTGGAGCGCCGCAAGGTCGATGAGCTCGAGGTTCTCCTCAACGAGCGCCTCGAGGCGCTGCGCAGCGGTGAGGTCTACCGCGAGCGGGTCAGCGGCTGAAAGCCGTCAGGAGCGCTTCTGCCGCGATGAGCTCGTCGGGCGCTGCTGCTGGTACCCGGCAGCGGCCCGACGGCGCTTGTCGCGGGCGGCGCGCAGCCTGCTCCCGGCGACCTTGGCCGCATCGAGCAGCTGGCCGGAGCGCTTGGCGACACCCCAGCGGGTCACCAGGGACAGCTCCTCGGTGAAGATGCCCCCCGAGAGCTTGGACTGACCGGCCTCCCGCTCCAGGAAGGTGATCGGCATCTCCACGATGCGTCCGCCGATCTCGTCAACCAGCTTGGTCATGTTGACCTGGAACCCGTAGCCGAGAGCCTCGACCTTCCCGAGGTCCATGCGGCGCAGGATCGAGGCGCGGAAGACCCGGAAGCCCGCGGTGGCGTCCTTGACACGCAGCCCCAGCATGGCATTGATGTAGAGGTTCCCGGCCTTGGACAGGGCCACGCGCTTGGCGTCCCAGCCCTCGGTGGCGCCGCCGGAGACCCACCGCGAGCCGATGACGAGGTCCGGCTCGTCGGCCATCTCGGCGCGCTGAATGAGCAGGGCCAGGTCCTCAGCGCGGTGGGAGCCGTCGGCATCCATCTCCACGATGAGCTCGTAGCCGGCGGCCAGTGCCCAGGAGAACCCGGCGAGGTAGGCCGGGCCCAGCCCGTTCTTCTCCGAGCGGTGCAGGACATGGATGTGGGAGTCCTCGTCGGCACGGGTGTCGGCGTAGTCGCCGGTGCCGTCGGGAGAACCGTCGTCGACGACGAGAATGTCCGCCTCAGGAGCGTGCTCGCGGACCCGGTCCAGTGCCGTGGGCAGGGACTCGATCTCGTTGTAGGTGGGGATGACGACGAGTGCCTTCACTTCTGTCTCCAAGGTTGGGGTCGTGTGGCGCCGAGGCTAGTGGCGGCGCCCTGAGATTATCTGAGATCAGCGACGACGCCGGCGATCCCCGGCGGCAGCCGCTGCCTTCCGCCCTGAGCGCAGCCGGCTCAGGATACCGGCTCCCACCAGTAGGCCTGCACTGGCGAGGAGGATGATGCCGGGGGCGGTACCGAGCCGGTCGGCGACGGTTTGCGAGCTGCGCAGCGGAACATCGGCCACGAGGCTCGCCTGGGTGTAGGGCCGGGTGACCTGCTCGACCTCACCGCGGGGGTTGATGATCGCGGTGTAGCCGACGGTGGAGGCCTGGATGACGCTGCGGCCGTGGACCACCGCCTGGACACGGCCCTGGGCGAGCTGCTGGGCCGCCTCGCCGGAGTCGAGGAAGGAGGCGTTGTTCGTCGGGATGATGATCGCCTGCCCGCCCTGTTCGACGCCGGTGCGCAGGGCGTCGTCGTAGGCGACCTCGAAGCAGATGCCCATGGCGAAGGTGACGTCCCGGCCCTGGGTGACGGCCGGAACCGTCAAGGTGCTGGGGCCGGTTCCGGGAAGCATGTCGATGCCGACCCGGTCGACCTGGGTGGTCAGGCGACGTACCAGGGAACGGGAGGGGATGTACTCCGCGAAGGGCACGGGCCGGTGCTTGCGGTAGTAAGGATGAGCCGTCTTGCCCGAGACGTCTCCGGGATTCCAGATGAGGACGTCGTTGTAGCGGATGTCGTCGACGACAGGAACTGCGCCCACGAGCACCGGTGCCTGGACCGCCTGGGCGGCCTCATCGACGATGGTCGCCGAGGCCGGGTAGTCGCGAGGGTCCAGGTCTGCGGAGTTCTCCGGCCAGATGACCATGTCGAGGCTGCCGGGGCCGACGTCGGCGGCCAGCTGCTTGGTCGCCTTGGCGTGGTTGCCGGTCACCTCCAAGGCCCGGTTGAAGGCGTCCTCGAAGTCGGTGGCCACATTGCCCTGGACGGCTCCGACCCGGACGGTACCGTTCTCAGCGCGCGTCTGCAGGGGCAGTGTCCGCGGCGCAACGAGCACAGCCGCCGCGATTGCTGCGCAGAGGAGGACCGGCATGGCGCGGCGCTCATAGATGGATCGAGCTGCATGGGCGAGGCATGCGGCCGTCAGTGCCGCCAGCAGCCCCACCCCGGCGCTGCCAACATAGGCCGCCGCCGGCAGGACGGGGGCATCCGCCATGGCGAATGCCAGGCGCCCGAAGGGGAAACCGCCTAGCGGCCACACCGAGCGCAGCTCCTCCATCCCGGACCACAGCACGGCGAAGAAGAGCACGCCGGCCGCACCGGCCGGCACGCGCCGCGTAAGCCGCCCTCGCCGGGCAGTCCCTGGAGCAGTGGCAGGCGGCTCACCAGGGACCAGGCCCCGCCGAGTGCGGCCAGGTAGAGGGACTCGAAGAGTGTCAGCGCGATCCAGCCGATCGGGTTGCCCATGCCCACCATCGTGAAGTGCAGCAGAGGAGTGAACAGGCCGAAGCCGTAGAGCAGTCCCAGACCGGTGCTCGCCCAGAAGCTGCGTCCGCGGATGAGGAGCATGAAGGCCCCGACCCCGATGAGGGCCGACCACCACAGGTTCACCGGGGGGAAGGCGGCGTAGGTGGCCAGACCCGCCAGCAGGGCCACCTCCGCCGGGGTTGATCGACGAAGCCATCCGGGGGACTGAGAGAGCATCCGGGAGGGCAACCGAGAGGGCACTGTCACGCGGTGAAGCATACGGGTACGTTGATAGTTAACCTTTGTGACGGCGGGCCAGAGCGTGGTGCACGGGCTTCCAGGCCAGGGCCAGCACGGTGCCGATGACGGCTCCGATGAGGCAGGACATGGCTGTTCCGGTGATCCAGGACAGGACCGGGTTGTGGCTGAGCTCCTCGGCCCACTCGATGGCGTGGTGCAGCGGGTGGAAGCCGACCTTGGCGAGGTTGGCCGCCAGGATATGGCCGCCCACCCACAGCATGGCCACGGTCCCGATGATCCCGATGCCGCGGAAGAGCGCCGGCGCAGAGGTCACGATCGCGCGGCCCAGCGAGCGGATGGCGCCGGTGCGGCCCTGTCCGGCCAGGTGCGCGCCGGCGTCGTCGAGCTTGATGAGAGCCGCCACCAGGCCGTAGACGGCGAAGGTGATGAGCAGAGCGATGAGAACCAGCACGATGACGCGCCGCATGGAGGACTCCCCCTCCACCTCGGCCAGGGCCAGCAGCATGATCTCGGTGGACAGAACGAAGTCCGTGGTGATGGCCTGACGGATGATCTGGGCCTCGTCGACCGGGCCGGTCTCCTCCTTGGCGTGAGCAGCGCCGCCGAAGCGCTCCAGGATCTTCTCTCCGCCCTCGAAGCACAGGTAGGCGCCGCCGATGACGAGCGCCACCGGCAGGAGCCACGGCGCCACGGCCGTCAGCAGCAGGCCGATCGGCAGGATGATGAGGAGCTTGTTGCGCAGCGAGCCCAGCGTGATCCTCTTGATGATCGGCAGCTCCCGGTCCGGGGTGATGCCGGTGACGTACTGGGGGTGGTGGCGACGTCGTCGACGGCGGCCGCAGAGACCTTCGCCGAGGTCTTGACGGCCATGGAGGCCGTGTCGTCAACGGTGGACAGCGTCAGCTTGGCGAGCGTGGCGATGTCGTCGAGAAGGGCGAAGAAGCCTGACATAGGGGCATGAGTCCTGTCGTGCAGGGTTCCGTTCCAGCCGGAACAAGATCAAGCAAATAATATAAGTAGATCATTATACCAGATCCAGGTCGTACGGAGCAAGTCAACTTCGGTTGAACGCCGATGGTTTCGGTCGGTTTCACTGGTTCTGAAAACAACGAAACTGAGTTCACCCAACACCCGCATGACCGTTGTTTATAGTCGATAGATCTAAACTTGAAACACATGAAAGCCACGAGAAAAGCATGGAACTTCCTGTGAGATTCAAGAACTCAAGTTAAAGAACCCTTAAAATTTCTGTAATGTTCGGCTGAATTTGTTTGATTTCAACAAAGTATTGAATGTGGTAGCAAACTCCGAAACGATATTGTCGCCGTATAGCCTGTTTTGCGGGAAACCTACAACTTCGATCACGTTGAGGAAAAGTGTATTTTCTTAAGGTGTCGCGTAGGTCGAATATTTGTAGCATCCTGGAGGGGTCGGCTTTTGGGCGAAGTTCGACAGTGCGTTAATGTCTGCCCGCCCTAGATTGAAAGGAACTCGCCATGAAGTTTTCCAGGCTCGCATCTGCGATGGTGTTATCGACATCTCTTGCGGTGGCCGCTTCTCCTTCTGTTTCTGCGGAGCCAAATCGTGTTGGGGTGCGCGATGGTTCTGCTCCGGTGTCTCTAAATCAGAGTGAGACTGATCGGATTATGGGGCGTTTTAGTGAGCCGTCTGTCATCAACGATGGAGTTCATGCCAAAGTGTCATTCTCAGATAAGATCACGGGAGAGCGCTATAGTTATGAGTTTACTAAAGATGGAGGGGGGAGTTCTGACGGAGGTGGCAATGAGGCTTCGATGGCTCATACGTGGACTAGTACAGGCTGGGTTTTGTCTCGAGATGAGACGGATAGAATGTCTCGTGATGCCTCAAAGTTTGCGGCAATTTATGCTGTTGCGGCGCTTATTCCTGGAGCTGAGGCTGCTATAGTCGGTGCCGCCATTGAGGGAGCGTGGTCTGCTCATGCTGCAAGTTACTATAGTCATGGCAACTGCATGAAAGTCGACTATTGGCTTACTGTAAGCGAAGTAAAATATGGAGATAGGGGGTGTTTCTAAACTTTGTTTCTGGGTCCTGAGTTTATGGAGTAGAAAGTTCTACACCGCCGACCAGCTCACCACTCCCCTATTGAGATCCAGGGAGGCCTCGGCGGCGCGCATCGACAGGTCGGTGACCGCCCTGGCCTGCTCGGGGGTGGCATCCGGTGGCGGTGAGAGGCTCGCGATCTGCCCGACGACGTCGAGCAGCTGCTTGCACCAGCGCACGAAGTCCCCGGCCGTCAGCTCCGTGGCGTCCAGGATGTCCGCCAGCTGTGCTCCGTCGCACCAGGCCTGGACGGCCCCGGCCAGCGCGGGCTCCGCGCCCGAGGAGGCCTCGATGCGGGCCAGGGACTCCAGGTCGTGGATCCGGTGCGAGACCCCCAGCTGCGCGCGCAGGCACTGGCCGAGCCTGGATGCGGGCGCTACGGGCAGCCCGATCGACTGGGCACTCAGACGTGGCTCGTAGACGCACGCGCTCAGTGCCCCGGCCAGTTCCGCGGCACTGAGGTCCTCGAAGATCCCCGTGCGCAGGCACTCGGCGATGAGCAGGTCCCGCTCGGCGTAGATCCGGGCCAGCACCTTGCCTGCACCGGTGACCCGCAGTTCACGCTCCGGGTGCCCCCGGTCCACCGGGCGCAGGTAACCCAGCTCGAGCAGCACCTCACAGACGGCGTCGAAGAGGCGGGCGATGGTGCCGGTGCGGGTCTCGATGCGCCGTTGAAGGCGCTCGGCCTCGGCCTTGGCCCTGGACCACTTGCGGCCCACCCGGGCGTGCTCCTCCCGGTCGGGGCACCCGTGGCAGGGGTGGGAGCGCATCTCGTGGCGCAGTCGCTCGAGGTTCTCGATCGCGCTGTCTCGGCGGGCCTGTGCGCGGCTGGAGCGGGTGCGTGTGCGCTTGCCGCTCCCTTCCAGGTCCCCGGCGCGTAGAGCGTCGACCAGCCGCTGAACGAGTCGGTCCCGGTCCCGGGGCCTGTGCGGGTCCACCGAGTCGGCCACCCGCAGGGCGCCGACGCGCATGACCCCGTCCGGTGCCGTGTCCGGAGTCAGGGCGACGACTCTCTCGCATCCTCTCCCAGCACCGTGATGGTGGGGGTCCCGGTCCGGTCGGCACCGACTTGAAGGACGATGCCGTGGCGGCGGCGTCGCCCCTTGCGGAAGACGATGACGTCACCGCGTCCCAGTGAGCTCATGGTCCGTCCCGTCTCGCTGCGGCGCGCCGCGGACTTGTCGCGCGACAGGTCCGCCTCGGCGTCGGCAATGGCCTGGCGCAGGGAGGCGTACTCGCGGAAGTCGCCCAGACGGCACGTCATGTCCTTCTCCAGGCTCTCCAGGCTGCGGCGCTTGCGGCGAGCCTGAGCGGCCAGTTCCACGACGCCGCGGTCGGCCTGGAACTGGGCGAATGACTGCTCGAGCACCTCACGCACCCGCGTGCGCGGCATGCGCTCGAGCAGGTTGACGGCCATGTTGTAGGTCGGGCGGAAGGCGGAGACCAGCGGGTAGGTACGCCGGGAGGCCAGCGAGGAGACCGTGGCCGGCTCGACGTCGTCGGCCGCCAGCACGACGGCGTGGCCCTCCACATCGATGCCACGGCGTCCGGCCCTCCCCGTCAGCTGGGTGTACTCCCCCCGGGCTGAGGGTGACGTGAGCCGAGCCGTTCCACTTGCGCAGCGACTCCAGGACCACGGTGCGGGCGGGCATGTTGATCCCCAGCGCCAGGGTTTCGGTGGCGTAGACGACCTTGACCAGGCCCGCGCTGAAGAGCTCCTCCACCGTCTCCTTGAACACTGGCAGCAGCCCCGCGTGGTGGGCCGCGACGCCGCGCTCCAGGGCGTGGGCCCAGAAGTGGAAGCCGAGGACTCCCAGGTCGCTGACAGGGATGTCAGCCGTGCGCCGCTCGATGACCTGGCGGATCCGGGCGGCCTCGGCATCGGTGGTCAGGTCCACCCCGGCGTTGACCACCTGGTGGACGGCCTGCTCGCAGCCCGCCCGGGAGAAGACGAAGACGATCGCGGGCAGCAGGCGCGCCCCCTCCAGGGCCGTGACGACCTGCAGTCGGGAGGGCGGCTTCAACCTGGCCGTGCGGGCTCCCCCTCGCCACGGCGAGGCGCCCGTCCCCCTCGGGCGGAGCGCTTCCAGGGCTGCGGCCCTCTGGCCGAACCGCCGCCGCGGCCACGGTAGCTGTTCTTGGAGGCGCCACCGGAGGCGGCGGCACGCCGGGCCTGCTTGACGGCCTTGAGCAGCTCGGGGTTGAGCGGGGGCTGCCCCGTCTGCTCCGCTTGCCGCTCCAACTCGGTCTGCTCGGTCTGCTCGGACTGGTCGAGCTGGTCGGACTGCTCAGGTACCTCTGCGGGGTGGGAGTACAACGGCAGCAGCCGGCGTCCGACCATCATGTGCTGAGTCAGCGGGACGGGGCGCTCCTCGGAGACGACGACGGCGGTCCTGCCGCGCACCTGGCCGAGCCAGTCGCCGAACTCCTCGGCGTTGGAGACCGTGGCGGACAGGGAGATCACCTGGACCTCGGCGGGCAGGTGGATGATGACCTCCTCCCACACCGGCCCGCGGAAGCGGTCGGCCAGGTAGTGGACCTCGTCCATGACCACGAAGCCCAACCGGTCCAGGTCACGCGAGCCCGAGTAGAGCATGTTGCGCAGCACCTCGGTGGTCATGACCACCACGTCCGCGTGAGGGTTGACGGAGGTGTCACCGGTCAGCAGCCCCACCCGTTCCTGACCGTGGCGGGCCACGAGGTCCAGGTACTTCTGGTTGCTCAGGGCCTTGATGGGGGTGGTGTAGAAGGTCTTGAGTCCCCGGGCCAGGCCCAGGTGCACGGCGAACTCCCCCACCACTGTCTTGCCGGCGCCCGTCGGGGCGGCGACCAGGACACCCTCTCCCCGCTCGACGGCGCGGCAGGCCTCCTCCTGGAAGGGGTCGAGGGGGAAGTCGTAGCCCTGGGCGAAGCGGGCGAGCTCACTGCTGGAGGCGGCCTGTCGACGTCGAGATGCGGCATAGCGCTCGGCTGGTGAGCTCATGGCAACACCCTACGGGCCCGATCAGCTTTGAGCCGGTAGGAGCAGCCGGACGGCGTCGGGGACGGCCTCGAGGCGCAGGGGCAGCTCGGCCAGCGGCTCGCCGTCGGCGAAGGGGTGAGGAGGTGGGCGCAGGCCCCGGTCATGGCCGGTTCGCTCAGTGAGCGCCTCAATGGTGACGGTACGGCTGCGCTCGAGGTGGACGGCCGGGTCGGTCAGGTGCGTGCCGCGGAAGAGCCGGTGGAAGAGGACGAGCAGGTGGGTGCGGCCCACAGGATCCAGGCGCAGCACCTCCAGCAGGCCGTCAGTGGGGTCGGCCTGGGGAGCCAGGTCCATGCCGCCGCCGACGTAACGGGTGTTGGCCGCCGCCAGCAGGAGCGCTGGCCCCTCCCAGGCGCCCTCGTCGGTGGTGACTCGGTAGCCGTAGGGCGCCAGCGTCGCGAGCTCGGCGGTGAAGGCGCGTACGTAGCGTCCCTCGCCGGCGGGCCAGGAGAGGGTGTTGGCGCGGGCGTTGACGGCTGCGTCCACTCCGGCGCTGACCACGGCCAGGGACCAGCGACGCTGCGGGGCGAGCAGAGTGCCGTCGGGGCGGGAGGCGTAGATCGCGTCCACCGCCGTGATGGCGCCCTTTCCGGACAGCGCCTGGTTGATGAGGCGGGCGGAGGCCTTCGCGTCCCGGCTGGGCAGACCGAAGTGCCGGGCGATGTCATTACCGGTACCGGTGGCCACGATGCCCAGAGGCACGCCCGTCGTCGCGACGACATCCACTCCCAGGTGGACCATGCCGTCTCCGCCGACAACGACCAGTGCCTCAACATTCCGATGCGGTCCATCCCCCAGGAGGGCCCGTCCTGCGTCACGCGCCTGCTCGTAGGAGCTGCCACGCACGTGAAGGACCTCGTGGCCGGCATCGGTGAGGATCCGGCGGGCGACGTCGTCAGCGGCCGCATGACGTCCCCGACCCGAGGAGGGGTTGGACAGCAGAGCGATACGCATCGAAGGAAAAGGTGGGACAAGTCAGGCAGGGACGGGGTGAAGCACCCGGCTACTCGGCCAGGGCGGCCTCGAGCTCGGCATCGAGCTCAGCACGCTTCTTCTCCACCCGTTTGTCATGCCTGATGGAGATGAAGCAGGCCAGGAAGTACAGGCCGGCAATGGGAACGGACATGAAGACCATCGACCATGGATCCGGCAGCGGGTTGGCAATGGCCATAAAGGTGACGATGCCCATGATGGCCCAGCGCCAGCCCTTGAGCATGGTCTTTCCCTGCATGAGCCCGAGCATGTTGAGGGCGACGAGGAGCTCGGGCAGGAGGAAGGCGATCCCGAAGACGAGGACCAGCCTCATGACGAAGGACAGGTAGAGATTCGCCCCGATCACTCCGGCAGTGGGGCCGTCAGGGATGAAGCTGGTGAGGATGGAGACCGCGTGCGGCATCACCCAGATCCCCAGGCCGGCGCCGGCGAGGAAGAGGAACAGGCCGGCCGTGCCGTAGGCCCAGGTGTATGCCTTCTCCTTGCGGGTCATCCCCGGTCCCACGAAGGCCCAGAACTCGTACATCCACAACGGTGAGGACAGCAGAACTCCCAGCCAGATCGACACCTCGAGCTTCATATCGAAGGAGGCCAGGATCGTGTCGAAGTTCAGGGTGAGGTGCGCGCCCTTGGCATTGGCCTGCTCGATGGGGCGGGTGATGAGGGCGAAGGCCCGCTCGTAGACCAGGTAACCGACGACCGTCATCACCATGACGCCCGCGGCGGAGACGAAGAGACGCTGGCGCAGCTCGCGCAGGTGGTCCCCGATGGACATGCGCGCCTCGGGGTTCTCCTTGCGCCTCGATCGCTTGATCTGAGGGAGCTTGGGCACCGCGGCCTCCTTCATCTGCAGGTCACCGGCTCTGGCCGGATGACATCACTTCTGGGATGAACCCTCGGCGCTCTGAGCGGTCTGGCCGGACTGGGTGGGCTCGGTGTAGTAGGTGCCCTCCTGCGGCTGCTGAATCTGAGCCTGGGAGTCCTTGGAGTCGTCGTCGCGCAGCTCCTTGACCTCCTTCTTGAAGACCTTCATGGACTGGCCCACGCTGCGGGCGATGTCAGGCAGCTTCTTGTAGCCGAACAGCAGGATGACGACGATGAGCAGGAAGATGATGTGCGACGGCTTAAAGAGGTTCACGGCGCTGCTCCTTGTGGTAGGGGCTATCGATACGGGCTGAGTGTAGCCCCCTAGGAGGGCGCCTCAGAACGAGGGCCCTGATAGTTCTCCCCAAGGCGGACGGGTCAGGGCTCAGCAGTTGTATGAGGTCAGAGCCTGTTTGGCTGCTGCCGCGGCCTCCTGGGCGAGGTCCGGGGGCTCCACCGCCACGAGATGGCGACCCGCTGAGAGGACCAGGCCGATGAGCCAGGCGCGGTCGCGTCCTTCCACAACGACCTTGAGGCTGCCGTCCGCAGTCTCCTCCTGTGAGAGGCACGGGATCTGCTCTGCGAGCCAGCGGCCCGTCGGATGCAGGACCAGAGTGCCGCGAGGCCTGTCCTCCGCGGAACGACCGGCCTCGGGCTGGTTCCTTCGGCGCGAGGCGCGATGCCGCACAGACGGGGTGTCGAGCACCTCTGCCGCAGTGATCCGGTCCAGGCGGAAGCTGCGCTCGGCCTGGGCACTGAGGCACCAGCCCACCAGCGTCATATGTGATCCATCACTTTCCAGTGTGATGGGATCGACGTCTCGCTCCGAGGGGGTGTCGGTGGCGGAGACATAGACCAGGTGGAGGCGCCGTCTGTCCTGCAGGGCGGAGCGCACAACGGCCAGGATCCGGGACGTACGGCTGGAACGTCCTGCGTGTGCGGGCCCTGGGCCGGTGGTGGTGACGGTTCCCGGATCGACGCGCGCGTCGGAGTCCTCGGAGGAGGCGCTAGAGCTGAGCAGGGCGGTCACCGCCTGCTGGGTGGAGGCGATGACGGGTGCGGAGGCCTCATCGTCGGCCAGGAGGTCGGCGAGCACCCTGAGCGCCATGAGCAGAGAGATCGCCTCCTGCCGGGTGAGGCGAACCGGGCGGTCCAGCCCCAGCGGCTCGGACAGGCGCAGGCGCCCGGCCTCGAAGTCCGCGGCGTCGAAGTCCACAAGGTCCCCGTGCATGCCGCCGGGCAAGCCGGAGACCCACAGCGTGTTGACGTCGCGCTCAATGACGGCCGGGGTGACGCCGAAGTGCTCGGCGGCCTCCGCGACGGTCACGCCGGGGTGCTCCGCGACCCAGGCGGGCAGCGCCAGCAGCCGCGTGAGCTGGTCGGAGGCGGATACGCGCGCCATCGTCACTCCCCCTCCGGTGCCGCGAGCCCGGCCGCGCCTTGCAGGTGGGACAGGACCGCCTGGCGCAAGGAGTCAGGGGCGAGGACGACAACTGCGTTGCCAAGCGCTGCCACGGTTCCGGCGAAGGAGAAGGGATCCTCGTACTCGACGGCGATGAGATCACGGCCTTCCAGGTGCGCGGGCAGAGCAGGCAGTTCTGCCTGCGGGCGCTGAGCCGGATCGAGGTGGGCTCCGGCCAGACGCAGTCCCTAGAGCACGCCCCGGCAGGGCGGCGAGCAGTGCGCGCCGGCGGCTGGGCTCCTTGGCGGGAAGCCGGGTGAAGGCTCCGGGGTTTCCGTGAACGGTGACTGGGCCGGTGATGCGAGCCAGCCGGAAGGTCCGCAGCCCGACGGCGGTTCCTTCCGGTTCCTCCGGTTGTCTGCTGGCGTCTGGGCTGTGGGCGCCTGCAGGCTCGACGGCGTCGAGGTACCAGGCCCCCTCGGCCAGGCGCAGGTGGTGCGGTTCGACAGTGCGGGCCCGGGTGCTGCCCGAGCGGGCGGAGACGTAGTCGAAGGTGACCAGGCGGCGCTCGTCGACCGCGGTGATGAGCTCCTCGGGGATCTCCTCACCGGACAGGTCCGCGGTGAGGACCGGCAGGCCGGCAGAGCCGCCCCTGGTCGGTCCCTCACTGACGGCACGCAGCTTGGTCAGGGCCCGCCGGGCCGTGGCGGGAAGGTCACCGTCGCGCCAGGCGGAGGCGGCCAGGCTCAGGCAGGCGGCCTGCTCGGCGCTCAGGTGCAGCGCGGGCAATGTGTAGTCCTCCTCGATGACCCGGTACCGGGGCTCCTCGGGGCGTCCGGTGGTGGTCACCTCGATACCGAGCTCGCGCAGCGTGTCCTTGTCCCGCTCGAACTTGCGGCGCGCCGACAGCGGATTCGTGGAGGGGTCCGCCAAGCCGTATCCCGGCACACTGGCCACGAGCTCCTCGGCACTGAGACCGGTGGTGGTGTTGCGCAAGGTGAGCAGAAGGCTCACTAGACGCTCCTCGGTGCTACGGGTCGGCTGGCTCACGGTGCCCCAGCCTAGGAGAGTCCGGTGGCCTGCGGCTGGTGACGCGCGCGCCCGGATAGTCTGCCGCCATGATGTGGCGCGATGGCGTAGTGACCGGGACCAGGACGGCATGGGGACCCGCGGGGCGATCCTGCGCCGAGCTGGACGTGGAGATCGACGGGGCTCCCAGTGGTGCGAATGCCCTGCTGCCCGGCCAGCGGATCCGCGCGGTCGCCTACGAGGCCCTCACCGGGCTGCCCGGCGCCGCCGAGCGGGTGAGGCTGGAGGTCTCGGCCCTCGACCGCGCTCTGGGTACGGGCGGGCACGCCATGGTCAGCTCTCGCCTGGACGTCCTGCCGCCTGACCCGCCGCGCGAGGGGCATCTCGTCAAGGCCCGCTACATGCCGGACCAGGTGATGGTCACCGGTGTCGACGAGCAGGGCACGGCCCACCACGGCCTGCTGTCCCAGCCGATCGGCAGCCTCGACCTGGAGGGAATGCCGGTGGTGGTGGCCGACCTGCACTCGAGTCTGCCGGCGGTGCTCGCCGGGCTGCGCTCCCCTGACGGCCAGGAGCAGCCGAGCGTCGTCTACATCATGACCGACGGCGGGGCCCTGCCCCTGGCCTACTCGCGTGTCGTTGCCGCCCTGAGCCTGGCCGGGTGGCTGACCGGGACCATCACGGCCGGGCAGGCCTGGGGCGGTGACATTGAGGCGGTCAGCATGCACAACGCGCTCCTGGCGGCCCGGCACGTCCTGCACGCCGATGCCGCCGTCGTCATCCAGGGGCCCGGCAATCTGGGCACCGAGACGCCCTGGGGCTTCTCCGGGGTGGCATGCGGGGACGCGATCAACGCCATCGCCACGCTGGGCGGACACCCGGTGGCCTGCCTGCGTGTCTCTGACGCCGATGCCCGCGCCCGCCACCGGGGCGTCTCCCACCACTCGATGACGGCATACGGACGAGTCGCACTGGCGGGGGCCGACGTCGTCGTCCCCGCCCTGGAAGGGCCGCTGGGGGTGCAGGTGCGTCAGGAGGCCGAGGCCCTGTGCGCGCCCCGGCCGGGCGCCGGGCAGCACCGACTCGTCGAGGTTCCCGCCGACGGGCTCCTGGAGCTGCTGCGGGAGGTGGAGGCGCAGACCGGGGTCAGGCTGTCCACCATGCGACGAGGTTTGGATGAGGACGCTGCCGCCTTCATCGCCGCAGCGGCGGCCGGTCGCCACGCGCGCCAGATCCTTGACGAAGGAAAAGCGCATGGCTGATCGAGACGGCCAACCGGGCGCGACGGCCCGCAACGCGGTGCTGCCGACGACAGCGAGTCTGTCAGCGGCCTACGACTGGAAGGCCCGTCACCGCATGGTGCCGGGACGAAGAGGTCGCTGGGCACACTACTCGATCCCGGTCGTGGATCTCGCCCTGGGGATCGTCTTCCTCGCCTTCGCACTGGAGTCGGTCACCTTCATCCTGCGCTTCGGCGCCTACGCCGTCTACGTTGCGGACCTCGTCCTCTGCCTGGCGCTGGCGCTGACACAGTTCGGACGGTTGCGCCTCCTGCGTGTCTCCTTCATCGCGACCTACGCCCTGCTGGCGGCCTACGCGATCCTCGTGGTCCTCTCTCCCGTCAACCTCGGCCTCAACCCGATCATCGCCACGGCCATCACCAGTCTCTACACCGTCACCCGCTGGGAGCCCGACCGGCGCTGGGGCACGGCGGCACTCCTGCTGGCTCTGGCCGGCGCCCTGGTCAACCCCGTTACCCTCGCCTCCTACACCCCGCTCTACGAATCAGACGCCGACCCGACGACAGGCTCCGGCTGGGACGGAACCATCCTCCTGGTCAGAGCACTCTCCAGCCTGGTCTTCGTCGGTGCCGTGGTACTCACCTACCTGCTGGCCTCCTCCCGGCGCCGGATCGCCGAGAACCAAGCCCTCGACGTCGGCATCGCAGCGGCCCAGGCGGTTGCGGCCGAGCGCCTCAGCCTGGCCCGGGAGCTCCACGACCTGGTGGGCCACAGCCTCACCACGATCAAGGTGCAGGCCGCCACTGGCCTGGCCCTGGGAGGCGAGGAACGGCTGCGCAGCACCCTGACCACGGTGCGTGACACGGCCGATGCCTCCCTGGCCTCCGTGCGCCAGCTCGTCTCCGTGCTGCGCTCTGACGCCGGCGAGATCACTCCCCTGGCGGATCTGCGGACCATCCCGGCCCTCATCGAGACCACCCACAGCTCGGGGAGCCGGATCAGCGCCGTGCTTCCCGAACCGGAGGTCCTGGATCACTGCAACTCTGCCTGGTCTGCGATACAACGCCTCACCCTCGTGCGTCTGGTAGGAGAGACCCTCACCAACGCCGTCAGGCACGGAACCGGCCAGATCGAGCTGAGCCTGACACTGTCGCAGGACTGCTGCCACCTTCACGTCGCCAACCCGGTGCCCGACGTCGCAGAGCACTCCCCCTTCGGTGGCAGCGGACTCGTCGGCCTCGAGGAGCGGCTCAGGCTCGTGGGCGGAACCATGACCCACGGCGTCCACAACAACGGGGACCACAGCTTCTTCACCATTGATGTCGACTTCCCGGTGGCGCCGCTCGAGCTGCCCGCGAGCGCCATGACCGCCGGCGAGACAGAATCAGGAGACTACAGATGACGACCAGAACGACCGGTGTTATCAGGGTGGCTGTTGTCGACGATCAGCCGCTGCTGGTCAGCGCCTTCAGTGCTCTCGTGGCCGCACAGCCCGACATGGAGGTGGTTCTGGAGGCCGTCAACGGGCGTCAGGCCGTCGAGGGTTTGACCGCTCGAGCCACCGGTCCCCACGGAGGGGCCGACCTTGTGCTCATGGATCTGCGGATGCCGGTCCTGGACGGGGTCAGTGCCATTCGCGAGCTGCGTGCCGCACCGGCCACTGCCTCGTTGCGGGTTCTGGTCCTGACCACCTTCGATGATGAGGACCTCGTCCTGGCGGCGCTGGGTGCCGGCGCCCACGGCTTCCTCCTCAAGGACGCCGAGCCGGCGACACTGCTGGAGGCGATCCGCGTCGTCGCCGGCGGAGGGTCCTGGCTGGATCCGGCCGTCACCGGAACCGTTCTGGCGCATCTTGATGCAGGTACCGGACCTGGTGCCCCGCCGTCGTCGGCCTCCCGGTCGGCACCGATCGATGGGGCTGTGTCCGTTGTGGGGGCGCCGTCGGGTCCCTACGAGGCTCTTACTGTTCGGGAGGACGCCGTACTCGCGTTGGTGTGCCAGGGGTTGAGTAACGCCAGTATCGGTGAGCGGCTCCATGTCGCCGAGTCGACGGTCAAGTCCCATGTCAAGACGATCCTGGCAAGACGGGCTGCCACAACCGGGTCGAGCTCGTCATCTACGCCCTGACCACGGGACTCGTCCAGCCGCGGTAGCTCTCCTCCCCAGGGAGGAGACGGGAGTGTGGGAGCGGATGCGGACTGTATCCCTGGTGGGGATCCGTTGAGGTACTGGTGCGCACGAGCATGGAACCATGACAGCCACCGCAATATCATCACTTCCCCCCTTCCCCACCCACGCCGTCGGCCTGACGCCCGGTCTCAGGCTCGCCGGGATTTCCAAGTCATTCGGTCGCCAGAAGGTCCTCACCGATCTGGACCTGTCGGCCTATCCCGGCCGTGTCTACGGGCTGCTCGGTCTCAACGGGGCGGGCAAGTCGACCGCCTTCAACATCGCCCTGGGGCTGCTCACACCCGACGCTGGGCGTGTGGAAATCCAGGGGGCTCCCTTCTCCCGTCGCAGCCTGGCCCAGGTGGGGGCCTCCATTAACGGCCCCGCCCTTTTTCCCCAGCTGTCCGCGCGACGCAACCTGCTCGTCCACTGCCGTCTGACCGGTACCTCGCCGCAGGCCATCGCCCCGCTCCTGGAGCGTGTCGGGCTGGCTGGAGTCGGCAGAAAGCGTGCCGGCTCCTTCTCCACGGGCATGAAGGTGCGCCTGTCGCTGGCTATGGCGCTTCTGACCGACCCGGAGGTCCTCATCCTCGACGAGCCCCAGAACGGACTGGATCCTCAGGGCATTATCGAGCTGCGTGATCTCGTGCGGAACCTGGCTGACGAAGGACGCACTGTCGTCGTCTCCAGCCACCAGCTCGGGGAGATCGCCCGCATGAGTGACGACATCGGGGTCCTGGCGACCGGGCGCCTCGTCTACGAGGGGCCGCTGGCCGACTTCGCCGACGCCGACGACGAACGGGCCATGGAGGCGGCATTCCTGGCGGCAGTCACCGGAGGCGGACGCCCTGCCCGGGACGGAGGTGCGCGCATGAGCACCGTTGTGCAGCCGCAGACCCGGGTGAAGGCGCGGGGGAAGGCAAAGGTGAGAGTAGGCCTGTGGGACCTGGTGCGCGCCGAGGTCACCCGCAGTCGGCGCACCTTCACCTGGGGCGTGATCGGGGCGACTCTCATCTTCACCGTTCACACCATCATCCTGGCGAACGCCTCAATCTCCTCAGGAGTGGTCACGGAGCTCCAGTGGAACGGCAATGCCCTGGCGTGGATGCACATGTATGCCGGGGGCTTCGCCGTGCCTCTGGGGCTGCTGACCGGGGCGATGGCCCAGTGGCGTGAGCAGCGGTGGCGTCAGGGTGGGACGGCATGGCGCGCCGTCGCGCCGCGCCGGGTGGCGGGTGCCCGCCTCGTGGTCCTGAGCCTGTCCGCGTTGGCCTGCCAGGTGGCGCTGGTAGCCCCGGTGGTGGGGCACGCCCTGATCGTCGGCAACGGCTGGGGTCCTTGGGACCGGTACCTGCTGTTCGCCACCTACATGTGGATCGTCGTTACCGGCGCCTGCGCCTGGGGCATGGCAGCCTTCCACCTGCTGCGAGTTGTTTCCGTCGGGGTCGCCCCTGTCCTCGGCTTCGTCTGGTCCGTGGCGGGCGTGGTCCAGGCCGAGCGGAGCGACTGGTGGATGCTCCCGTGGGCCTGGACGGCGAGGGTCCCGTTGCCCCTGCTGGGCGTTCACGGCAGCAGCGTGCTGCTCGAGGCGGACTCGCCGGTGTGGGGCTACCCGCTCCTGCCCGGGTTCCTGCTGACGGCTGCGCTGACCCTGGCCGGCGTCGGACTGGCCGTGCTCTGTGGGGTTTCTGGTGGTGCTGGGGCCTCGGCGTCGTCGGTTTCCCGGCTCAGCCGACTGCTTCCTGGCGGAAGGGATGGCGTTGACGATCAGTCGGAGACCGCCTCGGTGCAGTCACTGGAGCAGGCCCCGGGCGCGCGACCGCAAAGCATCCCGATTCGTCGAGCCACGCCCACCACCCGTATGGCCCGTGTTCCCGGGCCGCGCAGTGCCGTCCTGGCGATGGCCGGCGTTCTGCCCTGGATCGTGTGGGTGGTCCTGGCGGTCCTGCTGCTCGCCTTCCTGGGGATCCTCCACATCGTGTACCCACCCGGGTACGGGCAGAGCTTCCTCGAGCTCATGGGAGTGCCGGTTGCCGCAGCCCTCGTCGGCATCACGGTGTGGGGACGTCTCCAACCTGCCTGGCGTGCGCTCATCACCCGCCGAGGTGCCGGGAGCCATCCTGACCTCAGTTGCGGTCCTGAGTGGGTTCTTCCTCATCCCGGTCCTGGGCGCCTCCTGGGGCATGACGGTCCTGGGCGACACGTTGACCCGCACCGACCCGACCCTGCCGGCGGTGACCGGCCCGGTCTACGGGTTCATGGTGATGCCGGCCGTTGCCTTCATGATCGCGGCCGTCAGCCTGGCGGTGGCTCTGAGCACCCGGATCGTCGTGGCGATCGTCCTCAACATCATCCTTGTCATCATGGGGCTGCTCATCGGCGGTAACGAGGTCTTGGCGGCCACCTGGCTGTGGCGGCTGGCCCCTTGGGGCTGGATGAGTATCGCTCACCAGTTTCCCGAGCGTTGGCTGATGATCGTCGTCCTCAGCCTGCTCATCGGATCGGTGGCGATGGGGACAGCGGCCCTAGGTGCCCGGCGCGCCGCCATCCGGGACTGAGTGGGGGTGTTGTCGGTGTGCCGTGCGCCCTCGGTGTCACGGATGGCGACTTTTAGGGTGTCCGTCGGCTGGCGTGCCTGGGCCTGTAGGGCTCTGGCCTGTGCATACGTGTCAGGGCTCGACGGTCATCGACCAAGCGTGTTCTTAAAAGTCGCCGTTCGTGACACCGTTCGCCGGCCGAGCTGGTGGTCTGGGGTGCGGCCGCGTGTGCTGGGTGTGGGGGTTAGTGGCCTTGGGCTTCTTCGGCGTCGTCGGTGAGGTAGGTGACGATGCGGACCAGGTCGTAGGGGGTGGAGGTCTCGGTGGTGGTGATGGTGCCCTTCGATGGGTCGCCACTGGTCCTCACCGGTGGGGCGGTACCTGGTGGTCCAGGTGGTGGTCAGGGTGGTGGTGACGCCGGTGGCGGTGTGCTGGTAGTGGTGGGTGACGGTCTGGTGGGGGTAGGGGGCGCCGGGGTCGGTGGTGGTTGTGGTGGTGCCGTCTCCCCAGCCCCAGGTGTAGGAGGTGGGGTGAACTCCACCTCGATGGAGGTGCCCAGGATGGTGGTGGTCTGGTGCTGGGAGGGCTGGGGTTGGTGTAGACGATGAAGGCCTTGGAGATGATGACCTTGGGGCCTGGGGGCTGGCGGGTGATGCCCGAGCCCGGAGGCGATCAGTGTGGCGGCCTGGCGGGTGGTGACCGTGACCGTACGGCCACCACTGTCAGTGTTGGTGGGTTGGTCGGGCCCGCCGGGGCGGTTGAGGGTGGCCAGGTTGCACTTGTACTTGTCCAGCCCGTAGGCGTCCTTCTCCGGCGAGCACTCCCGATGCGACTGCTCCTCCCACATCGACGGATCCGAGGCCCTCACAGACGGATGCTCCTGAGACGCAGGCTCACCAGAATCCGACGAGCCTTCTTGAGTGATGGTCTCGCTCTTTTCTCCACGGACAGTCGGAGTATTGTCCTGGTTCTCGACGCTGAAACTTCCTTTTGTTTCAGAAGGTAATACCAGGGAGTTATTTCCATTTATTGCCGGAAGGACTGAAGATAAGATGGTGGTTAAAGCAACGATGCAGCGAATCACTTTTGCTCAACCCTTACCCCACCAATAAACCAACGACCATCGACGTACCTTATAGCAAAATCTAGTACCTCATTTTCAGTTGGACTTGATGTCTCAGTGGCCGCCCCGCCTCCCGGGTGGGACGTAATTGTTTGGCGGCTCACGGTTGCTTCAACCCTATTGAATTCGTATCCTTCAAGCTTCTCATAGTACCTGATGTTCGTGATCTCTTGTTCCCACTTATCGTTCCAGCCCCCTGCGCTGTGGAGACTCGTCGCGTTGTCGATTGCTGATTGGCAGAATTTGCATTGATCTTCGCTCATCTTTGCTAGTTCGGTGGTGTTGCCGGTGACGTAGGCGTAGCGGTAGAGGTCGAGGAAGTAGCCGACGCTGGCGGCTGCGCCCTCGGCGCTCTCCTCGTTCAGCTGCGGAGGCTTGGCCGGTGCGGGCTCGGACAGGGCTGCGTCGCGTTTGGCGCGCAGCTCAGGAGTCAGGGCGGCTTCGCGCGAAGCGGTCGCACTGGCGTTGGCATCCGCAATGCCCTTCTCCGCCCGAGCAATAGCCGCCGACGCGCTGGCACTGGCGCTCGCACTGGCCTCAGCCTTGGCGTCCCTCACCGAGCAGGCCGCCACCCCCAGCGCCAGCACACACACCACCACCAGTCCGGCCACACCCCTCCAACACCCAAGACGAGCCCCTGACCGCCGACCGCGCCCCAACAGCACCGGCCTGCTCGACCACTCCGGCCCGACCGCCATCCGGGCCCGCTCCGCAGACTCACTGACGCCATGACAGTTCAGGTGGCCGCCACTGCCATGCGTACCAGTGCCCCGCTGCGACACTTCCACCGGCCCGGACCGGGAACTGGCTGCCGCGCACCCACGGGCGCAGCAGATCGTAGGGACGCACTCATCACGGAAGCCTCCTCGCCACCGAAACAACTCGTACCCCGCCAGGTCGGGCGACACTGCCCGTCCAGACGGTGTATTGACACTACCCTGCCCCAGAACCCCCCACACCAGCCCCTCGAGGACACCCTGTGGAAAACCTCAGGGTGGGACGGCCTCAAGCCCCTCACAAGGGGCAGCAGACTTCGCGTAGTTGCCGATCGTCGGGCTCATCCCGAGCATCTGGCCGGTGGCGATGAGGTCAGCCGCCCCGGGCAGCCAGAGACGCCTCCATCCGGGATTGAATCAATCTGCGGCAGCTGGTCTCTGCGGCCATAGAGGCCTGCCGTCGCCTCGGGGCAAAGACGTCACTCGGAGATGGCTGTCTGCGTCACCAGCACCGGTGCTGAGCGCTGCGAGCCGGCCCGGTCTTACAGAGGTCATGGGACAACGGTCGGTCAGTGTCCCACCGGCTTTCCGATAACCTAGGCCCATGAAGACCTTTGAGGACCTTTTCAATGAGCTGCAGCACAAGGCAGCCACCCGCCCCGAGGGCTCCGGGACCGTGGAGGAACTGGACCGCGGGGTCCACTTCATCGGCAAGAAGCTCGTGGAGGAGGCTGCCGAGGCCTGGATGGCCTGTGAGCACGAGTCCGATGAGGCCGCCTGCGAGGAGATCAGCCAGCTGCTCTACCACGCCCAGGTCATGATGGTCGCCAAGGGCTACAGCCTTCAGGACGTCTACCGCTACCTGTAGTCCTCGAACCCCTCACGCCTCCTACTCGACTCCCCCACCACAGATCAGGAACCGCCGTGCTGCGTATCGCCGTCCCGAACAAGGGCTCCTTGTCCGATCCCGCCATCACCATGCTCTCCGAGGCGGGCTACCGCACCCGCCGCACGGGCCGTGAGCTCGTGCTCGTCGACGAGGCCAACGACGTTGAGCTGTTCTTCCTGCGGCCACGCGACATCGCCGTCTACGTCGGCCAGGGCACCGTCCACGCCGGCATCACCGGCCGCGACCTGCTCCTGGACTCCGGGGTCGACGCCGTCGAGCACCTGCCCCTGGGCTTCGCCCGCTCCACCTTCCGCTTCGCCGCCCCCAAGGGCACGATGAGCTCCCTGGCCGACGTCGCCGGACGCCGCGTGGCCACCTCCTACGACGTCCTGGTACGCAGCTACCTGGCCGCTCGGGGCGTGGATGCCCAGACCGTTCACCTCGACGGCGCCGTGGAGTCCTCCGTCCAGCTGGGCGTGGCCGACCTCATCGCCGACGTCGTCGAGACCGGCACGACGCTGCGGGCCGCCGGCCTGGAGACCTTCGGGGATCCGATCCTCGTCAGCGAGGCCGTGCTCATCACCACCGAGCAGTTCCGCGCAGAGCCCGGACTGGCCACGCTCGTACGGCGGCTGGAGGGGGTGCTGCGCGCCCGCGCCTACGTGCTCGTCGACTACGACATCCCCATGAACAAGCTGCACCTGGCAACGTCCCTCACCCCGGGGATCGAGTCCCCCACCGTTTCCCCTCTGCAGAACCCCGACTGGGTGGCGGTACGCGCCATGGTCCCGCGAGCCGACATGAACCGGGTCATGGACGAGCTCTACGAGGTCGGGGCGCGCGCCATCCTCGTCTCCTCACTGCTGGCCTGCCGGCTGTAGACGCCTGCCCCAGGTGACGTCCCTGGGCCTGGGGCGGACATCCTGGCTCGATCTCCTGCGCTCTACTGCGTCAGGGGCACGCAGACATCGGCGGCCTTGGGCGTCTTCTTGTCGCCCAGGATCTTGTGGGAGGCGAGAAACTCGATCATCGGCGTGAAGTCGTCGACCCGCACTGAGCCGACGGCCGCCTTGCCCTCCCCGCTGACCAGCTTGCCGGTGGCCACGGCGACCTCGCGGGCGTTGGCGGCCTGAGTGGAGTCGACCAGGTCCTGCACGTACTCCTTGGTCGCCTCGACGGCGGCGTCGGGGTCCTTGACGAAAGAGGTCATGCCCTCCACTGAGGCCTTGACCGCCGCCTGGAGGTCCTGGCGCCGGGAGTCCAGCAGCTTGCGGGTCGTCACCAGGGAGACGCCGATGAGGGGGGATCGACTCGGCCGGCTGGATCGTGCGCACCGCGGTGCCGGCCTGCTTGATCTGCACGGCGTCGTTGTTGGAGAAGCCGACGACGGCGTCGACCTTGCCGCCCACGAGCGCCGCCTGCTGGGTGTAGCCGATGTCCTGGATCGTCAGGTCGGACTCGCTCAGTGAGGCGGTGTCCATGGCCAGCTGGAGGGCGTACCAGGTCTCCCCCTTGCGTCCCGGCGTGCCGACGGTCTTGCCCTTGAGGTCCGCGGGTGCCTTGATGGCAGAGCCCTCCGGGACAATGAGGCAGGCCGGGTAGGACTGGTAGTAGCCGCCGACGACGACAAGGTCGGACCCGTTGGAGGCGGCGACGACGGCCTCATCTGCTCCGGCGACGACGAGCTGCTCCTTTCCGCTGAGAAGGGCGTCGAAGAGTCCCTCCTGGGCCCCGTGATGACGCAGGTTCACCCCGGAGGCGTACTTGCTGTCCTTCTTGGCCATGTAGAAGGGCGCGAACTGGATGTTGGGCGTGTAGGTCAGGCCGATGGTCAGTGGGCCGCTTGCCTGTGAGGAGCAGGCGGCGAGCACGCCGGTTCCGCCCAGGACGAGACCACTGGCGAGCAGGTGGCGGCGCGAGAGGGACATGAGTGTTTCCTTTCCAGGGGGATCGGGGCGGTGCGATGGGGCCGGAGCGCGATGGTCGAGGTGGCTCAGCCGGCGCGTCGGCCGCGCAGGGCGTCCACGGTGCGGCTGCGCTGCTCGAGCTCGTGGAGCGCCCAGTGGATGGTGGTGGCCAGGATGCACAGGAGGGTGATGGTGGAGAACATGCCGGTGGTGTCCACCTTGTCGCGCTGCGTGGACAACAGCATTCCCAAGCCTTCGCCGCCCATAATCATCTCTCCGACGACCGCGCCGGTGATGGACAGGGTGAACCCTGTGCGCAGCCCGGTGTAGATCGCCGGGAGCGTCATGGGCAGCTCCATGTGCACGAGCATGCTCAGCCCGTGCGCGCCGTCGAGCCGAGCGGCGTCGATGATGTCCGTGTCCAGGCCCCGCAGCCCCAGCAGCACGGTGATCGTGATGGGGAAAAACACCATGAACGCGCACAGGATCACCACCGGCAGGGTGCCGTAGCCGATCCACAGAACAAGGAGCGGGGCTAAGGCGATGCCGGGAACCGCCTGGCTTGCAGCGACATAGGGCAGGACGGCCCGGGAGAAGAACCGCCAGTGGTGCAGTGCCCAGGCCAGTGGCAGCGCGAAGGCCGCGGCCAGCAGACAGCCCAGCAGCGCCTCCTTGAGCGTCACCCCGGCATAGGTGGCCAGTCCTGCCTGGGTCAGGCCCAGCCACATGCGGTTGATGACGGCCAGCGGGCTGGGCAGGAAGATTGCCGGAACAGCGCCTGAGGCCGCGGTGGCCTGCCACGCGACGAGCAGAGTAGCGCCGAGAAGGAACGCCGGCCACGGGCCGCGGCGGCCTGCTGCGCGGATACGAGGCTCATGGTGAGCCGGAGCCGTGCGCGACGACTCTGAGGCGGACCCCGACGGCGAGGGCATCGGTGAGGTCGAGGACGTCAACGGCTCCTGGACATCGCGGGATGCCGCGGTGGAGGAAGCTTGAGAGCGTGCGGCCTTGCCGATGGGGCTGGGGCTGTACACGATGGTGTCCTCCCGGGTCGTTCCGGGAACGGGCGCTCCCGGCTGCACCGGGGTCCGCCTGCACGCCGTCGGTCGGCGCACATGCGTGCTGGGCGCTCGCTCGGTTCACCATCCGGTGAGCTCACCGTCGTCCGTGAGATCGGGACGTTGCCTCGAGTTGCGGGTCACCCCGCCGAGCGCCACGCGCATCCTCCCCTCCGGACTTTCACCGTCGGTGCCGGGATTCCACCGGCTCAGCCGCCGCACCCTTGGCCGCCTCAGGCAGCTGTGGTGCGAGCGGGTCGCGGACTGTGACCGCCGGTTCGGACTTTCACCGACCCCGGAGCACGTTGCTGGCCGCAAGGATACAACGTTGATCGCTACACGGCCACTGCGGTTGTGGCGACCGTCGTTGTGGACCGCCACAGCCGCAGTCGTGGACCGCTCAAGGCGCCATGATGATCCACGGTGCAGTGAGCAATGGTTGTGGGCCGTCTATGCCCGTGAGGCGGCGACGGCGGCGTCGAACTCCTGCGAGATCTCCTTCGAGGGCTGACTCATCCGAGATACGGCCACGGCTACGGCCAGGTTGCCCAGGAATCCGGGCACGATCTCGTAGAGGTCGAAGATGCCACCCGGGCCACCGGAGACGTTCCCCCAGATCATGACGACGACGGCCCCGGTGATCATTCCGGCAAAGGCCCCCATGGCGCTCAAGCGCTTCCAGTACAGCGACAGCAGGATGGTCGGTCCGAAGGAGGCGCCGAAGCCGGCCCAGGCGAAGGCCACGAGGTCGAGGATCGTCTTACTGGGGTTCCAGGCCATGACCGCCGCGACCAGGGCGATGGCGAAGACCGCCATGCGCGAGTAGAGCACCATGCGGTTGCCACTGATCTTCTCCTCTCGGGTACGGGCGAAGGAGCCGTACAGGTCCTCGATGAGCGCCGAGGAGGTCACGAGCAGCTGGGAGGAGATCGTCGACATGATGGCGGCCAGAATGGCTGCCAGCATGAATCCGGCGACCAACGGGTGGAAGAGCAGCTTGCCCAGCGTGATGAAGACGGTCTCCGGGTCGGCCAGCTGCTTCTTGTCGTGCTGGTAGGTGGCCACGCCCACGATCGCGGTGCCGGCTGCACCGAGCACGGCGAAGAGCATCCAGCCGATTCCGATGGTGCCTCCGGCCACGGCCTCCCTGGGGCTGCGGATGGCCATGAACCGGACGATGATGTGCGGCTGACCGAAGTAGCCCAGCCCCCAGGCCAGTGCCGAGATGACTCCGAGCAGCGTCGTCGTCGGCCCCCAGATGACCCAGTAGTGAGGGTCGACCTCGGCGATGGCCTTGGTCAGGTTGGACAGTCCCCCGAGCCGAATGACGCCCGCGACGGGCACCATCACCAGGGCGGTCACCATCATGACTCCCTGGACGAAGTCGGTGTAGGAAACGGCCAGGAACCCGCCGATCAGCGTGTAGACCACGGTGATGGCCGCGACGATGACCATGCCGAGGCGATAGTCCATTCCGAAGGAGGACTCGAAGAAACGGCCGCCGGCGACCATGCCGGAGGAGACGTAGAAGGTGAAGTAGACCAGAATGATGAGGCCACTGGACCAGCGCAGCAACCGATGCGTGTCGTGGAGTCGGTTGTCCAGGAAGCTGGGGACGGTGATCGAGTTATTGGCGACCTCGGTGTAGGCACGCAGACGCGGGGCCACCAGCAGCCAGTTGGCCAGGGCCCCGAGTGTCAGTCCGACGGCGATCCATCCCTCGACCAGTCCACTGACGTACAGGGTTCCCGGCAGTCCCATCAGCAGCCACCCCGACATGTCCGAGGCACCCGCCGACAGTGCCGCCACCCAGGGATTGAGATCGCGGTCGGCGAGCATGTAGTCGTCGAAGTTATCCGTTCGCAGATATGCCCAGCCCCCGATGGCGAGCATGGCCACGAAGTAGACGATCATCGCGATGGCTTGATAGGTAGTGGCAGTCATCTATTGTCCTCACGTCAGTCAGAGGGGAGACATACCGCTGCCGCCGTTGGAGATAAGGACTCGGGAAGTCGCTTGAACGATTCAGGTCGGCGTGCGCGGCATATCGCGGCTCGTCGTTGATGTTCCTGATGGCGCGACCATGAGTGACAGATCAAGCACCACGGATGATGCGCAACTCCGCACGTGACATGACATGACGGGCAGCAATGACCGCTCACTGGATCATGGTCGAGGTTTCCTCACTGGTCCTTCTGCGTGGGCACGACTTAACGCACGTGAAGGACGATGGCCGCGGCATAGTCACCGTCATGGCTCATGGAAACCGGCCAACACCCTGGGGTTGATACCTCCTCTCCGAGGCTGCGCTCAACAGCGTGGGCAATGGTGCCGCTCAGGCGTAAGGAAGGCCGGCCCCACCGATCGGCGACAACCTCGATCTCACGCCAGTCGACGTCCTCAGCCAGGATAACCGGAGATGTGCTCGTCCCGCGACTTTTTGCGCACAGAACGTGGGCCTGGCTCCAGGCCTTGATGAAGGATTCCTTTGGCCGCCCACCGTGCTGCCAGGTGCTGGGCCGGGGTCGTTCCCCGCTCCTGCGCGCGACGCCGGGCCTCTCGGAGCTCGCGCGCAGTGAAGGCGCGTTGTGCGAAGACAGTGCCGGGCTGCTCGAGCTGGGCGGAGAAACCCGGAATGTGCACCAGGTCCGTGCCTACCGTCAGAACAGTGGAATCAGGGGAGGTCTGCGGAGCATCTGGAAGCCGCGGCTTTGTCATCATCGATCTCCAATGAAGAAAAGCTTACAAATTATTGAGGAATGTCCTTGTGGAAGGACTGCGCGAGCACAGACAGGACCGGTTCCACGGAAATGGTACCCATAACCCGTGAAACCGGTCCTGTGAGCGTTGAGGTGAGGTGGTTACTCACCCGTGTGGTAGACGCCGTCGGAGCCCAGACGGGCCTCGGGGTCGAGCAGCATGGCGGCCTCGACCTCATGCGGGTCGCGCTGCTTGGACTCCTCCCCCAGACGACGGCCCTGAACCTGCTCGAACAGCGGGGCCCGACCGATCATGCCGGCGCGGCGGCGCCTGGTCCCGGCGGCCAGGCGGGCGTTGGCGGAGGCCAGCCAGGCGTCAACCGCCTCCTGGCCCTCGGCCTGACGCAGGGCGGCCTCGAAGGCACCGGGGTGGACGATCGCGATGAGGCCGGAGACGTGTCCGAAGCCCAGCGAGGTCAGCAGACCGGCTCGCACCGGGCCGGCGCCCGGGACGCGCCCGTCCTGGCCACCACGGCCGGCCAGACGGATGGGCCTGCGCGGCCACACCCAGAAGGCGTCCTTGGCCAGCGGGGCGTCGACGACATCCAGGGAGGCGTTACCGGGAGCCACACCGGAGGCGAGGATCTCGGTCAGGCCCGCGACCTGGAAGACGGCGGCGCCGCCCTTGGCGTGACCGGTGATGGTCTTCTGCGAGACCGCCACCAGCGAGTTGCCCTCGGAGCGTCCCAGCGCGCGCGCCAGACGCGTGTGCAGCTCGGACTCGTTGGGGTCGTTGGCACCGGTGGAGGTGTCGTGCTTGGAGACCAGTGCGATGTCGTCGGCCTCCACACCCAGGGCCGCCAGGGCCTTGGCCAGGCGCGAGCTGCGCCCGCCGCGGCCGGCGCCCAGGGCGCCCAGGCCGGGAGCCGGGATCGAGGTGTGGGCGCCGTCGGCGTAGGAGGAGACGAAACCGACCACACCGGCCACCGGCAGCCCCATGCGGGCCGCCACCGAGCCACGGGCCAGGATCACCGTGCCGCCGCCCTCGGCCTCCACGAATCCGCCGCGGCGGCGGTCGTTGGCGCGCGAGAAGTGGCGGTCGGAGATGCCCTTGGCGCGCATGGCCGCGGCCTCCGCGGTGGCGTTCATGTTGCCGAAGCCGACGACCGACTCGATCGAGATGTCGTCGATGGCGCCGGCCACGACGACGTCGGCCTTGCCCAGGGCGATCTTGTCCCAGCCCTCCTCAATGGAGACGGCCGCGGTGGCGCAGGCGCTCACCGGCTGGACCATGGCGCCGTAGCCGCCGATGTAGGACTGCATGACGTGAGCGGCCACGACGTTGGGCAGGGCCTCCTGGAGGATGTCGCTGGGACGCTCCTCCCCCAGGAACCGGCCGACGAACATCTTGCGCATCGACTCCATGCCACCGAACCCGGTGCCCTGCGTGGAGGCCACGTCGGAGGGGTGGACGGCCTTGAGGAGCTCGGCCGGGGTGAAGCCGGCCGACAGGAAGGCGTCGACGGCGGTGACCAGGTTCCAGGAGGCGATGGGGTCCATGCCCTGGGTCATCGAGGCGGGGATGCCCCAGCGCTCCGGGTCGAAGTCGCGCGGGAACTGGCCGCCGACCGTGCGCGACAGCGCGGCGCGTCGCGGCACCCGGGCCAGTGAGCCGGCCAGTCGGGTGACGGTCCACTCGCCGGTCTCGGCGTCGGGAACCACGAGCGTGTGCTCGGGGTCGGAGGCCTCGATGGTGCGGGCCGTGGCCTCGTCGGGAACCGACAGGGTGATGTCGCGGTCGAGGTAGACGGTGACCTCCTCGTCGGCGATCGGCGCGATGACACCGTCGTCGACGAACTCGCGGATACCGCAGCGGGCCACGACCTCGTCGCGGTAGCGCTCCAGGATGTCGGACTCCTCGACCATCTCCCCGTCGGTGTCGTACCAGCCGGCCTTGGGGCTGTCCTGCCAGGTGAGCAGACCCATGCCCCAGGCGAGCTCGAGGACACCGGCGGCGGTCAGGTCGACGTCCTCGCCGCCGCTCATTCCCAGCTCGGCCTCGCGGCGCGTACGTCCCGATCCCCAGGTGGAGACCTCTCCGGTGGAGATGATGACGACCAGGTCATCGAGGTCGGCGCTCACCTCGCCCCACTGGGGGGCGGTGGGCTGGGTCGGGACCACCGGGGTGGGCAGGGCCTTGATGACGGCCGGGGCCTCGGTCTCCTCGGCAGGCGCAGCGGCCTGCGCGGCGGCGTTCTCACGCAGGGCCACCAGGTCGATGTCGTCACCCAGTCCCCCCGTGAGGTCGGCGTTCACCGGGGCCTGAGCCGCCCGAGTACGCACCTCAGTGGTGCACAGGCCGGTGAGCTCGGAGGCGATCTCCTCCGTGGTCCAGGTACGCACCCCGGCTGCCTCAACGGCGGCGACGAGCGGGTCGTTACCACCCATGAGGCCGGTGCCCTTGACCCAGCCGATGCGCGGGTGGGCCAGAGTGACGCGCTGGGCCCAGGCCCGCTCCGAGGACCAGCGGTTGACGATCGCGTCCAGGGCGGACTTGACCTCACCGTAGGCGCCGTCACCGCCGAAGGTGCCCCGGTTCGGGGAGCCGGGCAGAACCACGTGCAGACGGTGGTCGACGTGGGTGTCGGTGCCGATGGCGCTCAGGGCGGCGATGGTGCGCTCCACCGACCACAGCAGCAGGCGGGTCTGGGACTCGGCCGCAGGCCGGCGTCGGCCAGCGTGCCCGAGACTCGCGGCGCGGCGAAGGGGAACAGGAGGGTGGGAACCAGAGCCTCCTTGACGACCTTGGTGGAGCCACCGGAGGTGACCACCTGGTCGTTGCCGATCCACTCCGCCAGGGCGTCGACGTCCCGGTAGGAGGACAGGTTCGCGGGAACCATCCACAGCTTGGCGCCGGCCGCAGCGTGCTCGCGGTACAGGGTGGTGGCGAACTCGAGGCGCTCGTGGGTCAGGCGCGAGCTGGTGGCCACCACGGTGGCGCCACCGGCCAGCAGCTCCCCGACGACGGCCGCGGCGATGGAGCCGGGGGCGACACCGGTGACGACGGCGACGTCCTCGGACCAGCGCACCGTGGCGTCACCGGCCTGCGGGGTCTTCGGCGCGGCCTGGGCGATCGCGGTCAGGACGGCGGCGCGCTCGGCGCCGTCGGCCAGGTCGGAGGCCTTGGCCTGCTCGGCCCACCAGGTGGCGTGATCGGCCACCGCCTGTCCCAGACCCACGAAGCGCTCGGGGGCCAGGAGCCGGCGGAAGGCGTCCAGGTCGGTCTCGCCGGAGCCGAGTCGGGCGACGTCCTCACGGGCCGTGGCCCAGCGGTCATCGATGAGGACGGCGCGCTCAGGGGCGAAGGCCGGGGTGACGGACTTGACCCATCCGGCGCCGAGCTCGGCGTCCAGGGCGGCCATGGCGGCCCGGGTACGGGAGGCCTCGTCGTCGGCATCAGCCGCGACAGTGGCCTTCTCGGCCAGCCCCAGGGCGTCCAGGAGGGTGCGGGCCGTGGTGGCCAGGACGCCCTCGGAGCCGGTGACGCTCTGGGCGAAGGCGTCCAGGGCCGCGGAGTCGACCACTGCGCCCTCCCGGCACCGCCGGCACTCGGCTTGGCGACGCTCACACCGTGGTCGGCGGCGACGGCCTGGACGGCGGAGTCGATGAGGGCGTCCACGGCGCTCGCACTGGTCAGCGGGGCCGAGGAGCCCAGGGAGGCCAGGTCCTCGCCGCGCATCGAGGCGCCCTCCCGGGTGCCCAGGAACAGGGCGGCGGTCACGTGGGAGACCCAGCCCTGCCCCAGGCCCCAGGTGCCGGTGACGCGGTCGGCGATGCGGGAGGCGCGCACGCCGGAGGGGCCCAGGAGCCGGCCCAGTCCCACGCGGATGGCCTCGGTGAGGACCGGACCGAAGGCCTTGTAGCCGGGGAGCGCCCTTGGCGACCGTGGCGGCCAGGGCCGTCATGTCGGCGTCAGCGGCACCGTCGATGGAGGCGAGCTCGAGCTCGGTACCCAGGTCCATGAGGAGCTGGTTACGACGCGAGGAGACTCCGTTGGTGAGTGTCTCGGTGGTGTCCGTGGCGCCGATCTGCTCGGGGCGGATGCGCGAGGCGTGGGCCAGGAGCACCGTCAGGGCGTCGGTCGCACCGAAGGGCAGGTCATCCACCGGTCCGGCTGCGGCTGGAGCCGCCGCAGCGGATGCGGCCTCGGCGGCGGGAGCGGGAGCCTGCTCGGCCGCAGCGCTCTGCGCGGGAGCCTGGGCCTCAGCAGCCGGCTCTTCGGCGGCCGGGACGTCGAAGTCCGGCTCGGTGAGCTCGACGGCCGGGTCGGTGTCGGTGGCCAGCACCCGGGCCTCGTCGCGGCGAGCGTTGTGCACGGTGACGTGGCGTCCGGCGTGCTGGGGCAGACGCAGGGTGTTGGTGGCCAGGTTCGCCAGGGTGGGGGAATTGGCCAGGCCCACCTCGACGATGTGCTCGATCCCCAGGCCGCCCTCGCTCGGGGAGGACAGCAGGACCTCCTGGGTCTCGATCCAGCGCACCGGGGAGGCGAACTGCCAGGCCAGGAGCTCGACGAGCAGGACGCGGGCCAGCTCCGTGGGGCGCTTCGCCCAGGAGTCCCAGTCGGCCAGGATCTCCTCAACGGGCTCGGAGGGCACGACCTCAAGGATCGAACGGGCGAAGTCCTGGGTCAGGGCGAAGGGCCGGGCCACGAGGTTGGGAACGTAGTGGCCCACCAGGCGCGCGACGTCCAGGTCCTCGGGGACGAGCTCGAGCAGCCGGCCACGGAACTCCGGCACGCCGGGGCGCAGCACCTCGGAGTGGAAGGGCACGTCGATGCCGGGGACGAACATGAAGGGGTTCTTGCCCCCGCGGGCCTTGGCCTTGGCGCGGGCGTCGGCGGCCAGGGCGTCCAGGCCCTTGATCGTGCCGGCCACGGCGTACTGGACGCCGGCCAGGTTGTGGTTGACGATCTGGAGGAACTCGCCGGTGGCCTCGGAGATCGAGCGCACGTAGGCCTCGACCTCGTCGGCCTTGATGCCCGCCTGGTTGGGGCGCAGGGCACCCATGCGGTAGTTCGAGGCGCCGTCGGCGTCACGGGGCACCAGCGAGTGCATGGTCGAGCCGCGCTGGAAGACGATCGAGATGGTCGTCTCCACGGGCATGACGCGCCCGTAGGCGCTCAGCGCCGTGTACTCGCCCAGGGAGTGGCCGGCGAAGGCGGCGCTCTCCACCAGGGCACCGGCCTCGGCCAGACGCGCAGTGGTCGCCATGGCGACGGTGGCCAGGGCCACCTGGGTGAACTGGGTGAGGTTGAGCAGGCCCTCGGGGTGGCGGTAGGTGACGCCGCGGGCGGTCATCTCGGTGGGGTTGTCGCGCACCAGGTTGATGACGGAGAAGCCCAGCTCGGCGCGGGTGTGGGCGTCGGCCCGCTCCCAGATCTCCCGGGCGGCCTTGGAGGAGTTCATCTCGTCCAGGCCCATGCCGGGGGCCTGGATGCCCTGGCCGGGGTAGACGTAGGCGGTGGGCTCGGGCGTCGTCACGGCGGTGCCGCGGGAGACGACCTCGCCGTTGATGCGGCAGACGACCTCCAGGACGTAGCCGCCGCCGACCACCAGTCCGGTGCGCTCCACGGTGATCTCGACGTCGTCGCTCAGCTCGACCGGACCGGTCATGACGTAGGTCCAGCCGGCCAGGACGTGGCGCGAGCCGTCGGCCGCGGTGGAGGCCGCCACCTGCTGGGCGGTGGCCGACAGCCACATGCCGTGGACGAGCGGGGCCTCCATACCGGCCACGTGGGCGGCGTTGTAGGAGGTGTGGATCGGGTTGAAGTCACCGGTGACCCGGGCGAAAGCGGTCATGTCCGCAGGCGCGGTGACGGTGGTGCGGCGCAGGATGCGGCGTGCGGCCGGGGCCGTCTCGCGTCCGGTGCCGCCGGCGAGCTCGGGGGCGCTGGGCACGGCGTTGCCGGAGGCGCGGCCGCGGATGGCGAAGCGCTCACGCATGAGTGCCACCACGGTGCCGTCGGTGGCGTCGGTCAGCTCCAGGCGCACGTCGACGACGCGGCCGGCGCTGGACTCCTCCAGCGCGGCGACCCAGCCGGTGACGTTGATCGTGGGGCTGGTCGTGGCTGCGGCCTCCTGGAGCTGGTGGAGGGTGAGGTGCAGGTCGATGGTGTGGTCCAGGTGGACGGCACCGAGCAGGCCCTCGATGAGCGGCATGCCGTCCTCGACGACGCTGCCCAGGGCGGCGTAGACCACCGGCCAGCAGGGGCCGAGCAGGGCGTCGGGCACGAAGGGCGCGGCGGACAGGTCCGACGGCAGGGCGTCGGCGGTCACCGAGGCGTGGTCGTGGCCCAGGGTGCTTGCCAGGGTGAAGGAGCCGTGGATGGTGCCGAAGGGCTGGGTGGTGGGGCGTCCCAGGACGTCCGTGGCCCCGGCCTGCGCGGGGCGGACCTCGGGCAGGTGGTCGACATGGTCTCCCGTGATGGACACGGCCCCCACGCCGGCGGTGGCCCGCAGCAGGTCGTTCATCGTCTCGCTGATGCGCTCGGGGTCGACCAGCGGAGCGGCACCGTCCCAGGCGCGGGCCAGGCGCAGCGGCACGACGAGGCGGCGCACGGCGTGGATCTCATCTCCGCCGGGAGTGCCGTCCCAGTGGGTGTCGAGGCGGATGTCGAGGTCGTAGGCGTCCTCGGCCACGTCCGGGCGGGCGACGACGTTGTAGGCGTCGTCGTCCAGGACGATGGCCGGGTTGACCGTCAGGTGGCCGTTCCACAGGACGTGGGGGCCACCTGGACGAGCTCCTGGCGTCGGCCACGGGAGCTGCCAGGACGCCGTCGGCCACGGCGGGGCGGCGCCCAGGCGGCCGGCGGCCTCCTGCTCACCCGTGCCGGCCTCCTGGAGGGCCTCGACGGCGGCGGTCTCGAAGCGGCCCAGCAGCTCGCCGACCGGCTCGTTGATGGTGGTGATGCCGGCAACGGCGACCGGACCGGGGATGATGCGCACCTGGTCAGCGGTGTAGCGCGGGTCCTGGGACTGCCACAGGGAGTCGGTGCCCCACCAGCGCAGGATGTCGGCGTCGACCACGGGCACGAAGGGCACGGGCTTGGGGTGCTTGCGGCACAGGTCGACGAACCAGGCGGCGTCGACGGGCTCCACGAGGGTGGAGGCGGCCGACAGGTAGTGCTCGGCCAGGGCGGCCAGGGCGGCGTCGGAGTCGATGACGGCGTCGTAGTCGGCGAAGAGCGTGGGGATCTCGCCGTGGTCGGCCCGGCTCAGGCGGGCCTCGATGCGGTGCAGCAGGTCGATGAAGCGGTCGTACCAGCCCTCGTCGGCCCAGTCGGCGCGGGTGGCGCTGCGCCCCTCGTGGGGGGCGACGCACAGCTCGGCGTAGCGGGTGGCCCACTGAAGGTAGGTCATCTCCTCGACGTCGCCGAAGTAGGGCTTGGCGGTCTTGGCCAGGGCGTCGATCATCTCCTGGCGGCGTGCGGCCATGGCGGCCTCGTCACCGGCGAGCTCCTGGATGAGGCGGGAGGCCCGGGCCGAGGAGTTGTCGATCTCGTAGAGGTCGGCGCGTAGGTGGGACAGTCCGGAGGTCATCCCACCGATGGACTCCCCGGAGGCGACCCAGCCGCCCTCGACCCCGGAGTCCTCGGGGATTCCAGGGGTGTCGACGAGGAGCTGCTTGACGTCGTCGTTGGTCTTGGCCTCCAGGCAGGTCATGGCGGCGGTGCCGATCATGACACCGTCGACGGGGGCGGCAGCCGTGCCGTAGGCCTCGGCCCAGCGGCCGGTGAGGTAGTCGGCGGCGCGAGTGGGCGTACCGATGCCGCCGCCGACGACGAGCACCACGTTGGTCACGGCGCGGATGGCGTCGTAGGTGGCCAGGAGCATGGTGTCCAGGTCCTCCCACGAGTGGTGGCCACCGGCGTGTCCGTCTTCGATCTGGATGATGACGGGGCTGTCGGGCACGGCGCGGGCGATGGCCAGGACCTGACGGATCTGGTCCACGGTGCCGGGCTTGAAGGCGATGTAGGGGAAGCCCTCGGCGTGGAGGCGCTCGAGCAGGGCGGTGGCCTCCTCGAGCTCGGGAATCCCGGCGGAGATGGTGATGCCGTCGATGGGGGCGCCCCCGGCGCGGGCCTTGGACAGCAGGCGCTGGGTCCCCAGGTGCAGGTTCCACAGGTAGCGGTCCATGAACATGGCGTTGAAGGCCGCGGTGCGCCCGGGCTCGAGGGCCTTCTCCAGGCCCTCGAGGTTCTCGGTCAGGACGGCGGGAGTGGTCTGGCCCCCGCCGGCGAGCTCGGCCCAGTAGCCGGCGTTGGCGGCGGCAGCCACGATGGCGGGATCCACGGTGGTGGGGGTCATTCCCGCCAGGAGCACCGCGCTGCGCCCGGTCAGGCGGGTGAAGGCGGTGTCCAGGGTGAGGCGGCCGTCGGGCAGGCGGGTGATGCGCGGGGCGAAGCGGGAGCGGTCGACGCCGGGACGGGGGGCCGCGCCGGCGCGGTCGAGGTCGTCGATGGCCTTGGCGGTCCCGGCGGGCACGACGGTGGTGCCGGTGCCGGCCACGACGCCCTCGGTGAGGCGGACCAGGACGTTGCCCGGTCCCAGGTCCAGGACGGTGCGCACCGGTGCGTCCGATCCGGCTGCGAGGGCCTCGGTGACCAGACCGGGCCAGTCGACCGGGTCGATGAGCACGGCGGTGGCCAGGTCGCGGGCGAGCTTCTCGTTCAGGCCGCAGGCGGCCGCCCAGGCGGCGACGTCGTCGACCGCGCCGGCGAGCAGCGGGGTGTGGAAGGGGACCGAGGTGGTGAGGAACTCGGTGACCGGGGCCAGCACGGCACCCCCGCGGCGGCGGTCCTTACGGGCCTTGGCGCTGCGGGCGGCGGCGGCCTCCAGCGCGGTGACGACGGCCTCGAGGTCGGCCGGGCGCCGGAGAGGATGTGCGCCTGACGGCCGTTGGTCACGCCCACGGAGATCCGCTCCGAGCCGGGGACTCGGGCCAGGACGGCGTCGAGCACGCTGCGGGTAACGCCGCGCACCGAGAGCATCGGGGTGGACTCCCCCACCGTGCCCAGGTCGAGGCGGCGGGTGGTGCGGGTGGCCGCCGCACCGATGAGGCGGGCGATGGCGTGGACCTCGATGACGCGCTCGCGCTCGCCGGCCTGCACAGCCTGGAGCAGGCTGACGCCCAGGACACCCTGGGAGTGGCCGATGGCGCTCACCGGGGCGTGGGCGGCCGGGTCGATGCCGGCGCCGGGCAGGGAGGCTAGGGCGGCGTGCTGGGCCACGAGGATGCCGGGCACGGAGACATCGGCGCCGTCGGCGGTGGTGCGGTGCTGAGGGGAGACCGGGGCCGCCTCGTCGTCCAGGAGCCTCGAGCCGCGCGGGGTCACGGTGAGCAGGTCGGTGGATACGGGGGCCAGACGCTCGGCCACGGCCCGGTCGACCGCCACGACGTCAGCGGCCAGGGCGTGGTCCAGGGAAACCAGGTCGGCCAGCGTCTGGCGCCAGGGGGTGGCCTGGCCGCCGAAGGTGATGATGTAGGGCTCGCCTCCGCTCAGGCGCTCAGCGATGGTGGTCGCGGGGCTGGGGGCTTGCGAGTTCGTGTGCACGGTAGTGGTGTCCTTCGGTGTTGCGACGGCGCGGTCGGCGGTCTCGGAACGGTTACCTGAACTGGTGTCGGGTGAAGTCGGGGAAGACGATGGAGGCGGTGGCGAGTGGGTCTCGGAGCCGGAGTCAGAGGGGGATGTTGTCATGCTTCTTGGGGGACTCGGGGCGGGCGTCGTTCTTGGCGCGCAGCGCGGCCAGGGAGTCGACGATGACGTTGCGGGTCTCCTCGGGGGCGATGACGGCGTCGATCTCACCGATGGCCACGGCCTTGTCGGGGTTGATGACGGCGTCGGTGTACTCGGCCACGAGCCGCTCGTGCTCGGCGGCCGCGGCCTCCTCCCCCTGCTCGTCACGAACCTTGGCCAGGTCGCGACGGTGAATGATGCCGACGGCTCCGGCAGCGCCCAGGACGGCGATCTCGGCTCCCGGCCAGCAGAAGTTGAGGTCGGCGCCGATGGCCTTGGAGCCCATGACGATGTAGGCGCCGCCATAGGCCTTGCGCAGGACGATCGTCACCAGCGGCACGGTGGCGGTGGCGTAGGCGTTGATGACCTTGGCGCCGCGGCGGATGATGCCGGCGTGCTCCTGCTCGGCTCCGGGACGGTAGCCGGGGACGTCGACGAAGGTGACCACCGGCAGCCCGAAGGCGTCGCAGAAAGCGCACGAAGCGGGCGAGCTTCTCGGAGGCGTCGACGTCCAGGGTGCCGGCGTCCACCAGCGGCTGGTTGGCGACGATCCCCACCGGGTGGCCCTCGAAGCAGGCGAAGCCGACCACGACGTTGGGGGCGAACTCCTCCTGGACCTGGACGAGCTCGCCGTGGTCGACGACGGCTGAGACCACCTCGACGACGTCGTAGGCCTGCCGGGTGGAGGCCGGGACGATCTCGCCGACGCTGCGGGCGGCCTCGGCGTCGGCCTGGGCGTCGGCGTCGTCGTAGGCGTACAGGGGTGCGCTGACCTCGGATGAGGAGGGCAGGTAGGCCAGGAAGGTGCGGACCTGCCCCAACGCGTCCTCCTCGTCGTCGGCCACGTAGTGGACGACGCCGGAGACGGAACCGTGGATCTGCGCACCGCCAAGGTCCTCGGCGCTGATCTGCTCACCGGTTGTGGCGCGTACGACGTCGGGGCCGGTGACGAACATGTGGGAGGCCTGGCGGGTGGCGATGACGAAGTCGGTCAGGGCCGGGCTGTAGACGGCGCCACCGGCGCAGGGGCCCAGGATGACGCTGATCTGTGGGACCAGTCCGGAGGCGGCGCAGGTGCGGTTGAAGATGCGCCCGTACTGGCGCAGGGCACCCACGCCCTCCTGGATCTTGGCGCCGCCGGAGTCGATGAGTCCGATGACGGGGATGCGCAGGCGCAGGGCGTCATCCAGGAGGCGGACGATCTTGTCCCCCTCGATAGTGCCCAGGGCGCCACCGGAGACGGAGAAGTCCTGGGAGTAGACGGCCACCTGGCGGCCGTCGATCTGGCCGAAGCCGGTGACGACGCCCGAGGGACGGGCCTTGTCGCCGGCACCTGAACCGGTGTAGCGGCCGATCTCCAGGAAGGTGGAGTCGTCGAGCAGGTCGTTGATGCGCTCGCGGGCGGTGCGCTTGCCCTTGGCGTGCTGGCGGGAGGCGGCGCGCTCCTCGGCCTCCCGGTCGACGCGGGCGATGCGCTGGCGGAAGGCGGTGGTGGCCTCCGAGTCGGCCATGGTGGTTCCCTGGGCCGGTGTCTCGGCAGATGCGCCGGGGCCGGTGATGGGGGCGGTGGTCACGGTTCAGGCCTCCTCGGGAGTCGTTCTCGGGGGTGCTCATGCGCACCAGGACATCGCCGGCCGAGACGGTGCGTCCGGCGCTGACGGGGATCTCCGAGATGGTGCCGTCGCTGGGTGCGTGGACGTAGTTCTCCATCTTCATGGACTCCAGGACCACGAGCAGGTCGCCCTGGCAGACCTGCTGGCCCGGCTCCACGCAGATGCGGGTGACGATGGCCTGCATGGGGGCGGCGATGACGCCGGGCTCACCGCCGGCGTTCCCGGTCTCGCCGGGGGCCGTTCCTCGAGACGAGCGGGTCGCGCCCGAACGCCCGCGCAGCGGCTGGGCCCGGTTGCTGCGGGCGCTGAAGCCTCGTGCCGGGTTGGAGGGGGCGAGGATCCCGTCGGGCAGGGTCAGCTGCATGCGGCGGCCGTTGAGCTCGATGATGTAGCTGGAGCGGGTGCGCGGGTTGGCGACCGTCTCCGCCGAGCCGTCGGTCAGCGACGTCGCCGCGGCGTCGTCAAGATCGGGCAGCACCTCGTTCTCGATCCAGCGCGTGGTCACGGCCAGCCGCCCGGCCTCGTCGGGGGCGGTGAAGTCGGGGCGGGCCAGGACCTCGGAGTGCAGGGCGGTGCACACGGTGACGCCTTCGACCACTGTCTCTCGCAGGGCTCGTCGGGCTCGGGCGATGGCCTGTTCCCGGCTGGCGCCGGTGATGATGATCTTGGCGAGCATCGGGTCGAACAAGGGAGTGACGACGTCGCCCTCGGTGACTCCGGACTCGATACGGACCCCGGGGCCGGCCGGCCAGCGCAGGCGGGTGATGGCACCGGTGGAGGGGGCCAGTCCCCGGGCGGGGTCCTCACAGGTGATGCGCAGTTCGAGGCTGTGGCCGCGGGGCTCGTTGACCTGTCCGAGGTGTCCGCCCTGGGCGATGCGCAGTTGGACCTCGACCAGGTCGGTGCCGGTGACCTCCTCGGTGACGCAGTGCTCCACCTGAAGACGGGGGTTGACCTCGAGGAACCAGACATCGCCCTCGGTGGTCAGGAGGAACTCGCAGGTGGCCACCCCGACATAGTCGACCGTCTCCAGGAGGCGACGGGAGGCCGCGACGAGACGGTCGTGAACACCCTCGGGCAGGAAGGGCGCGGGAGCCTCCTCGAGGAGCTTCTGGTTGCGTCGCTGCAGTGAGCAGTCGCGGGTGGACACGACGGCGAAACTGCCGTGGCTGTCGCGAGCGCACTGGGTCTCGACATGGCGTGCGGCTGTGACGAACCGCTCCAGGATGAGGGTCCCGCCGCCCTGCGCCGCGGACTCGAAGGCCGGGGTGGTCCTGACCTCGTCGTCGTTGTTCAGGACAGTGATGCCGCGTCCACCACCGCCGTCAGTGCGCTTCAGTGCGACCGGGTAGCCGTGGGTTGCGGCGAAGGCGATGACGGTCTCCGCGTCGGTGACCGAGTCGGTGATGCCGGGCACCGGGGCGACCTGGGCCCGCTCGGCGGTGGCTCGGGCACTCATCTTGTCCCCGAGGGCATCCATGGCCTCAGGCGAGGGCCCGACCCAGGTGATGCCGGCATCGATGATGGAGCGGGCGAAGTCGGCGTCCTCGGACAGGAACCCGTAACCGGGGTGGATGGCGTCGGCGCCGGTGGCACGGGCCATCTCGAGGAGCGCCGCCGCATCAGTGTAGGACGACCCCTCGGGCAGTGCGTAGGACTCATCGGCGAGCTCTGCGGCAGGGCTCATCAGGTCCTCGGGCGTGTACGGAAGGATCGACGTCGCTCCGAGATCGCGGGCGGTTCGCACGATACGTAGTGCGATCTCGCCACGGTTGGCGATGAGGATACGCGAGAGGGTCACCAAGAGTCTCCTTACCTGGACGGTGCCGGGCTGGCGGCGGGCCCTCCTTGGGCCGGCGGGGTGGATCCGTGCCTTCCCTACAATCGTCGAGGGGCAGGACCACTGGACACTGACGTTACGTGGTCAGGGCACCACATTCCATTTGTGGAAACCTCACAAAGACCGAGAGTTGCGTTGGTGTAACAATCGAGACCCCAGTAATGAGGCGGCATAACGGGGGCCTTGTAAAGGTGCTTCCCACCCCTCGAATGCCTTTGAGGTTTCCCACAAGCCCAACGTGGGCGGGGTGGCTTCACGCATCGGCTGCCACATCTGCATCACGAACACCTCCTCCAACAGGACGTCGCTGCCGGTCGCGGGCAGCGCCCCGCGGCGTCGTCAGTGTCCACCGTGAGCGCCATGGCAGTGCGAGGAGGCCGCCTCACGCAGCTCGCAAATGGCGGCCAGGGCGTCGTCGGCACGATAGACCGCCGACCCGGCGACGAAGACATCCGCCCCGGCCTCGGCCGCGCGCTCAATCGTCTGGGCGGTGATACCGCCATCGACCTGCACTCGCAGGTCGAGCCCTCTGACACCGACCAGCTCGCGCGCCCGGCGGATCTTGGGCAGCATCGACTCGATGAAGGACTGGCCCCCGAAGCCCGGCTCCACGGTCATGAGCAGGAGGAGGTCGAACTCCCCCAGGACATCGGCGACGGCCTCCAGGGGGGTGGCGGGCCTCAGGGCGATGCCCGCGCCGGCGCCGAGCCGGTGGAGCTCGCGCGCCAGGCGCACCGGCGCCGTCGTGGCCTCGGCGTGGGGGGTGACGATCTGGCAGCCGGCCTCGGCGTAGGCCGGTGCCCAGCGGTCGGCGTCGCGGATCATGAGGTGGGCGTCCACGGGCAGCGAGGAATGGGCGAGCACCGCCTCGACCACCGGCAGCCCCCATGACAGGTTGGGCACGAAGTGGTTGTCCATGACATCGACGTGGATCCCGTCGGCGCCCGGGGCGCCGACGTCGCCCGTGACCCGGTCGAGCTCGTCGGCCAGGTGGGCGATGTCGCAGTTGAGGATCGAGGGGTGGATGGCCGTCATCGGGATGCTCCTCATGATGCGCTGGTGTGGTTGGTCAGTCAGCTGGTGCGGCGCAGCAGGGCGCAGAACATGGCGTCGGTGCCGTCGAGGTGGGGCCAGAGCTGGAGCGCCTCCCGGTCGGATCCGGCCGGCGGCTGAGGGGCCAGGCGGGTGGCGACGTCCCCGGCGTGCAGGGGCTCGGTGCGCAGGCCCTCGCGCTCCAGCAGCCGCGTCACGTCGCGCACCACGAGGGTCGTCTCCAGGGCGTGCGGGGAGCAGGTCACGTAGGTCACCACTCCCCCGCGTCGCACGGCGCGCAGGGCACTGGCCAGCAGCTCGCGCTGAAGCTCGGCCAGAACGGTGACGTCCCCTGGCTGTCGGCGCCAGCGGGCCTCGGGGCGGCGGCGCAGCGACCCCAGCCCCGTGCAGGGAGCGTCAACCAGGACCCGGTCGTAGGCGCCGGGCTCATCGCGCCCGAGGTCACGTCCATCACCGCAACGCACCCGGGCGACGTCCGGCGCGATGGCTCGCAGGGCCGAGCGCACCAGGTCGGCCCGATGGGGGCTGACCTCATTGGCCAGCAGCTGGGCGCCCGTCTGCGCGGCCCTCGCGGCGAGCAGGGCGGCCTTGCCACCGGGCCCGGCGCACAGGTCGAGCCACCGCTCATCGCGGCCCTCCACAGGGGCGTGCGCCGCAACGAGCGCCACCAGCTGACTGCCCTCGTCCTCGACCCCGGCCCGGCAGTCACGGATCGGCTCGATCCGGCCCGGATCTCCCCCAACCATGACGACGGCGAGGGGACTGATCCTGCCGGGACGCGGCTCGACGTCGTGAGCCCGGTCGGCCTTGCGGGCGGCCTTGGCCAGCGCCTCCGGGGCGATGAGGCCGGGCCTGGCACACAGGGCCACTTCGGGGTCGGCGTTGTCTGCGGCCAGAAGGGCCTCGAGCTCCTCGTCGCTGCGGCCGTGGGTGACCAGGGCCTGACGCAGCGCCTTGACGATCCACTCCGGGTGCGACTGGGTGCGCCAGGGCGGCCGTCTTATCGGGCGCGTCCCGGCGCAGCTCATCCATCCAGGAGTCCAGGTCCCGCCCACTGAGGCGACGCATGACGGCGTTGACGAAGGTGGCCGCGCCGCGTCCGCAGGAGGTGGTGGCCAGGTCCACGGTGGTGCTCACTGCGGCGTGCTGGGCCACCCTCATACCCATGAGCTGGTGGGCCCCCAGGCGCAGGACGTCGAGCACGGCCGGATCGATGCGCTCCAGGGGGCGGTCCGTGCAAGCGGCGATCATCGCGTCGTAGCGCCCCTGGAGCCGCAGGGTCCCGTAGGTCAGGGCAGTGGCGAAGCCGGCGTCACGCCGATCCAGGTCAGCGGTCTCGAGCAGCTCGGGCAGAAGGAGGTTGGCGAAGGCGTCATCGCGGCGAACGCGGGTCAGCACCTCCAGAGCCACTTCACGTGCCGAGTCAGATCGGCCCCGCGCCGAGCGCGTCGATGCACCCGCCTGCGGGCCGTCCTGCTTGAAGGAGCGCCGGCCCCGGCCCTGGCCGCGTCCCACCCTCGTGGTGACCGCCACGCCCGCTTCGCCTGCCGCCTTGCTCCCGGTATCTGCCGTGCTCGTTGCCCTGTCCGCGGCCTGCACCTCGTCGACTCTCCTTGTGGCCGCCCGACGCGCTCCGGCGTGCCGATCGCTCCCCCATCAGATCGTTCCCTCAGCGTCGTCGTTCCTGGAAGAAGAGTCCCCCAAGATGGCGCCCGCCTCCGGGCGCGCTCCCCTGGCCCAGGCGTCAGCGGGCATCCAGCTGCGCCCGGCGGGTGCGACCTGCCCCAGACGGACGGCACAGCCCCCGGTTCCCGCGAGAACCTCGTGCTTGGTGGCGCGCAGCTGGCCGGGCAGCAGATCGGTGACCTCCGGGACCAGGGTGACCGGGCCCAGACGGAACCTGGCCCCTGATAGGTGGTGTGGGCACCCGGTGCCGGACTGACGCCCCGGATCCGACGATCAATGGCCAGCGCCGGATCCTCCCAGCGGATCCGGCCGTCGGCCGAGGAGAGCATCGGGGCCAGCGTGGCCAGCGCATCATCCTGCGGCTCCGGACGCACGCTGTCGTTCTCGATGCGGCGCAGCACATCGAGGACCAGGGGCGCCCCGGCCTGCGCCAGCCGCTCGAGCAGGTCCCCGCTGGTGTCCCGACCGCTGATGGCCTCCGTGAGTCGGCCATAGACGGGACCGGTGTCGAGCCCCTCCTCGAGGCGGAACACGCATGCCCCAGTGACCTCGTCGCCTGCGATGACCGCCCGCTGGACCGGTGCGGCTCCGCGCCATGCTGGCAGCAGCGAGAAGTGGAGATTCAGCCAACCGTGCTCTGGTACCTCCAGCAGATCGGCCGGCACCAGGCGCCCGTAGGCGACCACGACGGCGACGTCGACCTTTAGAGCACGCACCCAGTCCCGCACATCTCCGGCCTGCTCGCCCTTGAGGGTGGCTGGAGTGCGTACATCGAGCCCCGCGTCACGAGCCACGGCCGCCACCGGAGAGGGATGCAGCGTCCGGCCGCGTCCCTTGCGAGCGTCGGCACGGGTGAGGACCCCGACGACGTCGTGCTCACTGGCGATGAGGGCCTCCAGGGTAGGCAGGGCTGCCTCTGGGGTTCCGGCGAAAAGCACACGCATGCGGCCGAGTCTAAGGGGCGACGTCACCCGGCGCGGGGTTCAGCGCCGGCCCGGCGTGGGGAGCAGGCCCAAGGCGATGAGCTCGGCGCGCAGTCGTCCTGAGCCGGTGAAGTGATGGGTGCGTAGCCCCAGCCGACCAGCCGCCTCGATGTTGACCCCCGAGTCGTCGATGAACAGGGTGCTGGAGGCCACGAGGTCATAGCGGTTCAGCAGAAGGTCGAAGATGCCCGGGTCGGGCTTGGCCAGGTGCTCGTGCCCGGAGACCACGATGCCGACGAAGCGCTCGAGCTGGGGAACCAGGAGCCTGGCTGCCTCGAAGGGGGCGGCGTCGAAGTTGGTCAGTCCGTACAGGGCCACGCCTTCCTCGAGGAGTTCGTCGAGCAGGGCCGCCATCCCGGGAACGGGGCCGGTCAGCGAAGCGGCGAAGCGCTCACGGTACAAGGAGAGGATCTCTGCCCAGTCGGGGCGGCCGGGGTGAGCCCGAGTGCAGTCGGCGAGTACCTGTTCAAAGGGCTCCCCTCGGTCCAGTCTCTCGTTCCACGACAGGAACCCGCCATCGACCACGAACTCCTCCCAGGCGCTGGTCGAGACGTATCCGGCGACGGCCGCCATGGGCTCCCAGGCGTACAGGACGTTGCCGTAGTCGAGGACAACGGCACTCACAGGGGCCGAGGGGATGGCGGCCTTGAGGTGCGGGGGCAACGCATTCACGTCCGGCATCATCCCATGCCTGCCTCCTGGGGACTCGGGTGGCTCCGACTGGGTCGGAACTCCGCTGACGTTTGTACGTCATCTACTGATGTCGGGCCGCCTCAGCCGAAGGCCAGGAAGCGTTCAACAGTGCCTCATGAAGCGATGAAGTACCTGGTGGGAGCAACATCACGCCTCGATGGCGACCACTCAATCAACCTGTTCTGAACTTCTTCCTAACAGGGAGTTTTCAATCGTCGAGCATCCTGGTACGCTCGTACCAATCCGGTACGGGCGTACCACTTCGACAGTCAGAGCGCGTGACGCGCGTCATGATCCACATCGGCGACACAGTGCTGTGTCAGAGAGGGAGTCATGGATTTTTCCGTAGATTCCGAAATCGGGAAGCTGCGCCAGGTCATTCTGCACAGGCCCGGTAACGAGATGCTCCGACTCACTCCACAGAACAAGGACCACCTCCTGTTCGATGACGTGCTGTGGCTCGAGCGGGCCCAGGAGGAGCACGACCAGTTCGCGCGCGTTCTGACCGACCGCGACATCGAGGTGCTCTACCTCAGCGACCTGCTGGCCCAGACCCTCGAGGTGCCCGAAGCCAGGCAGTACGTCCTGGACCGAGTCGTCAACGAGAACACCAACGGCCCCAGCGCCGCCGAGCCGCTGCGCGCCCTGGCTCAGGGGCTGTCCGGGGCCGAGCTGGCCGAGGTGCTCATCGCCGGGATCACGAAGGCCGAGCTGCTCGAGCGCACCTCCTGCCCGGACTCGCTCGTGCTGGCCTCCATGGAAGACGACGACCTGCTCCTGCCGCCTTTGCCCAACCACCTCTTCACCCGCGACACGTCCTGCTGGATCTACAACGGCGTCTCCATCAACTCGATGATGATGCCGGCCCGGCAGCGCGAGACCATCAACTACGAGGCGATCTACCGCTGGCACCCTCTCTTCGCCGGCTCCGACTTCCCCGTGTGGTCCGAGGGCACACAGGCCGGCCCCGCCACCGTGGAGGGTGGAGACGTCCAGATCATCGGCAACGGCGCCGTTCTGGTCGGCGTCTCCGAACGCACCACCTCACAGGGCATCGAGAGGCTCGCCAGCCGGCTCTTCGCCGGAGGCAAGGTGAACCAGATCGTTGCCGTCGAGATGAACCGGACCCGCGCCCAGATGCACTTAGACACAGTGATGACCATGGTCGACGTCGGCACGTTCACCATCTACGGCGGCCTGGGGAAGCTGCCAACGCTCACGCTGCGCCCGGACGGTGACAAGCAGATCAGCGTCACGCGCAACGCCCCCGAGGACATGTACCGCGTCATCGCCAAGGCCCTGGGTGTCGACGAGCTCAACGTCCTCATCACGCCCCAGGACTCGATGGCCGCCGCCCGTGAGCAGTGGGACGACGGATCCAACTCCCTGGCCATCGCCCCCGGTGTCATCGTTACCTATGAACGTAACGTCAACACGAACGAGTACCTTACTTCCCATGGCATCGAGGTCCTGACCATTCCCGGCTCAGAGGTCGGTCGCGGTCGCGGTGGTCCACACTGCATGAGCTGCCCGACCCTGCGGGACCCGCTTGCCTGAGTCGGCCCTGGCCGACACACAAGAAGAACTATCAGTACATCACCACACTGGACGAAGGAATCCTCATGTCCCACCCCCTGCACAACCGCAGTTTCCTCAAAGAGCTCGACTTCACGGCTGAGGAGTGGAGCTCCCTGCTTGAGCTGGCCGCCCAGCTCAAGGCGGACAAGAAGGCCGGCCGCGAGGTGAAGCGCCTGGCCGGTAAGAACATCGCTCTCATCTTTGAGAAGACCTCGACGCGGACCCGCTGCTCCTTCGAGGTGGCCGCCTACGACCAGGGCGCACAGGTCACCTACCTCGACCCCTCCGGATCCCAGATGGGCCACAAGGAGTCCGTGGCGGACACCGCCCGGGTGCTGGGCCGCTTCTACGACGGCATCGAGTTCCGTGGCAAGAAGCAGGAGCACGTCGAGGCCCTGGCTGAGCTCTCCGGCGTCCCGGTGTGGAACGGACTGACGGACGAGTGGCACCCCACCCAGATGCTCGCCGACCAGCTGACCATGCTGGAGCACGCCGACAAGCCGATCGAGCAGATCTCCTTCGCCTACCTGGGCGACGCGCGCAACAACGTTGCCAACTCGCTGCTCATCTCGGCGGCCCTCATGGGGATGGACGTGCGGATGGTGGCCCCCAAGGAGCTGCAGACCTCTCCCGAGGTGGTGGCTCAGGCCGAGAAGCTGGCCAAAGGACAGCGGCGCCCGCATCCTCATCACCGACGACACCGCCCAAGGGGTCAAGGGCGTCGACTTCCTCTACACCGACGTATGGGTCTCCATGGGTGAGCCCAAGGAGGTCTGGGACCAGCGCATCGCCCTGCTCACGCCCTACCAGGTCAACACCCAGCTGGTGGAGGCCACCGGTAACCCTGACGTGAAGTTCCTCCACTGCCTGCCTGCCTTCCACGACCGCAACACCACGGTCGGTGAGGACATCTTCGCCAAGACCGGCATGGAGGGCCTGGAGGTGACCGACGACGTCTTCGAGACCGAGCGCAACGTCGCCTTCGACCAGGCCGAGAACCGTATGCACACCATCAAGGCCGTGATGGTCGCGACCCTGGGAATGTGGGACTGAGTTGTGAGAATCGTTGTCGCCCTCGGAGGAAACGCCCTGCTGCGTCGGGGGGAGAAGCCCGACGCCAGTACCCAGATCCGCAATGTCGAGATCGCGGCCCACGAGCTGGCCAAGCTGGCGGAGAAGCACGAGCTGGTCCTGACTCACGGCAACGGCCCCCAGGTGGGGGTCCTGGCCCTGCAGTCCGCCAATGACGAGCGCCTCTCCGAGCCCTACCCCTTCGACACCCTCGGTGCCCAGACCCAGGGCATGATCGGATACTGGTTGCTGCAGGCCATGCAGAACGCCCTGCCCGGTCGCCACGTGGCCGCCATGGTCAACCAGACCCTGGTGATGGCCGGCGACCCGGCCTTCTCCAACCCCACCAAGTTCGTCGGTGAGGTGTACACCAAGGAGGAGGCCGAGAAGCTGGCTGAGGAGCGGGGCTGGGTGGTCAAGCCCGACGGCGAGCACTACCGCCGCGTCGTCGGCTCCCCCATGCCGCAGCGCGTCATCGAGACCCGCCTGGTGCGCACCCTGCTGGATGCCGGTGCGATCGTCGTTTGCTCCGGCGGCGGCGGTGTCCCCGTCGTCCGTAGCGAGGAGGGCAAGCTCAAGGGTATTGAAGCCGTCATCGACAAGGACCTGACGGCGTCGGTCATGGCTGAGGCCCTGGAGGCTGATGCGCTTCTCATCCTCACGGACGTTGATGGAGTGTTTCAGGACTTCGGGACTGAGAACCAGAAACAGGTTCCGAGGGCGACGCCGGCAGAACTGCGGTCCATGGGACTTCCCAGTGGTTCCATGGGACCAAAGGTCGAGGCGGTGTGCCAATTTGTTGAGTTGACCGGTGATATGGCGGCAATTGGACGTCTTGAGGACGCCGTTTCCATCATTGAGGGCCAGGCAGGGACTATCGTGACTCCCGGAGGAAACTACGGGGGCCCAGACGATATCCATCCCCCAATTCCTGAGCAGCTTGACACGCGCATCCGCAGGGCCTGACCGGCGCAACGGTATCGGTCTTTCAAGGAGGTGGTGAACACCCTGAACCTACAATGACCGTGCCACGGTTCAGCGATCATTCTTATCTTCAGATACTCCTATGGCCACTTTGCGGTTCCTTCAGAGTAGAATGACAGTGTTGAACCATAGACACATCACCTGTCTTCATTCACGCATCACACATCGAGCACAAAGGAGTGAATTACTCATGACGAAGATCGTCAACTCTTGGAACGACTTCGACCCTCTTAAGCGTGTCATCGTCGGACGCGCCGACTTCTCGGTTATTCCTCCCGAGGAGCCCGCCACCTCTGAGAAGGTGCCGATCGACTCCGAGATGCGCGGCATGTGGGGCCCCCGCCCCACCGCCACCGTCGAGGCCGCCAACGAGCAGCTCGACAACTACGTCAAGATCCTCGAGGGTCTGGGCGTCCAGGTGGACCGCCCCACGCCGCTGCAGTGGAACCAGGCCATCCAGACGCCTGACTTCCGCACGGAGTCGGGTTTCACCCAGATGCCCCCGCGTGACATCCTGCTCACCATCGGTGACGAGATCATGGCGTCGGCCAACTCGTTCCGCTGCCGCTACTTCGAGTACCTCGCTACTGGCCCCTCATGAACCAGTACTTCGAGGAGGACCCGGAGTTCAAGTGGACCCAGGCCCCTCGTCCGCGGCTGACGGACAAGTCCTACAAGCACAACTACTACGACGAGCGGATCTCCCTGGAGGAGCGCCTTGAGCGCACCGCCGCCAAAGGACTTCGTGACCACTGAGGTTGAGCCGATGTGGGACGCCGCCGACGTCATGCGCGTGGGTAAGGACCTGTTCATCCAGCACGGTCTGACCACCAACCGCAAGGCGATGGAGTGGTTCAAGCGCTACTACCCGGACCTGCGGGTGCACGCGGTGAACTTCCCCGGCGACCCCTACCCGATCCACATCGACGCCACCTTCGTGCCGCTGCGGCCCGGGCTCATCATCAACAACCCGCACCGCCGCCTGCCCGAGGAGCAGCGCAAGATCTTCGAGGCCAACGACTGGCAGATCGTCGACGCCGCTCCCCCGGCCCACGAGGTTCCGCCGCCGCTGTGCTACTCCTCGGTCTGGCTGTCCATGAACTGCCTGGTCATCGACCACAAGACCGTGTGTGTCGAGGCCAGCGAGGTCCACCAGATGGAGCAGATGGACAAGCTGGGCATGAATGTCATCCCGGTTCCCTTCCGCGACGCCTACGCCTTCGGCGGTGGTCTGCACTGCGCAACGGCCGACGTCTACCGTGAGGGTGGCTGCGAGGACTACTTCCCCAACCAGGTCGCTGACCCGACTCTGGTCTGATCTCAAAGGGTGCGGGGCGGCGGCTCATGCGACCGGGCTGCCGCCCCGCACCTTTCCCGGCTCTGCTCTTCGCAGCGCGGTCAGCGGACGCTCCATAGGACTGGGAAGACCCACCTGACCGCGTGAGATCCGGCAAGGATGCCGGTCTGTCGCGCACGCCGGGGGAGAACTCAGGAGACACAACTGCCATGTCACAGACATCGTCCGCTGAATCCTCTGTCACAGAGTACGTCATGAACAAGAAGCTGGGCGCCATCGCCATGCTTCTATCCGCCACTGGGATGGGGCTCGTCGGCATCAACAGTCGTGGCACGACCGCTGGCCTCGCTGACGCCGACAAGTCCGTCATCGGTTCGTTCCTGGCCTTCGGGCGCATGAGCGTCGGACTGCTTGGATTCATCCTCATCCTCGTTCTCACCGGGAAGGCCGGGCTGTTCCGCCGCACGCGCCTGAGCACCACCGTGATCCTGGGAGGGATCAGCATCGGCCTGTCCCTGGGCTGCTACATCTCCTCGACGTTGATGACGACCATTTCCAATACCGTCTTCCTCATCTACACAGGACCCTTGTTCTGTGCACTGCTCGCACGCATGTTCCGCAAAGAGAAGATCAGCGTGCTCTCCGGCATATTCCTGTCTCTTGTGTTCATAGGAATGCTGCTAACCATTGGAATCATCGACTACAAGAACGGAAGTCTGACCTTCGGGCTGGATCTGTCTGCCACAACGCCTGAGTTACCTCAGAAGAGCCTGGGAGATCTTTTGGGCCTGCTATCCGGCGTCTTTTACGGCCTGGCACTGTTCTTCTACGGATACCGCAAGGATGTTGACTCGATCGTCCGCGGCGTGTGGAACTTCTTCTGGGCCGCCTGCGCGACGCTGGTGATGTCCATCGTCTTGCGTCCTTGGCACGGCGTTTCCACCTTCACCGCCACCAACTGGATGTGGGCCGTGGCCCTCTTCCTCGTCTGCGGCCTCTTCGCACTGGGATTCCTAGTCGTTGCAGGGCGCAACCTGCCCGCCGTTGAGTACTCGACGATCTCCTACTGGGAGTGTCCGGTCGCCATACTGTGCGGCCTGCTCGTCTGAGGAGAGAAGCTCACACCCATGGGGATAATCGGCGGACTGCTCATTGTCGGCGGTGGATTGGCTCCGATCATCGTGGATGCCACCTCCCGGAAATCACGCGCCTCCACGTCCTGATCCTCCTGTGATCCTGTCTGCCTACGTCAAATCCCAGCGGGCAGACAGGATCGCAGGTAGAATCATCAACGTCTCACCTTGGGATGACTATTACATCATCGTCGACATCCACCGAGCCGGAGCCATAGGCTATGAACACCTCCCACTCAGGAAGCACGAAAGACCATCATCTGGATTCAGAACGAAGTCTCGCACTGAGGCGTGCAGCAAAGGCGAGCTTCATCGGCAACTTCATTGAGTGGTTCGACTATGCCTCGTACGGATACCTGGTTACCGTCATTGGTCACGCATTCTTCCCCGCCGCTGACAAATCAATCCAGTTGCTCTCGACATACGCAGTGTTCGCGATGTCTTTCATTCTGCGCCCGATCGGAGCCGTCGTATGGGGGGCATGGGGAGACCGCTGGGGACGCCGTTGGGCACTGTCGTGGTCGATTCTCATCATGTCCGGATCGACATTCTTCATCGGTCTCCTTCCCACATACTCGGTCATCGGGATGGCGAGCGCCATCGGCCTGCTCGTCCTGCGAATGATTCAGGGATTCTCCGCCTCCGGTGAGTATGCAGGCGCTGGAACCTTCCTGGCCGAGTACGCCCCTCCGGCTCGACGCGGTATCTACACGTCGCTGGTTCCGGCTTCTACCGCCTGTGGCCTGCTCGCCGGCTCTCTCATGGTGACGGGCATGTTCTCGGTCCTCAGTGAGGATGCCATGAACACCTGGGGGTGGCGAGTCCCCTTCCTTCTGGCCGGGCCACTGGGTCTCATCGGTCGCTACATCCGGGTACACCTGGAGGACTCTCCCGCCTACCAGGAGATGCGTGCGGAGATGCCACAGGAGCAGAAGGCGACCAGCTGGTCCGAGCCACTGCGCCTGCTGCTGCACGATCACCTGCACAAGACCCTCATCACCTTCGGAGTCTCCTGCCTCAACGCCGTTGCCTTCTACATGCTCCTCACCTACATGCCGACATACGTTCACGAAGAGCTCGGGTTCTCCCAGGACACCTCCACTCTGGCGACCTCCGTCATGCTGGTCGTGTACATCGCCGCAATCTTCCTCATGGGGCACCTGTCGGACTCCTTCGGGCGCCGTCGAATGCTTATCGCCGCTTGCGTCGCATTCATTGTGCTCACCATCCCGTTGTTCATCGTGATGACGAAGGCTGCGGGCATGCTCGTAGCGGTCATCCTGTGCCAGATCATTTTCGCTATAGCGTTGACGGCTAATGATGGAACTCTGGCCACCTTCCTGGCTGAGTCCTTCCCAACCAACGTGCGCTACTCGGGCTTCGCCCTGTCCTTCAATGGGGCCAACGCGCTTCTTGGCGGAACGACGCCGTTCATCGTCACGTGGCTTATCAAGATCACCGGCTCTCCCCTGGCGCCGGCGGTTTATCTCACGGTGATCGCACTGATCGCCATGGTGGCAATCTTCCGATCTCGTACGATTCATGGGTCGGAGCTGACTGAGGAGCAGGCTCAATCCGAAGTCTGACCCACACTCACTCCCACTCACTGAGAGCAATTGGCAACAGGTCGAATATAGCCTACTTCGTTACGAGGCCATGATCATCGTCTTCTTACGGACTTCACCGTGTTGTCGTCGTAAGATGATGGGTATGGCTAGTACTGATGCAGATGCCGCTGGAGACGCAGCGAGTAGTGATGCTCCCGTACCCGCAGGCTCTCGAGCAGAATCGCGAGTGACACCGCGAGGAGAGGACCGTCGTCAGGCCATCATCGAAGCCGCGGCGGCCATCATCCGTGAGTCAGGACCTTCCGCGATCAGCCATCGCGGTGTCGCCAAGCGAGCCGGGTGCTCCTTGTCCGCGACAACCTACTACTTCAACGGCTTGGAGGATCTCCTCCATCAGGCGGGGCTGGTCAACATCGGTTTGTGGGCATCTCGGGCGGAGCATGTCGCCGACCGGGTGGAGGCCTTCAGGGCGTTCCAGATGTCCCCCAGCGGGTGCGGTTCATCCTCCAAGCGACCCTTCCCGCCCATGGTGCCTACTTCGGGCACTATCTTCAACTCATCTCAGCCAGTCAGGCATCTCCGGTCAAGCACGCCTACCGTCAGGGGCGGCAACGTCTCAATGCCGCTCTGCGCCGTGTGCTGCGCCAGTTCGACAGCCCGCTCGAACCGGAGATGGTGATCGCTATCGTCGATGGTGCCGCTGTGACCGCCCTCAGTGAGGGGTGGAACGTCAAGGCCACCGCCGCTGGACTCTTGACGGATCTCATCTCCCTGGCCCATGGCGTGCCGCCATTCCAGGCGCCAGGTGCCACAGTGGTCTCCTCTTCAACTCCTACGGCTCACGCGACACTGTCCGCCACGGTTGAGTCGAGCAGCTCAGCTGGCTAGGGCTCGGCGGGCTGATCCCACTCCTCGTCGGTTCTTTCAGACTGCCTCACCACAAACGGGTGGGATCGAGCTCGACACGCACCGGCTCCTCACGGTGGGCTGATCGGTCGCGCAGTCGTAGCCCGAGCATGGTGGCAAGCGCCTTGCCACGTGACAGCGGAGCGCGTACCAGGGCCCTGACTGCACCGGAGGTCGCCTGACCGCGAACAGGTGGTGGGGTCACCGGGCCCAGTACCTCAAACCCATCGGCGTCGGCCTGAGCCAGGAGGGACTCCACGCCACGTGCTGGCCCGTCCAGGCGGGCCACTCGCCAAGCGGGTGGTAGGTGCAGCTCGGCTCGCTCCAGAAGGTCTCTGCGGGCGAAGCCAGCCTGGTCCCATCTCAGGAGGGCCTGCGCCGCGACCGGATCCGGTCCGCCCAGGAGAACGACACGGGCTGACGGTGCCGCCAGCACCACGGCATTGGACCACTGGCGCAACGCTTCGCTGGCAGCACCAAGATCGGGACGGGAGGACAGCGCGCCGCCGTCGAGCAGCAGAATGGCCCGGTATCCGCCCTCGGCCACCGGCTCCGCCCCGGGCGTGGCCACCACGAGACGTGGCGCGTCGTCTACCTCGTCGACGACGCCGTGGGCCTCCCTGGCTCCTGAGACCACCACGGGGACGCCGGGAAAGGCCCGCCCCAGCTCCTCACCCGTACGCGTGGAACCGACCGTCGCCATCCTCAGTCCATGGCCGCCGCACTCGGGGCAGTTCCACCGCCCCACCGTACGAGCGCACCAACGGCAGGAGGTGCGACCCCGTTGGTCCATCGCCAGCGGGCCGCCACAGACAGCGCACTGAGCGGCTTCGCGGCACCGGGCGCAGGCCACCAACGGCGCGTAGCCGGCGCGCGGCACCTGGATGAGAACCGGTCCGTCCTGCAAAGCGCTCCGCAGCGCTCGATGGGCGAGGGAAGGGATGCGGGCTGCTCCGGACGCGCCCTCCCGGTCCAGCTCAGCTGGGCCAGGGACCTCCACCCGAGGCACCGCAGCGCGCACAACGTGGCGGGGTGCCGCCAGGTTCTGGCACCATCCTTGCTCCACGAGCGAGTGCGCCTCCACGGAGCGGGTGAATCCGCCGATGAGCAGTCCGGCACTCTCCAACGTTGAGCGCAGGGCGAGTACTGTGCGGGCGTGACAGTAGGGGGCGTGGGGCTCCTCCAACCGGTTGTCCCCGTCGTCCCAGACGACCGCCAGCCCGAGCCGGTGCACCGGGGCGAAGGCCGCCGCCCTGGTGCCGACAACCACCCGGGCTCGCCCCAGCAGCAGAGCCAGAAACGCCCGATAACGGCGTGCGGGCCCATGCTCGGCCGAGAGCACCACCACCGGTTCCCCCTCCAGGTTATGCCTGAGCCGGGCAGCGAGGGTCTCAGCCTGATGAGTCGTGGCCACGACGATGACGGCGCTGCGGGAGCTCGCCAAGGTGGCCTGGACGGCTCGGGCCAGGCACAGCTGCCACGGCGAAACCACCTGGGACGCGCCTGCCGTCGTCGTCCGACGAACGTGCTTCGGGCGGCGGCAGCTGGGCCGGCAGGGCGGACCAGACCGCGCGTGGAGCCTCACCGTGAGCCAGCCGTCTCAGGAACTCCTCACCGCCGTCGTAAGGCTGCCAGCTGAGCTCGCTCGAGGACGGCGGCTTCCCAGGTTGCAAGGTCGAGGGGACCCTTGTTCCTCTCAGCCTTCTCAGTGGTGGCGTGCCTGGCCGGAACCGCAAGCCGGACGACGTCGGAGCGTGTCCCGCAGCTGCGGGAGGCGACGGCCTCGATGAGGCGACGTGAGCCCTCCGGCAGGACCGGGAGGTCGGAGACCACTCGGCGCAGAGCAGACAGCCGGCCGATATGGGTCGTCGTGGACCCCTCGCTCCCAGATCCATCCGCGCATCTCCTGCTCGCCGAAGCGAACCATGACCCGGGTGCCGGGCAGGGCCTGCTGCGCCATCGCCGCAGGCACCAGGTAGTCGAAGGTGCGGTCGAGGTGCGGCACCGGGGAGTCCAGGAGAACCCTCGCCACGGGGTCGTGGACTCCGGCCACCGTCACCGTGCGCTGACCGGGCTCCGGCAGCTCCAGCAGCTCGCCCTGCCTGCTGACCCCGTGACCACGTGCGGTCCCCTCCCACTCACCGGAGGCGGAAGCGGCGTCGTCGTAGCCGGTTGCCATACAAGCCCTCGGAAGTCTCCCGCCCCGAGCACGCCGGACTCAGACGGCCTGGCGCAGGGCCTCGACGCGGTCGGTGGCCTCCCAGCTGAAGCCGGGGCGCCCGAAGTGGCCGTAGAGCTGGTGGCGCGGTAGATGGGACGCAGCAGGTCGAGGTCGCGCACAATGGCGGCCGGACGAAGGTCGAAGACCTCGTTGACGGCCTTCATGATGCGCTCCTCAGGAACAGTCGCCGTCCCGAATGTCTCCACGTAGACGCCCACGGGGTGAGCAGAGCCGATGGCGTAGGCCACCTGAATCTCGCACCTTCTGGCCAGCCCCGCTGCGACGACGTTCTTGGCGACCCAACGCATGGCGTAACTGGCGGAGCGGTCCACCTTCGAGGGATCCTTGCCGGAGAAGGCGCCCCCGCCGTGACGGGCCATCCCGCCGTAGGTGTCCACGATGATCTTGCGTCCCGTCAGCCCGGCGTCACCCGCCGGACCACCGATGACGAACTGCCCCGAGGGATTGATGAGGACCTCGGTGTGGGCGGTGCCGAGATCGGTACCGGCCTCAGCCTCAGCGGCCAGCACCGGATCGATGACCTCCGTGCGCAGAGCGTCAGTGAGCCAGGCACGCGTGCGGTCCGCGTCGTGCTGGGTGGAGATGACCAGGTTGTGCAGGCTCACCGGACGCTGGCCGTCATAGCCGATCGTCACCTGGGTCTTACCGTCGGGGCGCAGTCCCGGGACAATACCCTGCTTGCGCACTGCGGCCAGACGCTCCGCAAGACGATGCGCCAGGTGGATGGGCAGAGGCATGAGGGCCGCGGTGTCGTCGCAGGCGTAGCCGAACATGAGCCCCTGGTCTCCGGCACCCTGCAGATCGAGGGGGTCGATGCCCGTGTCATCCCGGCGGGCCTGAAGGGACTTGTCCACTCCGGCTGCGATGTCCGCGGACTGCTGCCCGATCGATACCGACACACCACAGGAACGGGCGTCGAAGCAGACATCTGAGGAGGTGTAGCCGATGGCGGAGATCTCCTGGCGAACGATTTCGGGGATCTCGACGTAGGCCCTCTCAGTGGTAACTTCTCCGGCCACGTGCACCAGGCCTGTCGTCACCATCGTCTCGACCGCGACGCGTGCGGTGGGGTCCTGCTCGAGGATGGCGTCGAGGATCGCGTCAGAGACACGGTCGCAGATCTTGTCCGGGTGTCCTTCAGTGACCGACTCGGACGTGAACAGACGTAAGGAGGAACTCACCCGCCCATCGTAGTCACCGCCGGAACTGATCCGTCGTGGCGTTACCCACGAAATGCGGAATCTGGGCCTCAGGTCGCATCCACGAGGTCGGCAGTCAGGGAGATGAGAAGGCGCGCGACCTCCATCTTGCTGCCCTGTCCCCGCGCCACCTCCGTGCCGTCGGCATCCAGGACGACGACGGCATTGGGGACGTCTCCGAAGCCGAGCTCCTCCCCCACCGCGTTGACCGCCAGAAGATGAGCCCCTTTGCGGCGAGCCTTGGCTCTGCCGTGGAAGAGTACGTCACCGTTCTCGTCCCCGGTCTCGGCGGCGAATCCGACGATGATCTGGCCGGGCCGAGGTGGGTCGCTCACCAGCCCGACCAGGATGTCCGGGTTGGTGGTGAGGTCAATGGACATGACCGGTTCGCTGAGGTGATTCGCTCCGGCGGGTGCCTGCTTCTTGAGCTTGGTGGCGGCCACGGTGACGGGCCGGTAGTCGGCGACAGCTGCTGCCATGATGACGGCGTCGGCGTCTCGTGCGCTCTCGCGCACGGCGCGGAGCATGTCAGAGGCGGTACCGGCGGCAACGACGCTCACCTCCGCCGGCAGGGCGTTGAGCAGGTCGGAGGCCACGTGCGCCTGCACCAGGGTGACGCGGGCTCCCTGCTCGACGGCGGCCGCCGCCAGTGCGCAGCCCTGGTGCCCTGAGGAGCGGTTACCGAGGTACCTCACCGGATCGATGGGCTCGCGTGTGCCGCCCGCGGAGATGACGAGGTGCCGGCCCTCCAAACGCCTATTCTTCTCCCCCAGGGCGTCCTGCGCTGCCGCGCCCTCGGCGACTGGCTGCGTCAGGGTAGCCAGGGCCTGCGACACGATCTGCTCGGGTTCGGGCATCCGGCCCACTCCGGAGTCCTTGCCGGTCAGGCGCCCGCTGTCCGGTTCGATGACCGTCAGACCGCGCTCACGCAGCACTGCCACGTTCTCCCGGGTGGCGGGGTTGACCCACATCTGGGTGTGCATGGCCGGAGCCAGGACGACGGGGGCCTGGCAGGTCAGTATCGTCGCGGTGAGCATGTCGTCGGCCCGCCCTGCCCGCACCCGTGCCAGCAGATCTGCCGAGGCCGGAGCGACCACGACGAGCTCGGCCCATTCAGCCACGGACACGTGCTCAACCGCAGCGGGGTCGTCGAAGACCCCGGTGGATACGGCCCGGCCGCTGACCGCCGCCAGTGCCGGAGCACCAATGAACCGCAGCGCCGACTCGGTGGCCACGACCTTGACCTCGTGCCCGGCCTGACGCAGCAGTCGAATGACGAAGGGGGCCTTGTAGGCGGCGATCGACCCGGCCACGCCGACGACGACGCGCCGTGGCCGCTCAAAAGCGGTCACGGCGCGTTGACTCGCAGCAGTGTGCGGCTCGTCCATGGCGAGCCCGGCTCAGAACTGGATGTCGTCGAGGCTGGTGGGAGTCTCGCCGCCCTCGAGGGAGACCGGAGAATCCAGCGAGATGTCGCTGAACATGTCGGCCTCCGCGGCTCGACGGGCCTCCTCGGCCTCGGCGCGGCGGGCGCGGGCCACGTCCCCGGGAATGACCTCAAGCTTGTCCTCGGCGATCTCACGCAGCGCGATGCCCAGAGACTTCTCGCCGACCTCGGAGTCGACCAGCGGACCGAAGAACTCGAACTGGTTGTCCTCGAGCTGCTGAGTGTAGGTGTTGATCTGGCGGGCGCGCTTGGCGGCCTCCACCACGAGCCCGTACTTGGAGTCGATTTCTCCAGAAGGTCGTCGATCGGCGGGTTGGTGATGCCCTCGGGCCGGGGAGAGGTTCCGAGCATGTGCATGCCTCCGGTTCAATCTCGATAGTTCAGAGCCACGTTATTCTAACTGCCCAATCCCATGAGTCTCTCCAGCTCTGCGGTGGCGCTCGCCACGGTGTCGTTGATGACGACGTGGTCGAACTCGCCGGCCGCGTCCAGCTCTGTGCGCGCTGTGACCAGGCGCCGCTCCCGCTCCTGGGCGTCCTCGGTACCGCGTCCGACGAGCCTGCGAACGAGCTCGTCCCAGCTCGGCGGCGCGAGGAAGACGAGGCGGGCCTCGGGCATCGCTTGACGCACCTGCCGGGCACCGTCCAGGTCGATCTCCAGCAGTGCAGGGAATCCGGCATTGAGCCGATCCTGGACCGGGCCTCGGGGGGTGCCATAGCGATACGCGCCGTGAACCAGAGCCCACTCCAGCATCTGGCCACTGGCGACGAGCGAGTCGAAGTCTCCATCGCTGACGAAGTGGTAGTGCACGCCGTCGATCTCACCGGGACGAGGCTGACGGGTGGTGGCCGAGACCGAGACGAACAGGTCTGGATGGCGTCTGCGCAGCTCGGTGACGACAGTGCCCTTACCCACCGCCGTGGGGCCGGCCAGAACTGTGAGGCGGGCGAGCACAGGGGCGGACGGGTCTGTGGCAGCAATGTCGGTCATGGCCACATCATGGCCTATCAGGACCCGCCGGCACGACCCTGTGCCTGAACGGTGTTCCTAGCCGAAGCGCTCCACCAGCGCCGCCCTCTGGTTCGCCCCCAGTCCGCGCACCCGCCGGGACTCGGCGATATGCACGTCAGCAAGGATGGCGTCAGCAGTTGTGGTCCCCACACGTGGCAGTGAGACGAGCAGCGCCCTGACCTTCATCTTGCCCAGGACATCATCTGTCTCTGAGGCGGTGAAGAACTCGGAGAGCTTGAGCTCCCCGCTCTTGAGCTCGGACTTGATACGGGCGCGATGCGATCGCGCCGCAGCCGCCTTCTCCAGTGCCTGAGCCCGTTGCTCGGGTGTCAGCGTTGGAAGCGTCATGGTGTGTCTCCTCCCGGTCGAATACCAGTGACCCGCACCACGAGCATAAGTCGGGTTAGGTGCACTCGCATTCGCAGGGGCCCATATTCCACAACAGACTTCGTGTTTCCCCACACCCCTTAATCCGAGGCGGGCTGCAGCACCTGAAGACTCAACGCAGGGCTGTTGCCGCCTCGTAGGAAGAAGCCGACGCGGCTTTTCGCAGTGCCTCGATGGAGGGGCCCGGTCTTGAGAACCCCGCGTGAGGTGGAGGCCAGGACCTGACGGCGAGCCGCCCCGAAAACGGCCTCCAGCTCAGCCGGCCCTGCTCCCTGGGCGCCGACCCCTGGCGCCAGCAACGGGCCATTGGCGCGCTGCAGGTCGATTCCCAGGTCGGAGACGGCCCCGCCGACGGTGGCCCCGATGACCAGCCCGATGCAGCCGAGCCTGCCCTTCGCCACTGGGCCTGGGCGTTGGACGCGGTCACGCCCTCCACGATGCCGGCAGCCACCGCCTGATCCCCGTTGACGGCGTGCTGGACGCCGGCTCCTTCCGGATTGGAGGTCAGGGCCAGGACGAAGACGCCCCGACCGCTGGCCTCAGCGAGGTTGAGCGCAGGAGTCAGGGACCCGTAGCCCAGGTAAGGCGAGACAGTGATGGAGTCGGCGGCCAGAGGAGCGTCGTCGGACAGGTAGGCCTGGGCGTATCCAGCCATGGTGGAACCGATATCCCCGCGCTTGACGTCGAGAATGGACAAGGTGCCCAGGTCGCGCAGGGCCGCCAGGGTCTCCTCGAGGACCGCGATCCCGGCGCTGCCGTGTCGCTCGAAGAATGCGGACTGCGGCTTGACGGCAGCCACGTGTCCTCCGACCGCGTCAACGGTCCGCAGTGAGAAGTCCCGCAGGCCTGCGGCCGAGTCCGCCAGGCCCCAGGCCTCGAGCAGACTCGGGTGGGGGTCGATGCCGACGCACAGGGGCCCGTGGTCGTCCATGGCGTCCGCCAGGCGGGCTCCGAAGGGGCGTCGACTGGTCTGGTGAGTGGCCGTGGAACTCATCTGGTCTCCTTGTCGTCAACGGGGGCCACGGGGTAGGGCTCGGACACCGGGTCTCGCCGGGATCGGCGGTCGGCGATGTGCTCCTGGAGGCTGCGAACCTGGAAGGGACCGCGCAGCTGGGCCTCGAGGGCCTGGACCGCTGCCTGAAGCTGTTGGACGGTGGTGATGATGGGACGGTCGGCACCGGTGGTGGCCGCGCGGATGGAGTACCCGTCAGCACGGGCACCCTGGCCCTTGGGGGTGTTGACCACCATGTCGATGGCCCCGCACTCGATGAGCTCGGCGATCGTCTGCTCGCCGTGGTCGCCAACGCCCTGGCTGATCTTGCGCACCGCAATGGCGTCGATCCCGTTGCGGCGCAGCACCTGTGCGGTCCCAGTCGTGGCCAGGACCGTGAAGCCGAGCTCCGCGAGCCGAGCCACCGGCAGGATGATGGCCCGCTTGTCCCGGTCGGCCACCGACACGAACAGCGTGCCCTCGCATGGTAAGCCACCGTAGGCACCGGCCTGGGACTTGGCGAAGGCCCGCGGGAAGTCCACGTCGTAGCCCATGACCTCGCCGGTGGAACGCATCTCCGGCCCCAGGATCGTGTCGACCACGCGGCCCTCGGTGGTACGGAACCGTTTGAAGGGCAGGACCGCCTCCTTGACGGCGATCGGGTCATCGGGATCGGTGACGGCGGCATCGACCTCGGGCAGGTGACCGGAGCGCCTGAGCGAGGCGATCGTCTCCCCCGTCATGATGAGGGCCGCCGCCTTGGCGAGCTGCACACCGGATGCCTTCGAGACGAAGGGGACTGTGCGCGAGGCCCGGGGGTTGGCCTCGATGACGTAGAGAACGTCGGAGACCAGGGCGAACTGGATGTTGAGCAGCCCCTGCACGCCCACGCCTTTGGCGATCGCCTCGGTGGAGCGTCGGATGCGAGCGATCTCCGTGTCGGACAGGGTCATGGGCGGCATGACGCAGGCGGAGTCACCGGAGTGGATACCGGCCTCCTCGATGTGCTCCATGACGCCGCCGAGGAACAGCTCGCTGCCGTCATAAAGGGCGTCGACATCGATCTCGATGGCGTCGTCGAGGAAACGGTCGATGAGTAGTGGCCCGGTACCGTAGACGCCTCCGGGCTCAAGACCGGCGCGCTGGAGATAGTCGTCGAGACCCTGGGCGTCGTAGACGATCTCCATACCGCGGCCGCCGAGCACGTAGCTGGGGCGCACCAGGACCGGATAGCCAATGCCCCGGGCGACCGAGCGCGCCTGCTCATCGCTCAGAGCGGTGCCGTGCGCCGGTGCGGGCAGGCCTGCGCGCTGAAGAACGACGCCGAAGGCCTCGCGGTCCTCTGCGGCGTCGATCGCCTCGGGACTCGTTCCCAGGATCGGCACCCCGGCCTTGGCCAGCCTGGCCGCCAAGGACAGCGGTGTCTGACCACCGAGCTGGACGATGACACCGGTCACGGGTCCGGCTGCCAGCTCGGCCTCGTAAATCTCGATGACGTCCTCGAAGGTCAGAGGCTCGAAGTAGAGCCGGTCGGAGATGTCGTAGTCGGTGGAGACGGTCTCAGGGTTGCAGTTGACCATGACGGTCTCGTAGCGATCGGACAGGGCCATCGCGGCGTGAACACAGGAGTAGTCGAACTCAATGCCCTGGCCGATCCGGTTGGGTCCCGAGCCCAGGATGATGACGGCCTCACGCTCGCGGGATGCCACCTCGGTCTCCAGGTCGTAGCTGGAGTAGAGGTAGGGGGTGCGTGAGGCGAACTCGGCGGCGCAGGTGTCAACGGTCTTGTAGACGGGCCGCAGGCCGAAGGCATGGCGGACCTCTCGCACCGTGTCCTCGCTGATGCCGCGCAGGGAGGCGACCTGGACGTCGGAGAAGCCGTGGCGCTTGGCCAGGGTCAGGACGTCCGCAGTGAGCGCGGATGCGCCCTTGACCTCTTGGGCCACCTCCTCAAGAAGCAGCATCTGGTCCAGGAACCAGGGGTCGATGCGGGTGGCCTCGTGGAGCTGAGCAATCGTGGCTCCACCGCGCACGGCCTGCTGGAGGTCGACCAGCCGGTGCTCGGTGGGCACGGCGATGGACTTCAGCAGCTCAGCGGTCTGCTGCTGGCTGGGCGCCGGTCCGTCCCAGTGGAAGACGGTTCCCTTCTTGTCCAGAGAGCGCAAGGCCTTCTGGAGGGCTTCCGTATAGGAGCGACCGATCGCCATGGCCTCGCCCAACCGATTTCATGGTGGTGGTGAGCCGGGGGTCAGCGCCCCGGAACTTCTCGAAGGCGAAGCGCGGCACCTTGACGACCACGTAGTCCAGGGTCGGCTCGAAGGAGGCCGGGGTGGAGCCGGTGATGTCGTTGGGGATCTCGTCGAGCGTGTACCCCACGGCCAGGCGTGCGGCGATCTTGGCGATCGGGAAGCCGGTGGCCTTCGAGGCCAGGGCTGAGGACCTCGAGACGCGGGGGTTCATCTCGATGACGATGATCCTGCCGGTGGCCGGGTCGACGGCGAACTGGATGTTGCAGCCGCCGGTATCGACCCCGACCTCCCGGATGACGGCGATGCCGATGTCCCGCAGCCTCTGGAGCTCGCGGTCGGTGAGGGTCAGGGCCGGGGCGACAGTGATGGAGTCGCCGGTGTGCACTCCCACAGGGGTCGACGTTCTCGATGGAGCACACGACCACCACGTTGTCGGCGGTGTCGCGCATGAGCTCGAGCTCGTACTCCTTCCAGCCCAGGATCGACTCCTCCAGGAGGACCTCGGTGGTGCGGGAGGCCGCCAGCCCCGCCCCGGCTATGCGATGCAGGTCCGAGTCATTGAAGGCGACACCGCTGCCCAGGCCGCCCATCGTGAAGGAGGGGCGCACGACGACCGGGTATCCGCCCAGGGCATCGACCCCCGCGCGGCACTCATCCATGGTGTGGGCGATGACGCTGCGGGCGACCTCGGCGCCACAACGCTCGACGACGTCCTTGAACTCGTCACGGTCCTCCCCGGCGTTGATGGCCGCGGCGGAGGCGCCGATGAGCTCGACGTCGTACTCATCGAGCACGCCGCGCTCGACCAGGCTCATGGCGGCGTTGAGGGCGGTCTGCCCGCCCAGGGTGGGCAGGAGGGCGTCGGGCCGTTCCTTGGCGATGATGGTGGTCAGCACCTCGGGGGTGATCGGCTCGATATAGGTGGCGTCGGCGACGTCGGGGTCGGTCATGATCGTGGCCGGGTTGGAGTTGACCAGGATGACGCGGATTCCCTCAGCGCGCAGGACGCGGCAGGCCTGGGTGCCGGAGTAATCGAACTCGCAGGCCTGCCCGATGACGATGGGTCCCGATCCGATGACCAGGACGGAGGTGATATCAGGACGAGCAGGCATGTCAGTTCGTGTCCTCGCGGTCCTGGCCCCGGCGGTGCTCCCGCATGAGGCGGATGAATTGGTCGAAGAGGTGCTCGGCGTCGTGGGGGCCGGCAGCGGCCTCGGGGTGGTACTGGACGGAGAAGGCCGGCAGTCCAGCGCCCGTAGCCCTTCGACCACACCGTCATTGAGTCCCAGGTGGGAGACCTCCACCCGACCGTAGCGACCGTTGTCGAAGGGGGCGACGGAGGGCTCATCGATGGGGGCGTCGACGGCGAAGCCGTGGTTGTGGGCCGTGATCTCCACTTTGCCGGTGGCACGGTCCAGAACGGGCTGGTTGACGCCGCGGTGCCCGTAGGTGAGCTTGTAGGTGCCGTAGCCCAGGGCACGTCCCAGCAGCTGGTTGCCCAAGCAGATGCCGAAGAAGGGGATGCGCGCGTCGAGGACGCCTCGCAGGAGCTCGATCTCGGCGTCCGCTGTCCCCGGGTCTCCGGGGCCGTTTGAGAACAGGACGCCATCGGGCCTGAGGGCAAGGATCTCGGAGAGGGTGGCGGACTGGGGCAGGACGTGAACGCGTACGCCGCGCTCGGCGAACTGCCACGGGGTGCGGGACTTGATGCCCAGGTCGATGGCGACCAGCACCGCGACCGGCTCCTGTCCCTCGGCCGGTCCGGTGGGCTCGACGACGTACCCGGAGGGAGTGGTCACCTCGGCGGCCAGGGCGCGGCCGCTCATGGGCGGCTCACTGCGCACGGCCTCCAGGCAGATGTCGATGCAGGCCGGGCTGGGGCCACCAGGGTCAGTGCCTCCGGCAGGCAGGGCGTCCCCGGAGAAGATGCCGCCACGCATCGCACCCGCCTCGCGCAGATGCCGGGTCAGGGCCCGGGTGTCGACCTCGCAGAGGCCAACGATGCCGGCGTCACGCAGATCGTCCTCCAGCTCCCGACGGGAGCGCCAGCTGGAGGCCCGCCGAGCGGGTTCACGTACGACGTAGCCGGCCACCCAGATACGGTCCGACTCGGCGTCCTCGTCGTTGACCCCGGTGTTACCGATGTGTGGCGCGGTCTGCACGACGATCTGGCGGTGGTAGGAGGGATCGGTCAGTGTTTCCTGGTACCCGGTCATCCCGGTGGAGAAGACGATCTCTCCAATGGTGCGCCCTTGAGCCCCGTAGCTGCGGCCCCGCAGGGCCCAGCCGTCCTCCAGCACGAGGAGGGCGGCTGGGCGGTGACTCGACTCAGGCATGAGCCGAGCCGGCGGGAGCCTCAACGGGAGCGCCCGTCCAGCACGGTGGGGCGGCCGTGGAGGAAGGTGGCCATGACCTGTCCCGGCAGCTCCATCCCCGCGTAGGGGTGTTGGTGGAGCTGGTCCACTGGGCGGAGGCGTCGACGGTGCGGCGCACCTCGGGGTCGACCACCGTGATGTTGGCCGGGGCCCCGACCTCGAGCTCGCAGCCCTGGTCGCTCAGACGGCCGATGCGGGCCGGGGTGGAGGACATGGCCCGGGCGATGTCGCGCCAGGTCATGCGGCCGGTGCGACCATCGTCTCGATCAGGACGCTCAGTGCGGTCTCCAGGCCCGGTCATGCCGAAGGCTCCGGCCTGCCACTCGCAGTCCTTGTCCTCCACCGGGTGCGGGGCGTGGTCGGTGCCGACGACGTCGATGGTGCCATCGGCCAGGGCCTCGCGAACCGCCTCGACGTCCTCGGCCGTGCGCAGCGGGGGGTTGACCTTGTACAGCGGGGAGTAGGTGCGGGCCATCTCGTCGGTCAGCAGGAGGTGGTGCGGCGTGACCTCGGCGGTGACATTGATGCCGCGGGACTTGGCCCAGCGGATGATGCCGACGCTGCCCGCGGTGGACAGGTGGCACACGTGCAGACGCGAGCCGACGTGCTCGGCCAGCAGGACGTCGCGGGCGATGATCGACTCCTCGGCCACCGCCGGCCAGCCGCGCAGTCCCAGCTCGGCGGAGACGACGCCCTCGTGCATCTGGGAGCCCTCGGTGAGGCGGGGGTCCTGAGCGTGCTGGGCGATGACGCCGTCGAAGGACTTGACGTACTCCAGGGCCCGGCGCATGAGGACGGGGTCGGAGACGCACTTGCCGTCGTCGGAGAAGACCCGCACCCGGGCGGCGGAGGTCGCCATGGCACCCATGTCGGACAGGTGCTCGCCGGCCAGTCCCGCCGAGACGGCGCCCACCGGGTGGACATCCACCCAGCCGGCCTCACGGCCCAGCCGCAGCACCTGCTCCACGACACCGGCGTTGTCCTGGACGGGCGTGGTGTTGGCCATCGCGAAGACGGCGGTGTAGCCGCCGACGGCTGCGGCGCGGGTACCGGAGTAGATGGTCTCGGCGGACTCCCCCTCCGGGCTCGCGCAGGTGAGTGTGGATGTCGACGAGCCCGGGCAGAGCGATGAGCCCGTCCAGGTCATGGCGCTGGACATCGGCCGGGGCCTTCGCCGCTGCGTCAGGGCCGATGGCGGTGATGGTGCCGTCGGTGATGAGAATGTCAGTGGGGTCCTCGCCGTAGGGGCGGACACCGGTCAGGAGGTGGGAGGTCACAGCTGGTTCCCTTCGTCAGCGAGGAGGAGGTAGAGGGCGGCCATACGGACGGAGACTCCGTTGCCGACCTGCTCGATGATGCGCGAGCGGGGGTCGTCGGCGGCCTCGGCGGTGATCTCAAGGCCGCGGTTCATGGGGCCGGGGTGCATGACGATCGCGTGCTCCGGCATGGCCCGGCGACGGGCGGAGGTGAGGCCGTAGACGCTGGAGTACTCGGCAGGGCTCGGGAAGAAGCCCCCTCCTGCGGCACTCATGCGCTCGCGCTGGATGCGCAGCATCATGACGGCGTCGGGCTGAATCTCCTCGATCGCCTCATCGAGGTTGTAGGAGACCTCGCAGGGCCAGTCGTCCATACCGACGGGCAGCAGTGTGGGAGGCGCCACGAGCGTGACCTTGGCGCCGAGCGCCGTCATGAGGTCCACGTTGGAACGGGCCACCCGGGAGTGCAGGACGTCTCCCGACGATGATGAGGCGGGCGCCCTCCAGGTCGCGCCCCTGCGGGGCGGGGCTGCCGTCCGCTGTGGCGGGCGCTCCGGGGACGTACCAGCGTCGCAGCGTCATGGCGTCCAGAAGGGCCTGGGTGGGGTGCTGGTGGGTGCCGTCACCTGCGTTGAGGACCGGCACGTTGATCCAGCCGGCGTGGGCCAGCAGGTGCGCGGCGCCGCAGGCGGAGTGGCGCACGACGACGGCGTCCGCCCCCATGGCCATGATCGTCTGGGCGGTGTCCTTGAGGGACTCGCCCTTGGACAGTGAGGAGCCCTTGGCCGAGAAGTTGATGACGTCGGCGCTCAGGCGCTTGGCGGCGGCCTCGAAGGAGAGCCTGGTGCGGGTGGAGTCCTCGAAGAAGAGGTTCACCACGGTCTTGCCGCGCAGCGTCGGGAGCTTCTTGACCGCATGACGCTGGGTGGCGGCCATCGCCTCGGCGGTGTCCAGGACCATGACCGCCTCGTCGTGGGTCAGGTCCTTGGCGGAGAGCAGGTGCTTCATCGGGTGGCCTCCTGGTTGCTGCGCTCACTCGAACGCTCAGTGGGGACGTCTGCGGGGACGATGGTGACGGCGTCGGTGGAGGCGCCGAGCTCGGTCAGGGAGACCACGACCTTCTCAGTGCGGGAGGTCGGCAGGTTCTTACCCACGTAGTCGGCTCGGATGGGCAGCTCCCGGTGTCCGCGGTCCACGAGCGTGGCCAGCTGCACGGCCCGGGGGCGGCCGACGGCGCCCAGGGCGTCGAGGGCGGCCCGGATGGTGCGCCCGGAGTAGAGGACGTCGTCGACGAGGATGACGACCTTGCCGTCAATGCCGCCCTGGGGGATCTCCGTGGGACGGGGAACACGGATGGGGTGACGTCCCAGGTCATCGCGGTACATGGTGATGTCCAGGGTGCCGACCGGGACCTTGGCGGCGACCCGCGCCTGCCCCGCCTGCTCGGACCACTGCGTGCCCTTCTCCCGCGGCGACAGCAAGCGCCTCGACGAGTCTGTGCGCGAGTGGTGCTCCCCCGCTGGGGATCCCGAGGACGACGATGTCCTGCGTCCCGTGGTTGCGCTCCAGAATCTCGTGCGCGATACGGAACAGGGAACGGGCTATATCGGGAGGTCCGAGGATCTCCTTGCCCTGGATCGGTGCGCTCAAGGCGCCTGACAAACTTTCGGCCATTTCAGGCCTCCTTCCCCGCCTCTCTGGACGGACTTAAAGGATGTTGGTCGACATCGAGTGTACGTCACCTCCGGCGGGATGTGCTCGTCCACACAGCACGACCTTCGGAGACGAAGGTCACGCCAACGGCTGCGGAACGGCTCAGCACCTGACGACCGTCGCAGCAGGACGTGTTTCGCACCTACAAATCGTCCGTAACAATGTTTAGTCTTAGCCCAATGCTCAGGCGTCGTCAGACGCTGACTGCGAGATCGTCACAACATGTCGAGAGCTTGAGAAGTGAGTGCCGGATCCATCTGAGCCCGATTGAGAGCTGAACGATGTCGCAGAGCAGGCACGATCCGGTGTTGCTGCTGCGTCAGCGACTTCTTCTCAAGCAAGGAATGCCCTCATGACACTCCCTACTCGACGTTCGATCATCACCGGCCTCAGCGCCGGGGCAGGACTGGCCGCCGCCGGTCTCGCCTCCCCCTCGCAGGCAGCGGCGGCGGAGTCCTCCTACGACTTCAGCAGCGTCATCTTCAATGAGCAGTTCTCTGACGGATCGGACTTCTCCCCGTCACGGTGGCGGGACAACCGCTCGGAGCCCGAGTCCTGCGCCAGCTACGACTGGGGGGTGTTCACGCATGACACCCACAGCGTCAGCAACGGTGTCGGGCACGTCCTGTGGCGCAAGCGCGCCACTCCCCTCAAGGGCTTCCAGAACCGCTTCGACAAGGAGCCGACCCTGCGCTACGTCGACCAGGCCTTTGTCACCACGCAGGGGCTGTTCTCCTTCGTCTACGGCTCCTTGGAGACCAGGGCACGTTTCCCCCAGTCGGCTGAGGGACTCTTCGCCGGCATCTGGTTGCGGGCGGACGACGACGACAACGGGGGCGAGATCGATGTCGTGGAGACCTACGGCGGCGGCAGTGCCACCGGCATCGCCGAGTCGACTGTGCACTACGGCCAGGCGGGGGGCAAAGGAAGCAACCTGGGGGTCTCGCCGCGGCCCGATCTCACCCAGTGGCACACCTACGGGATGGAGAAGACCCCCGAGAGCATTCTCTTCCTCTTCGACGGTCAGCCCTACCACGAGGTCTTGCGTTCAGCATCGCAGAAGGAGTTCGATGCCTGCTTCGGTGACGACGCCGCCTACCACATCTGCCTGACCACGCACAGCGGAAGCATCCACCGGGGACGGCTCAAGCACGAGGGCTTCACGCAGGCCCAGGTGGATATTGACTACATCGTCGTACGGGCCATGGATGACTAGCTGACGCGGCGCCCTCAGCCTGCGCTCCAGCCCCTTCGCCAGGACACGCTGGCTCGGGCTGAGGGATTGCGCAGGCGCCCGAGTTCTCATCGGCGCCAGGAACAGCTCATGCGGGCTGCGTTCCCGGGGTCTGAGACGCTCTGACCGCCGGGTCCAGCGCCTTACTCATACGGAGAAGAAAGACGAACCCCACTGCGATCAGAGCCTCCACCAGGTCGCAGACGACAAGCAGTGGTTCAAGCAGTGGTTCAAGAGTGGAGCTGGACAAGGCCGTCAGAGGCCAAACGACACAAACGATGAAGGTGGGAAGTCCCGCCACGATACTCGCGGCCAGCAGAGCCGACGTTGGCATCTTGGCCTCGACCCCATCCATCAGGCTGAACCTGAGGCGTCCGGGAATGTGCCCGAATACAAGCGATGAGAGCAAGGATGAACGTAGCAACCCAAGCAATACCAACGATATACGGGGTGACGAGCACAACGAAAAAGGGCAAAGAATCCGAAACGGCAGGTCGTACTCCCCGTGGGTGATGAGCAAGGCGAGAAAGGTGGTGGTAAAGATCATCTGGATGATCATGGTGATGAGCCCGATGATGCCGCCGGCGACCGAGACCTTGCGGGTCGCGGAGCGCTTGCGCTGAACCATCGTCAGGACCGGGTCGTTCCA
>BNJU01005051.1_pt1 | contig 110793 bp, 121 predicted proteins | sample 8539281 | NCBI WGS metagenome assembly BNJU01 (sample SAMD00202456, study PRJDB9452) | human saliva metagenome | isolation source: human saliva | place: Japan
CCCAAATCATCAACTTGAGCGATTCCGATACCAATGACTTTAGATTTAAAAGGTTTAAAATCATATTTTGAAGTAAATGCGTCTATTTTGGATGGATCTTCTGGAGTAAGTAAAGTTATGTGGGGATCAAAACTTGTAAACACATTTGGAGAACCATACAAATTGAATGATTTTACTTTTTCAGGAATAGATTTTGCCCAGTCTGGAACTTTTGCATCCTTTGCACGATACTTGTTCAAGCTGACTGTTATTTCATCCGCAAGCTGCTGTATAGCTTCATTGTTTTGAGCATCAAGCATAAACCAGTTTCCGCCAGTTTTTCTTAATCTGTAAAATTCTATATCAAAGGGCTTTGTCTGATTTGCAATTTTATTGACAGTATTCTTTATTGTTTTTAATGCTTCAGGTTTGTATTCTGTAAGATAAAGTGTCAGATGGACTGCATATCCTTTTGAATAAAGGCTTTCAATTCCTGCCTCTTCAAGTCCTTTTGAAATATTTTCCACATTTCTGGTTGCATTATTATCCATAATTACAAAAACGTTGTAATTTACATTGGAAAAAAAGTGTTCAGGCAAAACATTAAAAAAATTGAAAAAAATATCTTTTTTTCATAATAAAACCTCCTAAATTTTTTTGTTTTAGATTACTTTTTGCTACAATTATACCTTGAAATATTTTAAAAACAAGGTTTAAAAAGTATTCCACATTTAATTTAGCTATTTTTCCGCACATTTACTTTATTTATTTGTAAGATTATCCAAAAATTCATAAAGAAGATTATTCATCTCATTATAATCGTTATTACGGATTGTTTGAGGTGATTGGACAAATGATAAAGTTTGGCTTTTTCTTTTCAAGATCTTTATCTGAATCAATTAATAATTTCTGCCACTTTTTTTGTAAATTCAGGATGGCATTGAAAAGCCGTAGTGCTTTTTCGCTATATTTTTATAATTTGTCGTGGACATCCTTTACTTTTTGCTAAAACTTTTTGCTGTATCAGGAAGTCCTGGCATATCGCTGTGCCAATGTCCTGTTATCACTTGTTTTCCAAAAATGCTTAATATTTTTTATCTTCTAGTCCATCTTCAGTTAATTCAATCGGAAAAATTTCCAATTTCGCAAGAAGGACTTTTTCTGTAGTTCCACCGTAGGCTTCTCCTAGAAGCTGAGCTCCAAGACATGCTCCAACTATGTATTTATCAGCTTTTATAGCTTTTCTTAATCAAATCAATTTCAGCTTTTGGGTCAAAATAAGGAAACTCGCTATTATCTCCAATTGGACTTTGAGGACCTCCCATTACTATTAAAAAAATCAAATGAATCCACATTTCTCAGGTAACTTTTTCATCTTGATAGACTTTTTGTCATTGTGACATCGTGTCCAGAAAGCGCTGCCCAGGCAAGATAAGCTCCTGGAACTTCAAATGTTTCGTGTAATATAAAAGTGTATTTTTCATCGCTGTACTCCTTTAGGGTTCTAGATTTTCTAGTAAAAATCACTTTTAAAACTAACTTTTTGAATTTTACTAATATTTAAGTTTAATATTAAAGAGATTAAATATATTATATAATTTTTATAAAAAAATTCAAGAAAAAGGAACTATTTTTTTCATAGTTGCAATTATTTTTTAAATATGCTATAATTAAAATGATAAAAATACATTAATTAAAAAACAAAAAATAAAATAAAATGGAGGAAAAATTAAAATGGCAAAAGCTAAATTCGAGAGAAGTAAACCACACGTAAACATAGGAACAATCGGTCACGTTGACCACGGAAAAACAACAACAACAGCAGCAATTTCAAAAGTATTATCTGAAAAAGGGCTTGCTGAAAAAGTTGATTTTGAAAACATTGACCAAGCTCCTGAAGAAAGAGAAAGAGGAATTACAATTAACACAGCTCACATTGAGTATGAAACAGAAAAAAGACACTACGCTCACGTAGACTGTCCAGGACATGCTGACTATGTAAAAAATATGATTACAGGAGCAGCTCAAATGGATGGAGCTATCTTAGTAGTATCAGCAGCAGATGGTCCAATGCCTCAAACAAGAGAACACATCTTGCTAGCAAGACAAGTAGAGTACCTTACATCGTAGTATACTTGAATAAAGTAGATATGGTAGACGACGAAGAATTATTAGAATTAGTAGAAATGGAAGTAAGAGAATTATTAAACGAATACGGATTCCCAGGAGATGACGTACCAGTAATCAAAGGATCATCATTAGGAGCATTAAATGGAGAACAAAAATGGATAGATGCAATTGTAGAATTGATGGATGCAGTGGATGAATATATTCCAACACCAGAAAGACCAATTGACCAACCATTCCTTATGCCAATTGAAGATGTATTCACAATTACAGGAAGAGGAACAGTAGTAACAGGAAGAGTAGAAAGAGGAGTAGTAAAAGTTTGGGAAGAAGTAGAAATCGTAGGAATTAAACCAACTTCAAAAACAACAGTAACAGGAGTAGAAATGTTCAGAAAATTATTAGATTCAGGACAAGCTGGAGATAATATAGGAGCATTATTAAGAGGAACTAAGAAAAGAAGAAGTGGAAAAGAGGACAAGTGCTTGCAAAAACCAGGAACAATCACTCCACATACAGGATTTAAATCTGAAGTATATGTATTGACAAAAGATGAAGGAGGAAGACATACTCCATTCTTTACAGGATACAAAACCACAATTCTATTTCAGAACAACTGATATTACAGGAGAAGTAAACTTACTCAGAAGGTGTAGAAATGGTAATGCCTGGAGATAACATTGAAATGACAGTAGAATTGATTCACCCAATTGCAATGGAAGAAGGATTAAGATTTGCGATTAGAGAAGGTGGAAGAACAGTAGCTTCAGGAGTAGTTGCAACTATTACTAAATAGTTTTAGCTTATTAAGGGTTTATTTATTAAAATAAGATTTTTATAATCAAAAAATAATTTACATAGCACTCGATTAAATAAAGTTTTTATTAAGTTTATCGTAGTGCTATTCTTGTTAAGAAAATGAATCATATTATAATATTAAATTTTACATAATAAAAAAATTAGTTTAAAAATACAGGCTAATAAATGAGACTATTATTGAATAATTAATTAGTTAATTTGGTAAAATTACTAAAGTTATTTTCTAAATTTTTAAAAAAACTTTACAAATTCATATTATTATGATAAAATTAACTGTGAATTGTTAAGATATATTTGTTAAATTATTTTTAGGAGGAAAAACAATGAAAAATTATTAGGAGTATTAGCATTAGTTTTTAAGCGTATCTAGTTTAGCAATGGCTGATCAAGATACAGTAAAAGAAATTCATTTCTCTAGCGAACTTAGACAAAGTTATACTAGACAAAAAACAAATACAGGAAATGGATTAGGAATCGCTAGATTCAAAGGACAAAATAAAGAAAAGAAACTAGATGGAGAAATGTTCTTGGTGGAGATTTGAATTTAGTAGATGAAGGAAATTTAGGATTAAGATTTGAATTCCAAAATGATCAAGATATAGTAAAAATCGATTTTTGATTATCGAATACAAAAGAAAAGTGTTTAGTCTACAAAAAGGAACTTATGACAAATCTCAAACTTGGGAAAAATGACATTGCATTATACAAAGATGTTAAATTAGGTTCTTGGACTGCTAAATGGGATTTAGGATGGAAATACAAATCTACTAATGGAAATGGTAGATATGCAGGACACAGAGGAACATCAAATGAAATTTATGTAGGACCAGAATTTGGAATTGATTTCTTCGGTCATCACTTTGATGGAAAAGCTCAATTTGTATACTTCGATCAATCAGGAGAAAAAGACGGAGATAATGCATGGTCAGGAAGCGACTTTATAAATGGTAAAACAAGCGGTGTTGGAGGTAACTTTGACTTAGCAACTAATGGTAAAGTTTTCGATAATAGAGCAGGAAACTTAAACTATTATGTTACATTGAATAACCACTTAAGAGATGCAAAAAGGTAAATTAGTTGAAAACTGGAAAAGATGCTAAATCTACTGTATATTTAGACTATGTAACTGGAGCAACTTATAAAACACCTGAATTGGCAGGATTCTACGGATTAATTAATACAGAAAATGAATGGGAAAAACAAACTGCTAGACACGGATTTAAAAACAATTTCTCAGTATGGACTGGATTAGGATATAAAACAGAATTGATTTATCAGTAGGAACATTAACATTAAACCCCAAGTTAAATACAGAGTTGTTAATAAAGAAACTGTTAAAAGGTGTATATGATGACGGACGTTACTCAAGTACTGATAAATACAAGAGAATCACAACGAATTGAGCAGGATTAAACGTTGGTTTTAGAAGTTGACAGTTTATTAAGTGGTTAGAACACTCGTGGCTTTTTAGCAAATGAGATGAATAATACCAACATTGAAAATGTTGCTTTAAAATTTGCAATATTAATAATTTTGAGTGTAATATATTTGGGTTTATACAATATATAGATAAAAAGTAGCAGTGTAGACTAATGCTTTTATCTAGTAGCGGTATTGTGGACTGTAGCCAAAAGAATAAGGATTTGATCAAACTGTAGAAGATAACTTTACTTTTCAGTTATCATCTATGAAGCTTGACTTTTAGTCGTGAGTAGTTCACTAAATAGATTCATATATAAAAGGGATGGAAAAATTATTCTGTCTCTTTTTATATATTAGACTTGTTCGAAACTATGTTTATTTAGAATTTAATAAAAACAAATATTCTGAAGCAAGGTGTCTTGATTCCTTGTTAAATAAAAATTGTTGTCGAAATCAGATCTATTAAAAATAGTTTGTATAATTGAACTTATCTAAAATTGAACTGATGAAAAATATATAAATCTAGGATTTGAGTAAAATAGTTATAGTTTTTGAATTTGATCTTAGATAAGTTTTGCTATGCTATTTACATTTAAAAAGTAAAATTATATTTTAGTCATTTTAAAACAAAATTAGGATTAATTTGTTAAAAATTTATAGTATTCGTTATTTAAGTGAGTTTAGCATTAAATAAAATCAAAAATTTCAAATTTAATAAAAATATCAAAAAGTTTTTAAAAATAAGTTGACAAAATTGAAAAAAATATTATAATAATTGAGTAATTTGAAAAATTAGCCCGAGTGGTGAAATTGGTAGACGCAACGGACTCAAAATCCGTCGATTTTTATATCGTGCCGGTTCGACTCCGGCCTCGAGCACCAATAATATAATTAAATTTTTTCATAATGAATTGCACTCTACACTTTTAGAGTGTTTTTATTTATTATTATATAAAAAGAGAATATTAAATAATGAATTATTAGAAAATGTGTCGAAATTTTTATTTCTAATGCTATTTCTCAACAAAATAATAAATTTGTTATATCTACTATGTAAGGATCAAGACCTCTTGTCAGGAAATAAATAAAAATATAATTTCATTTTTAAATGATTTAGTATAAATTAAATTTTAAAAAGCATTTTTACTAAAAATAATTTGTAAACTTTTTATTATTTGGGATATTAAGGAAACTAATAATAAAAATTTCTTGAAATTCTAAAATAAAAATGATACCATTATGACAAGAGAAAAATAGTCTGAAAAATGCAGATTTTGGCTTGGATAAGTTATTGAAGCTGTTTGAGCGAAAGATATATCATATTTCGGCAATCTCAGCTATTCAGAAAAATCAGAAAAACCTGGTGAAAAGAACTGAAATTTGGAGGAGTGGAAAAGAGGAGCGACAATAACTTATGGTTTGCTCGATGAACGTCATGAAAGTGCACATGAATAGTAAGCGATACGTAGAATACAGTATGACTGACGTATATTGGCACACACGTGATTTGGTGTTTTGACACTTGTACGCCAGAGACGCTGTCACAGCAGGTGCTGGAAAACTTTGGATTTGAAGAGAATTAAGGAAGAAAAGATGGGAAAACGATTCTATTGGAGTTACGTGTTGAGCTCAAGAAGTGAGAGATGAGTTTATTAAAAAGACGCCTTTATGTTGACTTCTGGTGCTGGAAATCAGGAATATTGGGAGAATTCCTCGATCTTCTGCAAAGAATCGAATCTGGGGAAGAAACGCACATTGTTGTCATTGGAGGATGAAGATGAATTACCGACTGAGAGTGAATGCGGACTCTTTGGAGATGATATTGCAGCTTCCATTTCGATCAACCTATGGATGCACACCACTGCTGCCTTTCTGTCTATTGCGTCTGCGCGGAATGGAGCGTTCTGTGCCACTTAATGCGAGTTGTGAGGATGTTGAGCAGCATACCAAGTAGGATATAAGGAAATATTGTTTTGCCAAAATGTAAAACTCATGGAGAGTGATTTTGGCAAACAGGCGAAAGATAATTTACGCTGAAGTCCCTTTGGAGCAAAGTGCAAATGTGGAAGGGAGATTTCTGGATCAAAATATGTGTCACCACATCCAAGTTGACTTTAGCGACTAAGTAACTGACATGATTGCAAGAAACTCAAAATAGCCAGAATAAGGCATCTGCCATTACAACTATGATCTACAAAATTTTGAAATGCAATGAATAGGAGGGCTATACGCGAGGGAATTTATTGCGCTTAAGTAGGTTCAGTGGTAAGTGCCTGATATTGGCTTACAACTGATATGGCCAGAGATTTCCAGGAGGAAAAATGATGAAGACTTTCAAGATACTGTGGATGATGCCAGTAAATGAAGTTGATTTGAAAATGCATTTATGTTTATGTATCTCAAGAGAAGGGACTCCTGCAAATACAATGGAAGGGCAGGCTGATGAGCAGTTGCCTAAAATGAGATTGCAGCAGCTCATGAGACTGCAAAATAAAAGGCAAAAGGAAGAAGTCAAAATATTTAGAAAATCGTAAAAGTTTTAGTTGAAGGACCTAGCAAAAGAATCTGAAACAAGTTGATTCTGAAAAGTTCACATGCCAGTTTTATTTAAAAGCGGAGTAGAAAGATTTGAAGGGAAATTTGTAAATACAAGAATTTATGATATAAAACATGGACATTATAAGGAGAGCTGGTGGAGGAAGGTCAGATGATAAAAAAGAAAAAGGGAACTGAGGCTGTTACCGGAAGAATATGAAACGGTGTGTAAACCTAGAAGAGGATTTGCGTACAAGAAAAGCTTGAGGCAGATAAATCATTGAAATGCTATAATTAGCTGGAAGAAAAAAAGCAAAAATACGATGAAGAAGATTCAAGTAAAACTGTTTTTGAAAATTCAAATTATGAAGAAAGTTGATAGCGATATCTTTCTGAAAATGCAACTAAATTGAAAAAGAATGGCAAAAGAATATAAATTGAAGGTTTTCAGGAATGTCAAACTTGAACTTATAAATGCTATTTACCTAAAAGTGTGAGAAAGAGGGAAACCAGTGTGGATTTAAACTGGATGTAAGTAAGAGGAAATTATGTGACTTTTGAGAAGACAATTGACCTTGATGGCGGCGTGTCGATTTCTCAAATAAAGATTTTAAGAAATGGAAGATATTAGCCTGGGAATTAGTTCCTGACTGGGACAGAGAAAAATTATGGGATTTTGAAGGTTTGCTTGTAAATGGGATTTGTCTGAAAAATCGCTGAACTGTATTTTGAGACGAAAAGCATCTTATCCAGATGAAAGTTAAATTTGGGAGAAGTGAGAAATTCTATCTAGAATGAGTAGACCTTGTTTCGCCTATTGAAAAGAGAGTTTTATGCTGTTCTCAAGCAAAATAAAACTGTGCTTCTTTCCAACGTCATAACGATACGGTAAAATATAATCCAGAAATTGATGTCTGGACATTGCTAATTGATGAACGGCCTGAGGAAGTTTATGGAGTGACATGTCGTGTTGATGCGGAAGTTTATTCCTCAAGGACTTTTGATGAAGATCTCAAGAGTTCATACCAGTTAAGGAAAATGTAAAGCCTGATATAAAGACAAGTGAACGCGGAAAAGATATTTTAATTCTTTATGACAGTTTGATGCGCTCAGTACTGTTCGTATGTTACTATCTATCGCGTGGTGTTAATTTCCCAGGTGAACTGACCCAAATGCGCTTTGTATGGTCCAAAGAGATTTTTAGAGCCGCAAGAAATATAAAATGGTGGAAGTTTAACAATTATTGCAACGAATTTGTTGAAACCAGATAAATGGATGAAGTGATTTTATAAATTTAGCAGACAGAATAAAAACTAGCTTAAGGAACACTCTATAGTTGAGAATATTTCCATGATTGATGTTAAAAAGTGGAACAAGATGGTGAGTTTTAATCCTGAAGAAGAATTGGAAAAGCGAGGAAATTGCGAAGAGAATTAAGGAATGTCTGAAGTTGAAGGAACAGAAGAAATTTAATTGATACTTTGATAAAGAAATATAAAGTCAACATGAATTATTAAAGATTTATATAAAAACGAAAAATAAATAAATAGGAAAATAGAAGGTGAATAAAACAAGTTTAAATGTAAAAATGAAGGATTGTTATTTCAACAAAAGAAATTTAAATTGGTAAAAAAAAAGTTTTGAAAAAGATGAAAAATTGTTAAACATAATCCATGAAAATGAAGAATTATTTTTACAGCTTGAAGGGAAAAATGGAAATATTTTAAATGAAACTGAAAAACATATTTTAGTTCCAGAGATATTTGGCATTTGATGGAGTAAATTCTACTAATGGTGCCTGGAGACTTGTGAAGTTAGTGTTGCTACTGATGTGGCTAGAGCATTAAAAAGGCTGTATTTATAAATTAATTTATGAGTATGTTTATTTTTTATTTTTATCAAAATTTTAGTTAAAGAGATATAGCTAATTTCAAATATTTATATCAGTTAACTCCAAATTGCCTCGTTTGGAAAAGCGACTGTGTAACATGAGGCAACACTGGAGTCTAGGCTGCAGATAGATTTTTATGAATTATTTTATTTTTACTTGAAATTAAATTTCATGTGGACATCAGAATATACATGGCAGATATACTAGATACGGCACAGTTCCCATCTTATGGATTTCCGAAAGCAAAACAATTGCGGTAAAAGCAAAAATTCCAAGAGTAAGTAAAACTATTTTCCAGAGTTTTTAACATTTCTTCCTTTACAGCGTAACCAAATACCGCAGGCTCGACTTGTTTATAATTCTAAAAGTAAAAGGATTTAATATTAACAGAACATAAGATAATATCATATACCCAAACTATTGATCAAAAAGCTTTCACATAAAGTCCCAATATTGCTCTGTGGTAGTATATTTTTCCCGTGCAGATGATGGGGTTTACAGGGTATCTGCTAAGCGTTACAAGATTCCTAGCACAATAATCCGCCAGTTGAAACATTGCTTTTGAAATATTGTAACTAGAAAAAATGTTAAGCAAAGGTGGCCACTTGAATATGCCATGAAATACATGATTTTTAAAGTGCAGATATAATCCTCTAAAAATTATGCAAATGCCGAATAAGATCCAACAGATCCTGAGGTAAGCATAGTAACTGGTCTAGATAGTTTGAAAACACAGAATTATTAAATCCTGTAAAAATTAAGTTCTCAGATGATCGTAATAATTTGACTGAACCAGATTTGTTCCAGAAGACATTGTAGATGAAAACAGTCATAAATTCCCAATCATTACAGCAGGATTAAAATGCCTGATCCCCCACAACCACTCTTCCAAAAATGACTGCCATGCAGGCTCCAAAAATAACGTGATAGGCATGGAGTCAATGGGCAAGTGTCATAGTTGTGAAGGATACCTGTTATACCGCTGACAAGTCATGAAACAGAATTATTGTCATTCAGGAAATATTTTGAAAAAGTTTTTCTGTTACAACAGCGGATAAAACGGGAAAATGTTATTAAAAGAAGCGCTCTCTGTTCTGTAAAACTAAAAGCTGAGGCGATGTATAGCCGAAATAATGATATACTGGCATTCCTTCAATGTCTCTACTAAATTTCAGTTCTTATATATGAGTAGTAGATAGTTTTTTAATTTTCTTTTTTAAAAACTTTTATTATTTTTTTTCTTTTAATTTCTATCACTTTTTGAACTTCTTTTAGAAAATATTATATTAACTGGCCTTTTTATTTTCATTTTTACTTTTCAAGTTTTCCAGCATTATTCTCAAATTTTTACCTATTATTATTTCTACTTTTTTTTTTGTTTCAGAATTTTATAGTAATAGTTTGTAATTTTCGTTTTGAAGGTCAGAACTGTGAATTTAAAAGCATGTCATCATTGAAGTTCAAAAGTTCACTTTACTGGCTATCTTTTTCTGCTTATTTCTTCCATTAACGATTTTTCGTTATTTTCATTATTTGCTCCACCTGACACAAGACACTTTCCAAAGCCGGTTTTCCATCAAAGGAACTCCTGCGTAATACAAATTGGTCAAGTCTCATGACCAACACAGTTTTTGAATATTAGCTGTCACCATTTTTCATATTTTCCATTTTATAGTAATCTGCAACTAAAAGGCATTAGGTTCATTGGGCAGGTTTCACATTGGGCCATCCGGCAAGAAATGCGGGCTTTACGCTCAATTTTCCTGTGTCTAAAATAATATTCCAGAGGTTCCCTTATTGTCGGCACCTAGAATCAAAATTTCTGTTCCATTATTGGTCCGCCAAAAATTCATAGTACTTTTAATTCCTGCACAATATGGTAAACTGGAGTTCCAAATTTTAACTAGAAGTTTCTAAGATGGCTTTTTCCAGAAATTGTCACAATTTTCAGTTAACGGCTTCTTCAAAAAAAAGCATCATAAACAGTTTTCGACTGTACTTACATTGCTTTCATAATTACCCCTTTTCGAAGCGGAAGTTCCCCTGTCTCTTTCCAGTAATTGTGTCGACACTGTGTTCACTTTGAGGATAAAATTGGTGGTGGCGCAGTCTTATTTTATTTTAAATTCTTCCTTTCATCCTGTACTTTTCGAAGTCATTTCACCACCTTGCTCTTTTCAATCTCCAATAATAACTCCTTTGATTTAATAATTTCTATGTATAACCTTTGGCCATGTGGCCCCTTTGTAAAGCCATGACAGAATAGTCAGGAAGTTAAATGTGGTCTGCCATCTGAAGCGTCAGTCATAAAGTTTCAGCTTTCTGAATTTTTACAACATATTTGCGCATGTAGGAACTGCGCTCTCCAAGTCCGAACTATTCTGCTCTTGATTATTTTAAAATTTTCATCTTTTATTGATTTCAAGTCACGAAGCTCTTTTGTCAAATCCAGTTTTGAAATTCTGAAAATTTATTTGCAATAATAATTGTTTTCTTTTATTCTTTTTTCTATTTATATGAAATGAGCTCGACAACGTCGACAACACTCTGCAGAAATTAAGAGAATGAATATTAATAAACATCGAAGCATCTCCGATTTTTCATGGTTATTTTTTACATAGTCTCCACTTACTATTGAACCGACGGGCCTCCTATATGCTGTGAAAGAGGTATAAAAAAGGCTTGAATCCTCAATTCTTTATTTCATATTCTTTTGTGAGGTTTCATTGCCGGTTCTTTTTTCATATATTTTTTTTTGCTTCTTTCATTTTCACTGCACATCTTTTATTAAAAAGTATATTTCTTTGTTATTCGTTTAAACCTATCTTTCAAGTATTTCTATCTCCATTTTTATTTGTTACCTTAATTTTTTTTATACTCAAGACCTGTGCAGGTAGAGGCAGGGAGCTGACTGAGCTTGGTTGGCAATAGTTATAATTTTTAGTTCAGTCTTTAGTCGGCAAAATCTTTCTCAGGCAGCAAAAATTGATTAGCCTGAATCGGAAAGCCATGTGCTCGTTCCCTGCTCCTTGAACTGATTATTGAAATTTTAATTATTTCATCATAAGTTCCGTCTACTGATTCACATGTGCACAAAGTTCTTTTAATTTTATCCATTAGCTCCTGAGAAAAATAATCAGTTTTTGAAGTCTACCCAGATAAGCATCTCCCAAACTGTTGGCACACAGTGTCCCACTCTGTTTGCTCCTTTTCCACGTTCACAAGAAAATACGCAGTTGCTTATACATTGAATTTTTCACCAGGTCTTAACAAAAGCCTTTGGATTAAATTGTTTTTACTGCACGTCCAGGGATAACCAACTGAGAACTTACGATTACAATGTCTTTCTCATTTCTCAAGGCTACCTGTTTTGAAACACGTTTGCATCATATCTGTAAGTACTGATAAATCTTGTTCTATTGAACAGCGTATCTGCTCCAAGAGCCTAATATTTTTATATCATTATTGTCCTATATTCCACCTGTCAAATAATAGGAAAATCTCCATTTATCATTGTTCTTCCTTTATTGAGGCAGATTGCTTCCAGCCGATGTCTGTGATGAATAGCTCGCTGGTTTTGCATTGCGTCCCACTTTTTGGACCTCATAATTATCGTTCGGCATTTTTCCAGCAAACCCTTCCATTTTACAAATTATTTTCATTGTTCTGGTCAGATGAAACTATCGTACCAATCTCCACGTTCGATAATTCATGTTTTAAGTTCCCAGTGAAGTCCAGTCTCCCCAGTAACAATAATATTTGCTCCAGCCTCAAGTGCATCATTTTCTATGTAACTCTGCATAATTCCCACGTAATGCATGAAGAATGTTGCAGGTGTTAGTCTGTCTCCGCAAATTTCTTCTGCATTTTTAAATATTTCAAAAAGCGTCACGATTGTGTAGGTATTGGTTCCAAGAGGACGTCCTTACAGCCTTTTTCACAAATTTCCTCATATTTGGTAATATCCAGTGCAGATGGCGCTTATTGGCTCCAAGACATCCATTTTTTTGCTAAGCATCGTGCAAGTCTGTCCCTGGCTGGATTCCAACTCCCATTCCACCTTGAATAATTGGTTTTCGAATAAAAATATTTTCCTATTTTAATTCCCTTTAATTCGATTTTTGCTTTCATTTATTTTTTCTTTCATTTAAATTTACAGAATTTTCTTTTTTATTTCTGATATTTTATTCACTTCTGATTCCTCCAGTTTTTATTTTATTATAGCTGTTTTTAATAAAATCGCAGCGTGAGGAGCTCTGCAAATTTTTTGTGTTTGAACTTATTATATAATTTAAAAGAATATAAGTAATAAATATAGTTTTGTAAAACTTCAATATTTTTTTTATTCTTCAATTATTTTATCTCAATATCATTTTCAATAAATTTTTTATAATTCACTACAATAAAAGCTCAAATTTTTTCAACGAGTTTTTTAAACTGACATTTTCCTTAAAAGGACAAGTCAATGTGCTGAATTGGAAATGTATTTATCCAAAGTTTTGTGAAACCATCGTTTTTGTTAATAACAATATTTTTATTTTTTTTTGTTATAATAGTTAAATGTTTTCAATATTTAAAAATCACTAGAAAAAGTACCAAAGTAATTCTTTTTTTAGTTATTTGCTCAAAAGATTTGATAACTGACTGTGGCCAACCTTTGAGAGTTTTTTTTAATGAAATTTTTCAAATGATAAAACCTCCTTTATTATTTATTTTAAATATTTGTAAAGTTTAAAACTGATAAACATAGTATTTTATGTTTGATTTTCTTGTTATTTCATCTTGATAAGGCATCCAGCCTTGTGAGTACAACACTGCTGTTATTCAATTCACTTGCTTTTACTTCTGCAATCGCCTATATTTAATAGCTGGATACAAGAAATTTAGTTATACAACACATGTTATTTTAATTATATAATAGTTTTGTAATTTTGGTAATTAAATATTTTTATTTTGTTAATCAAAGTATTTCAAAATGGATAGAATAATGTGGAAAAATAAATAAAAGAATAAAAACATTAATAATTTTAGAAAATAACACTTTGAAATGTCAGTCAAAAAAACTGCAGTAACTTGAAAATTTTAGAGTATAATATATTTTTGGAATATTAGGTTACTTATAGATAAAAATGTGAGATAAAGAATGGCAAAATTTGTAAAGTAAATTGTATAAACTTTTGACAAATTAAAATAAAGAGAAATTATAGGAGGTTTTATACAAATACTGCTGCTAATAAGCAGTATAAAGCACGCTGAAAGTGGAAAAGAACAGATGTTTTAATACCTGAATACTGCAAGACCAGGCCCTGACTGAAAATGAAACTAAGACGTTATTTTATGATCTTGAGTTTACAGTGAGTTCGAAAAAAGAAGAAGCAGAAGGGACATTTTTAGAAGTATTGTTTCTTATGTGAAAATGAAGAGGGGAACAGGAAATCATTGATATTGCAGAGAATAACTTTATTTTTGGCTTCGTGCTATTTATACAAAAATTGATTTACAAGAAAACCATTGAACAGGGAAAATTTTATAAGATACAGATCTAGCCTGCGCTTTGAAACAGGAAAAACTGACTGAGAAGTTGATTATAAAAGTGTGCTGATTACATCAAGAGTTATTATAGATAATGAGCAAATAAAATTTTGCAGGATATTTTAGAAACAGGAATTGCTGATTGCTAAAAGAGAAAAGATAATTATTCTAAAAATTATATTTTTATTCTAGAGACTATTTGACAAACCAGTGAATTAAGTCCGACTCTAATGCTGGAATCATTTATTGCTAATTTCAAATAAAGTAGCAGTTTCTTCCAACAAAGACAGGATTCCTTGTGATGATGCCCCAAGCAGTGTTTCACTTTGAATGATAGGGTCTGGCCTTTGTCTGAAGCGGATATACGTATACAAAAAATGTATAACAGAATAAAAAAGAATATGTTAGCATTGTTCTTTACTACAATGAAAACCTTGAGTGAACGCAATCCTACGCCAGAAAAATGTAAAAACAGCTGTTCTATTACTATATGTTCTATTTGAGGGCATTGAAAGGATATTAAATAATTCATGCTTGGATCTTCAGACGTTTTATTCTAAAATGGATTTTACAAGGTCAGTATAAACTTACTAAAGCACTGGATCAAATTGGATTTGGTGGGCTGTGTGAACAGGCATGAATCTATTGATGACAAGCCTTGACCGAAAATGTATTATTAAATTCAATACTTTGTTCACATATCCAAATGAATTTTGAAATATCCAGTTGTTGTGCATATTTATCATATGGCAGGAGAAGGAAAATCAGTATATTTTAAAATTTTTAAGAAAGTTGCTTTAGAATTGACTGCCAATTATCTTGTAGTCACCAAAGTGTTCTCAGTAGTAAAAGGATATTCTCAAATTAAATGTCGATATAATTTGACAATATTTCCAAAAGTCGTATTTAAAATATTCTGATTAATGATATTGTAGGAGAAAGAGCTAAAAGTCTAACAAAAATCTGCGCGCATGATTTTAAAAATGGTTGTTCATACAATCAAGATGAAACTGTTGGGTTTGAAAAAAAATGGGAAGGAATATATATTGTCACAAAATGGAGCGACAGGTTTTACAGAAAAGCGAGAATAAAGAAGCATATAAATTATATAGAAATAAAATTCTTTGAAAGGAAAGATTGACAATTAAAGTACAGAAAACTTTTGAAAAAGAAAGCATGTTTATAAAAAATCTAAAAAATTTTCAAATATGTTAGGAATTAATTCCATATAAAATGACTGACTTTCGAAGATGAAAATAAAGTGTGTTGCAGAAGAACTTAGGAAATTATTTATTACTTGAATGTGGAGAAAGTGAATTTTAAAGTGAGAAATTGAAAGTTTTTATTTTTGAATTATTTTACTGGTAAGGAGCGATAACTAATGTAACAAACCTATTGTTTTCATGGACAATTCCAGTTGATTCTTGAAATGGTTTATTATTACCGAATATTTTAAAGCAAAGGACCAATACGAAGGAATAATGACCAATTTGTTAAAGACAAATTGGGAGTGCTGATAATCACAATTGCGATTTTTAATCCCTACTGCAACTGGAGGAAAATTGGTTTTTCCATCTGCCTGCCCAAACTCCCCAGCGCTGGATGGGCTGCAAATTATAAGGGAATTACAGCCCAACCCCTCCAAAGGAGTTTGACTCTTCAGGGCGCCTGAAATTGTGCCGTCTTGCAATCGGGAATAACAATGGAGTTGTATTTTTAAGGGCATTGCTTGGACCAGCTATTACAGTGAATTACATTTTGCATTTAAAGGCATGGAGTTACGAAACATTAATTTCATTTGAACACATAGTTGTTTCAGCTAGATTTACAAAAATGAAAAAATTTGAAAAAACAAAGAAATTGTGTTGATAAACTAGAGGCATTATAATGTTTAGTTTATTCTTGTAATACCAATATTTATTGAGTGATAGAAACATGAGAGTACAAGCTATTTAGAGTACTGAAACTGGTGTTGACATTATGTTACAACTAAACAAAAATTCATCCTGAAAGATTAGAAATGAGAAAATATAATCCAGTGCTTAAAAGACATTTTTATAGAGAAGTTAAATAATCATAAAACAGATAGGTCAGGTAGTTCAATTCAGAAAGGTCGGTCGTTCGAAAGTTGTGGTCTGATCCCTAAGCCATTCGCTATATTTTATTTTATGAGACTTTTTAATAAAGAAGCTGAATAGGTTATGGTTTTAAGGACTATTTATTTTTAGGGCAATTTCTTTATTAAAGCAGGAGAACTTAGTTTTTTAAAATTTCCGGATGATCTTTGCAGGAGATAATATGATAAAATTTAATTTAAAGGATGCTATCGGGAATTTATGTGAAGAATATAAAAACATATTGGCCGATAAATTGAAATTTACTACGTTACTGTAATCGTGATCTTGATACAGCTTTATAGCCATATACACTCTCTTGACAGCAGCGACCTTGTAAATAAAAAATATGATATTCCTAAGAAATATTTTAGGAGGCGTAGCGATCAGTAAATGGTGTTGAAGATGAAGTTGCACATGAAAAAAAATGGTATATAATTCACATCATTCTGGTTATGAAAAGTGGTCGGCTGACTTGAAAAGAATAGAGGTCGCTTGACTTGACAGATAGGCTTTAAATTCTTTAGTGCCTGAAGAGGTGCTGGAGGAAAATCGTGAAAAATGGTAAAAGTTCCGCGAAAAACTCTTTTCCAAGCCACGTAACGATAGAAATGCTTGCGCGGAAGAAAATGAATTAGACTGATATCAAGCCGATAGTGATGCCTGGTGCTGTATGTTGAAATACGCACTGAGTTACTGATTTGTCGGTGAGTTAAAGCGATCCAATACTGTTGTCTGATGAAGAAGCCGCAGATTTACTTTCTAAAATTGAATCGATATTGACGGGGAGGAAAGCTCCAAGACCTGATATTAATTTTAAAGTTGCGAAGTTGTTAATATGTTGTGGTCATTTTGATGGACAACAGGAGAATGGAAATTGACCATGAACATGGTAAAATAAAAGTAATGCTTTGAAGTGCTGGGGCGCTCTTGACCCTGTGTGGAAGTAGAGCATACCTGAAAATAGAAAAATAGATTATTAAAATTGAAAACAGAAAAAATATTATTTTTATAGGAAGTATTATTAAAGAATAACAATTAGCGAAATTTAATTTGAAAGAAAAGTGGAGATTAAAATTCAATTACTACAGAGGGAGGGAAAAATGGCTAAAGAAGTAATCGAAAGATTAAGAATTACACCAGAAGGGGAAGCATCCCACCACCAGTAGTAGGGTTTGCATTAGGACAACACGGGGTAACATTGCACCTCAGTAAATCATTCAACGCTCAAACAAGATAAAGCCGGGATTTGTAATTCATAGTAGAAATTACCAGAGTATGCAGATAGAAGTTTTAGATATTTGTATTAAAAACACCGCCTGTGCATCAGACTTATTGGAAAAGCATGTGTTAAAAAAGGTGCTGGAAATTCATTAAAAGAAGTTGTTGAACTATAACTAAGCTTCCAATTACAAGAAATTGCAGAAACCAAATGCTGACTTAAATGCTGGGAAGTGTTGAAGTGTTTATGAAATATTTATTGCAGTGAACTGCAAGAAGTATGGGAATTAAAATTTCTTGAATAATTACACACAAAATAGAGATAAGAAATAAAGAATTAAACGATTATTAGAACAAGTGGAAGGTTATAAAAACCAATGGACCACAGAGGAGAAATACAAATGGCAAAAAGAGAAAAGATACGATAATATTTCTGCAAAAAGGATAAAATGAAAGTTTACACACCAGAAGAAGCATTGATTTAGTTTTGAAATTAAAAGTAAAACTAGGGAAATAGCAGAATTAGCAATAGATTGGAAGTAGATCTGGCGTGCTGATCAGCAAGTAAGAGGTACAGTTTCATTACCAAACGAACAGGTAAGTAGAAAAGAATTTTGGTCATCGCTATGGTGTGTTATTGATAAGGTACTGGGCGAGGAGCAGATTTTGTTGGAGATGATGAATATATTAATAAAATCCAAGGTGATGTATTTGATTTTGACTTAGTAATTGCTAAGCACCTGACATGATGCCTAAATTAGGAAGATTAGGAAGATCCTAGGAACTAAAGGACTTATGCCCAACCTTAAATCAGGAAATAGGTTATAAATAAATATTGAAATAAATAGTTCAAGAATTTAAAAGGAAAAGTTGTATTTAGAAGTTGACAAATTAGATCAATCTACTTCTACCAATCGGTGGTGTTGATTTTACAAAGGAAGCTATCGTAGAAACTCTCAAAGTAGCATTAGATTCAAATTATCAAATTAGAAACTAGCTTACTCAAAAGGACAATATTTAAGAATAGTTGCAAATCTCTATTAACTATAAATCTTGGAATTAAAGTTGATCCATTATTGGTTGGAGCATTTGTTGCTAAATAGTAAATAATCTTATAATATATAAATTACCGATAGGTTTTTTTCTGTCTTGTAATTTAAAATATAAAAATTAATAATAACTTAAAATATATTCTGCAATTTTGTAAAAGTTATTGTATAATAATATATATTGGTTTGAACATATAAATCATACAAAGTAAATATAACCAGCATAGTAGGTAGAATTTTGATCTAAACTTACCGAGAAGACATATAAATAGATATTAAAATTAAGCTAATAGATATTTACAGCTTATGATACCTCTGGGCTTTATTGTTTTGTTTCAGAGGTTTTATTATAAGGAGGAAATGAACTACAGCACAAGAAAATTAGAAGCAAAAGTCTATTATACACTAAAGATGCAAAGTGTATTGTTGATTATAAAAGGATTAGTGTTAATGAAGACATAATTGAACTTTAAAATGCTAGAGAAGCAGGAGGAATACTTGTTGCTAAAAAACAGATTATTTAAAATAGCATTGTTAGCTAGGGATTTGACAGCGATGTTATGATTATTAAAGGAACTACACACTGCAGTAGGATATGGGAGGAGTCAAAATTATCTTAATGCATAAGCTTGATTTTTAAAAAAATTAAAGATAAACAATTAAAGGTGATTAAGGAAATCAAAGAGTTGAAGTACTCCATCATTGGCTACTTTAACAGCCACTATCTGTAGGCGAATTACTTGGTCAAATTGCTACGGATTGTTACGTTAGTTAGAATGTTACTGTGGCATTGACAAATGTTGCAGAACAAAAAGGAAACTGAGCAAAGTAGTTTCGAATAATTGAATGAAAATATTAATAAACTAAAAAAATAATAAAAACAAATTTCAAATTAAGAAGAAAAAATCAGAGAGAAATAAAATAATGGCATTTTATTAAAGAATAATTTATAGAAAGATTTAAAGTTGTCTCAGGCTTAGAATTAAAAAAGAAGGAAGTTGAAGTTTATTGGAAGAAATGATTGGAGCATCAGCCCAAATCCAGTAGTGAAGTTGTAGAGGCAAAAGCAGAGGAGCAAGAATGAGGAAAAACTGAATTTGAAGGTATTAGTATCTGCAGGAGGAGCAAATTAGTAGTAATTAAAGAAGCAAGAGGAATTACCGGATTAGGACTTAAAGAAGTGAAGAATTAGTTAGCTTTATGGAGTTAAAGCTAAAGGCGAGTTTCTTTGAAAAGAAGAAGCTGGAAGAAATTAAAGGTAAATTAGTAGTCGTAGGAGCAACTGTAGAAGTAATAGTTAAATCAAATCAATAGTTGGGCATAATTTGTACATTACAGAGAGTGCCCTTTTTCCACTATAAACTTCATGTTGAATAGACAATTTATTTTTTTTTGTATTAATCTTTAGAGATAAAAACAGGTCAAAAATGTTGAAATTTACATATGTAATATGGTAAAGTGCTAGGAAAATAATATGGACATTGAAAAAATAGATTGTTTTTTAAAATTTGACTATTTTTGCAACAGTTAAATCAAAAGAAACAGTATAATAAACTTTAAGACTAAAATATAGAGGTTCAAATGTTTAAAACAGAAGTATTTTATTCAGTTTTTAGTTTTTATAATATAATTGATGTAATTTTATAGGTAAAAAAGTTATATTGTATTAGGACGTATTTCTGAATGCAGAATTTTGTAGTTTCCAGAAAGTTGCCATTTTATGGGAACAACTCACGTGATATAAAATAACAAATCGAAATTATGAGAACATTTTAGATGAGGTTTAAATTTAGAAGTTGCGAAAAGTTTAATTTTGATTTGAATTGATGAAGAATGGTAATTTTTTATAGGAGAATTTTTTTAAATGAACAAACTTATTGAAAGATATAGTTTCGGAAAATAGTAGATAGAGGGAAATGCCGTGACTTTTAGAATTTCAGTTAAATTTCGCGAAGATTTTTGGTAGACGAAAGTGCCAAATCAAAAGAGAGAGAAATAAAAGGTTTTGAAGGATCTTTAATGAAATTTTCCAATTGAATCCAGCAATGGGTTATTGAAATTAGAATATCGGCGGCATGAAAACCATGATAATGATGAGCCTTAAATGATGAATTGAAATGTAAAAAGAGGAAACGGCCTGGTCAATTAAAAGGATTGAAATAATTGCCGAGAACAGGAGAAATTCAGGAACATTAGTTCATTTGGTACCGCTATGACTGATAAAGCAACGTTTACAACAGTAGAAAGAGTTGTTATTTCCCACCGCATGATTTATCAGGATCACTTTTAACAAGGAAATTGAATATTCAAACAGGAAAAAGATGTGTTTATTGGGAAAATTATCCCTTATAAAGGAACATGGCTTGAATTCTGAAATCGACAAGAATGAGCTTTAAATGTAAAATTGATAAAGGAAAGAAAGCTATTGCTCTGTTTTCTCCTTAAAGTTAGTTTGATTTTTCCATACTAACGAAGAAATTAAGAATGAATTTTTTGAGCAAGGAAGTGGAATTGTCGAATTATCTAAAATATAAAAGATACCTGAACTCAGTTATTTTTACGTCTAAACTGGAGGAAGTTTAGGTAAGAGAAGATACGGATGAAGAAACTGGGGAATTTGTCGCCGGAAGCTGAAGAAATTCATCGATATACCTATTCAAAAAAAATAATAGATGCAAAGGTAGAAAATTAAGTATTTGGGAAGTAAAACCCGAAGATAGAATAACGTAAAATGCTTTGGCAAGCATGAGCAGCACTAAAAATAGTGATGAAGCGGTTATCGTTGTTTAGAAAAATACGTCCAGGGATTTAGTAATCGCCGACAGTGCCAGATCGCTTCGTTGCTGTGATGTTTTAATCCGCAAAGATATGATTTGGCAGATGTTGGAAGATGTGTTAATAAAAGATTAAACTTTAGAGGTTCCAGCAGATACCAGCTGACAAAGGAAGATACAAACTGTCATGTGAAAAATCTGTAAGCGGAGAAGGATTTACAGATGACATTGATACTGGTCAATAGACGTGTGGAAGAGGTGTTGAGAATCTGCTTTCTATTCAAATAAAAGGTGGAATGCTGAAATGTTTTAAAATGGCTGAGAAAATGGACAATTCAGAAGTTACAACATTGACCCACAAAGTTTAGCAATACAAACCCTCTAAAATGCACTAATTTTGAGTTTTTGGAAGTGACAACGTCACAATTTCTATGGATCAGCCGTAATCCGTTATCTGAATTGACCTTGCAAGAGTAAGAATTTCAAAGCAGGACCTGGAGAGGACTCTTTGAGGAGATGAGCGGACGAAGTTCGGACGCTAATCTGCATTATGGAAGCATCCGTCCAATAGAAATCTAGAAGGGACTGAATATCGGACTTATCGCTTACCTTCAACTTATGTGGAAAGTTAATAAATATGGATTTATTGAAACCCGTTTCAAAAGGATGGAAAGTGCTCGGGATTTAATGATATTACATTACGCCTGATGAAGAAGAAGGATTATTTATCGCCCGGCGAGATACGCCAATTGACAAGGATGGAAATTTCGACCGATGAAGTTGTTTGCCGTTGGTATGAACAAAGGCTTGGACAAGTCAAAAGTTGATATTTCAGGATGTGTCGCCAAACAATTAGTGTCTGGTTTCAGCGGATAATATTTTGGAACACGAGATGATGCCAATCACAAGTTATAATGGGATCAAATATGCAATGTCACAGTACCTTTATTAAAACAAAGCACCTATGTTGGAACTGACTTTGAAAGAAAGTTGCTGTGGATCTAGGGCAAGACATTTCAAAGGCAATGGAAACCGTAACTTGTAGATAAAGAAAGATTGTTGTAAATTCGATGAAGATGGAAAAGAATATTCTCAGATTACTAAACTTTGAAAATCTAACTAATACCGTGTTTACATCAAAACCGATTACTGGATTTGGAGATAAAGTTCAAAAGGGAGATATTATTGGTAGATGCGGACCATTCACCGTAGCGGGGATTTAGCATTAGGTAAAATATCCTGCTAGCATTTATGCCTTGGAAGGATATAATTTGCAAGATGTGAACTTTACTTCAAGAGACTTAGAAAGATGATGTAATACTAACTATATATTGAAGAATTTGATACTGAAGGAGAAACTTTGACAAAATTAGTGATGAAGAAATTACAAGGGAAATTCCTAATGTTTGGAAGAAGCCTTGAGAACCTTTTGATGAAAATGGAATTTATAAGAATCGGAGCTTTACCGTGAAACTTGGATGATATTCTTTTGTCGGAAAAGTAACCCTAAAGGTGGGAAACTGAGCCGCCAGCAGAAGAAAAACTATTACGCAATTCAGAAAAGGTAAAAGATGTAGACATCACTAGACTTCCACATGAGTGTAATGCTAATAGAGATGTACTTGAGTGTCTAAAGAAAACGATGACTTAATATAATAAATTAATTAGAATTTACTGAAAAGAAAAATAATGGTTAGATAAATGTCTGATCGTCATGGAAACAAAGGGTAATTCTAAGAGGAATGCCAATCGAAGATATGCCGTGATTTTAAAGAGGGTACACCAATTGATGTTTGTCTTAACCCAATTTGAGTGCTATCTCGCATGAATATTGACAGGTACCGGAAGTTCACTGGACTTGCAATTGGAGATATTGATAAACATATCGCAAATGCCAGTATTTGATGGAAAAGTGAAGCACGATGTAAAAAATTACTTGGAAGAAGGTTGACAGCAGAACTGGTAGTAAAACTAGACGGAAGAACTGATGAACATTTGACAACCCAAAATAGTTAACGTATGTATATGCAAAACTTCACCACTTGGTAGGAAGACAAATGTACGCCAGAGCAATCGACCAATATTCACTTTGTTACTTAACAGCTACTTGGAGGAAAAGCCCAATTTGCGGACAAAGACTCTGGGAGAAATGGAACTAAATAAAGCCTATGGCGCATCAAATTATTTATGAAGAAGTTTTCATAGTTAAATTGAGACACTAAAGTGGAAGAACAAAAACTTATGAAGGATTAGAAGGACAAGAAATGTGAAGTGATGTTCCAGACTGTTTGTGAGTATTAATTATGAATCTAGTCAATTTGGACTAGGATGTAGCTCATGATAAAAGGAGGAGAACAAATTAATTAGATAAAAATGTTGATGTTTAGGAAAATATTATTTTGGAACTGAAATTTTGCATAACCTTAGCTTAAAAAACAAATATAGAAAAAAGTCAATTTACTTCTTTCAAAAAAGTGAACAGAATTGATGAGTCCAAGGAAATGAGCAGGTGATTTTGACAGTATTCAAATAAAATTGGCATCGCTGAAAGTGATTTTGGAAATGGTCTTATGTGGTGAATTACGGTGTTGAGACAATAAATTATAAATAATAGCCTGAAATGGATGGATTATTCTGTGAGAGAACATTACTATTCCATGATTACAGTGCCTGCAAGTATAGAGAACGTTACAAAGGCATGAAAAGGAAAAATGTGTGTTGAAGTGACAACTTCTAAAAGTTAGACGTGAAAGAATGGGGACATATTAAACTGGCTGCCAATTGATTGCACATATCTGGTATTCTAAAGGTACGTCAATAAATGAGTCTTGTTGGGAATTATAAAAGAATTGAATTAAAGCCGCCAAGACATATTGTAACTGATCCTGAGAAACTGGCTTGGAAAGGTCACCTGACAGAAAGAGAACAGCAAATTGTATGAAAGTCAATTTAAAGGTGAGTTTACAGCAAAATGGGTGCTGAAGGAGTTTGAACCTCACTTGAGAAATTAACGCTGAATCTGGTGCAAATCCCAAAATGAGATGCTGGATGTGGGAACATTCTACACAAAAAGAAGAAAGTGTTAGTAAAGATTAAAGTAGTAAGAGATTTGACAGAAGCTGAAATATCTGAATGATTGACGGAATTGCGCGCGCGTCATTCCAGCTGATTTAAGACCGATGGTCTTTAAAGTTTAGATGGTAAAGATCGGTTACTTCTGACTTGGAATGATTTGTATAGAAGAGTAAATTACGAAACATTGTGGTTAAAAAATTGATGTCACTAAAGCCCTTGAAATTGTACAAAAAACAAAAAGAGAAATGCCAGGTAGTTTCGTGGATGCGTTAATTGATAACAGTAGACGTGGAAAACCAGTTGTTAATCAAAGCAACAGGGAATTAAATCACTTTCGATATGTTAAAGGGGAAACAAGGGACGTTTTAGACAAAATCTATTGGGAAAAACGTGGATTTATTCAGAAGATTTGTTATTGTCGCGCTGGACCAAGCTGAAAAAAACATCTCAATGGGATTTCGCTCAAAAAGATATGGCGCTTGAACTGGGAGCAGTTTGGCTTTAATGAGAGCTGGTAAAAAGGGAATTGGTCAAAGTCATTAAAAGTTACAAGAAATGGTTGAAGAAGAAGATGAAAATGTAAAGGGAATCTACTGAAGAAATTATTAAAATCACCCAGTGCTTTTAAATCAGTGCTCCAGACATTGCACAGACTTCAATTCTGAAGTATTTGACACTTTTGATAGAAGAAAGGTTATTAGACCGGTATCCGCTTGTAAGGTTCTTGGCATTTAATGCGATTCCTGATGGTGACCAAATGGCGTTCAACGGTATTGGCTCACAGGAAGCGCAGATAGCTGTACTACTTGGCGCTTTCAAATAAATAACATTATAGTTACATCAAATGTAATCAGTAGTTCCGTCATGTTGTTATGGTAATGGGATGCTATGCGACAAAAGAGAAAAAAGGTTCAATGGGAGAAGGAAAATTGTTTTCTGTTAGAAATCAATTAATTAATATTATCAAAATGGAAAAGTGTCTGTTCATGTTACAGGAAGCTAGAGCAGATGGTAATTTGACTGGAAACAACGTTGAAGATTGATGTTTTAACTGATCTTGCCAAAAGAAGTTAGAAAGTGCGGAATTACGGTTTGCAAGTAAAGTGAAAATCGATCGCTGAACCTTTATAAGAGATATGGATTCTGAAAAACTTCAAAGTACTGGATGATATTAAAGAGTTTGGACACCATTACGGTACACTTGCTGAATTGCGTGAATTAAGACGAAGATTCCTTGAAACCAGAAGGAAATACGCGAAAATGCTGAAACAGTGTAGCGGCAGAAGTCGACTTAATAAGCTGGTGAAGCATCGTAATGCAGAAGACCATGCAGAAAACGGTGGTGTTTCGGTCGTCGTCAGCTGAAAAGTAACAAAAGATGATGATGGATAACCTTTGATGAATTTAACTCAGTTTTATGATGGCAATTCAGGAGCTTTGAGGGTCAGCACGCAAATGCGTCGGCTTTGGTGGAATGCGTGGACTTAAGTGGCGGATACGTACAGCATCATTGAAAGTGCTCGATGACCGGCAAAGCCAACTTTAGGTAGTGTAACATCTTGGAATTCTTTATGCCATCACGTGGAGCGGAGAAAAGGGCTTGCCGATGCAGCACCGGGAACGGCTGTTCAGGATATTCACAAGAAGGCTTGTTGATACTTCGGCACGAAGTTAGCTGTAAACAATGATGACTGCGGATGAATACGGAATTGTCGTAACGAATGACGGATGCTGGGAAGTTATTGAAAAATTATGAAAGAACTTATGGAAGAAATATACAGATTTAGTCTATAACAGTTATTGTGACTAGAAACACTTTGATGAATTGATCAAAATCTAAAGAATTGGGATATTCGTGAAGTGGAAATCAGAACACCTTTGACTTGTAAATTGAAAGGGTTTGTAGAAATGGGCAGGATTGATTCTTTTCTTAACCATATGTGAAAATTGGAAAGTGGAAGTGGTTGGAGTTATTATATCAATCAATTTGAGAAACCTAAGAATATACAGCTTATAACACGCAAGTACTTTCCATTGAGGAGTTGTCAATAGTACTTAGTTCAATCTGACTATAAGTCGGATAATATGGAAAGTTAAGTTTAGAGGTATTTCTACACTTTTAGAGTTAAAGAAGGCAAGAAAATCGTTGCTTTCAAATGGACGTTTAATACGGAAAACAGATATGAAATTCAATCTAAGTTCAATTTACACAAAAGATAGAAGCAAAAGGACAGAACTCTAGCTGAATTTGATCCCACGTTCAATTATTGGCATCTGAAGAAGGTAAAGTGGAATTTAGAGAGGTCATGTAAGAGAGAACATTGACGCAAATATGGAGTTACTGAAAAGTAGCTATAAAACCTGTGAAAGCATAAAACCCCTAGAATCATAATGGCACAAAGGATGACAGGGCGGGTGGAAATATGGCCTTGCGGGGTATATCACCGGTAAATAAGAGATTATGTTGGTACACAAACTATTACAAAAATTCGAAAACAGAGAAGGAAATAAAGATATTACTGGAGGTCTCCTCGTGCGTACCCAGTTTGAAGCGGCAAACTTAGCGAAAGCGTATTCGTCAGAACTTCTGTAGGCGTTGTATCTTTTGGATAAGAAGAAAAAGCGGGGCGAGGATTGGCTGATTGAAGATCCTGAAACCGAATTGATTCGCGAACATACAGTTCTGTGGGAGAACATCCGCTGTAACTAACGAAATGCTGATTGAAAAAGGTGGCAAATTATGGAGGGACCCGAAGTTTCGCCCCGCCGATATTTTGAAAAAATTAGCACGTGGAAGGCAATTCTATCTCGAATCAGCAGCAGGAAGTTTATCGTAACAAGGAGTTGGTAGTTAATGACAAGCATATTGAAATAATCAAAACAATGTTCCAAAAATTAAGATTAAGGTATCCAAGCTATCTCTTGAAGACGAATTAATTGATAAGAAAAAATTGGTGAAACGTGAAAATGAAAAACTTATTGCAATGGAAAACGTCCTGCAACTTACGAAACCTGTATTGTTGCTGTGGCTACAAAAGTAAACACAGAGTTTATTTCACCATCATCTCCAAGAGCAACCAAAGTTCTTGTAAATGCTTAGCTGGAAAGGAAAAAACAGACAGACTTGAAGGGTCAAGTGAAAAATGTGTAATAACAAAGAAAATACCAGGAGGTGCTCGGTTTCAAAAGATTACAAATGGTCTTGGATGCGACTTTGAAAAGTGACATCAAGTTAAAGAACAACAGGCAGAAACCGATGCGATGTGGAATAAATAAAGAATTGAAATAGTTTGATTTAGTGATGAATTAGTAGAAACTGTGAAAACTAGAAGAAACAGAAGTTTAATAAGAATTAAATTAGGTAGACTGTAAACTTTTACCAAAAATAATTTGTCAGTTGTTTATTTGAAAATGAAAATGTTAATGCTAAATCTAACAGCAAAAGTAGAGAGAAATCTGCCGTTAAATGGAAAATAGTTTGGAAGACTAGAAATAGGAAATAAATTACGAATAGGGGAATTTATAAATAAGGACTTCCCTATTCACTTAAAATAAGCAGGGTTTCTGTAATGAAGAAAATATTTATCGTTTCAGGGCCTTCAGAGCCCAGGAAAACTCAACAGTCACAAAAATTAGTAAAAGATAGATTAAATATCCTGCATTATCAACATCAGCTACAACGTGTGCAAGTCAAGAAATGGAGAAATCGGGACGGTAAAAGATTACTTCTTCTTAACTAAGTGAAACTTTTAGAAACTATATGATGAATTTGGTGACTATGCAATGTTCACTGGCAATTATTATGTGGAAGACTAAAGGAAGCTGTGGAAAGCAACTTGGAATAGTTGATTGCGGGTACTCTTTGGAAATTGATGTTCATGGCGCAGCTAATTGCGAGAAGGAAAAGAAAAAGACGCTGTTTTGGTGTGTGTCTGTGGCCAGCAGGATATGGAAACACTTGAAAACTGGTGTAGTCAGCAATAGAAAATACTGACACAGAGTGGTTATTCAGACACACGTTTGAAAATGCATTAAAAGAGCTGGAGTATGACATGATTATACACAGTAATACAATGGAGATTGTAGAATCTGCAGGAATTAATAAACTATTATTAATTTCGCAGGTGTTAGCTATAAATTCCAAAACTAATAGGAGAAATGGTGAAAAGGAAAATAAACAATGATAAATTACTGGACTAAAGTACCTAATTAAATACGAAACTGCAATTATTTCGTGAAAAATTGTACAGAATTTGCATAAAGGAAAACCAAAAACTGTGAAAATAACAATGGATGACGCAAGGACATTATGAAGATGAAGGAGTAGTTATTAGAGAAAAGAATGAAGACGAAGAAAATTATTTATTTGGAAAGTATTGACTATTGCATACACCATACTAATAGTGGTAGCATTTTTAGCAACTGCTTTTGCGGAGGAATAGGAATAAGTTGTCAGCAGAATGCTGTATATGTGTTAAATTGACAAATCTGGACATCGTTCTGCGACTGCGTATAAAGTTAATTTGAAAAGGCAGGTTCAGATTATAAAGGGTTATCTCCGCTCAGGAGGAAAAGACCTTTCCTTCACAGTCAGTCCAGTAAAAATATTTTTAAAGATTTTAGTAGTCTAAATTGGCGGAAATGTAATTTTACTCGATAAGGAAAATTAATGACATTGGATTTGTTCATAGCAGTGGAGGGAATTGTCGCTGCATAATATTCCTGCCGAAGAAAGCTAGGATATGAGGCAGTTAATCGGGGAAATCTGAGAAGAAAAGGTCAGCAAATAGGGAATATTTTGAAATAATGAAGGAAGCCCAGAGGTAGAGAAAATATTGAGAAGCATGACAGGAAGCTACTGTCGACATAGGAAGGAGAGGGATTTCTTTCAAGCCAGAGGAAATAAAAAGCTTTGAATTGGACTCGGTTTCCAAGTTCACGAGATGATTTTATTTCAATATTTATTTAGAAAAGACTTTTCCAGAAGACAATGGAACTGGGAATCTGCTAAAAGAAATGAAAATGGAGAAAGTCTATGACAGTTTCAGGAAATCAGGGTACTCCAATTTACAATGCGGATGCCCCAAATTGTTGGATTTGGAGAGTGTCGGTAATTGGAGAAAAATACTAACTTGCCTAAATATCTTAATTCCAGATCTGGCCTATTTTTAAAAAGGAAGCCGAACTTTTGGAATCAGCGCCGAGGGGAAAAGATTAGGAGGTTAATCGTGTAACGCCGATGGAAGGTTACTCTTGACGTGCTGACAGCTCCAGAAAGGCATGGGTTTGAAACGTGCAGCAGCAAGTCTTGAACGGCATTACCGAAGAACAAGTGGAAACTTTTGAAGAAAGATATACAGACAGGGTGCTGATTCTCGCATGATAATGATGAAGCGGGATGCTGGCTGGTAAAAGCTGGATATATGGAAAAATACGATTTTGATGTGAAATGTCTGTTATGGACGGGAGTGAGAAGGATCCTGATGAGTTTTTGAGGAAAAATGGGAAAAGGGCTTTTATAGAAGTTAGATCAAGAAGATTTTTGACTTGATCAAGGGAAGCCTGTAGCTGTCGGATCTGAATAATATAAATGGCGAGAAAAAGTTTAATGGAAAAGCTAAAGCCATCAAATATCACGAATAATCTTAGTAAAATCTTTGAGATTTACAGCGATTGTCAGTTAATTTGGAATTACTGACTTGTATTGGAAGAATCGCTAAAAATATACCATCGCTGAAACTCTCTAAAAGAGAGAGAAAAGATCGTGGAAACCAGAAAAGTCCAGTATAAAAGTTAAAGGAAGACTTATATTGTATTGAAGAGCAGACGCTATGTACATTCTGGAATTTTGACGATTCTGAAAGGAAAAGATGCAGAATTGTTAACAAGGAACTTAGCCATTCTTTTGTTTAATGAGTCTGATTGAAAAAGCTGAAACTTGTAAACTGGATATAGTACAGCTTGATAAAAATGATATTAGTCGTAAGAAAGCTGAGAGTTGCAAAACAGTTGACGGCAGATAAGGATGTAGTATAAGGACACTATTTTAAAAGATAGATATATATGGAAGTCTCATTCTGATATTTGAGCGGGAAATAAGAGAGGGAGCATCAGAAGAAGAAAATAATAAAATATTGAATTACGTTGTTAAAATGAAAATGTTAATAAAATTGAGGAAATAAAGAAATTATATGATGAATTTACAGCTGATAAGGAGACTAAGTTATGTCTGACACAAAATTTATAGTCTCGCAAAATTTTATAAAACAGGCACGAGAGCAAAAAGTTGTAAGTTACAGAAATAAATTTTGTCTGGTTCTATTGGATTTCAACTGAAAAATTGATCAGCTATCAAAAAGCTGACTGATGATTTAGGTTCAAACCGAGATACTTATAAAGGAAAAGGAAGATCGTTACAGTTCCCGAATCTGGAAGATATTGAGAAATGGAATTATCAGATTTTGAGGATCTGCAGGATGAATTTGTAGAGAGGAAATCGACGATCCGAAGTGGATAAATTATTGCAGACAGATCTATTGGAAAAATGGCTGAAAGTATGGATGTGGATGAGCCAATAAAAATGTATTTAAGAGAAATTAGGGCACCCTTTACTTTGAAGCACGAAGAGGAAAATTGATTGAGGCTCAAAGAGTTTTAAACTGAGAAGAGGAAGCCAGCAGAAATTAATTGAATCAAATTTAAGACTTGTTGTCAGCATTGCAAAAACATACTAATCGTGGACTGAAAATGTTGATTTAATTCAGAAGGGAATATGGGGCTTATGAGCTGTGGAAAAATTTGAATACGAGTGGTTCAAATTTTTCAACCTGCGCAACCGGTGGATTAGACAGGCTATAACACGTGCGATGCAAGATCAGGAAGAACAATAAGAATACCTAGCTCATATGATTGAAAAACGATTAATAAAATTAAAAAGGAAAGCAGAATAATTCTTCAGGAAACTGGAAAGGAACCAACTGCAGAAGAACTGGCTAAAAAACTTGAGCTGCCTGTAGAAAAGGTAAAAAGTATTCTTGAAATGAATCAAGATCCAATCTCGCTGGAAACCCAGTTGAAGTGAAGAGGATAGTGAACTTGGGGATTTTGTAGAAATGACAAATTTGGTAAAATCCTTATGATGCAACAACCAGAGTCCTTTAAAGGAAACAGCTGATGAGGTGCCGAAAACATTGAATGATCGTGAAGAGATGGTACTTAGATATAGATATGGGCTGGATGATGGTCTCTCAAAAAGACTTTAGGAAGTTGGAAAAATCTTTAATGTAACGAGAGAACGTATCAGACAGATTGAGGTAAAGGCATTAAGAAAATTAAGACATCCGAGCAGAAGAAAAAAATTGGAAGATTATAGGAGCTAAAGTTATTATTTAGCTCCTTTTAGATATGTTTTAGATAAATAATATAAAAATATTTAAATGGGTTAAATAAATGTAATTTCGAGCTGTCAAAGTCATAAATAAAATAACAAATAAGGGAGAAATGAATAAAAGATTTTGAAGATATTAAAAAGAAGGAAGTTAGGTTTGAGAAAATCATTGAAAATTACACAATGAGGATGATGAGTTTTTGAGCCAAAAATTTATTCATCTGGAAAATATCCTGAAGCTAGAAATTGACTCGATGGAAGTGATTTTATGTACTGGAGGATGAAAATGTTTTTACTGGCGAAAAGACATTTAAAGTCATGTTTGGAAAAATATAAAGGAAAAATATGAGTGAATCTGAGAAAAAGAGCGAGAGTGAAAGGGAAAATGAAGAATTAATTGACAAGTATTTGAAAATCGCCGTAAAGGAAAGTCTGCTTTATTCAAAATATGGATTTTCATTTTTAGATACGGTTCAGGAGGCTACGCTAGAAATTATGTCGGGCTGAATTACTATAATCAAATTATGGAAAGATTACAAAGGAGCCTCAATTTTATAATTTTGCTGTAAAATATATTTTGAATTTCAGAAGAATTGTTAAAGATATTAAATCTTCAGAATTATCATATATTTTTGTATTTGAAAGTAAAAGTGGATAAAAGCTGGACTTTCAATGAGGAAATATAGAGTAGATGAATGTCTCAACAGAATATATCGAGCGCCTGGAAATGTTGTTTGATGAAGTTGAGCCTGAAGAATTGATGGAAAATACGCAAGTATTTGAAAAAGCTGATAAAAATTACACAAAATGTATATTTTAGAAAATATTCTGATTAAATTATTTGGATGAGCAAATTTTAGTCATGACTTACGGGCTTGATGATAAAGTTTATACAGAAAAGGAAATTGCGAGGATCATTGAATATTGCAAAAACATAATGAAAATTTTGAAGGAGAAGGCGCTTAATAAGCTTTCCAATTGATATGATGAGAAATGATTTTGTGGAAAAATAGCGAAGAGAAATTATATGTGAAAATTAATAGAATTTTTAGGAATTGGGATTCTGAAACAAGGAGATTTGTTTGTTTGTGAAAAATATAGTGAAACTTATTTGAAAACGAACTCAAAAACTATGATTGTTTTTAAGTTTATATGATTTTTAATAGTTTAATTTTTGAAATGGATCTCGAGTATAAAATGAAAATACTTGATGTAAAAAGGTTGAGAAGATAGGAAAATTATAAAATAGAAAAACTGTGAAAGGAAATAAAAATTATGAAATTATGGCAACAATGGGAGAAACTGCAGACAACTTTTTCAGTCCAAAAATAGCGGAAGAATGGGATAATGTCGGCTTGTGGGGGATAACACTAGAGAAATAAAATAAAGTATTATTTTTGCTTGGATGTGACAGAGAAGGCTAGCAGAAGGCTGTGGATAATAATGTGGATTTAATAATTTACATCATCCAGTTATCAGGATTGAAGAAAAATTACAAATGAAACTGTGCATGGGAGAAAATTTTTAAAACTGATAGAAAATAAAATAGAAAGTTTATTCAATTCATACAAATTCAGATTTTGCAATAAAATGGACTAAATGATTTTATAATGGATAAATTGAATTTGATGGTGAAAAGTAATCTTTTAATGAGCATGAATTTGAAGATTATAATCCAATAAAAACAAAATGGAACGATGTTCGTAGCGGACTTGCCAGAATTAAAATATTAAATGAAAAAAATGAAACTTGAGATTTAATGAAAGAATAAAGGATCTGCTGGGATAAGCTATGTGAGATATGTTGGGAATAAAAATTCTGTGGAGAAGGATTGGCTTTGTTACAGGTGGTGAAAGTTCGTTTACGCAGAAGTGGCAAAATAAGATAGATGTATTTTTAACTGGGACTTTGAGATACCACGAGGCTTTTGATGCTTTGGAGGAAGGGCGACTTTTGGTTGATATTGGGCATTTTGAAAGTGAATATCTGTTTGTGGATATGATGGAGCAGGAAATGGTAACTTTTTAAAGGGAAATGATACGTCACTTTGAAGATGAAGTATTTAAGTTAGGATAAAATTACTTTTAAAAATAGAAAGAAGTCTAAAAATATACTAAAATTAGCCATTTTGAATATTTAAGACAAAGTGCTATAATACCTATATAATTTCAAAAATTTGGTAATCAAAAATATACTTAAACTTGAGAAAATTTAGAAAATTTTTATGAATTTAACATGAAAGTCTATGGCTTCTGTAAGTGAGATTAGCTGAATTAATAAGAATTATGTAAATTTAAAGTTTGAGGATTATGACTTTTGGAGGAATTTACTCGTAGTTTTTGAAACAAAATAATAGAAAAGGAAGGTATGTTTATGACAAAATATAGCAAAGACGAAAGCAGGATGGTATAGCGTTTAAAGCCCTTTGGGCCTGGTATCTCATGGCTTTCGGCTACTATTGGGGCTCTCATTGTGCAGCATCTACGCAAGCAGGTGCATTATACGGATGGCAACTGGCAATTATTGTAATTTTAGTAAATGTTTTTAAATATCCGTTTTTCCGTTTTGGAACTCAATATACTTTAGAAAGAAAGAAATCGTTAATTGAAGGTTATGAGGAGAGAGAAGATTTATTTATGGGTATTTTTCATTATGAATATATTTCAGCAATTATTAATATTGCACAGTAGGTATTTTTGACAGCAGCAATTTTTGGCAACATCTTGAAATTGACAGTCTTGCCTGAGTCTTTACACCTGCAGCTGATGGCTTCAATGATTAATACGCTTTACTACAATTGTTCTTGTGGATCGTTTGCAATGATGATATTTGGAGGTTATAAAGCTTAGACAGTTCATCGAAATTTATTGTTGTTTCATTGACAATAGCGACAGTTGTTGCTGTTGTTATAGCATTATTTAAGCATCACCCTATGGCGCCGAATTTTGTAGTCTATCTCCATGGAAATTAAAAGGCATTGCCATTTATCATATCATTGATGGGATGGATGCCTGCACCACCTGAGATTTCGGCACTAATTCGATGTGGACTGTTGAAAAAGCAAGCATGAAATGAAAGTGCCACGCAAAATTGCAATGCTTGACCTTAATGTAGGTTATTTTGTTACAACAATATTAGCCTTTGTATTTTTAGCGCTTGGAGCATTGATTCAGTATGGTACAGGAACTGCGATTAAAGGAGCAAGTCACATTTTATATTACTCAATTTATGAAAAATGTACTCAAGTGTAATCGGAAACTGGTCTGGACTTCTTATTGCATTTATCGCATTTATGCGTATTTTTGGTACGACAATTACAGTTGTGGATGGTTATTCACGTGCAAAATGCTGAAACTTTACGTTTGATCTCGTAAGCAAAAAGGAAATAACAACTGCACATTTCAATACTTGGATGATCGTAACTGTAATTTTAGCAATGATTATAGTATTTTTTTCTTTGCTGGAAATGTAGTCGCAATGATGAATTTTGCAATGATATTTTTCATTTGTTTCAGCTCCTGTTTATTCTTACCTTAATTTCACTTGTTAAGGATAACAGTAAACTGCCTGTCTGGTTATGGTTTTTTGTCAGTTGCGGAATTGTATATTTAGCAGGATTCACAATATTTTTCCTTGTTTATTTATCAGGAATTTTAAAAATAAATAAAAATAATGTATTTTTAAGTCGGGATTTTTCCCGATTTTCTTTTATACTATTTTTATTTAAATGGCGAACTGGTTATGAATTTCTTGAAAAGAATAAAAGAACATATAAAATAGAACTTATATGAGTTTAGTATAAACCTAATTTTACTTAGCTGTTATTAGTTTTACTGAGCATGTTTTTAATGGCAAAAATAAATTGAAAAATAAGTTTGATGTTATAAAAATTATGATATATTGTTCTTTAGAAAAATTATCAGATATGAAAAGAGGAAAGAAAAGGAAATGAGAAAAAAAGTAAAAAAATTGGCATTAAAAGTAAAAATAGTGTTGTCTATGGCATTTTTGGCTATGTCGGCATTTTTCATTTGCTGATGGAGAGAATTATCATGATTACAAGGCATTGTTAATTGGAGATGTAAATGGAAATATTATAAAGGAAGACAACAGTTTGGCAGTTCGACCTTTGGCATCAGTTACAAAAATTATGACATCAATATTGACATTAGATAAAATAAAATCAGGGCAAATTTCATACGATGATAAGGTAACAGTTTCATCAAAAGCGGCTTCAGTTCCTTACGGGGTAAAATTGACTGCTGGAAAACAGTATACAGTAAGGGATTTGTTAAAGGCTACAATTATAAAGTCATCAAATAATGCTGCTTATGCACTTGCTGAATATGTGGGAGGAGATGTGCCGAGTTTTGTGCGTTCAATGAATGAAAAGGCAAGAAGTTATGGGTTAGATTCGCTTAGATATTGTTCTCCAAATGGATTGCCGCCTAGTTATACAGGTTCTTGCATGGATCAGGGAAATGCACGTGATTTGTATAAATTAGCTCAAATAACGTTAAAAGATTATAGCGATTATTTAAATTTTTCAAAAAATAAAGTAGATTACATTGACAACGGGAATACAAAAGTGACTTCTACAAATACTCTTTTGGGAAATGTGCAAGGAGTAGACGGATTAAAGACAGGTTATCACGATGCTGCAGGTTCAAATATTGTATTGACGGCAAATAGGGGCGATGATAGAATGATAGCTGTCATTTTAGGTTCAAATCATGCGAAGGATAGAAATGCAATTGGGGCAAGAGAAATAAATGATTATTATATAGATGGATATGCAAAGAAAAATAGCGGAAACAGTTATGCTTATACAGGCAATAATAATGGAAGCAATAATAACAGCAATAGCAGCAGTAAGAATAGACGTGATCATAACAATAGCCAAAATAGCAATAGCGACAGCTTCAATAATGATAATGAGTCCAATAATAACAGTAATGCTGAAAATAACACTGATCAGAAGGGCAATAAAATAGAGCAGTTCTTTAATTCAATTTTTGGTAAAAATAATAATAATAATTCAGCAAGGAAAAATGAAAATTATAAGTAGAAATGATATAGTGGCAGTGGCAAAAATAGGTGAAAAAAAATACAATTTGTATCCTACAAAAGATGTGGAAATAACTGCAACTCAACGGCCAGATTTGACTTATACGGTAAATTTGAATCCTGGAGTGAATAAAAATAGCAGGGGTAAAATTGTAGGAACTTATGTTGCAACTGATGGAACGCTGACGTATAGTGGAGAGTTAATTATGAAATAATAAAAAAGAGCTGTTTTTATAACGGCTCAATTTTATTTTATTAAAATAAATAGATAACGGAAAGGAAGAAAAATGTCTATCGGAGTATTTGATTCAGGAATCGGAGGGCTTACTGTATTAAAGGAAATTAGAAAAGTTTTGCCAGATGAAAAAATATATTATCTTGGAGATACGGCAAGAGTTCCGTATGGTGAAAAGACAAAAGAGCTGATTATAAGATATTCAAAGGAAATCGTTGAATTTTTGCTGGAAAAAAATGTGAGCGCTATTGTAGTAGCTTGTAATACAGCCACTGCGCTTGCATTAAAGGAATTGAAGGAAACTTTTAAAATTCCGATTATTGGAGTAATTGAAGCTGGGGCGAGAACGGCGATAGAAGCGACAAAAAATGGTAAAATCGGTGTAATTGGAACGAAGGCGACTATACAGTCTGGAAAATATGAAGAGGAAATAAAACTTTTTAATAAAAAAGTAGAGGTGCTTCAAAAGGCTTGCCCGCTTTTTGTTCCGGCGGTGGAAGAGGGGATTTTAAGCGGTAAGTTGGTAAATCAAATAATAAAAACGTATCTTGATGATTTTAAGGGGAAAGTAGATACTTTGATATTGGGATGTACTCATTATCCTTTGTTAAAAAGATGCCATAAGTAAAATTTATCCAGATATAAAAAAATTGTAGATCCAGCGAAGGAAACAGCTTTTGGATTTGAAGGAAATTTTTGGAGCAGAAATGAATTTTTAAAAATGATGCGAAAAAGATGAAGAAGTAAAAATATTATGTGACAGATGGGCAGGAAAAATTTAAGGAAATTGGAATTATGTTTTTGGAGGAAGATATTCCAAAAAGTTGAATTGGTAAAATTATAGATGTTATTTATCGAGAAGTCAGAATAAATAAACAAGTCTTATTTTTTTATTAAATAGAAAATATAAAAAATGGAGAAAAGGTGTAAATGTTTGAATATATTTCAGGAAAATTAGCAATAATAGATTATGTTGCATTAGAAATAAAATGGATTGGCATATAAAATTCATATATCGTTGAAAACATTTGAAAAATAGGAAATATTGGGAATGATGAAAAATTATATTTTTACGAATGTTAAGGAAGACGATATTTCGCTTTATGGGTTTAAAACACAAAATGAAAGGGAACTTTTAAGGCTTTGATAAGCATAAGCGAGTAGGTCCAAAACTTACGATTGCGATATTATCGACTTTTTAATATGAGGGAAATTATTGAAATTGTTACAGAAGATGAGTCTAAAAATTTTTACAAGAGTTCCAGGGCTTGGAATAAAAAGGCTCAAAAAAATAATACTGGATCTGAAGGATAAAGTGAAAAATAGATATATCAGAAATGCTTGAAGAAACTAGCAATCTATCAAAACGGAAAACTGATAACTTCAGTAATCTTTTGATCCTAAAATTTCACTAATGAAGGAAGATCTAAAATTAGCCTTGGAATCTTTAGGATATACAAATACTGATATTTCCAAATGGATAAAAAGATAGTGAATTGGCTCAATTAAAGGATATTAGCGAGGCTATAAAAATAGTTTTGCAAAAGATTCAAAATAAAAATAGTTTTGAAAAATGTTAGTCCTTTTGGTTTTTACAACAAATATGATATATAAAAATGTACCTTTTAAACTTTTTTTACTTTTAAAAATTAAGTTTTTAGGTACATATTTTTGCTAAAAATCTTTCTAATCTATCATTTATAGTGAACTTATTTAAAATTAAACTGCTAAAAATTATAAAATGTAAAATAGTCATAATTTTTGAGTTCAGTTTATAAAATCAAGAAATATTTAGTATTAATTATTTACCATGTCTTTTACTGCAGGCTTTTTTTATTATTTCTTTTTTTCTTGAAAATTTGCAGTTCGTTTCTTTTCTGTTTTTTATTAGTTATTTTTTTCTTTTGGTTGAACGATCATTGCTTTTTGGCTTTGGATTTTTGGGCTTAGGGCGAGCATGGCGAAAGATACTATTGATATTCCTGTAATTCCCAAAATTGCAAACCATTTTTTAAAAAGTGTTTTTCATATTCATATTAATCATCTCCATTCAGATTTATCTTTTATTTTTTTATTTTTGTTCATATCTCTTCTTGAACAAATATATAATATCATTTAATTTTGACAAAAATATGTAAAATTTATGACTTTTTTTGTGAAATTTCAAATTATATATTTTTAAAATTAAATTAAAAATATATTGACAAAAATATAAAAATATAGTATTATTTAATTAATATTAAATATTAATTAATAAAAAGGAAGAAAAATGAATTATTATGAAGTGCTAGGTGTGTCTGAAAATGCTGATATTTCAGAAATAAAGAAAAATATAGGAAATTGGCGATGAAATATCATCCAGACAGGAATTGGGGGATGAAAATGCTACTAAAAGAAAATTTCGGGAGGTAACTGAGGCTTTATGAGGTTCTTGGGGATGAAAAGAAAAGGAAGAGTATGACTGTAAAAGAAAAATGTTCAGAGTCAAAGAAGAAATAAGAATAGAAAAGGAAAATGTCAAGGATGAATTTTCTCAAAAATGACTTTACTTTTTGGAAGGGATTTTTAAAAAGTGCTAAGGAAATGAGAGGGATGTTTGAAAATAGTTTTAGGATGGATAAAAAGGAGAGAAAAGGGCAAGGTCGGAAAAAGAGAATATTAAAAGTAGATTTGATCAGTTTTTGATGTAAAGATAATGATAATTTGGAGTAACTTTATAAATTTTTTTATAAGAAATTTTTGAGTTTAATATTATTAAAAATTATATAAATTTATGTTTTAAGTAAAATAGTCATAGTTTTTTGAGTTCGGTTTTAAGGCAGTTTTTACTATAAAAAGATAAATTGAGGGAAGGAAAAAGGAAATGTTATGGGGAATTAGAAGATTTTTGTCAAATTTTAGAAGTATTTTTAGACGGCCGTTTGGACGAGGCAGTATTTATCGGCTGGAAAGGCTTAGAAGTATTGCACGAATGAGGGAAAGTGGAAAAAGTAGAAGTGAAAGAAGCAGTTTGGGAGTTGACAGAGGGATTAAAAAAATATGAAAAACGAAAGTTAAATGCTAGAAATCAGAAAAGTTATAAATTTTTTAATGTGAAAAATATTTTGATAATGATGGTTTTGATATTTACGTTTATTTTTGTACATTTTTCAGGATATTCTGCAAAAAGTCTTTATTTTTTTCGATTTTTATTTATATTGGAGTTACACTTTATCTGCTTATTGTGGAAAGATTTTTTGAAAAGGTGGAAGTTCAAGAGGAAATTAGAAATATAAAAAATGACAGGGAAAGGGAACATAATGTTTTTTTGGAAAAAGTGAAGGAAATAGAGGATTTGGAGAAAAGTCAGATTGAGCATATATTTTTGAAGGATTCTGAAGATTATGATATGAAAATTTGGAAAGTTGGAAGAGCGACTTCCCTTTTGATTGGGAAACAGACACCTAGAAATAGGGTTGATATTGATGTAAGTGATGGAATTTATTCTAATTTAGTTAGCAGGGCTCATGGAATTTTAAATCGAGTCAATGGGATTTGGTATTATGAGGATTTGGGTTCGCAAAATGGGAGCGGAATTGAAAGAAATCTGGATAAGCGGAAAATAAAATTAAAAAAAAATATACCTGTAAAAGTGGAGTCAGGCGATATAATTTACTTGGCAACTACAAAAATATTATTAAAATAAAAAAAGGCAATAATAAAAGTGGAAATTTCAAAAAAAGCAGGATTAAAAATTTTTATTAGAGAGTAAGAATAAAATTTATGTTTTTTTCATGAAGTTTAGCATTGCAGGTTTTCATAAATAGATAAGATAAAAAAATGGAGGATTATTTTAAAATGAAATTGGATAGATGTAAAAATGGGCATATATATGATGTTTCCAGATATAGTTCGTGTCCCTACTGTAAATCGGAAGGATTGGAAACAGAAGTTCAAGATGATAAAATTAATTTAGTTGAACAAATGGAAGATGAGGATAGAACTACTGCCTACTGGTCAAAGGACAGCACGGTGGATCCTGTTGTGGATGAGCTTTACGTGTATTGAAGGGCATGACAAGGGAAAGATTATAGAATTGTGAGTGAACGGAACTTTATTGGACGTGGGGAAAATATGGACATCCAGATTTCAGGGGATACTATGATTTCAAGGAAAAATCATTGTTCGATAAGTTATAATCCGAAGCAGCGGAAATTTATGCTAACTCCTGGAGATTCCAATGGATTGATTTATTTAAATGGAGAAGCTGTTTATAATACGGTGGAATTGAGGGCTTATTCGGTTGTGGAAATGGGGGAGAGCAAATTTGTATTTGTAAATTTGTGTGAGATTATTTTTGATTGGGAGAAGGAAAAAGCCAGGGATGAAAAATTTGAGAAAAAGATATGAGAATTTGGCTGATGAAAAAAACAGCTGGAAATATGAATTTTGTGAATAGAAATAGTAAAAATGGGGATTTGGAAGTAAAAATTGAAGATTATGAAGAAAATTTATAAGTTAATGAAATTAAGGGAGAAGTGGGAAAAATGAGGAAGGATGAGGCAAAATTTATTACGGAATTTTTGAGCGAGGCTGGAACGAAGGCTGAAAATAGTGATTATTTTGGATATATTTTGCTGGACAATTATGCGATTTGGGCTGTAGCTGATGGATTTGATGAGGAAGATGGGGCAAAAAGTTGCGGCAAGGATTGCTGTAGAATCTGTAATTGAATATTTTATGCTACGTCCACGATTTAATTATGACATTATTAAGGAAATGATGGATTATGCCAATTTGAAGGTTAAGGAAAAAAACAGGAAGAAGCTAAAAATATTCTCTTATGCACACTCTCTTTTAATCGTTATAAGCAATTATAATTCAATTTTATATGGAAATGTTGGAAATACTAGATTTTATCATATTAGAGGCGGATATATTGTTTCTCAAAGTAAAGATGATACGATAGCGCAGACTTTTTGGTGGATGAAGAAGCGTTAAATGTATCGGATATGAAATTTCATAGGCAGAGAAATGATTTACTGCAGGCAATTGGGGATTTTGGAAAAATTAAGCCGAATATTATAAAAAGCCCTGTAGAGCTTATGGAAAAAGATAGTTTTTTGCTTGACAACCGTGGGATTTTTGGGAAAATATTGATGAACATGATATGGAAAATGATTTGTCTAGATTTGAGGATAAAAAGCAATGGCTGAATTCATTGGAAAAGAGAATACTCGCTTCGCTTAGGGACAATATTGAAAATTATACGATTGCACAGGTGGAAGTGCAGGCGGTGGCAAGTCCAGAGCCGATGGAAAAGGATAGAAGCAAATTGATAAAAATAATTTTTGATAATAATGATTGTTGTTGTGATTATTTTATTTATTGTAATTTGGAATGTGAAAAAGGCGAAATGGGATTTTTACAGGCGACGACACAGTATGAAAAACTGGCGGATGAGGAAATTTTGAAAAAGAATTTTAATAATTCAATTGATAATTTAAAATTGGAAATTGGGGAATATGAGAAATTAAAGCCAAAAAGCAGAGGCGTGATTGGATTTTTTACAAATGCAGAGAAAAAGGAATGATGCGAATAAAAAGATTGATGAAATAAATAAAAAAATTGGAGAAACTGAAAAGATTAAGGAGGCATTTTCAGATATTAATGAAGGAAATGATCTGTTTAACAATGGAAATTATGATGAGGCAAATGAGAAGTATCAGCAGGCTAAATATAATCTGAATGACAATACTTATAAACGTGATGAGTTAAATACAGAAGAAATTTTAGCAACATTGGATTCACGGATTAATTCTGGTGTGAAGCTGAAGGAAGCGAAGGCTTTAGAAATGGCTGGGGATAATGCGGTTAATGAAGGAAGTTACAATTTGGCGAAAGTCAGTTACAAAAATGCTGCAGATATGTATTTGGCAAATGGAAAGGCGGATTATGTTTCACAAATTGAGAAAAAGATAGAGGAAATAGCGGATAAGGAAAAAATGGCATATAATGGGGCAATGCTTGCGGAAAATAAAGGAGATTCATTGGCACAGAGCAACATTAATTCTTCTAGGGAGGCATATTATCAGGCACGGCAGATGTACCAGATACTTGGAGATACTGTGAAAGTGGGAGAGATTGACAATAAGATACAGGAACTTAATTCTCAGCAGAATGCTGATTTACAGACTGCTAATAATCTTGTTCAAGAGGGTCTTTCGCAAATTACGGCTAATAATCCAGCACAGGCAATAGGAATTTTGACACAGGCTAAAAATATTTATCAAAAAATGAAAGATGCAAATAATGTAAATGCTGTTGGAAAATATATAAGCCAGGCACAGGAATTTATTAAATTTGAAAGCCAGAATGCTGAAAAATTGAAGGAAAAGGAACTGGAATATTCAGAAAAATTAAAATCACAGGAAATAGAATATTCAGAAAGGCTAAGACAGCAGGAGATTCAACTGCAGCAGCAATTACAGGCAAGAGAAGCAGAAATAAAGGTACAGCAGGAACAAATGGAGATAGAAAGGCAAAAGCGGGAAGAAATATCAAGAAAAATGGAAAATGCCTCAAATCTGGAAATGCAGGCGGATCAGCTGGAATTAGATGAAAAATTTGAGGAAAGTATTTCAAAATATGAGGAAACGAAGAAAATTTTGGAAGAAGTAAATGCTGATGGAAATTTTGGGAATCAAGCGGTTAAGATTGAAGGTTTAAATAAAAAAATCGAAAAAAGTGAAGGATATTTGCTGAAGAAAAAGGGAGAAGAGGATCTTAAAAATAAAAAATGGCAGGATGCTATGGAAAAGCTTACGCAGGCAAAGGAAAAGCTGGAAAAAGTTGGAATAAAGCAAGATGAACTGGAAAAAATAGGGAAAGAACTGAAAAGGGCTGTGAAAAAAGCAAATAAGAAATGGTGGCAGTTCTGGAAGATTTTTTAGGAGAAAGCTAAGATTAAAAATTGAATAACAATAGTATTAGTTAAAAATTATGACAGTTCACTATTTAAATGGAAAATGATACAGGATAGGAGGGGAAAATGGTAAAAAGCATAAAATTAAAAACTTTCTTTTTTAAGGAATATGCACAAATTGCTGAAAAAAATACGTATTCGGCATATATTCCGAATGGGAACAGGGGAATCTGGTGCATTGCTAATTTTGAGGAAAAAATTCAGAGACGAGAAAATGTGGAAATTGAGGGAAAAATAGGAAGTAGCGGTATTGAGAGTAAAAATAAAAAGAATGTAAAAAAAGGAAGAATTTGGCAAAGGCTGGAGTTCATAAGGTTATTGAAAAAAATATTTGGAAAATGGTGGTTTTTTCAACGGAAAATATGAAAAATTATTCAATCTTCTAAAGATAAAGTAATTTTTGAGAAAAGTAAGTTTTTAAAGTTGAAAAAAATAATGAAAAAAATATTTTGACTTAAAAGATTTTTTTATTCGCAAATTATTGTTATTATTGATAAAAGATGATATGATTGCGGGAAATATGGGGAAAAACAGAGCTTGCTTTTGTATCGGGAAAAATAGGATTGTGGATAAAAATATGTGGAGAGGAAATTAAGAGAGTAAAGTTACGGAAAAATGATTATTTGCTGGCTGGAAGTCCTGAATTTTGGAAAAAAATATTGATGAGAATGAGATTGAGGAAGTTTTTTTGTTAATTTGAAAAGTAAGGAGAATATTGAGAAAAATTTAAGCAGGAAAATAAAGGCTGCTGAAGTGAAATTAAAAAAAGTTATACCATTTTTATCGATTTTTGTGGAAAATATTGAAATGGAAGATAGTGATGAAGAATTGGAAAGGGAAGTTGACAGGGAAAAATAAGAAAAAGGGAAATAGCTGTAAAAGTATATGTTTTTAATGATAATATTTTTTTATTTTTGTTTTATTTCTGTGGGGAAAAAAATATTCAAAAAAGGAGAATCTGAAAATTAAGAAGGAAAAATTTGGAAAGTGTGGTGGCTGGAAAAATTGGGGAAAAAGGCGAAATTGATGGAAAAATAATTTGATTGAAAAAAATAAAATAATGAGAAAAAGATAAAATTGGGCTGGAAAATGTTGAGAATACTGAGAAAAAAAGATGGAGATGGAGGCAGGGAATAAAGCAGGAGATGGAATTAAAAAGTTTAGGAAAAATTTGGAAATAGTTAAAAATGTTGAAAGAAAGATAATAGAATAAGAAAAAGTTATAAAGGCAGACAAGGCGAAAATAAGTAAGAAAGAAAAAGTCAGAAAAGATTGGGAAAAAGTTACTGGAAATAAAAAGAAAAATCAAAATAAAATTTTAAAAAAAGATCAGAATTTAAAAAAATAACAAACTTTCGCAACTTGATAAGGAAATTGAGAGGAACTGGAAAATTTTGGGGCGGGATAGGAATGGAAATAATTTGAAGAAAATATAAAAGGGAAAAAGTGAGATGGATTTTTTTATTAAAGGGAACGATGTTGAATGGGAAGTATAAGATTGTGAGTTATATGGCTGAGAGTGATTTTTTTCTAATATTTATTTGGCTGAAAATAATTTAGGGGAAAAAGTTGTTATTAAGAGTGTTATCCTGAAAAATTGTTATGAGAGATGGGAAGGAAGTTTTTACGGAAAAAAATATAGGAAAGATTTTGAGAGATTAAAGAGATGTTTTTGGAAGGAAAAAAATGTATTTTGGAGAAATTTAGAAAGAAGTCTAAGGAAATAGGGGAAAATTTCACAAATAATCTCATTAAAAACGGTATTATTAAAAATTCTGGATTTTTTTAGTGAAAATGGAACAAATTATATTGTTATGGAATATTTTTGGGATTACTTTGAAAAGAGTATATTCTGGAAAATAAGGTTCAAGATGAAAAAGATAAATATAAATTATATTTTGAAAAATATTTCTTAAAGTTGCAAAGGGCTGTTTGTAAAGATCCATAAAAAGGGAGATTATTCATTGTGATTTAAAAGCCATCAAATATTTTGGTTGATATTAGGGGAATATTAGAATTATTGATTTTGGATCAAGTTTGAGAAAAGGGGAAAAAGGTTGATCTTTATTGAGGTTTCAGAAGGGTATTCGCCGATTGAAGTTTATTCAGAAAAGGTTCAGATTGATGAGAGGGCTGATGTTTATTCGCTTTTCGGCACTTTTTGTATTTTTATGCTTTGTGGGAAGAAAAATTGATGGGGGCAGTTAAGAGGTTTTATAAGCCAGAATTGGAATTTGCAAGAGAAGTGATTTTTAGGGTTTGATAAAATTGAAAAGTTTAAGGAAGTGGAAAAATAATAAAAAGGGTTGGAATTTGAAGAAAAAGATTTGGAAGTGTCAGGGAAATGATTGAAAAGTTAGAATTATTAAATTCTATTTAGCGAAGGGCTTATCACCCTTACAATAAATAAAAATATATCTTCTGTTTTTAATTAGATTTAGTATGAGAATATAGTTCGTATAAAAAGTATATAATTTTTATGTAAATGTATGAATTTATCGGCATAGAGATTTTTTTGTTAGAATTATATAAAAAGTTTAGATTTTTACAAATTCAATAAATAAAGGGGAAAAATATAGAGATGAAATTGTTTTATGAGGAAGAATTGCGGAGAAAATCCTATTATGAGATGTATCAGATTGCGATTGGGGAAAAAGCTGGTGGATGTGCATTTGGAAACGCCTACGAGAGAGGAACTTATTGCACTTTTGATGAAATATCGGGGAGTGAAGGCTAATTATTGTATTGATAAGTATAATAAAAATGGGCTTGTAAATGTTCAGCAACTTTTTGACAGTAAACTTGGGGAGAGGATTCATCATGAGAATAAAATACGAGTACCGCACAAAATTATTTTGTATAAGGAGCTTGATTTGATGAGGGAGGACAATTATAAGATTGAGATTCCTGAAAATGTGAGCAGTGCAAATGTCTTTCTTATAAATGCAAATAATTATCTTTGTGGAATTTTTTTCAGCTGGAGAAAGGATTTGAAGAGCAGGAATAAATACTTTTTGATTAGTAAAAAGAATTTTTTTAGAGTTGAGACATTGAGAAATAATAAGTTTTCGTTTTTATTTTTTTAAAGAAAATGACTTAAAATTTGTTCATGAATTTTTATAATTGGAAGGAAGATGAGCCATATCCGCTTTATCCGTATCAGATGGATTATTATAAAGTTGAAATTGAAAATTTTGTTGTAAAAAATCTGGAAACTACGAATACTCCGCTTTGTATTGATTTTGGGACTGTGAAATACAGCTTTGGGAGCATATCTGGATAGAAATTATGTGAAGGACTTTGCCGACTAATGATATTTTTGAATGGGAATGTTGTCATTGATGCGATAAATTATGTGAAATTTGATGACGGGGAAAGGCATTACCGTGAGATTTTTTTCCAACATTGGTTTATGTTGAGGATTGCAGTGATGCTAATAATATTAAGTATTCGTTTGGATATGATGTGGCAAGAAAATTGGAAAAAAATGACTATATTGTTAATGGCTCGATTTTTTACAGTTTGAAAAGATGGGTACATGAGCATAATAAGATGGAAAAAATTAATGATGAATTTGGGAATATTTTGTATATGAAAAGGAAAGGAAATAATAAAGGCATATTTGAAATATGTTGTAAATCGTGCAGAATATATGTTTAAATGTAAATTTAAAAAAATTCATGCTTCCAGTCCCTGTAAAATTGAAAGAGCAGTTTTTTTGACAATGTTTCAGGAAATTTTTATGGTTGAAAATAACTTTTAATAAAAGTTCTTATGAAAAATTATGAATATGAAATTATTCGTGAAAATGCTATGGATGAAGCTATTGCTGTGCTTTATAATACGATTGAGATACAGATAAGGAAGGGGAGATATAAGGAAAATGAAGAATATAGTGCTTTAATTATTGACTGTGGTGGTGGAACTACTGATTTGGCGGCTTGTAAATATGTGATTAATAAGGACAGGATTTCGTATTATCTGGATATAAGGGACAAGTTTTGAAAATGGAGATGAAAATTTTGGGGGAAATGACTTGACTTATAGGATTATGCAGTTTTTGAAGATTGTGCTGGGGGCAAAGTATTCTGAGAATAGGGTTGTTTCTATTAATGATTTGATAAAAATATGATAATGATATGATTTATAAAGTGATTGATGATAGCGGTGTTGATAAAATTTTTTGAAAATATGAATTTGGAATATGAAAAATATGAGAAAAATAATACCGACAAAATATTCACAATTTGAAAATAAAATGAGTGAAGAATATCAAAAAAATACGAAATAATTTTTTTATATGCTTTTGGGAGGCTGCTGAAAATTTAAAAAAAGAATTTTTTTACATCTGATGGAAGACTGCGAACACGTTTTCGATGCACCTAGAAATTATGAAAAAAGGAATGACATTCATATAACGCAGTTAAAAAGCTGGAAAATTCACACTTATGAAAATGAAATATTTAACACAGTAACAGATTATCCAAGACATATTTTTACAATAAAGGAAATAGAAAAAATTGTAAAAGCCGATATTTATGGAATGCTTAGAAAATTTTTGAACACTTATTACAAGGAAGGGCTGCTTTTTGAGTATTCATTGATAAAGTTGAGCGGACAATCGACTAAAATTAGTACATTTCAGGAAGTTTTAAAGGAATTTGTGCCTGGAAAAATGATAGAATATAAGGAGCTTAGCCATCGTGATGATTATGAGCTGAAGTTAAACTGTCTGGATGGTGCTATAAAATATTTGGATTATAAGCGGTTTGGGCATATAGATGTGGAAATTGTGAATGAAGTGCCACTTGTGCCGTATTCTGTGTGGGTGGAAAAATATGATGGAGAAAAGATTGAAATGATCCAGACTTCACGGAAGGCTGATATTCTGATTGGGCAAATTGACAAGAAAAGTTCAGCGGAAGAGTTGAAAATTTATGTTTATAATGCTGAAGGGGAACTTAAAAAAGAGATGATCTACAAAAATGAGGATGACTATGAGGAAATGGATGCACAGGAAATCTTGCCAGAATTTGTAAATATTATTTCTCAAAATGACACTGATACAATTCAAAATGATACAGTTAGATTTTTCGTTTATACTGATCTAAATAACTGGGGATTTTTTGTTGTGCCAATTCAAAGAAAGTCAGATCAGCTTTATCTTGGACGTAAACAGTATTTTCCTTATGAAGATAATTTAAGTGAAAATTCCTATTTTGATGGAAATCACTAAAAAGGGGAAAAATATTGAAAAAGATGAACTAATTTGGATAATGCCGACGATTTTTTTATTTTTTTATTATTCTTTTCTATGATAAAATTTTGCACACCTAAAATTAATAAAAAAATATTGTCAGTAAAATAAAACGTGAAAATCTTGAACTTTTTGTAGATATGAAAGGAACTGTTGTCTGCAAATAATGTTACTAAAAATTGGATTAGATGTAAATTTATCAGTTGATGATGTTTATTTTAAAGCTGGAGATTTTTGTGAAAAAGGGCGATATAATAGTAAAAATTTAGTGACTATCAGAAAAGTGATATTAGTGAAAAAAAGAGCATTGCTGGCTGTAAAAATGCACAGTTGAGAAAACTTTGAAAAACAGCAGGAATTAGGAATGGATGTGAATCAGAAAAATTCAAGAAGTAAAAAGGAGAAATAAAGTGGGTTGGAGCTGGAAGTAAAAGATGAAATGAAAAAAATGCTGTGTTAGTTCAGAGAACTGTGAGAAGTCCATTTGATGGGTATATTGTGGAAATTAAAAGCTGTAAAGGGTGGAATTGTAAATAAAAAAATGAGCCTGTAGTTGTTTTGGCGAAAAAGAATGATCTGAAAATAATAAGTGAAAGTATGACAGATGAAAAAAATTAAAAATTTGGGTATTGGAAATATGGCTGAAGTAAGCCTTTTTTTAGGAGAGAAAATAAAAAAAGCTGGAGAAGAGAAAACGCTTGAAGAATTAGTTGAAATTAAAAAAATGATAAAAAGCGAAAAGAAGGCTTTTCAAAAAAATAGAGATAATAAAGGGATTTAGATTTGTTTTCTGAAAAGAAAAGTGATTGAAGCGGAACTAATTTAAAATTAATAAAGTTGTAAATATGAATATACTTGAGTTTTTGCCAATTTCTTTTAAGGATTTATTTTTAAAGTGAGCAGGTGGATATTTCGTGTGATTTATAGAAAGAAAGAGAATGTTTTAGTTGTTTCTAAAAAAAGCGATTATTTTTTTAAAAATCAGAAAAAGTTATATTTATTTGATTGATAAAAAAATAATTTGGTTAGGGAAAAGGGAAGTTTTTTTGTTGGGGTGGATAATGGAGAAAAGATTGAGATTTTTTTGGGATGAATATTGAGGAAGGGATGGAAATTGTGGAAAAATCCTGATGATAAAATTACAAATAATGTAATTGTGGAAAGAAGAAATATTCAAGATGAAGAAATTGAAAAGAAAAAAAGAATAGAAAAAAATTAGAGAATGAAAATGAAAAAAATAGGAAATAAAAATGGATGAAAATGAGAGGGAGATTATTAGATTGAAGCAAAAAAATAATAGATTGAAATTTTTTTAAATTATTTGAAAGTAAATATTAGGTTTAATCTAGTAAAAAGATTTATAACGTATTCATTATTCAAATGGTGTTTAGTATAAACAGAAGATTTTTCACAAGGGTAAAAACCCCTTGCCAGTAAACTAAATAAAATAAAGTTTTTTTAATTTGAATTGCCAATTTTGGTCATTTTTCCATCATCAGTTATAGAAAGTCCATTTCCGTTTGGAAAATCAGATTTATTTAAGGAAATTATTTTTTTGATGACTAATTTTTTTCTGAGTCTATGAAAGGGCCTAAACTTCCGTAAGTTTGTCTTACAGGGATAATCTCTCCAGAGATAAAATTCCCGTTGCTGTCTATTTTAATTTTAAAAATTGGAGCAAGGCCCATAGAGCCTGAAATATTTATCTTTCCAAAAGTTGCAAAATTTCCTCCGCTGTAGGAAATAAATTTATTTTTGTAAAGCTCGACTGCTCTTGTAACGTGCGGTCCTTGTCCAAAAACAATATCTGCTCCATTATCTATCACAAAATGGGCAAATTCATAGACATTTCCCGATCTTCCCCATGAAAAATTTCGTGATTTCGAGTAATATGTTCTGCTCCAGCACCTTCAGCACCGCCGTGAAACATGACAATTACAATATCAACTTTCGATTTTAATTCAGAAATAAGTTTTTTTGCATAATTGTAGTCATTTAATTTTACAGTGGCTGAATTTGGAGCAAAGGAAATAAATCCAAATTTTTTTACCATCTTTTTCTAAAATTGAACTTTCAGCAATATCTTTAATTCCAGAATATTTTATATTTAAATTATCAAGATTTTTTTAATAGTTTCCCTAATCCCAGTTTCTCCAAAATCATTACTATGATTATTAGCAACACTCAAATAATCAAATCCAGCCTGCTTTTAAAGTATTTTTCCATATTTTGACGGCATGCGAAAAGCATAACATACATTTGGATTATCACAGCTTTTTCGAGTACCGCCATTATCAAATAACGTTCCTTCCAGATTTCCCACGGTAATATCTGCATTTTTGAAGCACATCTTGAGTATTTTTTTCAAAATATTTTTCATCATTTTTGGAAGTAAATCAGATGGATAATTTGAGCCAAGCATTATATCTCCAACTCCAATTATTGTAAATTCAGATTTTTTTCATTTGTTTTATCATTTCCATTATTTTTTTAGAAATATTTTTTTGATTCCTAATATTTTTTTCGGCATTAATAAATCTGTTCCTAAAGTCTTTGAAAAAAAGGGCTTGTAATAATTAATGCAAGTGCAAAAAGCCAAAATAGCAAATAAAATTAATAGTATATTTTTCATTTATTAAATCCTTTCATAGTTTATTAGTAGTCATTACAAATAAGCAATTTAGCAATTTCTTGGCAAAGGATCAAGTTTTTTTGTTACCTGATAAATAAAATTGCAATATTAATATATTTTACATATATTTACTGTAAAAAGCAATATAATTCATAAAAAAATAATTTTAGAAGAGAAAAATATTCTTTACATTTTTCTGTTTTTTTCTATTATACTTTAAATATGTAAAAACAAAAAAATTGGAGGATAAATAAATGAAAATTGCTGAAGCTCTTATCTTTACGTGCTGATATTCAAAAAGAGAATTGCACGACTGAGAACAAGACTTAATAATAATGCTAAAGTTCAGGAAAAATGAAGAACCTGCTGAAAAATCCTGAACTTTTATTAACTGAATTAGAAAAATTTGATTTTGCAGTTAAATGATTTAATAGTAAAAATAAATAGAACAAATACTCTTTCAAAAATTGATGGAATTTCATTGGTGGAGTTAATTGCAAAAAAAGATACGCTTTCACAAAAAGCAGGAATTTTGCGTGAATTTATTGAAATTGCAAGCCAAAAGGTGGATTTGTATTCTACAACGGAAATAAAGGTTTTCAGTACGGTTAATGTGTCTGAACAGCAGAAAAAGCTGGATAAATTGTCTAAGGAAATTCGGGAAACTGATACAAAGTTGCAACAGGCTAAACTGGACTATTGACTTAGTTGAAGAATAAAAAAATAGTGTATTTAATATTGTAATTCATAAAAATAAAAAGATTTTTGGTGTAGATATTGTTAAGGTGAACATAAACCTTTGGATATTAGGGAAAAAATATCCTTCAATGTGAGAAGTAATGCGGGGAAGTTGCAAAAGTTATGATTAATCCCAGTATTGTTACATCTGTACGAATTATTGTAATTGTCACTACCATATGTTAATTAATAATATTGAGGCTGGGTTGCGGGAATGGTTTTGCTATGTAGAAATTTATAAGGAGAAAAAAATTTTATGAAAAAAATAGGGCTTGTGCCACGTTTGATTATTTCGATTATGCTTGGTATTTTTACTTGGATTAGTTTACCAAGTCCGATTATAAGGATTTTTTTGTCACGTTTTCGTCGTTGTTTAGTAAATATTTGTCGTTTATTATTCCATTTATGATTATTGGATTTGTTGTAACTGGAATTTCAGATTTACGTCATGGAGCGGGAAAAATTGCTTGGAATTACAACTTTACTGGCTTATCTTTCTACAATTGTTGCAGGTACGCTTTCGTATCTTATGGCAATTAGTATTTTTTCCCAAAAATTCTTAACTTTGCTTCGTTTACAACGGTGGAACATCCTGAAAAAAATCTTTTGACAGCTTTATTTTGACATTCCAGTTGCACCAATGTTTGATGTAACTTCAGCGATTATTTTTTGCATTTATAATGGGACTTTCGATTAGCTGGCTTAGAAATAATGGAGAAGGGCAAACTACATATAACCTTTTTTTCGAGAATTTTTCAAAGATAATTACAAAATTGTTAAGCACATCAATTATTCCGTTGCTTCCTGTCTATATTTTTTTGGAACATTTATGAATATGACTTACAGTGGACAAATTTTTTTGCAACGCTTTCAATATTTTTTTAAAGGTATTTATTTGTGTAATAATTTTTGCATATTTTATATACTGCAGGTTTATTCATATTTGCTGGCGGGCTTTCAGGAAAAAAATCCATTTGTCTGTATGAAAGAAATCAGATTCCTGGATATTTTACAGCTCTTGGGACACAATCTTCAGCCGCTACAATCCCAATAAATATTGAATGTGCCAAAAGAAACGGAACATCGCCTGAAATCCGTGAATTTGTAGTTCCTTTATGTGCCACAATTCATTTGGCTGGAAGTATTATTACAATTACAAGCTGTGTTGTTACTGTACTTATGATGCACAGCATGTCCTATGGAATTTCAACAATTTTTCCGTTTATAATGGTTCTTGGTGTAGCAATGGTAGCAGCACCTGGAGCACCTGGAGGAGCCATCATGTCTGCACTTCCATTTTTAGGAATGGTTGGAATTGCCTCAAGCAGCCCAATGGCTTCACTCTTAATCGCACTTTACATAACACAGGATAGCTTTGGAACAGCGGCTAATGTTTCTGGAGATAATGCGATTGCCATTATAGTTGATTGGATTTATCATAAATTTATAAAAAAATAAAATTAGTATGATTGAAAAAGCAGAAAATTTATGCTATAATTAACCTATAAAGGTAATGGATATACTCCATTTTAAGGTAAAAAAATAGCGGAAAAAAATATCTTCTTCTTAGTTGAAGGGGTATTTTTATGTTATAATATTTCTGGGTTCGCTACCCAACCTTGAAATGGAGGGAGGTGAATAGTAATGATGAATGGTGATGTTGTTACTTTCATTGTTATGGTTATAATTTTGTATATAATCTTTAACAAATAGATGACAAATTGCCATTTTTTTGCCTCCAAGATCTGCAGGAAATTATAACCTGCAGGTTTTTTTCCATAAAAAAATTATAAATATAATAAATTTTTAATGAGAAATAGCAGGAAATAATAAAAAAAGTGAATTACTAATTAATTTTAGTTTTTTTCACTTTTTATTATATTATTTTTTTGTTTTTTTATATTAGTACCATAAAAGATTGATTCCATTTTTCCTTACATGTTTTTTTACGATTTCTGGTGTCCATACAGAAGCTTGAACTTCTCCAATGTGGGCTTTTTGTAATAAAAACATGCAGATTCTGATTGTCCCGATTCCTCCACCAATTGTTAATGGTAATTCATCGTTTAGAAAGCATTTTTGTGGAAATCAAGATTTTTTTCTTTCTTCTAGGTTTAATTCTTTTTAATTGACGTTCTAATGCCTCTTTATCAACACGAATTCCCATTGAAGATAATTCTAATGATCTGTCTAAAACTGGATTCCACATAATTAGATCTCCGTTTAGTTCCCAGTCATCGTAATCTGGGGCACGTCCATCGTGTCTTTTTTTCCAGAATTTAATACTTTTCCGATTTGCATAATGAAGATTGCCTTGTGTTCTTTTTGCAAATTTGTCTTCTCTTTCATTTGGAGTTAATTCAGGATATAAATCTTCTAATTCTTGAGAAGTAATAAAAGTAACTTCTTTTTGGCAAGAATTTTTTTCAAATTTTTTTCAAATTTTTTTCAGTCAATTCTTTTTCTGTATTTAAAAAGGCTTGATATATTTTTTTACAGTTGCTTTTTAAAAAGTCAATATTTCTATCTTCTTTTGAAATAACTTTTTTCCCAGTCCCATTGGTCAACGTAAATTGAATGCATATTATCTAAATCTTCATCTCTTCTGATAGCATTCATATCTGTATAAATACCTTTTCCTTCTTCAACACCATATTGCTTCAATGCAATTCTTTTCCATTTTGCAAGTGAATGCACAATTTCCAATGTTACATCTGGCATTTCCTTCATTTCAAAAGCTACAGGACGTTCAACGCCGTTCAAATTATCATTAATCCCAACAGACTTTCTAACAAACATAGGTGCTGAAATTCTTGTTAAGTCTAATGCTTTTGCAAGTTCTCTCTCAAAAACAGTCTTTTGCGACTTTTTATTGCAATTTCTGTTTCCATGATTCCATATTTTTGGATCATAATTTTTTTGGAATTATAGTTTTTTTGACATATACTCTCCTTCTTTCTCAATTTTTTTATTCTACCCTATAGATGTTATCAAAATTATTATCTATTGTCAAATTTTTTTAAATTGAGCCTATTTAAGTTATTTTTTTAAAGAAATAATCCTTTTTTTCTATTTTTTTCTAAATGGGAATTTAATATAAAATATTGTTTTTTTAGTATTAATATTTGAATTAGTTATAAATATATATTGTAATGATTATAAAATTATGATAAAATTAAATAAAGAATTTTGAATAACAAAATATTAATAGCTTTTATACTAAATATGTATATATTTAGAATTATAGAAAAACTTAAAAGTTAAAAATATCAAGAATGGAGGAAAAAATGGAAAATATATCTAAAGATAAATTATTAAGTATGTATGAATCAATGTTAGATATTAGAAACTTTGATTTGAAGGTGAATCAACTTGTAAAAAGAGGGATGGTTCCAGGAATGACACATTTGTCAGTTGGAGAGGAAGCGGCAAATGTTGGAGCGATTGCGGCGTTAAATCCTGACGATTTTATAACATCTAACCATAGAGGACATGGGCAAGTTATTGCAAAAGGGATTGACTTGAATGGAATGATGGCTGAGATTATGGGGAAAGCTACAGGAACTTGTAAAGGTAAAGGTGGTTCAATGCATATTGCCGATTTAGAAAGTGGAAATTTAGGAGCTAACGGAATTGTTGGTGGAGGACACGGAATGGCAGTAGGAGCGACTTTATACTCAAAAAAAGTTAAGAATACTGGAAAAAAATCGTACTGTGTTGTTTTTGGAGATGGAGCCACAAATGAAGGAAGTTTTTCATGAAGCAATGAACTTGGCATCAGTTTGGAATGTACCAATTATTTTTTTATTCAATTAATAATGGATATGGAATAAGTACAGATATTAAAAAAAGTTACAAATGTAGAACATATTTATCAAAAGAGCGGTAGCTTATGGAATGCCTGGATATTTCATTGAAGATGGAAATGATGTTTTGGCAGTTTATGAAACATTTAGAAAAGCAGTGGATGATGTAAGAGCAGGAAAAGGTCCTGTTTTAATTGAAAGTGTGACATATAGATGGTTTGGGCACTCGAGTTCAGATCCTGGAAAAATATAGAACGAAAGAAGAAGTGGATTCTTGGAAGGCAAAAAGATCCAAACATTAAATTTAGAAATAGATTGATTGAAGAAGGGATTGCTACTGAAGAAGAATTAACTAAATTGGAAGAAAATTCAAAACAAAAAATTGAAGAAGCAGTTGATTTTGCGAAAAACAGTCCAGAACCAACTCTTGAATCAGCATATGAGGATATTTTTTTGCAGATTAATTAAAGTGTTTGTTACTAAAAAGAATTTTTTTGGGAATTTAGTAAAAAGATATTGATTTAAAAAAATATAAATTTCGAAAAAAAATTCTAAGAGAGTTAAATTAGGAAAATAGTGTTTGAAAAAAAGAAGAGATAAAAACTGGGAGGAAAAAATAAATATGGAGACAAAATTAATGTCTGTAAAAGAGGCAATAATTACAGCAATGTCAGAAGAAATGAGAAGAGATGAAAATGTATTTCTTATGGGAGAAGATGTTGGAATATTCGGAGGAGATTTTGGAACTTCGGTAGGAATGTTGGAAGAATTTGGAGAAGAGAGAATTAAGGATATGCCTATTTCAGAATCAGCAATTTCAGGAGCAGACTATTGAGCGGCAATGACTGGTTTAAGACCAATTGTAGACGTAACATTTATGGATTTTATCGTGTATATGATGGATAATATTGTAAATCAGGCGGCTAAAACTAGATATATGTTTGGTGGAAAAGGAAGAGTACCAGTGACATTTAGATGTGCGGCAGGAAGTGGAGTAGGTTCAGCAGCACAACATTCGCAATCATTGGAGGCTTGGTTTACGCATATTCCTGGAGTGAAAGTAGTTGCACCTGGAACACCTGCAGATGTGAAAGGGTTGTTGAAAGCGACTATTAGAGATAATAATCCAGTAATTTTTCTTGGAATATAAGGCGCAATATAATATGAAAGGTGAAGTTCCAACAGATCCTGAATTTGTTATTCCTTTAGGAAAGGGAGAAATAAAAAAAGAGAAGGTACGGATATTACAATAGTAAGTTACGGAAGAATGCTTGAAAGAGTATTGAAGGCAGCAGAAATAGTGGCTGGAGAAGGAATTAGCGTAGAAGTGGTAGATCCTAGAACATTGATACCATTAGATAAAGAGATAATTTTGGATTCAGTTAAGAAAACAGGAAGAGTTATTTTAGTGAATGATGCTCATAAAACAAGTGGATTTATTGGGGAAATTTCAGCAATTATTTCAGAAAGTGATGCATTTGATTATTTGGATCATCCAATTGTGAGATTGGCTGGAGAAGACGTGCCTATGCCATATAATCATACTTTAGAAACAGCGATGGTTCCGAGTGTTGAAAAAATTGTTGAGGCAATTAGAAAAGTAAAAAATAAACAATAGTAGAAGGTGAAAAATAAGATGGAAAATAGCAAATTGAGAGCTACACCTGCTGCGAGAGATTTAGCTAAAATGATGGGAATAGATTTGTTAAATGTTAGAGGCAGTGGAGCTAAAGGTAGAATTCATAAAGAAGATGTGGAAGAATTTAATTTTGAGAAAAAAGTGAGAATTACTCCGTTGGCTAGTAAAATAGCACAAGAATACAACATTGATTTGAGTACAGTAGAAGGTAGTGGACATAACGGGAAGATAATGAAAGAAGATATTTTGAATATCATTGCTAAACCGAAAGAAACTGAAGAATTGGCAAGACATGAAAAAGCGATATTGGCTGAAAAAGAACAAGTGGAAGAAGCTGATATTGAAGTTATTCCAATGTCGCCAATGAGAAAAGTAATTGCAAAAAGAATGTCAGACAGTTACTTTACGGCACCTACATTTACATTAAATTATGAAGTTGATATGACAGAATTGATTTCATTGAGAAAAAAAGTTATGGATACAATTATGGAAAAATACAGGTAAAAAGATAACTGTAACAGATTTAATTTCGTTTGCTGTAGTTAAAACATTAATGAAACACAAATATGTAAATTCTGAATTGTCTGCAGATGGAACACAAATTACATTACACAATTATGTAAATTTATCAATTGCTGTTGGAATGGACGATGGACTTTTGGTGCCTGTAATTAAAGGTGCTGATAAAATGTCATTGAGTGAATTGGTAGTTGCGTCTAAAGATATTATTAAAAAGGCGTTGGCAATGAAATTGAGTCCTTCTGAACAAAGTGGAAGTACGTTTACAATTAGTAATTTGGGAATGTTTGGGACACAAAGTTTTCAATCCGATTATAAATCAACCAAATTCGGCAATTTTAGGAGTTGCTGCGACAGTTGAAAAACCAGTAGTTGTAGATGGAGAGATTGTAATTAGACCAATAATGACAATGTGTTTAACAATTGACCATAGAGTTGTGGATGGACTTGCTGGAGCTAAATTTATGCAAGATTTGAAGAAATTATTGGAAAATCCATTGGCAATGTTAATTTAGAAAAATTTGAAATACTATAAATACCATTAAATAAAAATAAAGGAAGTGAAATAAATGGCAGTAGAAGTAATTATGCCTAAAAGCTGGAATTGATTAAAAAAATACGGTTGTACACTCGTGACGTAAGAAGTGAGTTAAAACCGAAAAAGTATAGTCAGCATATATAGAAATATGTATGTAGAGGTAGCAACTTAAAAAGAAGTTATCCAATACTGCTCGAATTGCTGGAACCCCCTAAAACTGGTATAACTACAACATAACATCTAAAAATAAGATGTAAGTGTGAATGTGGCGAAAGCAGAAAAAATATACTAGATGACATAAGGTTAAACCCTAAGTGTTGTAATAATGGGCAATCAGCGACCAAGACCGGAAGGTAAGGTTCAACGACTATTCCTCCTGAGGGAAGTACACCAGAGCTGGTGGAAGTGGGCAGACCCAAACAGGCAGAGCTGTGGGATAAGATATAGTCTGTGCTTAATAGAAATATTAAGAAGTTCATAAGAGAACTGCATAGGTGGTAGCGTACTTATGTGAACGACAACCTCTAAAAACGACTGAGTTTGGTTTTAAGGTTCATATATTTAGAAAAAAATTTTACTTTTTTCATTTACTTATAGTATAAAAATAGTATACTATATATAAGTAAATGGAGGTAAAATCACATGGAAAAAGCATATAAGTTCAGATTTTTATCCAACTAAAAACTCAAATAGAAAAAGTTAAACTGTACTTTTTGGCTGTGTAAGATATGTCTATAACCATTTTTTTAAGTTTAAAAACAGGAATTATATAGCAAGGAGAAAAAAATCTATGTCATATAATCAATGTAGCAAAAGCACTGACAGTTTTAAAAGCAAGAGAAAGAATGGTTAAAAGATGTAGATAAATATTCTTTACAAAAATTCTTTAAAGGATTTAGATAAAGCGTATAAAAATTTTTTTAGCGGAAATGGCTATCCAAAGTTTAAATCTAAGAAAGATAATAGAAAATCGTACAGAACTAGTTATACTAATAATAATATAGAGTTTTTTTAGATAAATGGATAAAAAGTACCTAAGTTAGGAAAAACTAAAAAAATAAGAGATAAGATGAAGTCGCAAGGAAGAATAATAAATGCAACAATAACACAAGCACCTAGCGGAAAAATATTATGTATCTCTATGTTGTACAGATGTAGAAGTAAAAAAAGTTAGAGAGCGCAAATAAAAATCTTGGAATAGATTTAGGTATAAAGAACTTTGCGATTACCAGTGATGAAACCTTAATAGAGAATCCAAAATATTTACAGAAGTCTTTGAAAAAAACTAGCTTTTATGCCAAAGAAAACTGTCACGAAAAAAACAAAGGGCAGTTCAAATAGAAATAAGGCTAGAATAAAAAGTAGCGAAATGTTATGAAAAAGTAACAAATCAAAGAAAAGACTTTTTGCAGAAATTATCGGCAAGGGTAATAAGAAAATATGATATTATCTGCATGGAAGACTTACAAATAAAAAATATGGTAAAAAATCATAGATTAGCAAGAAGTATTTCAGATGTATCATGGAGTGAATTTAATAGAATGCTAGAATATAAAGCAAAGTGGCATGGAAGAACGATAGTAAGAGTGGATAAATTTTTTGCAAGCAGTCAAATATGTAATTATTGTGGGTGTAAGAATGAAGAAGTAAAGGATTTAAGCATAAGGGGATGGACTTGTCCAGTATGTGGAACTGTGCATAATAGAGATATAAATGCAGCAAGAAACATACTAAAAGAAGGATTAAGGATATTGGAAAAAAGTGTTTAAATAAATATATGAACCGTAGGAACTACGGGGATAGCTTGGTAAATATATGTGGCTAGTAAAAGCACATACTTCCCAAGAATCCTGCGACGCAAGAAGTGGGAGGTTCAGATGACAGAAGGGCAAATCGTGAAATGGAACAAAAAAGAAGGGGAAAAAGTAGAAGAGGGAGAAATCTTACTTGAAATAATGACTGATAAAACAAGTATGGAATTGGAGGCAGAGGCTTCAGGATACTTAATCAAAGTGTTGAAACAAGATGGAGAAACTGTGCCAGTTACGGAAGTTATTGGGTATATTGGAGCTGAAGGAGAAGAAGCACCAACAGGAGCAGCACCTCAAGCGGCACCAGAACCAAAAGCAGCAGAATCAGTGGCAGCAGCTCAACCAGCAGCTTCAACTTCAAATGAACCAAAAGCACCAAAAGGTGACGATGAATTTGATGTAGTTGTAATCGGTGGAGGACCTGCAGGATATGTAGCGGCAATTAAAGCAGAGCACAATTAGGTGGAAAAAGTAGCGATTGTGGAAAAAGTTCACTTTGGAGGAACTTGTTTGAATAAAGGATGTATTCCTACGAAAACATTCTTGAAAAAAATGCTGAAATTATCGAAGGAATTGAAATGGCTGGAAAAAGAGGAATTATCTTGGAAAACGATAAATTCACAATTGATATGCCAAAAAGTTGTTAAATTGAAAAATGATATCGTAAAAAAACATTGACAAATGGAGTTCAAGGATTGTTGAAGAGTAATGATGTTAAGATTTATAACGGTATTGGAAAAAAATAAATGTTGATAAAGATGTTGTTGTTACAAATGATAAAGGTGAAACAGTATTGAGAACAGATAAAAATCATTTTTAGCAGGTGGTTCAAAAAGTAGGAAGAATCAATATTCCAGGAATTGATAGTCCAAAAGTGTTGACAAGTGATGATATTTTAGATATTCAACAAATTCCTAAATCATTAGCTGTAATTGGTGGAGGAGTAGTTGGAATTGAGTTGGGACAAGTGTTTAATTCATTTGGGTCAGAAGTAACTGTTGTGGAAATGATGGATAGAATTATTCCTGGTGTGGATAGGGAATCTTCTGAAACATTGAGAAAAGAATTAGAGAAAAAAGGAATGAAAATCTTGACTTCAACTGCAATTAAGGAAATTATTGATAATGGAGATACGTTGACAATTAAAGTTGATGGAAAAGATGACATTGTGGCTGAAAAAGCATTGTTGTCAATTGGAAGAGTACCTGATTTAGAAGGAATTGGGGAAATTGACTTGGAATTGGAAAATGGTAAAGTTAAAGTGGACAAATATATGGAAACTAGCGTTAAAGGTATTTATGCGCCTGGAGATATTAATGGAACTAGAATGTTGGCTCATGCGGCATTTAGAATGGGAGAAATCGCAGCAGAAAACGCAATTCAAGGAAATCACAGAGCAACAAGATTAGAAACAAATTCTTCAGCTTCAATTTATACTATACCATCAGCAATTTATACTGTACCAGAAGTAGCGATGGTTGGATTGACAGAAGAACAAGCTAAAGAAAAATATGATGTAAGTGTAGGTAAATTTGCATTTTCAGGAAATGGAAGAGCATTGGCATCAGGAGAATCTGCTGGATTTGTAAAAGTTATTGCTGATAAAAAATATGGAGAAATTTTAGGAGTTCATATTGTAGGGCCTTCAGCTGCTGAAATCATTAACGAAGTCGCAACATTAATGAAAAATGGAAATTACAGTTGATGAAGTAATCAAAACGATACATGGACACCCTACTTATTCAGAAGCATTGTTTGAAGCATGTGCAGATGTTTTAGGAGAAGCTGTTCATTTACCTAAAAAGAAAAAATAGAATGAAAGAGGACTAGTTACTATGATTTATTATATTAGTAAAACTCACGATACGGCATTTAATATTGCTATGGAAGAATATTGCTTTAAAAATTTAAAGGATGAAGATGAAATATTTTTTACTTTGTGGATAAATGAACCTTCGATAATTGTTGGGAAAGTATCAGAATACGATTGAGGAAATTAATACGGAATATACTAGAGAAAAAAAGGGATTCACGTAATTCGTAGAATTTCTGGTGGAGGAGCAGTTTATCACGATTTGAATAATTTGAATTATACGATTATTTCTAACAGAGATAAAAAAATCAAGAAGGATTCAATTTTAAAGAATTTTTCAAAACCAATAATTGAAACATTGGCAGAATTAGGCGTAAAAAGCTGAGTTTACTGGAAGAAATGACTTTGGAAATTGATGGACAAAAAAATTTTGTGGAAATGCACAGGCTTACATAAAAGATAGAGTGATGCATCACGGTTGTCTTTTTATTTAATGTTGATTTTAGTGCTTTGGGAGATGCTTTGAAAAGTTTCTAAAGACAAAAATTGAGTCAAAAGGTGTAAAATCTGTTAGAAGTAGAGTTACAAATATATTGCCTCATTTGAAAACTCCGATTACAGTTGAAGAATTTGGTGATAAAATTATGGAATATATGAAAAAAACAGTATCCAGATATGAAAGAATATGTTTTTTTCAGTAAGGAAGAGTTGGATTATATTGCCAAAAAGAGCTGAAATTAAAAAGAAGTTGGGAATGGAATTATGGAGAGTCGCCAGAATTTAATATAACTCGAGGTAAAAAGATTTAAAAAAATGGAAAAAAATCCAGATCTTTGCCACAGTTGAAAAATTCTAGAATTAAAAAAATATTAAATTTTATGGGGATTTCTTTGGGAAAAAAATGAAGACTTTGAGTGAAAGTGGAAAATCTTTTGAAAGATGTGAAATATACGAGGGAAGATGTTAAGAAAAAAAATTGCAAAACGGTTGATATTGGGGAATATTTTTTTCTAAATTTACAGTGGATGAAGTTGTGGAAGTTATTGTAGAATAGGGATTGATTATGAAATATTTTTTTAGCAAGGGGTAAATCCCTTGTTTTTAAAAAATTTTTTTATTATATCATATTTTTCAGAAATTATCAATAGTTTTTTTGGAAAAAAAGTGTAAAGAAAAAAAACTTGACAATTTATCAAAAATTTTTGTATAATCATATTGCATTTAAAAATAATGAGTTTTAAAATTATTGAATAGTATGGAGGTAACATTTAATGTTAAAATTAAGATTGACAAGATTAGGAAGAAAAAAAGTTCCTTTTTATAGAATAGTAGCTATGGAGGCTTTTATCTAGAAGAGATGGGAAAAGCTGTTGCTTACCTTGGAACTTTTAACCCGCTTGTTGAAGATGACAAACAAGTAGTATTGAAAGAGGAAGAAATCTTGAAATATTTATCAAACGGTGCTCAACCAACTGAAACTGTTAAAAAGTATTTTAACAAAAAGCAGGAGTTTGGGATAAATTTCAAGAAACTAAGAAAAAAATAGTTCTGAAAATTCTTGATTCATAATTTATTTTTCCATTTTTTTGTTGTACTAGCAAGAGATTTTGGTCTTTTGTTAGTACAATTGAGATGTAATTTTCATTTGAGGTTTGAATATTGCATTTCAAAAATATTTGTCCTAATTTTTAGGGCAAATTTTTTTAACAAAAAGATAGCAAGAAGTCGTAGGCTTTCTATAAGTGGGAGATGAATTGCTTTTTTTGTATAAAAATATCGAAGAGAAATCATTAATTATAAAATCTCTAAAAGCTTTGTTAGAGATAACAAGAAGTTCATAAGAGAACTGCGTAAGTAGTAGCGTACTTATGTGAACGACGCTTCCCGCTGTTGTGGGGTTTTAAAAAAACTTTAAAAAAATATTTAAAAAAATATTACTTTTTAATAGATAAAATGTAGAATATACGGTATAATATCTCTGATGAAAAGGAGGTGATATCTATGTATTTAACTTTAAAACAACAGGTAAAACATCTTAGTAAAAAAAGGAGTTTAGAAATTTAAAATATTTGTGCCATATAGCTAAGAATTTAAAGAATCAGGCTATATACAATGTTAGACAATACTATTTTTGAAAATAAAAAAAGTATTTAAGTTATAATGAAAAACTATAAAATGCTTAAAAAAATAGTGAGAACTATAAGAAGTTAAATTCTAATATGGCTCAACAAATTCTAAAAGAAGTAGACGGAAGTTTTAAATCATTTTTTGGACTTTTAAAACTTGCTAAAAATGGTCAATATAATTTTAAAGATATAAAATTACCTAAATATCTTGCTAAAGATGGATTTACAACTCTTGTTATAGGTTTTGTTAGATTAAAAGATGATATTCTGATAGTTCCTTATTCAAATTCATTTAGAAAGACACATAAGGAAATCGCAGTAAAACTACCACCAGTATTAAAAGACAAGAAGATAAAAGAGATTAGGATAATACCTAAACAACATTCCAGGTACTTTGAAATTCAATATACTTATGAAGTAGAAGAAGTTCAAAGGGAATTAAATGAAAACAATGCACTAGGAATTGATTTAGGTATAGATAATCTTTGTACTTGTGTTACAAATGCTGGAGTTTCATTCATAATAGATGGTAGAAAATTAAAATCAATAAATCAATACTATAATAAGATAAATGCAAAATTGCAAAGCATTAAAGATAAGCAAAAGATTAAGCGGACAACATTAAGACAAAAGAGAATAGCTAGAAAGAGAAATAATCGTATAGAAGATTATCTTTCAAAAGCAGCAAGAATAATTGTAAATTATTGTCTTAATAATGATATAGGAAAAAAATAGTTCTAGGATATAACGAGAATTTTTCAAAGAAAAATCAAATATAGGGAGTATAAATAATCAAAAATTTTTGTAAATATACCATATGGAAAAATTAAGAGATAAATTAATATATCTATGTAAACTATATAGAATAGAATTTAAACTGCAAGAAGAGAGTTATACATCAAAAAGCAAGTTTCTTTGATGAAGATGAAATTCAATATATGATAAAGAAAATTCACAAAAATATATATTCAGTGGAAAAAAAGAATAAAAAGAGGACTATATCGAACAAGTAAAGGCTATCAATTAAATGCAGATTGTAACGGAGCATTAAACATATTAAGGAAAAAAGTAAAGTTGTGGATTTAAGTATCCTATACAATAGAGGTGAGCTGAACACGCCTAAAAAGAATAAGGGTGGTGTAAAAGCTATCAAACTTCTAGAAAAATTTTTTTGAATATTTTTTTAAAGATTTTTAGAACCCTGCGACTTTAGTCGTGGGAGGTTCAGTGGATAAACCTTAATTATGAAATAGAATTTATAAAAAAATTTAAAAAAACACTTGAACTTTTTTTGTTTTTTTGGTATATTATTAAATGTCTAATGCTATTCTATGTTTAAAAAAATAGATTTCAAATGAAATACTATTTTTCATTTAAATAATGGATATGCTAAGTTTCACTTGGTATAGAAATTATTTTTTTGTGCTAACATTAGGCAAAAGTTTAGAATAAAAGGAGTTAGAATTATGACGAATAATTTAAGAGTTTTAAAGAAGGATTTGAAGTCTTTTGCAAAAAGAGTGAAGAACTTCAAATATACAGAATCAGCCCTTATAACTTTTTTATTAACTGGATTAATCGAACTGACAGGAGTTTCGTTTAATCTTTTTTCGGCTGAAAATGAAATCCAAGCGCAAACAAAGGCAATCAACACGTCGATAACGAACTTGAAGAGTGATTTCAGGTTTGCACGGCATGAAAATGATAAGCTGCTTAGAAAGACAAACTTGGAACTAGTTAAGTTAATGGAACAAGGAGATCACGTTGTAAAAAGCCCATGGAGTAGCTGGCAATATGGAATAAACGGTTTCTACAACAGCTGGCAAGGTTCATACAAGGGTCGTGGAGACAAAACCGCCGACTACAAATACGAACGTGACAAAACAATGAGCAAAACCAAATACGAAGCATATCCACACACTCTTTACGGAAACACAACAGAACTAGGATTAAAGCAAGAGCCAAATGCCTCAATCCCGGTATCAGCTTCACTTACTCCGTTAATACCAAAAGTAAAGTATGCTAATGTATCAATGGCTGTGGATATAAGTGAGTTGCCTTCATTTACTCCAAGAACGGTTAATCCGCCAGAAAAACCAAATATAGATACAACAGTAAGTGTTAATGCACCTAAATTTAGTTTAACTGGAGAATCTTTTGCTAATTATGGTGAACGTTTTTTTGATGTTGCTAGTGATAAATTAATTAGAATTAAAAATACCGGAGGAACTATAGATTTTGATACAGCTCCATCGCGTATTACCCCTACTAATCCTAATGGTTATGAATCAGAAAATGGTGGAGGTGTAATTGAATCTGTTGCAATTCTTGGTGGGAATTTTGCAACTGAAAGATTAGAGAGTACAGGAAGTGATCAACACTATCCTTACGGAGATAGTTATCGTTATGGTGGAATATGGGAATATGCATACAATAATTTTACAATAGCAAATAGTTTTAGTGGTGATATGCAAACTGATAATAAGAAAATAATAGATTATATGAAGACTTCGCCTACACCTTCATCAACAGAAGTAAAATTTTTCTATGATAACAAAGGAAACAAAATTGAAACTGGTATATTAAAAGTAGGTGGAAAACTATCTGGCATGGATAGGGATAAAGGTAAAACAGCTTTAAAAACAGGATTTATGAGAATGGCTTCTAATATAGGCGGACTTGGGAATAGTTCATCTACTATGCTTAATAATGGAAATATAATATATACAAGAAATAATACTTATCCTGAAGTTCATTCGCCAGGATATGAACTGCCTATAAGAGAGTTAGTACATTTAGATACACATGGAGCAGCCCTAATAACAGATGAAGGAGTCAAACTTAACACAGTTCTTAATAATAGTGAAGTTTCAGCAGTAAAGACTAAAGTTGAAGATGCCTGGAAAGATTTTGTACTTATTGCAGGAAAAAAAAGTCTTACAAAATCGCAAACTTTTATAAATAGTGGAACAACTGTTGTGGAAGGAAGTAAAGCGGCATTTTCTAATAGTTATGACCATTCAAATTCAACTAATAATATAAATGCTGGATGGATGGCTACAGTTATAAATACAGGAAATATATTTATGCATCCTAATTCATCAGGTGATTCGGAAGTAGGTGTTTTTGTAGTATCACCAGAAATATATGGAATTGGTTCTAATAGAACAGATGGGATTCCGCAATTATTATATAATTCAGGAAATATAAAAGTATATAATAAAAAGTTCAGCAACATTTTTTTATAAATCCTGATGGATATGAAAGGACTAAAAATACAGATGCAAGAAGAGATATTACTTTAGTTAATAGAAATGGTAATATAAAAAAATGTATGGTGAAACTTCTGTAGGAATTTTTTTATTAAAACGCCGAACTTTGTAAGACAGTTGAACTTAGATTTTTTCAAATAAAAAAAGGATACTAGTTTAAATGGAACTGATGATTGGTCACCTTTGGAATTGTATGGAGATAAAAGTATAGGATTATATGTTGAAAATGTTGATGCTAGGGAAAAAGATACTAGTTCAACTACAAAAAGCATCTACTGGAACAAATAAATCAATTACTAAAAAAATACAGTAATTTATGGAAATTTCGCAGTTGATATAGGGAATGAAATTGATTCTAAAAGTAAAAATTATACATATAAGTCGAACAATAAAAATCGATATGTCTAATCTTTCTGGTTCTACTAATATAAATGAATTTTCAACAGAAGAAACTCCAGGTACTGAATTTCATTTGAACAGTAGTAATGAAGATATAATTGAGAACAGTTATGGTATTTTCTCAAACTACAATATAGATTTCAGTGATACAAGTGTTAGTGGAACAACAGGAATAAATAAATTCGGACATCAAGTTAGAATTTTTGGAAATACCAAAAATAATATCGGAGTGCTTACTGGAAATGATGCTGACTATAAACTTGGAGCAGGAAGTGTTGAGTTAAGTGGTGCAAATAGTATTGATAATACTGGTATTTTAGTTGGTGGATCTATTGGAACTGGTGGAACTCCAAGCCATGAGACAGATGGAACAGTAACTGGTGATGTTGTAATGATTAAAGGGACAGCAACTGTAACACCAACTTCAGTAACTGGTGGAAGTGACAGAGGAAATAGAGCCATAACTGCTATTGGACAAGATAGTAGTGGTAATCCTAATTCTGTTACAGTAAATGCTGTTGATTCTGATAAAGCTACAAACTCGATAACACTTGTTGCTAATAATAAAGCCCAAATTACTGTAAATGATTCTACTGTTGGAAATACAGTAATTGGTTCTACAGGAAAACCAGCAAATCCAGGAGTAGAAATTAAAAATTCAGTTTTCATAAAAGATCCAAATCGTTTAAGAGCAGATGGTTCATCTAAGGATAATGTTGGAGCTGCTTATGCTAATAATAGTGCTACAATAACTATTAATAAAGCCAATCCTCAGTCGGTTGCTAATATTTCGATAGTAGGTGGAGTTGATGATAGTACTAAGAAAAATGTAGGATTTGGATTATTTGCTGATAATAACGCTAAAATAAATGCACAAAATAACTGGATAAAAAGTTACTAATGGAGCAACTAATATAGCATCATTAGGTACTGCAGAGATTGACTTGAAAGGTGCGACTGTTGAATATAAAGGTGAAGGATATGCACTTTATACCGATTCTACAAGTAAAACTTCTGGTGCTATTGATATGACTAGTGGTAAGTTAATATTGTCTGGAAAAGCAGTTGGATATGTTAGAGATTTAAATAGTCCACATACATTAACTTTTAGTAATACAGACCTTGAAATAAATTCAGATGATGTTATAGTATCTGATTTAAGAAATACTGGTGGGACAGTTACTGTAGATGTTGAAAATAATCCTTCAAATAGATTAAGAGATCAACTTTTAGGAACAGGTTTAAATCCAGTAACTTCTGCTACAGGTGCTACAAGATATAAATATGCAGTTGTGGATAATGCTCAAATTAACATAAAATCAGCTGTTGATAAAAGCAAGTAGTATAACGGATTCAGATAGTGAAGTGTTTTCTAAAAGATTCTTATATCAAAACTCTAAGATTGATGTAACGACAGCAGGTTCTGTTAAGGCTGAACTGGATGATACGCAAATGAAGGCGATAGATGTTAATCTTAAAACTCCTGTTGGTCTTGCAGTAACAGCAAGTGCACAGACAAAGGATAATGATACGACAGGAATTAGTAATAGCGGTACGGTATCGGCTGATAGAACGGTTGGATCTGATAGAGGTGGAATTGGTCTGTATGTAGATTACGGATATATTAATAATAATGCTGCAGGAACTGTAAATGTTGAAAAAGGGACAGTAAATAATCCAAATGACAAGGCTATTGGAATATTTGGAACAAATAGCACGAAGATAGTTAATGATGGAAAGGTAAATGCTGGAGGTAAAAAATCAATTGGTATTTTAGGACTTTCTTATAGAATTGACTCAAAAACAGGGCTTGCAATAGATCCAGCAGATGAAACATATTATAATAATGTAATTGCAAACGGTGGAACTAAATTTGGAACAGTAAATGTCGAAAATGGTGCAACTGGTAAGATTACGATGGATAATGATGGCGCTGTTGGAATGTTTGTGAAGAATAACAGTACTGATAAAGACAGTTTTGGAAATTATGTTGTAACAAATGCTTCTTACATAAAAACTAAAAATGAAACACGTGGAGTAAATAAAGGTGAAATCACGATTAATGGAAACGACAGTTCAGTTGGAATGGGAGCGAATAACGGTATAATTACTAATGCTAGCAGCGGTAAGATTAATGTTAATGGTACTAAGTCGGCAGGAATGTATGGAACGAATGATTCTGATTTGATAAATAATGGAGAAATTAATGTTGCGGCGACTTCTGCTGGAAATGAATCGATTGGAATGTATATTGATGATCAGGTTTCAACTATTGCAAATACTGGAAAGATTAATGTTGGAAAATCTTCTTATGGAATTTACGGAAAAGATGTCAATATGACTGCTGGTGAGATTAATGTGGCTGATGACGGGGTTGGAGTTTATTCGACAGGTCCAAGTGTAAACCTTTCAGGTGGAAAGATTGATGTAGCAAATAATAACTCTGTTGGGGTATATATTGCAGATGACAGCAAGAATCCGCAAGCGACAACAGTTACGTCATCTGTTGACATGAAGGTTGGAGATACAGATTCGTTTGGATACTTGATAACGGCTTCAAAGGCTAAGACAGACTTGACAATAAATCCGACAGCAAATCCTGTTCACGTTGGGGAAAAATCAGTGTATGTTTACTCTGGAGCGCCACAAAGCCTGGGAGGAAAGATTGTAAATAAATCAGATATTGTAATGGATAAGAATAATGGATATGGAATTTATTCTTCACAGGATGCTGAAAACTATGGAAATATTGACTTGAGAGCAGGTGTTGGAAATATTGGGGTTTACTCTACACAAGGAAACAGCAAGAACTTCGGAGTAATTACAGTAGGTCCAAGTAATGTGACTAGCAAGCAGTATGGAATCGGAATGGCGACTGGATATTACAATGAAACTACAAAAGTTGCAACAAATGAAGGGACAATAGAAAATCATGGAACAATTAATGTTTCAGATGATAACAGCGTTGGAATGTATGCTGCAGGATCTGGCTCAAAGGCAATTAATAGAGGGACTATTAACCTGAGCGGAAATAATACGACTGGAATGTATATTGACAGATTTGCGACTGGGGAAAATTATGGAACTATTCAGACAACGCCTACTGCAAATGGAGCAGGAATAAAGGGAGTAGTTGTAGCAAATGGAGGAGTAATTAAAAACTACGGAACGATAAATATTGTTGGAAACAAAAATATCGGTGTGTATGCATTCAGAGGAGATGTGACAGATCCGAATTATGTGCCTTATGAAGCGCATGGAACTGGAAACACTTCAACAAGACCTTATGTGGAAGGAACAGCAACTGACCAGAAAGTGACAGGAAAAGCGATTGTAAAAGTTCCGCCTGCATCACTGCCTAGCCCAGTTTCAATTTCAATAGATGGTGTAGATGTGGCGCCAGTAAAAGTTGATACAAACATACCTTCGCCAGAAGCTCCAGAAGTATTGATAACTGACTTGTCAGGAGTAACAAGACTGAATCTGGAAACAGAAAAGATGGATCATAATCACACACATTCAAATGGGGAAATATCAACTATCGGAATGTATGTTGACACATCAGGAATAAATTACACAAATCCTATTCAAGGATTGAATAATTTATCTGGACTGACAGATGTTGACCTGATAATGGGTACGGAAGTTACTAAATACCTGAATGCAAAAGCGATTCAAATTGGAGATAATATTTTGAAGCCGTATAATGATGCATTGGCGAGCGTTGTATCGACAGGGGTTACATTGAATGTAAATTCAGCAAGCCTGACTTGGATAGCGCAGCCAGTGGAATCTGGAAACATAGCAGCTCCGATAAAAACAGTATATATGGTAAAAATACCGTATACGGATTTTGCAAGCAAAAACGATGTTGACACAGAGCACTTCCTTGATGGTCTTGAACAAAGATACGGAGTTGAAGATATCCATTCAAGAGAAAAACAAATTTTCAATAAGCTGAATGACCTAGGAAAAGGTGAACCGCACATATTTGCACAGGCTGTAAATGAAATGAAAGGTTATGAATACTCGAACACTCAGCAAAGAATAAATGCAACTGGAAATGCGCTGGACAAGGAATTTAAATATCTATGGAAGGACTGGAGAAATCCATCTAAGCAAAACAACAAGATAAAAGTGTTTGGAATGAAGGATGAGTACAAGACAAACACAGCCGGAGTAATTGACTATGACAGCAATGCCTGGGGAGTTGCCTATGTTCACGAAGATGAAAAAGTTCAGATGGGTAAATCGAGCGGATGGTATGCAGGAGCAGTTACAAACAGATTCAAGTTCAAGGATCTAGGAAAATCAAGAGAAGACCAGACAATGGTAAAACTTGGAATCTTTAAGACAATGTCGCCAAGAAAAGACTACAACGGATCACTGCAATGGACAGTCGCAGGAGACATCTTTGGAGGAATTAACAATATGCACCGTAAATACTGGGTTGTAGATGACACATTTGAGGCGAAGTCTACATACAGCTCTTATGGAGCGGCCTTGAAAAATGAATTGGGATACGACATAAGAATGAGCGAAAGAACACATTTACGTCCTTACGGGGCATTAAAGATGGAATACGGAAGATTTAACGACATAAAGGAAAACTCTGGACAAATGCGGCTAGAAGTTAAAGGGAACGATTATTTCTCAGTAAAACCTGAAGCAGGACTTGAATTTCAAATATATTCAGCCATTGGCAGTAAGAACTCAGTTATCAGTAGGGATTGACAGCGGCCTATGAAAATGAAATTGGCAAGCTGAATAAATTGAACCAGGCAAGAGTAAGATATACAACAGCTGACTGGTATAACTTGAGAAGTGAGAAGGAAGACAGAAGAGGAAACGGTAAATTCGATCTTAACATAGGTGTAGACAACACAAGATTTGGTGTTACGGTAAATGCCGGATATGACACTAAAGGGAAACAATGTTAGAGGAGGAATCGGATTCAGGGCTATTTACTAATTCTGGATTACTTTTAAAAAAACAGAACAATATTAGGATTTTTTATGGCAAGGGGAGGGTTTCTCCTTGCCTGTTAAGACTGATAGAGATTTTAGCGTAAATTTTTTTATGAAAAATAGCACAAAAAACTCGTGATTAAAAAGCGTAGAATAAATTGTGCTATTTTTTTATTTATAGAAAAAAATTTGAAATAATATATTTAAAAATAATCTTATATTAATTAAATTAAAAGGGGATGAAGGTATAATAAATAAGTATGTAGTTTATTTGTAAAAGTAAAAGCAGTGAAGAATGAATAACAGGATTGCAAGAGGTCAAGATCACTTGTCAGGAGCAGAGGAAAACGGTGGATTAAGTATAAAAAAATGCTGTGTTTTATAGGATTTTCATGCTTTTTATAGATGGTTAAATATTTATAAAAAAAGGAGAAATGTGGTTATGAAAAGTAAAAATTTTTAAAGCGCTTATAATTGCAATTTTATCAGCAAATGTAGTTTTTGCAGAAGGTTTAAGAGAAATGCGGATGAGCAGTGTTCCGACAATTAATATTCCAATGAGTAAAGTAGATGAAAAATTATGAGGAATTATATGGCAGCAAATGGAAATTTATTAAAGATAAAAAAATGGAGTTTATATATATTCCTATGATGATACGGTAAAAAAAATTTATTGGATTAGATCCTGAAACTGTTGATGCTCTTAATAAATCTTATTTAAAGGATAAAAAAATGGAATTTATTATTTCGATGGAGATACTATGAAAGTTATAAATTCAGAGGAGTTGATTTAAAAACTCTTGAAGGAGTTGACAATTCTTATTTGAAAGATAAAGATAGCGTTTATTTAATTGATGAGAATAGGTTAAGAAGATTGGAAAGATTAGATCCTGCTACTTTTTAGAAATGCTGGCGCTGGTTATGTAAGAGATAAAAATGGAGTTTATAAGTATTATAAGACTTATATTACTTTTTGATGACAAGGATTTGAAAAAGAGAGCCGATTTTTTTGATGCCAGATCATTTAGAATAATTGATGCGGATGGGCGTTATGTAAGAGATAGAAATAATGTTTACTTGGATAATAAAAAAATAGAAGGTGCAGATCCATCAACATTTGAAATATTAAAAAAAGATAATATAACATATGCAAAGGATAAAAAAATAATATCTATTATTGGGGAAATAAAATAGAAGGTGCAGAAAAAAATATAGTTTTTGAAATAATGGATGATCCCAGTTTTTTTCAAGAGATATACATAATATTTACTTTTTTTAGGGTAAAAAAACAGATAAAAAAATCTTATCCATCTGAATATGAGAAAAGAGGAAATGATGTTTATCGTTATAATAAAAAAATTAGAAGGCATAGATGCCAATACATTTGAAGAAATGAATTTAATTTCTGGCTTTAAGGATAAAAAAATGGCTATTATGTTATAGATAAAGATAAAAAAATGTAGTAAAAAAATAGATGATAAGGAAATAGATATGAAAAAAACATTTTTAGAAGTGGTGATTTTTCTTACAGATGGCAATAATTTGTACTATATAAAAGACCGTAAAGCTTGAAAAAAATAAAAAAATGCTCCTAAATATGACAGTTTAGTTAAATATAGTGATAAATATATAGAAATTAAAAGGAAACCTTTATTACTTAGACACTGATACAAATGAATTAACAAAATTAAGAAGAAATAGTGATATGGGATATTTTGAAGTTTTGAGTGAAGATTATGCTAAAGATTTAAATATGACAGATGTGCAAGAATTAAGAGGAGTTAGAAGATATGTCTATTTTAAGGGTAAAGTATTAGAAAATGCTGATTACGACAGTTTTGGAATAAAAATATAATGATCAAAAAAATGCATTTGAAATAAGAGATAAAAAAATAGAGTTTATGAAACGTTGAAGAATGAATAAAGCTAAAAGGTGAATATAATGAAAGAAGATAAAACAAAAAAATAAATGAAATTTTTAGAAAAAAATTTTTTTAATATGAGAACAATTAATAAGAGAATAACAAAGGAATCTTTAAATCAGAATAATGAAAAAAACTGAAAAAAATTTATGAATTACTGGGAAAACCTTGTGAAAATAAGAAAATTGTCCATATTGCAGGGACAAATGGAAAAAGGTTCAACAGCAACATTTTTTTAGAAAATATTTTTTTGCAGCCGGATATTCGGTTGCTAAATTTACTTCGCCACATATTTTTACGATTTAATGAAAGAATTTTTAGTAAATAAAGAGATGATTTCAGATGAGGATGTTGTGAAATATTGTGAAGCTGTTATGAATGTTCTGGAAGAAAATGGATTGCAGATAAATTTTTTTGAAATAACAACTTTTGTAGCCTTACTTTATTTCAAAGAAAAAAATCCTGATTTTATATTTTTTTAGAAACTGGGCTAGGTGGAAGATATGATGCCACAAACATTGTAAAGTCAACAATAGCGGCTATAACAAATGTAAGTTTTGACCATGTCGCTCTTTTGGGAAATTCACTTGAAAAAAAATTGCAGATAGAAAAAGCTGGGATTATAAAAAAATGGGCGACTTTTGTATTTATGCTCAGAATTTGGCTGAACTGGAAGAGGCTGTGAAAAGGGAAACAGATAATTCGGTAAATGTTTTTGGAAAAAAATATAAAGGTTTCAAGCTGAATTGGATAATCAAAATTATAATACAATTGTGAAAATTGTTGAAAATGAAAAATTCTAAAGAATCTGGAAATATTGAAAAGTCTGAAAACATTGAAAAAAATTAATAGTAATAAAAAAATAATTTAGAAAAAAACATTTGTTCTGCCACTTTTTTGGAAAAATTTCAAGCAAATAATTTTTTTAATTGCCTATGAGATTGCAAAAATTTATGGAATTAGTGACAAAGTTATTCAAAAGGGGCTTGATGAAATTTCATTGGCTGGACGGTTTGAGATTTTTTTCAAAAAAATCCTGCAACAATTTTTAGATGTCGCTCATAATGATGATTCTGTAAAGGTCTTGACAGAAAATTTGAACGAACTTTTTAAAGATGATGAAGTAATTTTTTTGTTCTTTCGGTACTTGGAACAAAGGATATTGCAAATATTTTTTTAAAAAGAATCTTGGGAAAAAAATTATAAAATTTTCATAACTTCCCTGAAAAGAAGTTGCTTACGGGCTATCTGCCGAGGAAATAAAGAAAAAAATCTGGAAAATTCAAATATTTCTACAAAAAAATATTATTTTTTTGAAGATGATATTTTACAGGCTTATAATCAGGCAAAAGGAAATGGTTTTGAAAAAGGATAATTCGTATAAGGCGATTGTAGTTTGCGGATCTTTTTATGAGATTGCGAAGTTTAAAAAAATTATTTTTTTGTAATATTTTTTTCGTAAAATAGTAAAAAAATAAATTATTAGGCAGATTTTTTTAACAAATTTGTGGAATAGAAAATTTTAAATAATATTGTTTAATAGGGGGTTAATGCCCTTTATGAAAAAAATTGAAATAATATATCTAAAAATAATCTTATATTAATTGAATTAAAAAGGAGTAAAGATATAATAAAACAAAATAGTTGATATCTATAAAAAGGAGAAATATGGTCATGAAAAAAATAAAATTTTTTTAAAGTACTTATAATCGCAATTTTATCAGCAAATGTAGTTTATGCAGAAAGTTCAAGAAAGATAAGAATTAGTGATGTTCCAATGAGTAAAAATAGAAGAAGATTATAAGAAATTAGGTGATCGTGAAGATCTATTTATTAAAAGATAAAAATGGGGTTTATAAATATTCTTATGGTGATACGGCACAAAAAGCTTAATGGGAATAGATCCTAAAAACTGTTGAAGTTTTTTTAATAAATTTTTATTTGAAGGATAAAAATGGAGTTTATTATTTGGATGAAAATAAAATAAAAATTTTAAATTTAGAAGGAATGGATTTAAAAAAACTCTTGAAGTAGTTGACAATTCTTATTTAAAAAGATAAAGATAGTGTTTATTTAGTTCAAGAAAATAAGTTAAAAAGATTGGAAAAAAATAGATCCAAATACTTTTTAAAAAAATGTTGGCGGCAATTATGTAAAAAGATAAAAAAATGGAGTTTATAAATATTATTTTACTTATATCACTATTAACGATAAAGAGTTAAAAAGAGCCAAATTTTGATGCTAAAACATTTGAGATAGTTGATCCAGATGGACGTTATGTAAAGGATAAAAAAATAATGTTTATTGTGATGGAGAAATAATAAATGGTGCAGATCCGGCGACATTTGAAATGTTAAAAAGGGAATATAAATTATACGAAGGATAAAAAAATAATATCTATTATTGGAAAAACTAAAATAGAAGGTGTAGACAGAGATACATTTAAAATAATGGAAGATCCTAGCTTTTTCAAAAAGATAAAAAAATAATATTTATTTTTTTAGGTGAAAAAAACAGAGTCTGAATCTTATCCACCTGAATATGAAAAAAAGGAAATGATGTTTATTATAAAAAAATAAAAAAATTAAAAGATATAGATGCCAATACATTTGAAACAATGATTTCGTTTTTTTGGTTTTAAGGATAAAAATGGATATTATGTTTTTAGATAGGGATGGAAGTGTAGTAAAAATAAATGATAAGGAAGTAAAAATTAAAAAAATCTCGCTAAAAGTTCTTTTTAATAGTAATTTTTTTACGATGGTAAAAACCTATACTTCATAAAAAAATCATAAATTTGAAAAAAAATAAAAAAAAGCACCTAAAACTGATGGAATAAGTGAAATAAGTGATAGATATGTAAGAATTGGAAAAAGTTTACTATTTAGATTATGATAAAGGTGAATTGATAAAATTAGAAAAAAATGATGGACGTGGAATTTTTTTCGCTCTTGGTGAAGATTATGGAAAAGATTTTTAATTTGAATGCGGAAGGTATAGAAACTACTAGAAGATATGTCTATTTTTAAAGGTAGAATCTTGAAAAATGCTGATTACGACAGACTTTTGGAATAAAATATAATGATCAAAAAAATGTATTTGAAATAAGAGATAAAAAAATAGAGTTTATGAAACATTGAAAAAAATGAATATATTCGTATAAGGTGATTGTAGTTTATAGTTCTTTTTGTGAAATTGCGAAATTTAAGAAATTTTTTTGTGATATTTTTGCATAAAATAAGTCTATTAGGTAGATTTTTTTAGTAAATTTATGGAATAGTTTATTTTTAAATAATATTGTTTAATAAAGGGGTTAATGCCCCTTATTTTTTTAAATAAATTAAAAAAATTAATAAAAATATTATCTCTTTTTATTTTTTTGAAAAAAATATGTTATACTTATAATAGGGAAAATGTACTTTGATAATAAAAAGTTTAATACTAAATCTTGCTGGTAATCATAAATTTTTAGTAGCATGCTAGAAAGAACAGATTATAATTAAAAAAAGAGGAAAATATGGAAAAAAATATGCTATGTTCAGAGGAAAAGTTGTAGATAAGTGGTATGATTTTGACAAGAGGGCTCATTATCATATTGTGGCTGTGGATAAAAAAATGGGAAAAAAAGTATGATTTGGCAGTTAATATTGGGAGTATTTATGAGAAGAAAAAAATGAGATTATTTCTTCAAATTTGAGGGTATACTACAGGAAAAAAATTATTTTTTGTGAAGAAAGTGTGATTTCTAAGATGCTGTTACAAGAATCTGGAATTACAGAATGTAATAAAGATTTGTGTTTTGGATTATGTAAGAATGAAATTGTTTCCACATAATGAAATGATTCAGATGAAGGGATTTGATGAGAAACACGTGTATTTGACGGAGATTATTGAAAAAAATATGTTGAAAAGGCTAAAAAAATAATGATAATTATGAGGTATTTGCATTTGGAAGGCTTTTATGCTAATGGGTAAAGGGCTGCATGATATTCACTTAAATCAGGGGAGTACAGGTAAATTCAAAAATGATGCCAAGTATTCAGATGGAGGATTATTTTTTTAGGAATAGACAGAGTAATAGAATTATAGCCATATTTATTGCATTTGTTACTCAAAATCCAGATAAAAAGCATTTAAAAAAGGGGAGTGTGATAAAAAAATGCCTATAAAAAAATAAAAAAACTGATGAAACGAAACTTAAAAATGAAAAAGGGAGGACTTTTTGGAAATATTTTTTTATTTCACATGAAAAGGCCAAAAAAATAATAATGAATTTACAGATTATTTGATAGATATTCTATCTAAAAAAACAGATGAAGAAATTTTTTTGATTTTGAAATAATTACTGTTGAGTTGATGCAGGAGAGCTATAACGAAAAGTTATGGTGCGCTTCGTATCTTGTAAATGGTGATACTGCGAGCTGGAGCTTTTGATTTTTTTCAGACTTTGGCTTATTTCACAAGGGGAAAAAGATATTTTATTCAATTATGAAGAATCAGGATAATTTGTCAGAATATATAAATGTATCATTTGAAACAAAAGTTAATGACAAACTATTTTTGAAAATGAAAATTTTGCTTTTATTTCAGCTTATGCCTTTTGCCAGAAAAAAACGATTCACATGAAATTTTTAAATAAAGAAAGTTATAAAATTAATGATAAAACTATTTTTTTAGGGATGATTTTATTGATAATTATAATAAAAAAAATTAAATGAATACAAAAGAAAAAAATAGGCTATATAAATAAAAAAATATCCAAAAATAACATTTCACTGGTGTACACAATTTCCAAGCAGCATGAAGGAAGTTTGTCCAGCTTTTGTTTAAAAAAATGTATTTTTTTAAATTTAATAAAAAAATTAAAATGATTGTTAAAAAAAGTAACAAAAAAATTCTTCTTAAAGGTTGAAATATTGACAAATATGTTTTTAAAATATATGTAAATAAATTTTTTAAGGAGGCAAAAAAATGAAAAAGTTTAAAAAAATGATTTTTTTCTTTAATGTCAAGTTTGTTAATACCTGTGGCGGTAGCTATTAATTTTACAGGTTCTTTTTATTGCAAGTTCTCAAAAATTACCATTATTTTTTTAGATGCTATTGGGACAGTATTTATAAGTCTTATTGCAGGACCATGGGTAGGATCAGTAACTGCAGTAATTACGAGTATCGCAACAGGTGGATTTAATCCAGTAAATTTAGCATTTTTTTACCAGTTGGAATACTTATTGCTGTTGTTATGGAAATCTTTACAAGATTTGAAAATAAAAAAATATTGTTGTAAAAAAATTATATTGTTAATATTGGCACTAACTATAACAACTGTTATTGCAAATACAGTAATTACGCTTTTGGTTTATAAAGGAATTACACCAGATGGAACTGGATTTGTTGCATCAACTTTAATAAAAATTAGGATTTGGGAAAGTTTTTTTCTGTAATAGCGGCAACTTTTGTGTCAGAAATTATGGACAAAAGTCATTGACAATAATTATTGCTGTTTTAATTGCAAAAAGTATGTCGATAGATATTTGATAAAAATTCAAATATGGAGAAAATTATATAAATAATAAAAATTGTATTTTTGAAATAGAAATTTATCTCTTTAAAAAAAATTTAATGGGAAAAAAATGGAGAAAAATATGAATAATTTTTTTAAAAACTTTATATCCCGCTGACAAAGTTTTATTTAGTTCTGACACTAATAATATCAGGATTTATCATTCCAGTACACTATTTATGGATATTTACTTTATTTGTAATTTGTGGAATATTTGCCTTTTTATATGGAAAAATTAGGGAATTTATGTTAAAAGAGACATTTTTTTAAGTTTATTTTTATTGACTTTTAGTAATATTTTTTTACTCAAAGTTTATTATTTGTATCAGATGAAGTATTTGCTAAAAATATGGATTTTTTTGTAATTTACAAAAAAAGGTCTATTGAAAGCAATTGCTGTAACATCAAAATTATGGGCTATTATAACACCAATTACATTACTTATTTTAATAACGCCAGCAAAAGATTTTATAACTGCACTGGAAAAAAAAGGAATTAATCCTAAAATAGCGTTCATTTTACTTTTGACTTTACAAATGATACCAGAAATGGGGAAACAGGCAAGTGTAATCTTAGATTCACAGCGTTCAAGAGGTGTGAAACTGAAGGAAATGTTTTTCGTTAGATTTAAAGCACTTTTGCCTGTATTTATTCCGCTTGTGCTAGGTTCAATTGTAAATACAGAAGAAAGAGCGATTACACTAGAAGCAAGAGGTTTTTCAATAGGAGAAAAAAGAACGATATTGAATGAATTAAAAGAGACAAAAAAATGATAAAATTGTAAAAAGTAATACTTGTGATTTTTTTAATTTTATGTATTGCTTTGGAGGATTTTTATGGGTATTGAAATAGAAAAATTTTAAAGTTATAAATATCCGCTGGAAGATAAGAATGTTTTGGAAAAATTTGAAATTTGAAGATTGAAAAAAAGGCGAGTTTTTGGGCAATTATTGGGAAAAAAATGGAAGTGGAAAAAAACGACACTTTGTAATGCTCTGAGAAGATTTGTGCCAGATTTTTTTACAAAGGGAGAAGTGACTGGAGAAATTGAAGTTGATGGAAAAGAAATTTGAAAGATTTTAGTCCAAAAAGAACTTGTGACAAAAAAATTGGTTTTGTGTTTCAAAAATCCATTTACACAAATTAGTGGAGTAAAAAGATACAGTTTTTGAAGAAATCGCTTATGGTTTGGAAAATCTTGCAGTTGAAAAGGAAAAAAATAATAAAAAGGGTAAATGAAACATTGAAGTTACTTGAAATAGAGCATTTGAAGGATAAAAATCGCAAGAGATGTCTGGAGGTCAAAAAAACAGCGTGTTGCATTAGCCTCAATAATCGTGATGGACCCCTGAAATATTAGTAATTGATGAGCCTACTTCACAGCTTGATCCCAAAAGGAACGCAGGATATTTTTCAAAAATAATAAATATTATGGCTAAAAAAAGGAAAAACCATAATTTTAGTGGAGCATAAATTGGAATTAATTGCAGAATATGCCGAAAAAAATTGTAGTTTTGGATGAAGGAGAAAATAATTTTTGAGCGGAAAAAGCTAGTGAAGTTTTAAATAATAAAATTTTAATGGAAAAAGAAATTGGGATGACACAGTATTCTATACTTGCCTATGAACTTGAAAAAAAGCGAGAAAAAGTTGAGCTTTGAAGAAATTCCGATAACCAAGGAAAAAGACAGTGGAATTATTGAAAAAAATAAAAATTGTTAAGCAAATCTTAAAAATATTTATTTAAAAAGGAAAAAAATTATGAAAGCCAAAAAGATTTGAAAAAAATAGAATCGTTCTTGTAAAAGGCGATATTACCGAATATCCTGCTGATGTGATTGTCAATGCCGCAAATTCTTCTTTACTAGGAGGCAGTGGTGTTGATGGTGCAATTCATAGAAAAGGCGGAAAGGAAATAACAGAAGATTGTATGAAAATACGTGATTCTCAAGGGAAATGCAACGTTGGGGAAGCTGTTATTACAAGAGCAGGAAACATGCCATTTAAAAATGTAATTCATACAGTTGGGCCTGTCTGGCAGTCAGGAAAGAATAATGAAGTAAAATTATTTGCAGAAAAATTGTTAAAAAAAGCCTATATCTCAAGTTTAGAATTGGCTGAAAAAAATAAACTGAAAAATATTTCCTTTCCAAATATCTCGACAGGGGTGTATAGATTTCCAAAAGATTTAGTGCAAAAAACAGCTATTAATGCTGTAGTAGAATATTTGGAGCAAAGAGATTTTTATAGAAAAAAAGTAAATTTTGTATGTTTTGAAAATGAAAATTTTAAGATTTATCAGAAATTACTGGAAGAGAAAGGGATTTTTATGAAAGAAGGAAACTGAAAAAAATTATAAAAAAATAGACTGGACTATATTTTATTCCAAAACCAAGAATACAAATTTTAGGAATTTTTGATATTTTTTTGGATATAATGTTACTTTTCTCGGTGACAAAAAGAAATGGAAAAAAAGGCTTTAGCATATATTCTGTTTCAACTTCAATAGTCTTATTTATACTATTTATATTATTAAATGGATTATTTATTTTTTTATTATAAAAATAAATTTCCTAATATAGAATTTTATGATGATTATTTTATTTTTCAAAAAAAGAGAAAGTGTATTATGAAAATTTGAAATATTTTTTTCTTTAAGGATAATAGAGTATTTCAAATGAAGAAGTTTTCTAAAAATTTTGTATAAAACCTGATGGTGGTAATTGGAAAAAAAGATAGACGGAAGCGGGTATGATTATGACTTATTTTTCAGTATTTCAAAAAAATGTTTTTTTAGAAAAAAATTTTTTTAAAAGCAGTAGAAAATATTGAAAATGGCGGAGTTGAGATTTTTTTCCATTTTCAAAAATCAAGGTTTTGTGAAAAAAATAAATTTTTATTTTCAAGTGAAGAAGGATTACAGGAATTGACTCAGATTTTTTTGAAAAGTTCTCCTAAAATACAAGTATCGAATAAGTCTGTAACATTTGATAATGAGATTTATGATTGGGAAAAATTATAATATTGAATTTGAAATTGGCACAATTACAGTAAGTGATTTGAAAAAGAATACGATTCTTGAAATTGAAAAAGTTTAAAAAAATACAGTAATTTGTCAGGAAATTTTTATTAAAAAAATTAATAGAAAATTTTGATAAAAAAATATCCTAAATTCTATTAGAAAATAAGAAAAATTTAGAAAGTGAGAAAAGGGAAAATTTTGATGAAAAGATGCTTGTCAGGCTTATTAGGAATTATTTTGTTATTTTTTTGTAATGACAATTGTTTATTGCCTATACTGTCTTTTTTTAAAATATTTGTTAATAAATACATACCTTTTTTTGAAGCGCTGATTTTTTTAGGGATATGTAGTGGTTGGACATATGGATTAAATAGATACGATAAAAAAAATTTTTGAAAAAGAAAAAGGATAATAGTAGAAGCAGATTTGCACCAAAAAGAAAAAGAAAAGAGCCTTCAAATAAAGAATTACTGTCAGCTCTTTTTTTCTCGCATATATTCCAGCAATTATAACAATTTATCTTGGAAATGCGACTGAACTGGCATATTTTTATAAGTTCCACTGAGAAAACAAAATTTACAGCAGAGTTTTTTTATTCGGTAAATGAAGTTTTTAATCAACGATTTTTTTATAAAAAAATTTATTAATAGTATCAGTAACTTTTATAATATTTGGGGCTTTTTTAGTTTTAGAACAGTCACAGAATACATGAAGAGGAAAAAAAGAGCTAGAACAATAAAAATAATTATTGAAGATAATTGTTTAATAAAAATTTTTAAAGGAGACAAAACTATGAGTTTTATTACTGTCAAAAATTTGAATTTTAAATATCCTAATGGAACTGAAAATGTACTTATTAATGTTTCACTTGAAGTTAAAAAGGCGAAAAAGTTGCAATTATTGGGCAAAAATGGAGCTGGGAAAACGACATTGGTAAAAAAATGTTGAATGGACTTTTAAAGCCAGTAAGCGGAGATGTGATTGCAGATGACTGGAACACAAAAGATTACACAGTTGCTAAAATGAGCCGAAAAAGTCGGATATGTTTTTCAAAATCCAATGGATCAAATATTTCACAATAATGTCTATGATGAAATAGCCTTTGGAGCAAAAAAATTAAAATATTCTCCTGATGAAATAAAAAAAATGGTAGAAAATGCCATAAAATTAACAGAACTTGAAAAAAATATCAAAGGAAAAATCCATATAACTTTGCCATATTCACTGAGAAAAATTTGTTACAATAGCTGCAGTAATTGCAATGGGATCAGATGTCATTGTAATGGATGAGCCGACAGCAGGACAGGATTTTTAAAGGAATGAAAGTTTTGCATAACTTAATTGATGAACTTCAGAAACAGGGAAAAAAACAATTATTACAATAACTCACGATATGGAATTTGTAGTAAAAAAATTTTGACAGGGTAATCGTAATGACGAATGGAGAGGTTATTGCTGATGGAGATAAACGTGATATTTTCTGGCAATTTGACACTTTGGAGAAAAGTATGGTAAAACAGCCGTATATTAGTGATTTGGCTAGGGAAATGGAATTGGATGGGAAAAGTTTTAAATGTTACAGAATTTGTGGAAAAATTATTAAAAATTTTTTTCAAATTAATAGATAAAAGATTTTTTTATAGTATAATTAAATTGTAAAAGAAAACAGACATTTGTAGATAGAAAAATCGGTTAAACTGCCTTAAAATACAGGGCAGTTTTTATATTAACGATTTTTTTATATCATAATTCAAATTACAATTGTTTATTATTTTTTTAAGTCGAGGATAAGACACCAAAAAAATAAAAAAAAATTTTTTTCTCCCTTACAGATATTGTTTGCAGTTTTTTTGTAAAAACTTTAATTATATTATTGTAAAAATTTATTTTTAAAATGTTATCATAAAATAAAGAAACTATTGAAAGTTAATTCTGTAAATAAAGGAGAATATTTTTTTATGTTATATCCAATGAAATTTAAAAAAATTTTTTTGTGGAAAAAAAGTGTAGGGGTGGACGTGAATTTGAAACAAAATTAGGAATGAAACTGCCTGAAGGCAAGAAAAATTGGTGAATCTTGGGAAGTATCGGCACATCCGCATGGAATGGGTATTGTGGAAAAATGGTGCTTTAGCTGGGCAAAAGGCTGGATGATATTTACAAGGAGTATAAGGGGAACTTACAGGAAAAAAAGGTTTATGAAAAAAATATCCAAATAAATTTCCGCTACTTATAAAAATATCTTGATGTGAATGACAGACTTTCAATTCAAGTGCATCCAAGTGATAAAGTTGCCTTTAAAAAAAACATAATGAATTTGGGAAAAAGTGAATCTTGGTATATAATGGAGGCAAGTGATGATGCCACTTTGATTTTTGGGAATGAAGCCTGGAGTTACGAAGGAAAAAAATTTTTTTGGAAAAAAAGTGAAAAAAATGATTTTTGATGGGTTATTTGAAGAAAAAAATCTGTAAAAAAAGGGTGATTTTATTGATATTACGCCAGGGAACAGTTCATGCTTCACTAAAAAGGGAGCGTAATTTTTGCGGAAATTCAGCAAAAATTCAGATGTCACTTATAGAATTTATGATTTTTGACAGAATTGATAAAAACAGGGAAGAAAAAGGGAGCTGCATTTGCAGGATTCGGCTGATGTAATTGATTTTTGGAAAGGAAGTGGAAATTAAGAATACTGATTTTGATGAATCTGAAAATGGGAAAGATATTTTTGAGAAAGAATATTATAGAAAAAGAATATTATTCGATTGATAAAATAAGATTTAATGGTTCTTTTGAAGATGTAAATAATGAAAGTATGACAATTTACTCGTTCCTTGAAGGAGAAGGGAAAATTGTGTGGGGAGACAAATGAAGAACTTTCGGTTAAAAAGGGTGAAACAATTTTAATTCCTGTTGGAATTAAGACAAAAAAACTGTTGGGAAGTTTGAAATTTTTAAGAACAATAATTTAAATAAATATGGGCAAGGATTCTAGTATTCTTTTAGGCAAAAATTAGATGATTTGCCTTGTTTTTTTAGTGAGAATATGTTATTCTAATATTATACGAATGACATTTTTTAACAAAAAAATAACAAGAAGTCAAGTATTGAATTTTTATAAAAAGGAAAAAAAGTGAAAAAGAAGGATTTTTATTGTTTGGAATAATGTTGGGAACTTCATCTTGTGGAATTATTAGTGGAGTTGGAAGTGTAGTAGGAGGAACTATAAAGGCTGCTGGTGGAGTTACAGGAGCAGTTATTGGAACAACTGGGAAATTAATTGGAGGTATTATTGGCGGAAGTAATGGAGAAATTAAAAGCTAAAAAAATACAAAATATAAATTTTCAGATGCAGAAGTGGAAATAACTGGTGGAAAGACCATTGTTACAGGAATTTTTGACACATAATGGAGTGACTAAAAAAATTTGACCATTGAAATTCCATGTTTTGATAAAAAAATGGAGCGAAAGTAGGAGATGCTGTAGATAATATCAGTTCACTTGCAAAAAAATGAAAAAAATGGGAATTTCAGGCGACTCTTAATACGAATGAAACCAAAAACTTGTAAATTGAAGGATACGTATATTTATGAGGGAAATACAAATATGATTATCGAAGGCAATGATGAAGATAATGACAATATTAATAATGTTGAAGAAAAAAATAAAATAGGAGGGAATAAATGATAGGAATTATTGGGGCAGTGATTGAAGAGGCTGAAGCGATAAAAAAGGAAATTAAGGAAATTAAGGAAACTGTGATAAGTGGAATATCTTTTTTTACTGGGAAATTTAATGATAAGGATGTTGTTTTTGTACAATCTGGAATCAGGGAAGGTAAATGCTGCGATTACAGCGACTTTATTAATTGAAAAAAATTTAAAAGTGAGTGAAGTGATCTTTTCTGGAGTGGCTGGGTCATTGGATGAAAGATTGAAAGTTGGGGATGTTGTTATAGGGCGTGACATTGTTCAGCACGATGTTGATGCTACAGCATTTGGATATAAAATGGGACAGATTCCGCAAATGAAGGAATGGGCTTTTGAATCGGATAAGGAATTGGTTGAAAAGGCTGGAAATGTAAATGATTTTGATCATCGCATATTTTTTGGAAGAATTTTGACAGGAGATCAGTTTGTAAGTAAAAAGGATGTGAAGATTCGGCTTGGGAAGGATTTTAAAGCACTTTGCGTGGATATGGAAAGTGGTGCCGTGGCTCAAGTCTGCACAAGATTAGGCGTGAAATTTTTAATAATTCGTTCAATTTCTGATTCAATCACAGATGAGTCTGATATGGAATATGAGACTTTTGTAAAATTGGCAGCCAAAAATTCTACCAGAATATTAAAAGAGATTACTTTATAATATAAAAAATAGAATGTTTTAAAATAGGAAGTTGTAAAAAAAGTTATTTAATACTTGCAAAAAAATTTGTTTTGTATAATAAAAGTTAAGATTTTTTTGTAAAAAGTAAATAAAAAAATAAAGGAAATGAAGGGAGAAAAAAATATGAGTTTTCGATTAAATCCGTTTAAAGTTATGAGAGCTGTGGGAATTGTTGCAATTGTGGTTTATGGAGCAGTGCTTGTTACAGGATATAAAAAGTCAAAGGTAAATACGACTGAGAATATTACAAAGGATATGAAAGTGAGAAATAAGAACTTTTTATAATTCAAAGGATTATAAAAAAATAACCTGACTTTGCCAAAAGCAAGTTGTGGAAAATAACAATGAAACAGTTGCAAAGGAGATGGAGCAGGCTAAACCGGCAGAAACTGTAGATTTACAAAAGAATTCTGCAAAATTCTAATAAACAGAAGACTGATGCAAAAGCGAGCAGATGAAGCTAAAAAAAGGAAGAGCAGGCAAAATTAGAAGCGCAAAAAGTTGGAAATGCAAAAAGCGGCTCAACAAAAAGCGGCTGAGCAAAAAAACGTCAGGAAGAGGCAAAACTTGCAGCCAGACAAGCTGAAATAAAAAAAACAGCAGCAAATAGAAGCAGCAAGAAAGGAACAGGCGGCGGCACAGGCAAGAGCAGAAGCGGCAAGACAACGTGCAAAAGAAGAGGCAACTAAAAAAAGCCAAAGAGGAAGCGGCAAAAAGAGCTGAGAAAATGCAAAAAAAACATCAAGGGCCTAAAAAGTACATTCAAGTGGCTTCAGTAACAACAGAAAGCTTCAGCAAGAGGAATAGCAAAAAAGGCTTGGTGGAAACTTTTATTATAAAAAAACAACTGTAAACGGTAAAACAGCTTTATGTAGTAATGTCAAATATGACAGACAATCCTAATACATTAAAAAGCTATGGAAAATCAAGCAAAAAGAGCAGGTGGCGGTTATATGATCCGTTCAGTTGGAAAATAGGAAGAATAAAAGTTTTTTTGAAAATAAAAAAATAAACTTAAAGAATGGAATAAAAATAAATTTATGAATAAAAAAATTATAAAGGAAACATTATACCAAAAAGAGATTGTAGAAGAAGTAAAGATTGCTAAAAGTATCATTTTGACGGCACATGTTAATCCTGATGGAGATGCGCTCGGTTCAATTTTGGCATTTTATTTTATGATAAATGAATATTGCCAAAAAAATAATATTGAAAAAGGATGTAAAAATTATTATTGATGACAAACTTCCTAAATATATGCGGCATTTTGAAGATACAAAGTTAATTTGGAATTACGAAAAAAATTTTGTGATGAATTTAATAAAGATGCTCAAAAATAGTAAAAAAATTTGATTTGTTTATAAGTTTAGATTGTGCAAATGAGGAAAGATATGGAAAGTCTGTAGAAATAAAGAAATTAAGTAAAAAGTCAATCAATATTGATCATCATGTAAGCAATACTGAACATGCTGATTTTAACTATGTGGAAGATATTTGCAGCACAAGTGAGACTTCTGTATCAATTTTTTTAGAAATTTTTTTGATATTGGATTGACAAAAAAAATTGCTGAGTATATGTATCTTGGAATAATTAACGATACTGGAAACTTTAGGCATGACAATGTTACAGAACATACTTTTTTCTTGTTTGTTCAAAAATTAATTGGAGCAGGTGTGAATAATCACAAAATTGCCAATATTATTTTTTGAAGTTAGTGAAAAAAAGGTTGAATTAATTGGTGAAGTTTATAAAAAAATAAAAAAATTAATGAAAAAAATATAAGTTTGCCAGTTATTATTTGACCCAGGAAAAAAATGAAGGAACTGGGAATTGAAAAAGGATGATACAGATGGTACGGCGGAAATGCTTTTTGAGAATTGAAGGAATGGAAATTTCTCTGTTTGTAAGAGAAAATATTGATGGTTCTCTAAAGGGAAGTTTTTCGTGCAAATGATAAATATGATGTAAATAAAATAGCTTCAATTTTTTTGGTGGCGGAGGACATATAAAAAGCCGCTGGATTTAAGACAGATTTATCTTTTGAGGAAATTTTAGAAAAAAACATATAAGGAATTAGAAAAAAATAAATTTAAATAAAAAAATTTTTAATTTGAGGATTTGAGGAAAGGAGAGTTCAATGGTTGATTTTTAATATGTTTAATTATCTAAAAATAAAGGGCTTCTCAAATAATCAGCTTGCAGCGAATTTTTCAAGAAATTGAGAAGGCTAATCAAAATATTAATGAAATTTTTGGAAAATAATCCAGATGCTGTTTTGAAAAAAATAGAATATAAATATTTAGATAAGGAAAAAAAGCAATTACAGTTTGAAATTAAAAATAGAGGTTGTGGATAAATAGTGAAAAAAATAAAATAAAAAAAGAATAGCAGTAACTTTTATGTTTGGGAGTAATGGTAAGCTGTTCATCGGTTGGTAAAAGAACAGTTCCAGATTCAGCAGTCGTTTCAAGGGATGTAGTTGTAAATAATAGTATTGCTGAAATAAAGAAAAAAATTTAGTGAAGATGTAAAATCAGAAAATGTTGGGCTTTATAAAAAGGGATTTAGAAACTGGAAGGTAATTTTTATATGGTAAACAGGCATATTATCAGGTATTTGTAACAGAAGACGGTAAAATCGTCTCTAGTGAAAAGATTTGAATATAAATAATATTTTTTTAGCAAGTATTCTAAAGAAAGGGGCAAGACCCCCTGTGGAAACAAAAAAATGAAGTTATTGAACAGGTCTTATTTATTAATGAGTTCCATTTTTTTATTTATATGAAAGTTAAAACTTTTTACTAAACCTTATTAAAAAAAGAAATTTATATTTTCTTTAAATTTTTTTATTTGTTATTATTTTCATTATTATCTTCAATTTTTTTGAAGATTCTAAATTGTTGAAGACATTAATTAAGCTGTCTGAATCAACATCATAGTAGATGTCATCATTAAAATAATTATTTTTCTTCTATGTTAGAATTTTCAATTTTTTTCCAATTTCCTGATCAGCATTATTAGATTTTTTTGTGATATATTTTTCTAGAATATTTTTGAGAAATATTATCGGTACTTTTCTTCGTTATTTTTGAACATAAGGGCTTTTGATTTTTGAGATTTTTCTTTTTTTCTCCTTTTTGGCTTCTTTGTTTTCATCAGCATCATTAATTATGAAAATCGAGTCAAAAAAATTACAAAAAAGTCATTAATTGCAGAACTTTCCTTTTCTGTTTTTTTAACATAAGAATAGTACCTTCTAATAAAAGCAATTAAAATCCTTGCTATTGTTTCAGGGACAATCTTATCATATTTTTTTCAGGAAAAAGCATATTTTAATGTTGTTATAAAAAAATGAAAATCTAAGTTCGATTTTTTTGTATGATTTTACAAAGCTCCTCACGGATATTTTTGTTAATATCAGATAGTTCAAGAGCTAGATTTCCAAAGCGGACTTCCTCCGTGAAATTTGTTATTTTCAATGTTTTTCAAAATATTTTTTTCAAAAAAATAGTGAAATTTTTTTGAATTGACAAGTCATCTACATTATTGTTGAAAAAAATTTATAAGATTTTTCAGTATGATATTTTATAACAGCAATAGAAGTTCTTCCTTGCTGGAAAAAAATTTATAGAAAAATATCATTAGGCATTTCACAAGCCTTAAAAAAATATCAGTTAATTCCGTGTTTTTTGTAGCCTTTGTAATAAAAAAAGCTTTGCACTTTGCTGTATTATAAAAATTTTTTGCTATATTTTTTTAGTCATTAAATTTACCTCTTTACAGTATTTTTGTATATATTTTTATAATTTAATTTGAGGATTGTCAATAAAAAAATAATTAAAAACTATAAATAAATAAAAGGATGTGATTTTTATGAAATACAATTTTGATGAAATTATTGACAGAAAGAGCAATCATTCTGTAAAATACAATGAACTTATGAGAAAATTTGGAGTAGATGATGTAATTCCGCTTTGGATTGCAGATATGGACTTTAAGACAGCGCAGCCCATAATTGATGCTCTTGAAAAAAAAGCTCAGCACGGAATTTTTGGATATGTTTACCGTCCTGATGAATATTTTGAGTCATTTATAAATTGGCAAAAGAGAAGATTTGGATGGGAACCAATAAAAGAACTGCTTAGTTTTAGTATTGGAGTTGTTCCGACATTAGGATCATTAATACAGCTTTTTTCTGAAAAGGGTGACAAAATTTTAATACAGACGCCTGTTTATTCAGAATTTTATGATATTAGTGAAGATAATGCAAGAATTATTATCGAAAATAAATTTATTGAAAAAAATGGAGAATACTCGCTTGATTTGGAAGATTTGGAAAATAAATTAAAAGAAAATCCAAAATTATTTATTTTCTGTAATCCTCACAATCCTTTAGGACATGTGTGGACACATGAAGAATTAGAAGCAATTGGGAATTTGTGCATAAAATATAAAGTTCCTGTAATTTCAGATGAAATTCATGCTGACTTGACATTGTGGGATAACAAGCATATTCCAATGGCAAGTGTCTCTGAAGAAATTAGACAAAAATACGATAACTTGTACTTCGACAGGAAAAAGCCTTTAACCTTGCTGGTCTTCAAAGTGCCACAATAGTTTTTCAATAATTTGGAAGTAAAAAGCCAAATTTGACAGATTTTTGGAAGGATTTGGAAGTTCATAGAAATAATCCATTTAATTTGGTTGCTACAATTGCGGCCTATTCTGATGGTGGAGAGGAATATTTAAAACAATTAAAGAAATATTTGGAAAATAATATTTTTATTTTTTTAAATAATTTCTTTAAGGAATATATTCAGAAATTACGCCAAATATTCCGCAAGCAACATATTTAGTATGGCTGAGACTGCAGAAAATTATGTGAAAAAGTTTGGATTTAATCAGGAACAGCTTGAAAAAAATTTATGCTGACAAAGGCAAAATTGGGATTAAATGAAGGGCGAGTATATCAAAGAGGGATTAGAAGGATTTATGAGATTAAATACAGCTTGCCCTAGAGCAGTTTTTAGAAAAAAAGCATTAAATCAGTTAAAAGATGCAATTTCAAATGAAAATAAAAAAATTAAAATAAAAATAATTTTTATTAATAATTACATACACCTACACCTTAATAAGTAACTACAAAGGAATAATTAAGTAATTTCTATTTATTAGCCTGTATAATTACAACATACAATTATGACAATACATGAAAAATTATAAAAAAACCGATTGTTATGATGGAATAGAAACGAAAAAAAGTAAATATATGGACAATTTTATAGTTGTTGCCACTTATAAAGTAAAGGAGGTGTATGTAATTTATGGCAAACATTAAGGAAATTTATTTGGCTGGAGGTTGTTTCTGGGGTGTGGAAAAGTTTTTTAAAATGGCTCCAGGTGTTATTAAAACATCAGTTGGCTATGCAAACGGACAAACTCTAGATACTAATTATGATATTCTAAAAATGACTGATCACGTTGAAACTGTGCATATAACGTACGATGCAGATCAAGTATCTCTAAATCAAAGCTTCTCAACTATTATTTCTCAATAATTGACCCGACAAGTATTAATAGACAGGGACTTGATGAAGGTCGACAATATAGAACTGGAATTTATTATGTGGATAAAGATGAATTAAATACAATAAGGACAAGGGTAGAAAATGAGCAGAACAGATATTCAAGAGAAATTCAAGTAGAAGTTAGGCCGTTAAAACATTATATCCTGGCTGAAGAATACCATCAAAATTATTTAGATAAGAATCCTAATGGATATTGTCATCTGGATCTTGAAAAATGCTATAAAAATTTTTTTCAAAGGAATAAAATAAGAGTATAAAATAATAAGTCAGGGAAATCCCGACTTTTTGCTTTGATTTTATCTATTTTCCATTAGAATAATGGATTTATTATGAATTTTATTTTTTTAAATTTAAGTATTAATTGCTATTACTTGAATTACTTGAATTACCTGAATTTGATTTATTAGAATTTATAATATCTTTACTTAAAACAGAATATAAAAAGATTTACATATCTCTTGGCTGCGTGAGGTTTTTGGATGTGTTCCATCCTTGTAAAAAAATATTGCTGTTTTTCCTTTTTGAATATGAATACCAGTCGATTACTTTTTATATTTGGATTTTTCAGAACTTACTTTTTTTAATTTCTGCATTAACGCTATCTTGCCAAGGATCAGGCATAACTGTATTTATAAAAGTAAACATCATGACCTTGCAACGTTTGTAAAACAGATTTCATATCCTTTTTCAAAAATTGTACCATTTGTACCAAGAGCAATAACGACTATTTTTTTCAATTTTTCCATTTTGAGCAAAAATTCTTTAACATGTTTGGCAATTCATAAAATTGGCGACCGACTTTTGTTTCTATAATGGCATTTGGATATTTTTTTCTTCAAATCAAATTTTGTCATATGAAGTACCGAATCTCCAATAAACAATATTTCCCTTTCATCGTTTGGATATTTTTTTCAAAAATTTCATCTTGAATTTTTAGATTCCGCTTCAATACTTTTTTTGAAGGTGTATTTAAAAGCCGCCAGCAATTTATCTATTGTCAGTTCTTCATTTTTGGGAATTTTGTACTGCTGCAGAAGCAGTATTTGCTGGAGTTTCCTTTTTATTTTTCTTCAGCGGCTGGAGTCTCCAAAAGCTTTTTGAACTTCCTTTCATTTCTTCCAGATCTTTATTTTTCATAAACTGGAGAATATACTAAAATTGCAAGAATAGCGGCTAAAACTGGATAGCTCGCATAATTTATAGCTTTCTCATATTTCTTGCTATTTTTTTCAAGCAGAATATAGCATAGTTCTGAAATTACAATTAGAATAACAACTTGAATGAAAAAAATTTCTGCATATTTGAAAGTTTTGCCCATTTAAAAATATTCACGTGTAAATATCATGATAGGGTATTGCCATAAATAGTACTGATACTGATGCTGTCCTAATCTTATAATTGGATTAAAAAAATTTTTTTGGATGTTTTGAAAGACTGAATTTCTGTAATTCTGGCTTTGAAAATAGCAAGATTGTAAATCCAATTAAAATACTGGCTAAAAACATCAATCCGTAATAGTTATAGGCATTTCTGTAATCTATTCCAAAAAGAAAAGAAAATAAGAGATGCTAAACCAAGTATTCCTAAAAATAAATATAATTTTTCTTCTCGATCTTTATTTGTGATTTCCCTATTTGCATAAAAAAACAAAGTTTATTCCAGCAGGAATGAAAAATGCAAATGCACGAGTGTCAGTTCCATAATATATTCTTGAAAAATCTGCTCCTTCTGGAGAATTTGAAGTTACATAAAATACGTAAGCCATCATTAAACCTGAAGCTGTCCCAATTACCAAAAAGAACAATACCGATTATGTTATTTTTTTAATTTAAGTTTTTTTCAATCCTTGAATTAAAATTGGAAAAAAATACATACATTTGAGTCAAGAAGGATAATGCCCAAACATGAGTAAGCGGTAAAATAATTCCAAAAGCTATCAAAATAGGACATTTTTTTGAAAAAAATTTGATAAATATTATTTAGTCCTAATATTGAAAATAATGCACTGTATTTATACTTATCTTCAAGTCCATTATTTACGAAATATAATGCTATAGTTGAAATTAAGATAACAATTAAAAAGGCTTGGGTAAATCTTTTTTTAATCTTCGATTAATTACAGAAAATATTGAAAAAAATCTCTTGAAAGCAGACCGCCAGTTACCAAATATCCGCTTAATGCAAAAAAATATAACAACTCAATATAAGTTCCCTTGTAGGAAAACCAGTGATAGACACAAATAAGAACAAGTGCAACTGCCCTTAATATGTCAAGACTTTGTATTCTTTGTTTTTTTCATAAATAAAAAAATTCCTTTCTTTTTTTCTCTTTAAATATAATTTATTTGATTTATATAACATTAAAAATTTTTTTAGTGCTAAAAAAATTAATATTGAAAAAAACTACCTTAAAACAAACATTAGAAAATTGTTAAATCTATTTTTGTGATAGCTCAACTATTTAAGTTTGAAATTAAAAGTAGTTTTTGAAATTTTTGTAATTAAATTATGAATATTTTTGGAATTATGAAATTAATAGTTTTTTTATTGTATCTTTTTGTTAAATTTCTCAAAGTCTATTATTTTTTTCACTATTTCCATCATTATTTTGTGGATTTGAAGGATTATTTTTTCAAAAGAATCATTATTTTTTTGTATCCTTATTTTTCTTCTTCTTTATTTTTCTTCAAGATAATGTTTTTTTAATTTCATTTGTTAAAAAGTCTGCATAATATCTTTGTCCTTTATCATTTGGATGAGTTCTGTCCTTGTAAAAAAATATTGATTTTTTTACCTTTTGCGTAAGAATACCAGTCTATAAGATAGGCATTTGGATATTGAGCAACTTTTTTTCCTTAAGTTTTTGTTTACTTCCTGTTCCCATGGATCTTTATGTGCAGTATTCATAAAGAATACATCTTTCCCATTTGCCATTTTCATAACATAGTCAAAATCTTTATCTGTAAATTTTTCCATTTGTTCCAAGGTGAACAACTAACGTAGTTTTTAACTTTCCATTTTCAACTAATTTTGTAACAATTCCTGGAAGTGTTGAAAATTGACGTGAAATTTTTGTGTCAAAAATATGGATTTTTTTAAAATTAGGAGCAATATACTGCTTACTGCTATCCATTATAGAATCTCCTACAAATACAATATCTTCTGGAACTTCGCCAGCAACAATAATTCCAGAACCAAAAAAATTAATACAACTAGCATAAATAAAAATTTTTTTCATAAAATTTCTCCCTTTTTATATTTTTAAATTATAAGTTATTATAAAATATAATTTTACTTTTTGTCAAATATTTAAAAAAATTTAGATTTCATTAATTATTATTTTTAGAAAAAAACTAAAGATAAAAAAAGAAGAGGCTAACCTTTAATAAAGTTACCATTTAAAGATAGCCTCTCTACTTAAATTAATTATTTAGTTTTTCCAAATTTCATCTTCATATTGTGCAATTGTTCTGTCTGATGAGAAGAACCCTGCTTTTTGCCATATTGTTTATTACTTTTTTTGTACCACAAGTCTTTGTTTTTCATAATCTTTAAACATTCTTTTCCTTTGTATTGCAGTAATCTGCAAAAGTCAATTAAAGTCATAAACCAGTCTTTATTTATTAATTCATTTTGAAGTCTTTCCAATCTTTCTTTGTTTCCAACTTTAATTAATTCATCTGAAGTTATGAAATCAACTACTTCTTTAATTCCTTCTTGTTCATAGTAATCTTTTGAAACATAACCTGAAGTTTCATATAATTTTATTATTTCATCACTTTGTTTTTCCAAAAAAATATAAATATTTTCATCGCCTACAAGGTCATGGATTTCCACATTTGCCCCATCCATTGTTCCAAGTGTCAATGCTCCATTTAGCATGAATTTCATATTTCCAGTTCCGCTGGCTTCTTTTTGAAGCAAGAGATTTGTTCTGAAATATCAGTTGCTGGAATAATTTTTTTCAGCTAATCCTACATTATAGTTTTTCAACTAGGTAAACATTTAAGTATTTGTTTACTTCTGGATCGTTGTTTATAATTTCTGATAGACAAAGTATCAAGTGGATTATGTCTTGGGCAATAATGTAGGCTGGTGCAGCTTTTTCCACCAAATAATACTGTTATTTTTTTGTTTCAGGCAATTTTTCCATTTTTAATATCTAAATATTTTTTTAATTACATATAAAGCGTTCATTTGTTGACGTTTATATTCGTGGAATCTTTTAATTTGAGTATCAATGATACTATTTTTCATCTATAATGATTCCTTGTGTATGTTTTAAGTATTTTTTTCAATTTAATTTTTATTTTTCGTGTTTAATTTGCGCTAATTTTTTTCATATACATTTTTGTCATCTACAAATTTCAAAAGTTCCTTTAATTGTTCAGCATCTTTTAAATAATCTGTACCAATTAATTCTTTTGAAATAATCAGCCAAGTCTTCATTACAGCTTTTCAAGCCATCTTCTAAATGTAATTCCATTTGTTTTTATTATTGAATTTTTTTCAGGATAAATTTCATAGAAATCCTTAAGTTCACTATTTTTTTCAATATTTCAGTATGCAAATAAGCAACTCCATTTACACTTGAAGAAAAGTGAATATCCATATTTGCCATGTGAACTCTATTTTGATCATCTATAATTTGTACCTTTTTATTTGAATATTTATCTTTTTATAATTTTATCCAGTTTTTTTATAATTTCAACAATATTTGGCACAACTTCTTCCAAATAATCTAAAGGCCATTTTTCCAATGCTTCTGCCAAAATTGTATGATTTGTGTATCCAGTCATTTTTGTTACAATTTCCACTGCCTCATCAAAAGAAATATTATGTTCTTCAGTCATGATACGAATTAATTCAGGAATTACCATACTTGGATGTGTATCATTAATTTGAACAAAAGCATAATCTGCTAAATCATGAATATTGCTTCCTTTTTCAGTTGCTTCAGCAATAATCAATCTTGCTGCATTTGATACCATGAAATATTGTTGATAGATACGTAGCAATTCCCCTTTTTTTGTACTGTCATCAGGGTATAGGAATAATGTTAGATTTTTTTCAATATTTTTCTTCATCGAATGAAATACCATCTTTTATTAAATTATAGTCAATACTTTCAATGTCAAATAAATTTAAGTAATTTTTTTGTATCTCTTTCATATCCTAAAATGTCAATTCTTTTTTTAATTTTTGAATGTAAAGTGAAATTTTTTTGAATTTAACATCATATCCGATATTTGTATCTCTTAACCAGCTTTCATCTTCAATCCAGTAGTTTTGCTTCAGCCTTTTGCTCATTATTTCTAAAAACTTGCTTGAATAATCCGCAATGATAGTTAAGTCCAACTCCTTCTCCATTAATTCCCAAAGTTGACATTGAATCAACGAAACAAGAAGCAAGTCTTCCAAGTCCACCATTTCCCAATGAAGGTTCTGTTTCAACTTCTTCCACATGGCTTAAATTTTTTTCCTGCAGCCTTCAATTCATCTCTAACTTCTTTATAAATTCCCAAGTTAATCAAGTTGTTTGATAATAATTTTTCCAATTAGAAATTCTGCAGAAATATAGTATATTTTTCTTTTTAGATTCATTTTTAGTTTTTTTCATCTGCTCTTTCTTTAATATATTCAAGCAACTTATAGTAAATTTCTTGATTTGTCATTTCGCTTAATTGCTTTTCATTTTTTTATTTAAAAAAATCTGTAAATTTATAACTCACTGTCTTAAATTGTCTCCTTTTTAAATTTTATTTTTTTATTTTTATAATATTTTTTTATATCATTTAAACTGCTTCAAAATTGGAAAACTAAAATTAATGAACCTATAGCTTGAGTATCCATTCATAATTTTTTTGTATCCAATTTTAAAGTTGTTTTACTATGTTGATCCTATTATATAACTATTTTTTTAATTTGTCAAGACATTTACGTAAATGTAGACAAAAGGCTTAAAAATATAACTTAATAGGTATCTTTACAAAAAGTTTTTAAAATATCAAAAAAATAAAAAAACCCAGAAAAAAATTTCTGAGTCTTATAGGCTTTGGTATAAGCCGGATTCTGTATTAGTTAATCATTTATCTAAATCAATAATTGCTTATGGATTTTAGCGAGCTACCAATCAAGCCAAGACGGGCCGTCTCTTAACAGCTTTCTGCTTGCCCTTGCTTTTGAGAGGGGTTTACCTAGCTAATTTAATCTCTTAAATCACTGGTAGTCTCTTACACCACCTTTTTCACCCTTACCTGAAAAAAATCAGGCGGTTTCTTTTTCTGTGGCACTTTCCTTAGGATTTCTCCCAGCAGCCGTTAACTGCCTCTCTTGCCCTGCAAAGTCCAGACTTTCCTCTTAAAAAAATTTTTTTGTTCTAAAAAAATTCTCAAAGCGATTAACTCCAAAACCTGAATTTATATTACCATTTTTTTGTTATATTTGTCAATTTATTCTTTTTATTTTATTTACTCAGAAAGAATTTGAAGAAACATAAATTTTTTTATCAGTTATATTGAAAAAAATAGTGGCAGAAAAAAATTAAAAAAATTTGAAATATTTTTCTTGCTTGTGATATAATAAGACAGGTTTTAATAATTAGAAAAAAATTTTTGAGGTGATTATAAAAATGAAAAAAATTAACATTATTTTTTTATGGCATTGCTTGTATTTAATGTGTCATTTGCAAAGGAAAAGGAAAAGATTGATACGACTTTTTACATTTCAAAGGGTATTCTCCAACATCAAGCAGCAGTATAAGGGTCAGTCCTAGAACAAAAATTACGAAGAACTCAAAAATTTCTTATCCATCGTTTATAGGTGGCGCAAATTCTGATATTGTTAAGAATATGAATGCAATTATGGAAAACTTTATTTCAAGATATAAATCCACAAAGCATGTATCATATAGTACTTCTTATGAAGTTACAGCGGAAAAATAGTTTATTTTTTTAAGCGTTTTGTTTACAATTAACTTAACAGATAACGATACAGGACAAAAAGACAGTTCTTCATAATGCAATATCTTATAACTTAAAAAAAGTGGTAAACAATTGCAACTTAAAAGATTTATTTGTAGATGGATTTAATAGTGAACTGACAGATGTTGTAAATTCAAGATTTAAACAGTTTGGACTTCCACAAATTGATAAACTTGATGATATTGACAGACAACAAAGTTTTCTATTTGGAAAACGATGCTCTTGTCTTGATTTTTCAATAAAGGAGAAGCTTCTAACTTTGCTGATGGAGAAGTTTATATTCCATTCTTGCTTACAGACTTGATTGGTCTTTTGCGATAATTTACATAGAAAATATATATAAAAATACACTAAAAAAATAATTTACTTTTAATTATGATAGTGTATTTTTTTATATTTTTGTATATAAACTTGACTTTTTAATTAATTTATGGTATTATTAATTAATTTCTAATCAAAAAAAGAATTTTTGACATATAATGATTTTTTTTGTATCTTATTTTTTTGCGAATCTTTTTCAGTTAATAAATCGAATAAATTATTGATATTCAGAGCTTGAATAGAAAAAGAACTGAGCAAAAAAACAGACTTTATTAATTTAGAAAAAAACAATATAAGAAAGGATGTTGGGAATAAATTAATATTAACAGGAGTCAAAATTTCAAATATGAAGAATATTGAATAAAGAATTTAGTAGGCATAGAATATATTTTTGATGGAGATTTTGAATATAAAAAAATAAGTTAGATGAATTAGAACAGGGGGAAAATATGGCTTTGAAATTCTTCATTGAAAACAAATGAAACAGAAATTCAAAATCTTGAAATAAAAAAAATAATTTGCAACAAAATAATAACAACAATTTAGAAGATGTTTTTAAAAAAATCTGAGAGAAAAGGATTGGTAAAATAAAATGAGAAAAATTAAAAATATATTTTTGTTATTTGTAATACTAATATTTGGATTGAATTCTTGTCTAACTACATTGGTAGGTTGGGGAATATGTGAAGAAATTGGTTGTACTCCATCACCATGGAATCGAGGGAGTAGAAATCTTTGCAGAAGAAAAATTTTTATAGAATTTAAAAAAATTATTTTGAGTCATTAAAGAAAAAGAGAAATTGTAATGGTAAAAGCTGGAATCAATGAAACTTTTTAATGTTAATCTTCCTAAAAAAATTTTTATATTAAAAAAAATTTGATAAAGATTGATTATTATCTGTATGATAAAGAAAAAAAAATAGGTTTTTTTGTAATAGAAGATTCAAGAAACCGATGATAAAAAAATATAGAAAAAAATATATTTAATGGAACTGATAGAAAAAGATTATAAAATTATAAATGTTAATAAGGGTGTACAGACATTAAAAAGACAAAGAAGGATTAATTTTTAAAAATTAAAAAAATTTCAGAAAATTATTATGCCTCAGCAAGTTTTTTTATGAAAAGAGATGAACATTCAAAAAGAAATAGAAGAAATTTATGATTATTTATTAGAAAAAAATGTAAGAATTGAGGGTGTATTTAAAATTTTTGAACAATTAAGTAAGGCACTAGTTTTTCAATATTGCATATAATTTAAATATTCGATATTAAATTCTCAATTTTTGATAAAAAGAAAGCTGAACACAAAATTTTAATCATTTTGAACAGCCTCTTTTTTTATATGTGATTGGGAACTGTATAAATTTATACTTAACCTATAAAGATTGTATTTTTATTTTTGTAGCTTTTTTCTATAATAATTTGTCGATTATAAGTATCCATTTTTAGCTTTTTGCTCCAATTGGAACGGTTATAAAAGGTCTTACGTGTCCAGACTTGAAGTTTTTTATGATTGGGATATTTAATTTTCCAAAATTGTCATAGAATACTTCGTCAATTGTCATGTCTGTAGGATCAGCCTGTTTTGGGTTTTTTAAAGTCGCCAAGTATGATTCCTTGTAATTTGTCAAATTTTCCAGCGAGTCTAAGCTGCTGTAACATTCTATCTATACGGTAGCTTGCTTCATTTGTTTCTTCCAGAAAAAGTATTTTTCCATCTGTATTAATTTCGTGATCCGTTCCAAGCGTTGCAACTACTAAGGATAAATTTCCGCCAGTAATTTTTTTCCGCTTCCACGTCCATTTTTTTCATGATTGAATATGTATCATCAAAAATCTAGCAAGTTGTATGATTCATTGCTCATAAACGCTTTGTTAAAAGCATTTTTCTGTAACAGGAGGAATGTTTTTTTAAGTTATCAGCCATAGGCCCTTGAAATGTTACAAGTCCTGTTTTTTTCATTAATTGCCAAAAAGTAATGTTGTGTTATCGCTAAATCCTGAGATGATTTTAGGATTTTTTTTAATTGCATCGTAATTTAATTTATCTACGATTCTGATTCCGCCATATCCTCCACGTACAGCGAAAATAGCCTTGATATTAGGGTTAGCAAACATATCGTTTATATCCTTTGCCCTCACATTGTCAGTTCCTCCAAATCCATACCATTTTGAATAAAATGATTGACCATAGACAACATTGAATCCTCTGCTTTTTAAATATTCCACTTCTGCATTGCTGTTTTTCGTTAGTGTAGTTTGCAGGTGCGATTAAACCGATTGTGTCGCCAGGTTTTAGGCCTTCTGGAATAATGATTTCATTTTCTGTGGTATTTTTGCTGTTTTGGTAACTTGCGGCATTTCTTATTCTTGTGCTTATTTCTGAAGATTTTGATGATTTGTATGCAGCGGCATTTAATGTAAGGCTGGCTATGGCTAATACTGCTATTAATAATAATTTATTTGCTTTTAATTGTTCTCACATCCTTTAAATTTTAATTTCTTAGATTATTTAAAAAAACAGGCAATTTATCTTAACTGGTAAAAAGTTAGAGATACATTGCCTTTACAATCATTATTTCAATTGTTTATTATTTCATTGCTTGAACTTGTTTTTAAAAACTTCTGCTGCTCCATTTACTTTGTTATTTACAGCTTCTTGTAAAAATTTTTGATTGCTTCGGCTTTTTTTACCTAATCCAGCATAAACTTGACCTAAAAACAACTTTTTGCATTATTATCTTTGTCTTCGTTTATTGCCTTTTTGCAAATATTTTTTTCAGCTAATGATCCTGCACCAACGCTTCCAAAAGTAAGTTCCAATTTGTCTATTTGTTACTTTTTGGTGAAGCTGATTTTAATTGGCTATAAATTGAATTTACTTTTGCTGTATTGTTTTGTACTTCGTAAATTCCTAAAAAGCAATATTTTTTTGCAGTTGGATTTTTTTAGGTTCTACAGCTATTGTTTTTTTGTTAAAAAAATTCTTCAGCTTTTTGCTGGGTTATTTTGTTGTAAATAATAAGTTCCTAATATTTCAAGGATTTGACCGTTTTTACCTTTTGCGGCTGTATTCATTTCTAATAAATATTTTTTTCAGCTTGTGCTGGATTTTTTTCATTCATTGCAAGTTCAGCTAGTAAAATTCCTGCTCCGTTTACACGGTCTGAAGCTCCTGTATATGCTTTTTTGCAAGTAAGATTTAGCTTGTGCAGTATTATTTTTTTGTTAAATAATATTGCCCAATGTTGTAATTAACTTCAGCTACGAAATCTTTATTTGCAGATTGTACAGCTTTGTTATATCTTGCAGTTCCTTTTGATTGTTCGTTATTATCAAAGTAGAAAATAATTAAAACTTGATACTACATCAGCATTGTTTCCACCAGATTTTTTTCATCTGTCCAGATAATATTTTTTTCAGCATCATCCTTGTTTTTTTGTTGGATTCCTACAAGGTAAAAGTAATCTTGCAGCTTCAACAGCTTCTGGAGTTGTAGATGATCCATTTCCCCAAGCTGCTTGTAAATAAGGTTTTGCTTGAGCTATTTTTATTATCTTTTTAAATAATAGGCTCCTAATTCAAGATTTGCTTTTTTTGTGCATAAGAAGCGTCTGTTCCTTTTGCAACACCTTCTAACACTTTTTACAGCATCTGTTATTTTATTTTCTCCAGCTAATTTCACTGCTTTTTTTCATAATCTGTTTTTCCATCAGCAAATGAGATGGCTCCTGTGACCAAAATGGCTCCTATTAGTAATAGTTTTTTTCATTTTTTCCTCCTAATTAATTTGACAATTTACAAAAAAATTAAAAAAATTTATATAATATTTAAAAATTTTTTTGCAACTTTCTTTCATTTATTATATCATTTGCTTATTTGATTTTTGCTTATAAAAAAAATATAAAAAAATTTAATAAACTCTACAAAAAGCATTTTTTTATGATTATTTTCTATTTATATTAAATATTTCTTAAGGCATCAACTAATTCTGTTTTTTTGAAGCAGTTTTTGCATCTACACCTTTTTATAATTCTAGCAGGCGTTCCAGCTACAACTACGCCTTCAGGCACGTTTTTCGGTTACGATTGCTCCTGCCGCAACGACAGATCCCTTTCCGACTCTTACACCTTCCAGCACAACTGCATTTGCTCCTACAACTACATCATCCTCAATAACTACTGGATCAGCTGAAGGCGGCTCAATAACTCCCGCAAGCACTGCCCCCGCACCGATATGACAATTTTTTTCCGACTTTTTGCACGTCCACCAAGAACAACGTTCATATCAATCATTGTTCCTTCACCAATTTCAGCACCGATATTTATAACAGCTCCCATCATAATAACGGCTCTGTCTCCGATGCTTACTTTATCACGGATAAATACTCCAGGCTCAATTCTTGCATTAATATTTTTTTAATGTCAAGCATAGGCACACCAGAATTTCTTCTGTCATTTTTTTAGATAATAATTAGTAAGATTGTTTTCTTTAATAATCTTATCAATTTCTTCCCAATCTCCAAAAACTACTTTTTAATCCATCTTTTCCAATAACTTTACAAGAATAAGCATTTTTTTATATCTTCATCTGTATAAAGTTCCACAGGCGTAGCTTTTCGCATCAGCAATATATTGAATAATTGCCTTTTGATTTTTTTCTAATTCTGTCATTATACTCCTCCATTTTTTTATATTTTGACTTTTTAATCATTGCATTTTTCCGTATTTTAGCATTTTTTTGATTTTTACAACTATAATTATTTTTTGATGGAGCAAAAGCATTTAGAGGGTAAAGACAATGTAAAAAAATTAGCAATTTATTTCTACTAAAATTTATAATTTTTAAAGTTTGACAAAATAAAAAGCCGATTCATAAATTAACTTTATGATACAGCTTTTTTTAAAATTTTTATAACAATCCTTATCAAAAATTTCCCCCTTTGAATTGAGAGCAAAAATGCTCTTTAATTAGTACCCCATCTGCACCATCTGTCACCATGCGTAGTTGTTACACAAGTAACAGGCCAATCAGAGTATCCTTTTTTTCCATCCATTCATCATGCAATTCACGCTCAGTTTTCCACCCATCTAATCTTTGTACTTCCATACAAGATTGAAGGCCCGCCAATAAAGCGATAATAATAAATAATTTTTTTCATATCAATCATTCCTTTCTTTTTTTCTTTTTTTGTTTGTTTTTTTATTTTTCTTTAATCCTGATGCTTCAATTCCTGTTCCATCATTTTTCCTGTAATTTTTGTATAGCATATTCATCCCCGGCATCCGCTCCCATCTTGAAATATTTTTTTGCCTTGTCAAATTCCTTCTTGTCATAATACAGAAGGCCAAGCTCATTCATAGCTTCAGGGATATTGCGGTCTACGGCTTTTAAGAAGAATGTTTCAGCCTTGTCAAGTTTATCTTGAAAGTAGTAAAGCTGTGCCAATTGATACAGAGAGTTGCTATCGCCCTTGCTAATGGCGTCTAAAAACATTTTTTCAGCCTTGTCAAGCCTGCCTTGCTCAAAATACAGGCATCCCAACTGGTACAAGGCTTTGGCATTGCCATTTTCAGCAGCCTTCAAATACTCTTTTTCAGCCTTTTCCAGTTCCCCGTTCTCAAAGTAGAAGTTGCCATCCTCCAAGTGACCGGCAAATGCTGAAATAGACAGGACAAGAATTCCAAGTAAAATAATTTTTTTCATAAATCTCTCCTTGCTGTTATTCAATATTTATCGTTTCTAATTAAAACAAAAAGTAAGACTATTCATCCAGGTCAACATTTTCCAGAAGCGGCGACCTCATAATGTCAAAAGGCAGGACAACTCTGCCCCCGTTTGAATCCAGGTCAACATCCCTTCCGACATCAATCCCTGCCCTTTTAAATACAAGATAGACAAACTGCGAGCAGTAAAGCCTCTTGTCAAAGTTCTTGTTAAAGGTAAGCCCGTAAGTCTTGGTCGTAGTCCTGTCAATTTCCTTGAACAGGGCATTCTTAAAATTATCATCAATATTTTTCAGCCTGAACACAGAAACCTTCCTTTTTTCATCATACCAGGCAAAGATAGGACTTTCAGCATATCCGATTGAAAAGGATGGGAACTCCACAATCTTCATATTCTCATTAATAACAGCGACATGCCCCTGAGACTGCAGAATAGTGTGCTGCTTAGACAGGACTAGAATATCTCCAGTCTTAAGTTTATTCGCTTTTTCAATCAGTTCTGTAACAGGATACCATTTGTAGCTGGGATCAGTAATCTGGCAAAAAAGTGTCGTTGAAATTGCAATAAATAAGAAAACAGCTTTTTTAACTATTGTTTCAATATTAAAAAAATACATCTCATAAAATATTTTTTTATCATCTCCTTTCGATAATATTAAAAAGTTAAAAGCAGACTTTCGTTCAATCAATCCAAAATCAAAATAAATTAACCTTTCTATAATGTAAAAATCTAACTTTTTATCGCCCAAAAGATTGTTTAAAAATATCTTTTTCAGTTATTATATCCTGTTTACTTTGGTTACCATTATATTTATATTAGAATGATAGAAAATACAAATTTTTTTCAGAGCATTATAAATTAAAAAAATAATATAATATAATTTGGGAATAAATTTAGAAAATATGAAAAAAATTATTTTTCCGTTAAATATTTTTATTTCAACTTATTTTTTTAATAAAATAAAAAAATTTTTGGTTATCAAAAATAATATTATTTGTGGAAGTTTTTTTATAAAAAAATGTTAAAAATACAATTGTAGATACAAATATATTGATAATTAAATAAATAAAGATTATTTTTAAGATCGGATATTAGAATTTTTAGCAAGAATTTTTTTAAAAATAAATTTTTATTGGAGAAAAAGATAGGAGCAGAAAAAAAGAGGAATGGTGGGAAGGATGAAACTGGATAATTTTTGAGAAAATTGAAAATTATGAAGCAGAAAAGAGAAAAAAAGGAGCTGGATTTTATTATAAATCTGACAAGGGAAGCATTGACTGATCCTGAAAAAGGAAAAAGGAATGGAATGCGGTTAGAACTTCATTTGCGCTTTATACTGAGGGAAGAAAAAAAGGACATTTATGATAAGACCTCGTTTTTTTGAAAGTAAAATTGAGATTGAAGATTTTGAGTATTTGCTGGATACTGTGCAAAAAAATACTCTGATAAGAGCTTCATCTTACAACTAGGCAGGATTTTCAGCTGCATGGAATAAAAAGGGAAAATTTGCCAGATTTACTGGAAACTATTTCAAAAAGAGGCTTTTTTACAAAAGCAACTTGCGGAGATTCGACTAGGGCGGTAATTACACCGGAAACAACAGGCTTTGAAGAAGAAGTCTTTGATGTTTCACCTTATGCAAAAAAATTACGACAGATTATATTTTTAGACGGTCGTACATTTATGCATTGCCAAGAAAAATATAAAATTGCTTTTTCAAATAAGGAAGAAAATTCGCTTTATGTAAAAATAAACGACATTGGATTTCAAGCGGTAATTCAAGATGGGAAAAAAGGATTTCGTGTGTATGTTGGCGGAGGAATTGGACCGATTTCAACTAATGCCATTGTTTTAAGGAATTTATTGAAGAAGATGAGTTTTTTGTATTACATACATGCAATAAGAGTGTGTTTAATGATCATGGAAATCGTAAAATTCGTGCTAGAGCAAGACTTCGTTATGTTTTTATTAAATTTGGGAGAAGAAAAATTTTTTTGGAATTGTGTAACGAATATATTTCTAATTTTTTTATGCAGAAAAAAGGGGACAGCCTTAAAATTTATACGAGAAAATTGCTTGACGAAAGAGAAATTTTTAGATAAAGAAAAAGAAATTGAAAAAAATAGAATTATTTTTCCAGCGAAGAAAATACAGATGAAAAGCATTAAAAAAATGATGAATTTGTAAAAAGCGACAGAAATATTGTGGCTGGAAAGTATAAGGAGAATACGGATATTATTTAAGACCTGCGCGAGGAAATATTTATAAGGAAGATGGAGAAAAAAATTAATTGAATTTGTAAAAAAATTTGGATTACAAAGTTGAATTGAAACTTACAAGTTTTTCAAAAGTATTTTTGGTTCGTGGACTTAAAAAGAAGATGTTTTTAAAATTAAAAAGAAATTATGAGCAAATATTACGGAGGAAATGAATTTTTACAGTTCATATTCTTGTATTGGAAGTACAACTTGTAATGTTGGAATTTTTGGATACTCCGCCAATTTTAGACTATATTTTTTTGAATTTTTTTGACAATGATGAAAAAGAGCTTACAAATTATTTGCCGCAAATAAGAATTGCTGGATGTCCAAATTCATGTGCAACACCTCAAATTGCACGTCTTGGATTTAGTGGAAGACGTAAAAGGACGGAGAATATTTTGCAATTTTTTGCAAGAGGAGAATTTACAGGTAAAACTGTAAAACTAAATGAAATTGTGGGAGAAATAAAAGCAAGCAAAATACCATATTTTTCTTGAAGATATTGCAAATATTATAAAAAAATGAAAATATTGAATTTGAAAAAAATTTGCAAATGAAGATAGATTTCTTGGATTAATTGAAGATTACAAAAGAAATTGAAGTAGAAAATGTTGATTTTAATGAATTTCGTAAAATTGATGCCGAAAAGGCTTGGTAAAATAAAAAAAGCTAGAGAGAATCTATGGAGAGAATCTATGTATGTTGAATTAAAAAAATATAAATAAAATGTATAACGACTATAAAAGCGTCAAATGACATCAATTTAGGAATAAAAAAAGGGAAATTAGTGGCATTATTAGGGACGCTTCAGGAAGTGGGAAATCTACGATTTTACGAATGATTGCTGGATTGGAAACACCTGATTCTGGGGAAATTGTGATAGACAGGGAAAGTCGTGAATGATGTTTCGCCCTAGTAAAAGAGGATCGGTTTCGTTTTTCAAAATTATGCATTGTTTCGTTATATGACAGTTTTTTTGATAATATTGCTTTTTGGATTGAAAATTGCAGAAGAGAAAAAAAGTCGGTTATTAAAGAGCGAGTGGAGAAATTGATGGAACTTGTGAATATTAAAGGGGCTTTGGGAAACGGTATCCAAATCAGCTTTCGGGAGGACAGCGACAAAGAGTAGCTTTTGCGAGGGCGTTGGCTCAAATCCTGAAATATTGTTGCTTGATGAACCTTTTGCGGCGATTGATGCGAAAGTTAGGCAGGATCTTAGGAACTGGTTGCGTGAAACGATTGATAAAGTGGGAATTACAAGCATTTTTGTGACTCATGATCAGGAAGAAGCAATTGAAGTGGCAGATG